>ERZ780149.44-NODE-44-length-161367-cov-32.161935_pt1 | contig 161367 bp, 142 predicted proteins | sample MGYA00511367_ERZ780149 | MGnify/ENA primary metagenome ERZ780149 (study PRJEB29588, sample SAMEA2153852) | human gut metagenome | biome: human gut; feature: human-associated habitat; material: faeces | place: Denmark | collected 2008/2010 ... | reverse complement strand
TACTTTGGTCTGCTATGCTCATTCCTCATTCCTCACTCCTCACTCCTCACTTAAACTCCTCACTCTTCACTTAAACTCCGCTCCTCACTTAAAAACTTACCCTTGATTATTCCCCAAAAAAGTGCTATACTATTGATAAGTAAAATTGCATGAAATCCTAACCCTAAGGAGGTAAATTTCTATGAATTGTACTCATTTCAAAAGCTACTATCCGTCCGCTGACGGACTTCATAAGATCGCGTATTACGTTCGTTTCCCTATCGGCACAGTAAGAGGTGTCGTTCAGATATCCCACGGTATGTGCGAATATTTCAGACGTTATGACGACCTCGCTGAGTTTCTCACAGGCTTAGGCTTCGCAGTATGCGGAAACGACCACCTCGGTCATGGCGACAGTGTGAACGACAGCTCCGAGCTTGGCTACTTCTCCCCTGAACATGGCTGGGAAAACGCTGTCGAGGATATGTATACTCTCACAAAAATGATGAAACACAACTACCCTGACAAGCCGTATTTTCTTCTCGGTCACAGCATGGGAAGCTTCCTTGCAAGAGCTTTTGTCACCAAGCATGGCAGAAACCTCACAGCGGCTATCTTCTGTGGAACAAGCGGCGGCATGGAGGGTATCCCTGCTTTGCTCACCCTTGTTGACAGCCTCAAAATACTCCATGGTGATAAATATAGGAGCAACGCCGTAAATAAGCTTGCTTTCGGTGCTTATACAAGAAAAATTACCGATAAGGTCAGCGAATATGATTGGATATCCCGTGACCCTGAAATAGTTTCCACCTACGAAAAAGACCCTAAATGCAACTTTATTTTCACCCTAAACGGCTTTGAAAATCTTGCAAAGCTTTTGTGGTATGTTTCAAACGAAAAGTGGTTCTCCACCTATCCGAAAACTTTGCCTACCTATCTTATAGCAGGCAGTGGCGACCCTGTGGGAAACTACGGAAAAGGCGTACTAAGCGTGTTCAACAGGCTGTCCCTCAACGGCTGTGACGTTGAGATGAAGATATACGAAAATGCACGTCACGAGCTTGTGAACGAAACCAACCGCCGTGAGGTGTATAATGATATTGCAGATTTTCTGCTCGATATCATAAGCTCTGAAATGTGTTCAGATTAAGCCGTAAGGGAGAGAAGTCAACGTGTTTGCTTTAATAAACAGTGTAGGTCTGCTGGGGCTTAATGCCTTTGCGGTCAAGGTGGAGATAGAAGCTTCAAAGGGTCTGCCCTCTTTCGATATCGTGGGACTTGCAGACGCATCTGTAAAAGAAAGCCGTGAACGTGTGCGTTCTGCACTGCGTTCAAGCGAGATAACATTGCCTCTGAGAAAAATAATCATAAATCTTGCACCTGCCGATGTGAGAAAAACAGGCTCAGTCTATGACTTGGCCGTGGCAGTTGCACTCTTGCGAATGGCTGACCTTGTTGATGACAGTATGCTTTCCACCTCCGCTTTTATCGGCGAGCTTTCTCTCAGCGGAGAAGTAAGACCTGTTCAGGGCGTTTTGCCTATGACCATAATGGCGCAGAAAATGGGACTTTCTGAGATATATGTTCCTGCCGACAATGTTCGTGAAGCGTCTGTTGTGGAGGGTATAAAAGCCTATGGCGTAAGGTCTTTACGGGAGCTTGTTTTTCACTTTGAGAAAAAGGCGGCAATAGTTCCTGCGGCACATTATAAGCCCACCGCTGAAAGCTATTTCGGAAGTCTTGATTTTGCCGACGTAAAAGGACAATCAGCGGCAAAAAAAGCATTGGAAGTCGCAGCGGCAGGCGGTCACAACGTTCTTATGATAGGTTCGCCTGGCTCAGGAAAATCAATGCTTGCAAAACGTATGCCGTCGATACTTCCTGCCATGACCTTTGAGGAGTCCATAGAAACCACAAATATCCATTCTGTGGCAGGACTTTTGGACAGCAACAGTCCTCTTATCACCACCAGACCTTTCCGTTCACCGCATCATACAGTTTCACCGGCAGGACTTTCAGGCGGCGGCTCTGTGCCAAAGCCCGGTGAGATATCCCTTGCACATAACGGCTTGCTTTTTCTTGACGAGCTTGCAGAGTTTTCACGTCCTGCTCTTGAGATCTTACGTCAGCCTTTGGAGGACAGGCAGGTGACCATATCCAGAGTGTCAGGGTCGATAACATACCCATGTTCGTTCATGCTTATCGCTGCAATGAATCCTTGTCCATGCGGATATTTTGGTCACCCTACAAGAAAGTGCATATGCTCTCCGAAACAAGTTTCAAGCTATCTTTCCAAAGTCAGCGGACCACTTCTCGACCGTTTCGACATTCATTTGGAGGTCGCACCTGTTGAGTTTGCAGATCTTTCTTCCACTGCCAAAGAGGAGTCATCAGCGTCCATAAGAGAACGTGTTCAAAAAGCCCGTGACATACAAAACGAGCGTTTCAAAGGCACTAGCATAACCTGCAACGCACGAATAACCTCTGATATTCTTCACGAGGTCTGCCCTGTGACAGATGAGGCTTCAAAGCTTTTGGAGAACGTTTTTGACAGGCTGGGACTTTCAGCAAGAGCCTATGACCGCATACTTAAAGTCGCACGAACTGTTGCGGATATGGACGGTGCAAAGGTCATAGACAAAAAGCATATCGCAATGGCTGTTCAGTATCGAAGCCTTGACAGAAAATATTGGAATGGGTGATATGTGCGACACATAAAAGCTGACAAGAAACGGGCGAACACTGTTCGCCCCTACTATGGTGTATTCAAATACATATGATAATTGCAGACGGTTTTTATTCCGTCTGTTTTTTTGTGCAAAAAAGTACGGGAACGCCCGAAACATTCCCGTACTGTCCTTATCACAATTCTATAATTATCCCTTAAAAATTCTATTCCAAAAAAATCAATCTGCCACTGCGTTCTTTGCAATAACGTCTGCAACAAGATTTGCAGGAAGCGGCTCGTAACGTGCTTTTTCAAAGGTGAACACGCCCTGACCCTGTGTCATTTGTCTCAGAAGCAGTGTGAAGTCTGCCATTTCAGCCATTGGAACCTCGGCAACTATCTCGGTCATACCCTTCTTTTCAGCAGGATTCATGCCCAGAACTCTGCCTCTTCTCTTATTAAGCTCGCCCATCATGTCGCCGGTGTTGTCATCAGGAACGAACACGCTCAGTGAGCCGATAGGTTCAAGAAGAACCGGTTCAGCTTGACGCATACCCTCTTTGTATGCGATAGAAGCTGCCATTTTGAATGCCATTTCTGAGCTGTCAACAGGGTGATATGAGCCGTCCACAAGGATAGCTTTCAGACCAACTACAGGGAAACCTGCGAGAACGCCTTTCTTTACGCTTTCCTGCAAGCCCTTTTCTACGGCTGGGAAGAAGTTCTTTGGAACTGCTCCGCCAAACACCTTTTCTTCAAATACAAGGTCGTCAGATACGCATGGCTCAAATTCTATCCAAACGTCACCATACTGACCGTGACCGCCTGACTGCTTCTTATGTCTGCCCTGCACCTTGACTTTCTTTCTGATAGTTTCACGATAGGAGATCTTAGGCACAGAAGTTTCTACTTCAACACCGAATGTTCCTGCAAGTCTGCCCACAACTGAATCAAGGTGAAGTCCGCCCAAGGTGCTTAGTATCATCTCGTTTGTTGACGGGTCGAGCTTGTAATCTATAGTAAGGTCTTCTTCCATAAGTCTTGTCATTGCGGCGGATATCTTGCTTTCATCGCCCTGCTTTTTAGCTCTTACTGCCATTTTGTAGCATGGCTTAGGGAAGGTCATAGGTGCAAACTTAACAACTCTTGCGGAGTCACAGATAGTATCGTTGGTGTTCACGTTCATCTTCATTGCAACAACGATATCTCCACAGCCTGCTTCGGCAACGTCTATCTGCTTTTTGCCCTGAAGCGTAACAAGCTTTCCGACCTTTTCGGTGCTTCCTGTGGTAGCGTTCACAACCTCCTTGTTAGGTGTAAGCTTTCCTGAAAATACCTTCATGTATGACATCTTGCCAACAAATGGGTCAGCAACTGTCTTGAATACAAATGCGCTCATAGGGTCGCTTTCAACGCAAGCGACCTCAACAGCTTCGCCGTCTGCTGTTTCGCCTATCATAGCGTCCTTTTCTGACGGAGGAGGGAGCAGCAGGTCTATCTCCTTAAGGAGCATATCAACACCTGAGAGGTCTGTGGAAGAAACGCAGGTAACAGGAGTTATAATGCCTGAGTTCATGCCGCTATGTATTCCGTCGGTAAGCTCTTTCTGTGTGAATGCTTCGCCTGAGAAGAACTTTTCAAAAAGCGCCTCGTCAGTTTCTGCAACGGCTTCGGACACGGCTTCAATAAGTCCATCGATACGATAACCCATTTTCTCTGATACATCAGCTGTAGGCATATCGGTTTCAACTGCCTTGCCGTCTTCATACTTATATGCTTTCATCTCAATGAGATTTACATAAGAAACTATCTTTCTGTCTGCGATAACAGGCACAACAACAGGGCAAACTGTAGGTCCGAACTCTGCTTTGAGCTGAGTAAGAACGTTATTGAAGTTTGCGTTATCGTCATCAAGTTTTGTTACAACGAACATTGTAGGCTTGCCCATTTTCTTTGCAAGGTCATAAGCCTTGTGAGTACCTACACGAACGCCCGATTTACCTGATACAGTGATGAGTACGCAACCGCTTGCGGCAATGCCCTCAACAGCTTCGCCCTCATAATCGAACATACCGGGAGTATCAAGAAGATTTACCTTGAACTCGCCAGTTTCCAAAGAAGAAAGAGATGTGTAAACAGAACATTTTCTCTTTATCTCATCAGGGGTATAATCAGAAACAGTGTTTCCGTCAGTTATCTTGCCGAGCCTGTCAGTAGCTCCGCTTTTATATAGCAATGCCTCAGTCAGAGAGGTCTTTCCAGAACCTGCCTGACCTGCAATAGCAATATTTTTTATTTTTGTGCTGTCGTATTTTTTCAAGTTGATCGCTCCAATCTATGCCGTTGGACGGCTTAATGTGATATGCAGTATAATTATATGTATCATTTACACAAAATATATCAACCGCATAAGATAATTATATACTATTTTCACATAAATAGCAAGAGTGGAAAGAAAATTTTCTTTCGTGAATGTGAACAAAGTTTAGACTTGTTATAAAGCAGATTGCACAAGGGGGGGAAGAAGTGAGGAGTGAGGAATTAGGAATGAGGAAGGAGCAAAGCTGCCCCCAAGCGCCGAGCGAAGCGAGAGATAACGCGCACGGTCAAGCCCGGCGCTGGAGGGCTTGCAGGGTCAAGGGACAGAGTCCCTTGTGGAGTTTGAGGCAAAGCCTCAATCGGCGACAGCCGACCAAGCGGTGCAGAACAAAGTAAAAAAGCATACAGAAGTTAGATATCTGATAAAAGTGATATCGGAGAATTAAATCTGCACCGCTTTTCTATCCCATAGCAAAACGTAGATACGCAAAGAGCGAAGCGATTTTGCGGCGGCAGGACTTGCCCGAATATCTGTAGGGGTGCGGTTATCAGAGATGTGTGAATGCAAAAAAAGCTCCCCGAGCGTTTCGGAGAGCTTTGCGTTATTTTACCCTTATGACAGGCTGAAGCTGTATCCCTTCAAGAGCCGACTGAATAGTTTCGGGTATGAGTTCAAACTCAGCCACTATGGAGTTTGGCTTCTTTTCGCAGTTGTCCTGCGCATATGGTACGAAATAGTAGTTTCTCAGATTTTGCAGATAACCTATGTTTTTAGCACACCCTGCCAGTGCGTCATTTGTCGATATGGCGATGACCACGGGACGAGCATTTCTCAGGTGACTTTTTACCGCCATGGTGGCTGGAGTGTCCGTCAAGCCAAGAGCAAGCTTTGCTGCCGTGTTTGAGGTGCAGGGTGCTGCTACCATGATATCACACATCTTTTTCGGTCCGATCGGCTCGGCTTCTTCTATGGTGCGTATGACCTTGCGGCCTGCTATAGTTTCAAGGCGTTTGATGTTTTCTTCCGCTGTGCCAAAACGTGTAGATATAGATGCGGCGTTGAAAGACATAATTGGCACAAGCTTTGCGCCCTGCTGCACAAGCCGTTCTGCGGCGGCAAATGCCTTTTCAAAGGTGCAAAAGGAGCCGGTCATGCAAAAGCCTATTCGTATGCCGTCAAGTGACATTCTTTGTTCCCCTTTCATTCAAAATGTCCGTGACTGTTCGGGCGATTATCTCTCCTGCAGTCATAGGTGCGGCTTTGGCTGGAAGTCCCAATGCCCATACCACACGCCTGTTCAGCTTTGCGGCAGTTTCATGATCTACTCCGCCAGGTCGGGAGGCAAGGTCTATGATAAGAGAGTTTTTATCCATTACGCCCAAAAGCTTTTCATCAAGTATCATGGCAGGGACGGTGTTTATTATTATAGTATACCCCGAAATATTGTCCGCAAGAGCTGTGATAAGCTCTGCCTTATATCCTGCACCCTCGGCTTCTGCAAGCGCAGAAAGCTTTCTTGCGGATATAGTCACATCTGCGCCGACAGCCCGAAAAAGCTTAGCGCAGGCTTTCGCTACTCTGCCATAGCCAATAACTAGGACGGTGGAACCGTTCACGGTGACAGCAAGCTCCTGCATGGCTATTTGCAAAGCGCCCTCCGCCGTGGGTATACAATTTCTTATAACAAGCTCCTCTCGCTTATAGTAATCCTTAACATCGAAGCCGAGAGAGGAGAAATATTCTATTTGATCACGGCGGAGCAGACCGCCTGCCACGAGTGCATTTTTCTTTAAATGCGTTGAAACGTCACTGCATGATACCTTTACATTACGGCTAGAAGAGATATCCAGCCCGTCAGCTTTCATGAGAGGAAGTACGAGAACGTCCGCCTTTTCGGTGAGCTGATCGAGATGAGCGAGGGGGATAGTGTCCTCGCCTTTATCGTCCATGCCGTAAGTATAGACCCTGCCGATTTTAGTGAGAGTCTGAGCTGTATATGTTTGTCTTGCGTCACCGCCGACGCAGAGGAAAACTGTTTTTTTCATATGGATACCTCCTGTGGGACTATGCCTGATAGAGTTATATATAATTATATGTATCGGTGGGCTAAATGTTACCGGCAAAACAAAACGCCCTATCCCTGCAAAGCAAGAATTGCGGCGCTTTGATATGATATCATATTTCTATCTTGATAAACTTCGGCTCATGCTTTTTGAAATAGGTCAGATACTTAAAGCCTGCCGCCTGCGCCATTTCTACGCCTGCGGAAATATCTCTGCCGATATCTGCGGTGCAGTGGGCGTCTGAGCCTATGGTCAATATCTCGCCGCCGAGGGCTTTGTAGAGCTTCACATAGCCAAGGTCCGGAAGGGGCTTGCCGTATTTTTGCCTTAATCCCGACACATTTATCTCTATGCCCTTGCCTTTTTGGATAAGTGTACAAAAAATTTCTCTGATAATATCTTCATATGGAGAAAGATCTATTTGTATACCGCAATCTCCTTGGATATATCGCAGAGGATAGGTGAGGTGTCCTAAAACGTCTAACTTGCCCCATTTGCACATTTCAAGCATTTCTTTGAAATAGTCGTCAAGGAGAGCATAGATTTGCGACAAGTCCATATTTTTGTACTCTATCCAATAGAAATCGTCCTTGCCTTTATTCTGATGATGTGAGCCGATGATAAAATCAAGGCGTTTGTCTGAGGCTATCTCTTCGGCAAATTCTATATCCTGCAAAGGCTGACCAAGCTCTATTCCGCAGAGAAAATTTAAACCCTCCAGATGCTTGGCAGCTTCATACTGGGCGACTATGCTTGCGGGGGCATACTCCCCCGAGCCGTACATCATGCCGTCTTTCAGGGCTTCAGGATCACCATAATGGTCGGCTTTATAGCGGAAATTGCAATCGCAATGGTCAGTTATGGCAAATGCCGCCAAGCCAAGCTCTTTGGCTTTTGCTAAAGACTGTTCTACAGTTCCCTCACCATCTGGAGAAAAGCCTGTGTGGGTGTGCATATCTATAAGAGTTTTCATAGGTTCTCCTATCTGTACAAAAATTTGTGCTTATATAGAATTGTAAAGCTTTTCAAGCTGTTTTGCCGCTTCTGCCGCACGTCTTACAAAGCTGTCAGGTGCAGCATTTCGGTATATGGTGGACTTTGACATATAAAGCTCTAATGACAATGGTGGCTGGTGGTCGAGGTTTTTGAGCTTTCTGAGAAATTTCTCAAAGTTCAGGTTACCGTCAAATGGTATCATGTGTCCGTCGGTGTTGCCGTCGTTATCGTGGATATGCAGGCAAGCAAGCTTGCTGCCGAACTTTGTCAGGCAATCGGTATTCTTTGAGAAGCAATTCTCATGACCTGTGTCATAGCAAAATTTCACGTTATCATGGTTTCCAAACTGGTCAAATAACACGTCAAGAAACTGCGGGAGCTGGATATTCTCAAAAGCGATATCGACGCCGTTTTCTTCTCCGCACTGTATTATCTTGGCGAAATTCTCTATACCGAAACGAGATACTTCGGGCGGAACAAGCCCGTCAGTGGGGTGGCATATCATGGTTTTTATGCCGTTTTCACCGCACACTCTTACACATTCAAGTGTTCGTTGGAGGATATATTCGCTCTCTGGGCATATTGTCCAAAGGGCGTTCATGCGGTCAAACTGTGAATGGACGTTTTCTATTTCCAGTCCAAAATTACGTACAATATCATACTGTGTGTATTTTAGTCCGTCAGAAAAGCCAAGCATTACACCGTCAAAGCCGTTCTCTTTTATAAGTCTTATACGCTCCTCAAAGGGTATTTTAAAGGTGAAGTCTGCAAACATACAGCGTTTCAATCTGTTTTCCTCCTTACCAAAAACAGCGGCAGAATTGCTCTGCCGCCGTGAAAATTTAGTTTTTGAGAGAATGGAGTGGTGCAGGGATCTGTCCGCCACGATTGATGAACTTGGAAGGTGACTCTTTTTTGAGCGGCATAACAGGTCCGCAGCCAAAAAGTCCGCCCCAATCAAGTTCTTCGCCAACGCCCTTGCCAATAGCAGGGATAACTCTTACGGCGGTGGTCTTGTTGTTTACCATACCGATAGCAGCTTCGTCTGCGATGATAGCGGAAATAGTATCGGCTGGGGTATCGCCCGGAATACATATCATATCAAGACCAACTGAGCATACAGCGGTCATTGCCTCAAGCTTTTCGATGCAGAGCGCACCGCTCTTTGCGGCATCGATCATGCCTGCGTCCTCAGAAACAGGGATAAATGCACCTGAAAGTCCGCCTATTCTTGAGCAAGCCATTACGCCGCCCTTTTTAACTGCGTCATTGAGCAGGGCGAGGGCTGCTGTTGTGCCATGTGTACCGCACTTTTCAAGTCCTATTTCCTCGAGGATATGGGCAACAGAGTCGCCTACGGCCGGAGTTGGTGCGAGTGAAAGGTCAACGATACCGAATGGAACGCCAAGACGCTTGGAAGCGATAGTTCCAACGAGCTGACCTACTCTTGTTATCTTATATGAAATCTCCTTGATAACGTCGGATATCTTTGTGATATCAGCGTCAGGATATTTTCTCAAAGCGGCTCTTACAACGCCAGGACCTGATACGCCCACGTTTATCATGCAGTCAGGCTCGCCAACGCCGTGGAAAGCACCTGCCATGAACGGGTTATCCTCAACTGCGTTACAGAAAACAACGAGTTTTGCTGCGCCAAAGCAGGCAGAGTCAACTGTTCTTTCTGCACACTCTCTTACAACGCCACCCATCATTTTGCAGGCGTCCAGATTGATACCTGTTTTTGTTGAACCGATATTTACAGAGGAACATACTCTCTCAGTAGTAGCGAGTGCCTCTGGGATAGACTTGATAAGCTCGATATCGCCTGCGGAGAAGCCCTTTGGAACGAGGGCTGTATATCCACCGATAAGGTTTACGCCAACGTCCTTTGCGGCTCTGTCCATAGCGTGTGCAAATGGAACAGGTGAACACTTGCAGGCAGCAGACACGATAGCGATAGGGGTAACGGAAATTCTCTTATTTATGATCGGGATTCCAAGCTCCTTTTCTATCTGTTCGCCCACCTCAACAAGCCTTGCAGCTTTTGCGGTTATCTTCTTATAGACATTCTCGCAGGCAACGTTTATATCGCTGTCGATACAATCAAGCAGAGAAATGCCCATTGTGATAGTACGAATATCAAGACAATCGTCCTGTATCATTCGTATCGTTTCCAACACGTCATATGTATTAATCATTTTACAGAAATCTCCTCTTTAGATATGGTGCATACAGTTAAAAATATCCTCGTGCATTGTGTGTATCTTAACACCCATTGTCTGACCAAGCTCTGTAAGTCCGTCTGCCATGGTAGCAAAATCGGAGTTGAGCTTTGTGATGTCAACAAGCATTATCATAGCAAAGAGGTCCTGCAAAACTGACTGAGTGACCTCGATAACATTCGCATTATATTCTGCACACTTTGTGCTTACCTTTGCAAGGATACCTACAGCGTCCTTACCTATAACCGTAACAACAGCTCTCATTAATAAGACCAGCCTTTCCAAATTCATTTATATATCTTCTATTATACCACACAGCGGAGATTTTGCCAAGAGTTTTAATTATAAATATTTTATTAACGTTGGAAATGCGTTTTATGGGGCGACGGTCAAGGCAGGTGGTTTGCGGTGAACAAAACGGGCGAACATTGTTCGCCCCTACCCATATTTTTACGAATTACAAAAAAATTCGTAAAAAAAATCGAAAACGTTGAAGTGCAAAAAAAGCGGGGTGTCAGATTTCTGCAAAACAAAAAACGCCCCCATTTAGGGGACGTTCTTGTATTATTTTTCTGTTCTGAATGGTGCGAGTGGTATGCCTGTTTCATTGAAGATAGTTACCTCGCAATAGTTGAACCAGTTATATCTTGCATAGAGAGGTTTTTCAACGGCGTCTGACTTGATGAAAATTTTACTGCCGTTTATGGTGATATCGGCTTTTACGAACTCTTCGTCCTTGCCTGCTATCTCAAAGCCCTGTGCTTCGCCCTTTACTACAAAACCATTTTCGGCATTGTCAAAGCTAAGCTCTATACCACCGTTTTTATACTCCAGCGACTTATAGATAGGTCCGAATGCTTTTACATCCATGCCGTAGAAAAGCTTTTCTGCCTGCAAACAAAGTCTTTCGCCAACGGGCACTTTATTCTTTGGGTGGATCTCGTTGAACTCACCGCAATCTGAGATAACAGCTATTCCTGTATTTTTCACTGTTTTATATGCTCTCATCTGTGCTTCTCTTATTTTACACCAATGCTTATAATCAGGGTCGGCGGCATATTTGAACATTGGGAGCTGGACGATTATGAACGGAAGCTCGTCGTCGCCCCACTTCTCTCTCCAAAGTTTTATGAGTGAGGTGAGGAGGGTATAATAGCTGTCCGGCTTATGGTCGTCAGACTCGCCCTGATAATAGAGGAAGCCTTTTATTGTATAAGGACAAACTCTTGACACCATGGTCTCAAAAAGTCCTGTTGGGCGGAATGGGTTTACGCAGTTTATCGGACCCGGCCAATTCTTATCGCCAAGGATCTCGTTGGCTTTCTCCCAGCTCATTGTTGGGTCTTTTTGCAGAAGCTCGCCGTATTTTTTATCCCACACACGCTCAAATTTCTGATAATCTCTGTATTCTTTTATCTGCTCCTCGACAGTTTTGCCCTCAATACGTTTTTCATACTCGTCTATGTAGCTTCTTATTTCAGCGTTGTTTTCAAGGGTCGGTCTGTCTACCCATGCGGAGGCTGATGTGCCGCCCCAGTTACAGCCGATAAGTCCTACTGTTACGCCAAGGTCTTTGGCAAGCTTTCTTCCAAAGAAGAAGCCCACTGCACTCCATGCCCTTGAATTATCCTTTGAAGCCTGCGACCATGCGGTATTGTTTTCGTCCTCATAGAACATTTCGTCAAGAGTACCACGCTTTTGAGTGTAATAAAATCTTACGTTGCAATCAGGGGTGAGGTTTTCGAGGACTTCTTTGCCGCCCTTTGCGTTTTGAAGTTCAAGCTCCATATTTGACTGACCGCCGCAGAACCACACTTCGCCTATCATGATACGGCAGAATTTTTTCTCTGTACAGCCGTCTGAAACTGTCATTTCATACTCTCCGCCTGCACTCATTGGAGGGAGGACGGCTGTCCACCTGCCGTCGCAGACCTGCGTCTGGACTGACACGCCGTTAAGAGTAACTGTGACAGTTCTTTCCTCGTCCCCAAGTCCCCAGACTGTTATGTTCTTGTCACGCTGGAGCACCATATCGTTTGAAAAAATATTTGCTACTTTTAACATACTTCTTTCTCCTACTTTCAATATCTATAAAAACTCAAAAAAATATCATCGCCTCAGGCGATACATTCATTCCTCATTCCTCACTCCTAACTCCTAACTCCTCACTAATCAAAGAGTGTGGTAGAAAAGAATGATATCCTCAAAGACGCCCTCTTTGTTTTCAAAGCCCTTCGGTACAGTGCCGAGCTTAACAAAGCCGAGGTTTTCGTAAAGCTTTACCGCCTTGACGTTTGATGCAACAACGGCATTGAACTGGAGCACCTTAAAGCCTTTCTGCTTTGCTATGAAAAGACAATGTTCGACTATGACCTTTCCTGCTCCTTTGCCACGGCAGGTGCTTTTTACGGCATAGCTTGCGTTTGCGATATGTCCGCATCTGCCAACGTTATTAGGGTGGAGGATATACATCCCTACAGTTTCGCCCTCATACTCTGCAACACCGCAGAATGTTTGTGAAGCAAAAAACTTTTTCGCACCCTCATAGTCGAGAGTTTCTTTCTGTGGGAAGGCATTGCCCTCTTTTACAACTTCGTTCCATATCTCTGCCATTGCAGGAACGTCATCAATATTGTAACCTCTTACGGTCACGTTTTTCATTTTTGCCATTTTGGATACTTCTCCATAATAAAATTACTCTATAAATGACTTCATGCCACGCTCACGTCGCCAATCAAGGAACTCCTCATATGTGCCCTGTCTGTCGATACAGCCGTCGTGGGTTATCTCGATTATTCTGTTTGCAACTGTCTGAACTATTTCGTGGTCATGAGATGCGAAAATCACAACGCCTTTGAAATCTCTAAGTCCGTTATTCACGGCTGTGATAGACTCAAGGTCGAGGTGGTTGGTAGGTCTGTCAAGCATTATAACGTTTGAGCCGAAGAGCATCATACGGCTGAACATACATCTTACCTTTTCACCGCCTGAGAGAACTTTTACAGGCTTATATATCTCGTCCCCTGAGAAGAGCATTTTGCCAAGGAAACCTCTGAGGTAGGTGTCTGTTACCTCGGAAGTGGAATATTTTCTTATCCAATCGACGATGCTTTCGTCATTATCGTTGAAGTAGGCTGAATTGTCAATAGGGAAATATGAACGTGATGTGGAAACGCCCCACTTAATGCTTCCCTCGTCTGGCTCTTCTTCCTCTGCAAGTATCTTGAAAAGCATTGTGATAGCCTGCTCGGACTCGCCGATGAAAGCGACCTTATCGGTACGGCTGAGGGTAAAGGAAACATTATTTAGGAGCTTTACGCCGTCAACTGTTTTGGATATGCCGTTGACTTTGAGGACGTCTTTTCCAAGCTCTCTATCCATATTAAAGCCTATGAAAGGATATTTTCTTGATGAGGCAGGCATTTCCTCGACTGTGAGCTTATCAAGAAGCTTTCTTCTTGCGGTAGCCTGCTTGGACTTTGATTTGTTTGCTGAGAAGCGGTTGATGAACTCCTGAAGTTCCTTGATCTTCTCCTCGGCTTTCTTGTTCTGGTTCTTTATCATTCTCTGCATGAGCTGTGAGGACTCATACCAGAACTCGTAGTTACCAACATACATTTTTATCTTTGTATAGTCGATATCCACGATATGGGTACAAACATTATTAAGGAAGTGTCTGTCATGAGATACAACGAGGACAGTTCCGAAATAGTCGGCAAGGAAGTCCTCAAGCCAGCTTATAGCGTCGATATCAAGGTGGTTTGTAGGCTCGTCCAGCATGATGATATCAGGATTGCCGAAAAGTGCCTGTGCAAGAAGCACCTTGACTTTTTCGTTACCTGAGAGGGTAGACATCTGTGAATAGAGGATATCCTCGGAAAGGCCAAGACCCTGAATGAGCTTTGATGCGTCAGACTCAGCTTCCCAGCCGTTTAATTCTGCGAACTCGCTTTCAAGCTGACCTGCTCTGTCGCCGTCCTCCTCGGTGAAGTCCTCCTTGGCGTAAAGCTCGTCCTTTTCTTTCATTATCTCATAAAGTCGCTTATTGCCCATTATTACAGTCTCGAGAACTGTATACTCGTCAAATGCAAAGTGATCCTGACGAAGCACTGAAAGTCTGTCCTCTTTTGAGATCACTACCTCGCCTGTAGTAGGCTCTATCTCACCGCAGAGGATCTTCAGAAATGTTGACTTTCCTGCACCGTTTGCACCGATTATGCCATAGCAGTTGCCGTTTGTAAATTTAAGGTCAACGTCCTTGAAAAGAAGCTGACCACCGAATGAAAGGCTTACGTTTGATACTGTTATCATTTTAACTCTCCTATATCTGATAATTATACTTTGACACTTTATTATACCACACAAAGCGGCTTATGTCTACTTTTAATTATTAATTTTTCATCACTGCGCTTTTATGGTGCAAACGAGGTTTTGCTCTTGACGTTTTCAACAAAAAGTGTTATAATTGTTATGTACACATTGGCAATAGCGATAATTATTGCCCTGAAAATTCAAGAAATTAAGTCGGAAAGGATAACTTGAATATGAAAAAAGTTTTGTTTGCTTCTTCGGAGTGTGTTCCGTTTATCAAGACAGGCGGTCTTGCTGACGTTGTTGGCTCTCTGCCTAAGTGCTTTGACAAGAGGTATTATGATGTCAGAGTAATTCTTCCTAAATATTCCTGCATGAAACAGCAGTGGAAAGACATGATGCAGTACAAGACCCATTTCTACATGGACTTTGCAGGTCAGAGCCAATATGTGGGCGTACTTGAATGCGTTTATGATGGCGTTACGTTCTATTTTATCGACAACGAACATTATTTCACCGGTGACAAGCCTTACACTGAGCATCACTGGGATATAGAAAAGTTCATGTACTTTGACAGAGCTGTGCTTTCTGCTCTGCCGCTTCTTGATTTCCGTCCTGACGTTATACACTGTCACGACTGGCAGACGGGTCTTATACCTGTATATCTTCATGACAGCTTTGCAGGTGGCGATTTCTTCCGCGGCATAAAGACCGTTATGACTATACACAATCTGAAATTCCAGGGAAATGACGGAGTTGAGCAGTTCAAGAGGATATCCGGTCTGTCTGACTACTACTTCACTATTGACAAGCTGAGAACGGGCGTTGACGGAAATATGCTCAAGGGCGGTCTTGTTTATGCTGACGCTATCACAACTGTCAGCAACACATACGCAGAGGAGATAAAGACGCAGTTCTACGGTGAGGGTCTTGACGGACTTATGAGGGCAAGGGCTAACGATCTCCGCGGTATCGTAAATGGTATCGACTACGTTGATTACAACCCTGACACTGACAAGAACATTGTTGTAAGATACAATTATGACAACGTGCTTGAGAAGAAGATACACAACAAGAGAGCAATTCAGGCTGAGCTTGGTCTTGCGCAGGACGACAATCGCTTTATGATAGGCATTGTTAGCCGTTTGACAGATCAGAAGGGCTTTGACCTTATTGCATACATGATGGAAAGAATGTGCGAACAGGGCATACAGTTCGTTGTGCTTGGCACGGGTGAGCAGAAGTATGAGGATATGTTCCGCTGGTTTGCAGGCAAGTATCCTGACAGGGTTTCCGCTAACATTTACTACAGTGAGGAAATGAGCCACCGCATTTACGCTTCCGCTGACGCATTCCTTATGCCGTCCCTTTTCGAACCATGCGGACTTTCACAGCTTATGTCACTGCGTTACGGCACGCTGCCTATCGTTCGTGAAACTGGCGGTTTGAGAGATACTGTTCAGCCGTTCAATCAGTTTGAGAGGACCGGCACTGGTTTCAGCTTTGCAAACTACAATGCACACGAGATGTACAACACTGTTATGTTTGCAAAGTACATATTTGATGACAGACGTGACGAATGGAACGGACTTATCAAATCTGCAATGGCACAGGATTTCTCATGGCAGGCTTCTGCTAACAAATATCAGGAAATGTATGACTGGCTTATAGGATAAGATAAATACAAAAAGCCCACAGGACTTTGATGTTCTGTGGGCTTTGTTTATGCCTTATGAAAATTACAATGTTTTTCTTACGTTCTTTGCGGCGGCAACAAGGTTTTCAAGGCTTGGAACTGTTTCTGCTTCGCCTCTTGTTTTAAGTCCGCAGTCAGGGTTTACCCACAATTTCTGTGCAGGTATCCTATCGAGCATTTTATGAAGAGCATTCTCTATTTCGTTCTCTGACGGAACTCTTGGAGAATGGATATCGTAAACGCCAGGGCCTACCTCTGTTCTGAAATTGTTCTCCTTAAGAACGTCAAGGATAGTCAGGTCGGAACGTGAAGCTTCAAAGGTGATAACGTCAGCGTCCATATCGTCGATATCCTTGATGATGTCGGCGAACTCGCTGTAGCACATATGGGTGTGTATCTGTGTATCAGCCTTTGCACCGCTGTGTACAAGTCTGAATGCAGGGATAGCCCAATCGAGATACTCGCTGTGCCAATCAGATCTTCTCAGAGGGAGCTTTTCACGGAGAGCGGCTTCGTCTACCTGAATTATCTTTATGCCGTTGGCTTCAAGGTCAAGGACTTCATCACGGATAGCAAGGGCTATCTGCATTGCTGACTCTTTAAGGGAGATATCCTCTCTTGGGAAAGACCAGTTAAGGATAGTTACAGGGCCTGTGAGCATTCCCTTAACAGGCTTATCTGTGAGGCTCTGTGCAAATTTTGACCACTTCACTGTTATAGGCTTTGCTCTTGAGATATCGCCCCATACGACCGGCGGCTTTACACATCTTGTGCCATAAGACTGCACCCATGCTTTTTCTGTGAAGATATAGCCGTCAAGGCACTCGCCGAAATACTCTACCATGTCATTTCTTTCAAACTCGCCATGAACGAGGACGTCAAGACCTATCTTCTCCTGAAGTCTTATGCAATCTATTATTTTCTGGCTTATGAACTTATCATAGTCAGCTTCGCAAAGCTCGCCTTTACGGAATGCCGCACGATTTTTTCTGACCTCAATAGTCTGTGGAAAAGAACCGATAGTTGTTGTTGGCAGGAGCGGCAGGCCAAATTCTTTCTTCTGTATCTTTTCACGCTCTGCAAACTCAGGAAGTCTTACAAAGTCCTTATCAGTGAGCTTTGCAACACGCTCTGTCACCGACTTATCAGCGCCGCTTCTTGGCTGTGAGAACAGTGCTTTATTTGCTTCCAGCTTATCACTGCACTCGCCCTCTGTGATGGCTTTAAGTTCTGCAAGCTCGGAGAGCTTTTCTTCTGCATAGGCAAAATACTTTTTATAGTCATCAGAAAGCTTGCTCTCGTTCTTGAGAGTATATGGAACGTGGAGCAGTGAGCAGGAAGTGCCCAGGACTATCTCGCCGCACTTATCCTTTATATCGTCAATGATAGCCAAAGTTTTTGCATAGTGGTTTTTCCAAATATTCTTACCGTTCACAACGCCTGCGAAAAGCACCTTGTCTTTCGGGAAGCCGTTCTTTTCAACAAGTTCTGCGGTTTTGATGCCCTCGATAAAGTCAAGACCTATGCCGTCAAAGGCAAGGGCGCAGATATCGTTATAGCAATCACGAACGTCGCCGAAATATGTCTGGAGGAGTATTTTTGCACTGCCCTTTTTATCCAATATCTTTGTATAGATATCCTTGAAGAATGTGATATCCTCGGCGGTCATATCCTTTACAAGGCAAGACTCGTCAAGCTGAATCCACTCTGCGCCAAGGGCTGAAAGCTTTGCAATAACGTCTGCATACACGTTCACAACGCTCTGTGCGATATCGCCGGCGTTCTTCTTGCCTGTAAATCTTGCAAGCTTAAGGAAAGTATATGCGCCTATGATAACAGGTTTTGTTTTCACGCCGTTTGCAAGGGCTTCGCTGAACAGGTCGAAAGGCTTTGTATCGGAAAGCTTTATTTCTGTATCGTCATCTACCTCGGGAACCATGTAGTGGTAGTTTGTGTTGAACCACTTTTTCATTGCAAGCGCCTTTACGTCGCCCTCGCTGCCCTGATATCCTCTTGCCATTGCAAAATATGTATCGAGTGGAGAAAGTCCAAGGGCGGTATATCTTGCAGGAACTGCACCGAGGAGTACGGCTGTATCGAGCATTCCGTCATAGTAGGAAAAATCGTTTGAGGGGATAAGGTCAAGACCGCTCTGACGCTGAACGTCAAGGTTTTCAAGGCGGAGCTTCTCTGCTGCTTTTTCAAGCTCTGCGGCGGTTATTTCTTTTCTGAAATACTTTTCTTCAGCGAATTTCAGCTCACGGAGAGAGCCTATTCTAGGATAGCCAACTATTGTTGTTTTCATATATCAAATTCCTTTCTTGGTTTTATTTCATAAGCTTATGATAATATTATATCGGTTTAATAGGAATTTGTAAAATACTAAAACTATTGTGTTTGCTATAGTTTCAGGCTATATCGGCATATACAAAAAAGCGGCACAGCATACACTGCACCGCCTGTTTACACATATTTTAGTCGCCGAATGCAACGCCCAGAGCCTTTGCGGTCTTGACGAGCTGGTGGTCGGCAGGGACGAATTTTGTTTTGCCTGCGACTTCTGAAAGTGGGTTTTCTGACACAACTTCATTTATCATTGCCACTGCATAGCCGTATTTATCGGCTGCGATAAGCTCTGCGGCATGGACACCGAACTTTGTGGCAAGCACTCTGTCATAGGCTGACGGACTGCCGCCTCTGAGCATATGACCAGGAACGCAAACTCTTGTTTCTCTGCCTGTAAGCTCTTCTATCTGCTTTGCAATTCTAGGGGTAGCAGTTGTAAGACCCTGTTCTGCACGGAGTCTTGCTCTTTCCTTCTTTTTAAGCTTTGCCTCTTCTTTATCAAAAGCACCCTCAGCTACGGCGAGGATAGAAAATCCCTTTGATTCTCTCTTTTCGCAGGCAGCGGCAAGCTTTTCGATATCATATGGTATTTCAGGAATGACTATCATATCTGCACCGCCTGCGATACCTGAATAGAGGGTGAGCCAGCCGGCTTTATTGCCCATTATTTCTGCAACAAGTATTCTTCCGTGGGAATTGGCTGTGGAATGAAGTCTGTCGATAACATCTGTGGCTGTGTCAACAGCGGTATGGAAGCCGAATGTTACGCTTGTGCCCCAGATATCGTTGTCGATAGTTTTTGGCAGACCGATAACGTTAAGTCCCTCGGTTGAAAGGAGGTTAGCGGTCTTATGAGTGCCGTTGCCGCCCAAGGTGAGCAGGCAATCGAGCTTCTGCTTTTTATAGGTTTCTTTCATAGCCTTTACTTTATCCACGTTATCTTCTTCGATGACCTGCATTTTCTTGAAAGGCGTTCTCTTTGTACCGAAAATAGTTCCGCCTGTGGTAAGGATACCAGAAAAATCAGACTGCTTCATTTCCTTGCACATATTATTGATAAGCCCATAATAGCCGTCCTCTATGCCGATTATCTGGACGTCTTCGCCGAACTTTTCATAGCAAGCCTTTGCAACGCCTCTGATAGTTGCGTTAAGTCCCGGACAATCTCCTCCGCTTGTGAGTATGCCTATTCTTTTCTTCATTTTACCAAGTCCTTTCAATGAAATTCTATCATTATCAACGATATCAATACTTATCGCTTGTGCTGAAATCTTCTATATCGGCTTCGTCGGAAGGAGTGATATCCTGCTGAGTTTCCTCAGGGGTGGCCTCGCTTTCCGGCTCATCGTCAATATATGTGAACCTTGAAGTCTGATGCTCTTTCTTATCCTTTTCACTGTTCTCGCTAAGTTTGAAACGTGCTATCATATTCTTTAGTATGAGCGACTGGCTTGAAAGCTCTTCACTTGCGGAAGCTGAACCGACTGCAGTTGAGGTATTGGCTGATACAACGGCTGATATCTGGTCTACTCCCGTATTTACCTGAACGATAGCTTCTGCCTGCGCCTCAGAAGCGTCTGAGATATTCTTTACTAGATCCTTTATAGTATTTGAATTGCTTACGATATTGTTCAGCGAATCAGCAGTTTCTTCGGCTATCTTAGAGCCCTTTGAAACAGCAGCAGACTGGTTTTCGATAAGTGAAGCGGTCTGCTTTGCGGCTTCGGCTGATCTTGATGCCAGACGTCTTACCTCGTCTGCTACCACGCCAAAGCCCTTTGAACCCTCTCTTGCGGCCTCTACGGCGGCGTTAAGGGCAAGGATATTTGTTTGGAATGCGATCTCGTCAATGACCTTGATTATCTTTGAGATCTCATCGGAAGCTGTATGGATAGCATTCATGGCATTTACCATGTTGCCCATATCGCTGTTGCAGTTGTCAACGGCTTCGGTATTCTTAAGTACGATATTATAAGCGTTCTTAGAGTCCTCAGAGTTCTGAGTTATCTGCTTTGAAACATCACTGAGGGTAGCGGAAAGCTCCTCGATCGCGGAAGCCTGCTGTGTAGAACCCTGTGATACAGACTGTGCGATATTTGACACCTGAACCGCTCCTGAGTTCACCTGCTCAGCTGACATATTGATAGAAGCAAAGGTATCAGACAGAGAGTCGAGTATCTCGTTAAACGTACTCTTTATCTTATAGAAGTCGCCCTTAAAAGTGCCTTCCATTCTATGGCAAAGGTTACCCTCGGATATCTGGGTAAGAGCCACTGTAATAAGGTTGATATACTGTCTGAGGCAGACGATAGTTTCTTCCAGAGAGTTTGAAAGGACGCCAAGCTCGTCCTTGGAATACCACACGTCAACAGGGTCGGTAAGGTTGCCCTGTGCGAGAGAACGAAGTCTGTTTGTGGTAGAAATGATAGGCTTTGTTATCCTCTTTGCAAAAAGCAGAGAGAACAGCACCGTCAGGCACATAAGCACAACGCCCATTACAATGATATTAGTAAGTGCGCTGGAGCTTGCAGTGGTGAAGTCGGCAACATTTGTAACCATGACGACAGTACCGTCAAAATATGACGAACCATAATAGCCCACGATATAATTGTTATCCTTAAATTTATACTCTGTTGTACCGCTATTATTTGCAAGTATTTTCTCAACGGCATTTGTCACTTCCGTATATTCTTCATCTTTCTTACCGATCTCAAGGGCATTTTTACCTATCTGATCGGTATCCTTATGAAGAAGGATCTCTCCGTCTTTACCAACAAGATAAACATAGCCGGATTTTCCGAAGGTATATTCATTAAGAGCATTGACAAGCATATCGCTCTGAATGGTAATACAAGCGACTTTTTGTTCTGTGTTACCAGACTTTGTTGAAGCAAGTATAGAAAAATAATTCTTACCGCCAAAGGTATATATATCGGTTATGTAGGCCGAGCTTCTTTCGCAAGCGCTTATGACGTGCTCCTTTTCAACTGATGACGATACCATTTCATTATCTGTTGCAAGCACAATGCCATTGCCGTCATAAACCGTAAAATTCAGATAGAAGCCTGTGTTGTCTGCAAAGCCACTTTTTACCGCCTTTAGTCTGTCAGCGTCAGTTTTTGCCCCTAAAAAAGAATCAGACTTTACGGTCGAAACTATATTATTCGTATAAGAGCTGATCGTCGAGTCAAAATTCTTAGCCGCCTGAACAGCCAGTGGTTCAGCGGTGCTTTTGAGCGTATCCTTTGCAGAAACGTTTATAAAATACACGGAAACCAAGCTGAGCAGCACCGTGATGATAAGTGCGATTGAAAGCATTGCCAAAAGCAGCTTTGAACGCAACGTTTTCATATACAGTTCCCCCTTATGAACTTGTTTTTAACGCAGCACACAACACTGCGATATTACGTGTTTATTATATCATAATTGCACAATTATTTCAAGTACCACAAGCATATTTTTTGTGAACTTATGATGCAATTAATGATATGGAGGTGAATAAGAATATGTAAAAAAGGGGGTAAATAAAATATGTACATAAGTCTAAGGATAAGAAAAAGGGTGATGCTTTGTGTTATAGCTGTGCTTTCTATGCTGGCGGCGGTGGCTGTTATGCCGACCTTTGCAAAAGAAGAAAAAACAGATGGGATAAAGCTTCCGATCATAATGTATCACAGCATCGTAAAAAACGAAGATCGCAGCGGTGAGTATGTCATAACGCCTATCGAGCTTGAAAAGGATCTGCTTTATCTGAAGCAGAACGGCTACACTACTGTTTTTGTAAATGACGTTATAAGATATGTGAAACGTGGGGGCGAGCTGCCTGAGAAGCCTATTATACTGTCCTTTGATGACGGCACTTACAACTACAGAGAATATCTTCTGCCCCTTCTTGAAAAATACGATATGAAAGCCACTGTATCTATTGTGGGGGCTTACACTGACGCTGCCTGCGAGGAGGCTGAGCCTGATCCTGCTTACTCTTATCTTGACTGGCAGGACGTTTCGGTGCTTCGTGACAGCGGTCATGTGGAGATATGCAATCACTCTTACGATATGCACAATCTTGAGGGCAGGCGTGGAGTCGGTCAGCTAGAGGGGGAAAGCTACGAGGATTACCGAAAGATATTTATTAACGACACCACGAAGCTTCAAACGCTTTGTGATGAACACTGTGGTTTTCAGCCAAACGTTTACACCTATCCTTTCGGCATAACCTGCGAAAGTGCAAGTCGGCTCGTAAAGAACATGGGGTTTGAGGCTAGTCTTGGAGTAGAGGAAAAAATCAATATAATAAAAAAAGAAGATGAGCGCTGCCTTTTTGGTCTTTACAGATACAATCGCAGCGGGATCATCTCCACAGAAGAATTCATGAAAAAAGTTTTTGGAGCATAAAAAAAGCAGCCCCTATTGGAGCCACTCTCTAAACTGAATCACCATCAGCATATTCACATTATACTCTGGCAGGTGTCGAAATTATACTTGTTTTTGTGTGATTTTTGTAAAAAAAATGTGTATTCGTGTAAGCAGAGTGAAAAATGCTGTCACAAGCAGCCAAAAGCACGTTGATACGCCACTTTTGGCTGTTTATCATCTCTTTACACAGAACTTATTTATCCTTTTTGCCGCCTTTGATCTTTCCTCTTATCCAGATAATTATTACGACAAGTGCGATAACAAGGACAATAAGGACGATAGCAAGGGCGGTATTGAGCATCTTTTTATACTGGTCCATAACATTTGCGTTTTTGGACACGGCAGATGAAGTATCTGAGCTGTCTTTCTTTTGGTCGGTCTGGGTCTGCTGTTCATCTCCGCCTGCGGCTCTTATTATGGTGACAGTATAAGTGGCGGCATTGCCGTCAACGTCTGTGACGGTTATGGTTCGTACATTTTCGCCCACCTGACACTCGCTTGTGCCTGTATACCATATATAATCAGAGGGGCTTGCTGTTGTTCCCTCTATCTCAACATTGGTAACGGAATTGTCAACGTTCACTGTATAGTTATAGACATTATAGGCAAAGGCAGGAGAAAGCTCACCGTTATCCACTGTCAGGGCTGTAAGAACGCCTTTATCGGGTATGCCGTTTGAAGGTGCGGTCTTAGTGGTAGTGGTGGTGGTGGTCTTTTCGGTGGTGGTCGTGGTTTCTGTTTCGGTCTTAGTTTCCACCTTATCGCTTCCAACTGTTATGACGCAATAGGCGGTAGGCGAGCCGATAAGCTCTGAATCAGGGGAATATATCTGACAGCTTTGCAGGCTTATATTTGCATTTCCTGCCGACAGACCTTTGAACGTAAAGCTGAAATCCACTTCTGAAGAGGGGGTATCAGGAAATCCGTTTACTGTAAGAACTCCTCCGCCGCCTGAGGCGTTGTCGCTTGACACAAATTCTATAACGGAATCGTCATAGGCGATATTTGCCTGAACGCTTCCTATCTCTGAATCTGCAGAAAATGTCACGGAAACTTCAAACTGCTGATCGGTCATGACGGGGTTTTTAGGCGGATAGAAGAAAGCCTCCCCTGTTGCATGGGCAGTGAGAGCCGTCATTGGAACTGCAAGTGCGGCTGTCAAGAGCGATGAGAATATTCTTTTTACAAGCTTTGTTTTTGTGGTCATTGCTATCCCTCCCGATAACATGGATAATTATTTGGTATAAACTTTGGCTATATCAGACCACTGTCCGAAATAGGTCTTGTTCCCTGTGGCTGTATAGCTTCTCACACGGACGAAATATGTCTTTTGGCTTTTAAGATCTGTTACGGTCTTTTTGTCGGTCTTATTTGAGGTCACCTTAACTGTCTTTGCACCGCTGAAAGATATATTTTCAGCATAGGATATCTCATAGCCTGTAGCAGAGCCTTTCTGTGCATAGTCTATATAAAAGCCTTTTTTCACCGGCATGAGCTTTTGTATGGTCTGCCTTGCAGGGGTGATGACAAAAGACTTCGTTATCACTCCGCCATACGAGCCTTTCCCTGTTACTGTTACCTTAGCTGTGCCTATATTCTTATTGCGGGAATATTTCACTATATAGTCTGTGCCGTTTTTAAGGGTCTTGCCCGAATATGTGACTGTTATGCTTTGGGTGATGTTCTTGCCTGTGAAAGACTTGTTTTTTATGCCTGCGACCTTAGCTTCGGCAATATCATATTTTGCGGTGGTCACGCTCTTTGTATCAGACCATGCGCCGTTATAACGCTTGCCGCTGACTATTGTATACGAACGCACTCTTACATAATATTTCTTCCCTGCCGTCAGGTTTGAAACGGTCTTTTTATCCGTTTTGTTTGAGGATATTATCAAGGTTTTTGCACCTGTGAAGTCAGAGCGTGTACTGTACTGCAGTTCATATCCCGTGGCTGAGCCTTTCTGAGCAAAGTCGATAAAAAAGCCTTTATATCTTGTTTGCAGAGATTGTATCTTCTGTTTTGCAGGATAAATTGTAAAAGTTTTTGTTATCGTACCCTGATAGTTGCCCATGAAGCTTATGATCATTTTTCCAACGCCTATTTTTGTATTTGAGCTATAGGAAACAGTATAATCATGTTCAGGAAGAAGAAATTTTCCTCCGTCCGTTACCATAACGTCAGGTCTTATAGGCTTGCCTGTGTAGGAGAGCGTATCAACATAATAGACGCTTGTCAATTGGGCGGACTTTGGAAGAATGTCGAATGCTTTGGCTATAGTGCCGCTGTATCCGCCAATGCCTGTTATTATCATTTTGCCCTTGCCTGCGGCTATATTATCGGCATAGTCAATGGTATAGTCTTTATTATTTGTCAAAGTGGTATCGCCATAGGAAAGCGTTATACTGCTTTGAGCAAGCTCATAGCCTGTGAATGTCATATGTGTTTTAAAGCCTGATATCTCGCAGTCTTTTATAAGCTTTCTGTCGGTATAGACCGCCTGCACTGTCATATGGGCTGTGACTTTTGAAAAGTCTTTATCCCAGCCTGTAAAGCGTTTGCCTTTTATGGTCGGTGCTTTGGGCGGATCGGCACTTTTGCCGTATTCTACGGTCTGAGATGACAAAACTATGCCGTTTATATCGGTGAAATCGACCTTGCAGGTATTGGCTTTCCAGCCTGCATAAAGCGTCTTTGAGCCGTCTGAAAAGCTCACGGACGTTATAGGCTCGCTCTCAAGCTGTGAGTCGGCATACCAGCCTGTGAACTGTACGCCCTCTTTTGCGGGGGCGGAAAGCTGTGCGGTTTCGCCCTCGCCAAGCTCATCAGGGTTGAGGGGGCTGTTTTCGCCACCGTTAAGGATATAATCTATCTTTGCTTTGTCACTTGGGGTGACTTTTGCGGAAACTGTGGTGTTTTCTGTGAAAACTGTGTCGCTGTTCACAGGTTCGCCTTTACGATACCAGCCGAGAGTGAAGCCCTGCTGAACGTTCACATTCGGGAACACGGCTTTGCCTGCATAGTCGGTGCAGACTTCTATGGTTTGTGCCACAGCGGAGAATGTTATCTTATGGGAAGCCTGCTCGCTATATGAGGTCTGGCGCACAAGAGTGCCGTCCATTGTCCACTTTGCGCTGTCTTTGAACTTTTCACCGTAGGTGTTCATTGCATATGCACCTTGAGAAAGTGCATTTTTTGCAGAGAGGCTTGAAACCAGGCTGTCGCTGTCATTGCTGTAACAGCCGTATGCATTCACAACGGAAACGGCAATATCCCTGCCTCCTATAAAGGCATTTGTAATGGCGGAGCTGTTTTCCCTTAGGTTTGAAGAACACTCTGTTATGATACCGCAGGATTGTCTTCCTATGACGCCACCTGAATAGACTTCTCCTGACACGGTGCCGTCAAAGGTGCAGGCTTTTATGGCTGTTCCTTGATAAAAACCCACTATTCCACCTGCGTAATCGCCTTTCACTATACAGTTTTTCAGGGAAATGTTATTTATCTCTGCACCATTTTTTATGTATGCAAAAAGCCCTGAATACTCCCCTGAGGAGATAACTGCGTTTTTTATAAGGTGTCCGTTGCCGTCAAAATAGCCCATGAATGGGTTTTCAGAATCGCCTACGGGTGAGATAGTTTTTCCGTCAAAGTCAAGGTCGCCTTCAAGGGTAACTAGCTTGCCCTCAAAGCTTTCGCCGCTGCTGACACGCTTTGCAAAGCTTTCCCACTGGGCTTCTGTGGTTATAACAAGGGCTTCGTCCTGTTCTTCTGCGGCGGAGATAAGGAGCTTTTGTGCGTTTGAGATATCATTTTTAGAAGCGTTCTCGTCTGCAAGCACCTTTCGGGCATTGTTTGCTTCCCTTTCACAGCCTGCAAGGGTGCCGTACTTCGCAAGGGTGGTTTCAAGTGAACTTTTATCGGGCTTTGCAGTATCGTCAGTGTAAGCATAGATAAAAAGACTTCCTATGGAGTCGGTCTTATCTGCTCCAACGTCAGACCAATATTTGCCGTTAAGAGAAACATAGCTTTGCCCTGACTGCGCCTTTGATGTTCGGTCGCTTTCTGCAAGGAGATATCCCCTGCCGCTGTCGCCGCTGAATTTTACTGAAATGGAATATTTCTCGCCCTCTTCAAGGAGGATATCCTCGGGAAAGTCAACTGTATAAAAGCCGTTTGCGGACACCGAGCCGCTTATCTGCGTTTCAAGGACGCCTATAGGGTCGCTGTCTGAAACGTCGGTATATACGCTTAGGGTGTAATCCGCACTGCCCGTTTTGCCCACATACATAAAGCCTGCTTTATCAAGCTTTTCATCGGCTTTAGCGGTGAAAACATTTGCACCGTAAACAAAGCCGTCGTTACTGGCGTTCACAACATAGCCTGTCATTTTGCTGTAGTGATATGTATTATCACAGCTTTCTTCAAAGTCATAGCAGCAAAACTGTCCGAACTCTGCTTCGTCATAGGACACCCAATAGAAGCCGTCATTGTCCTGATCTGCGCCCCACGAGCCTTTCACAAGCCATGCGCCGTTATTGGCAGGCTTATATCTGAAATTATCCTTACTGTAGTTATCGTCCCAGCCCACCACTGTGACGGAATGATTTATGATAGTGTTTTTTGAGGCGTCGGGATCATAGTAGGCAGTATTGTTATGATTCATATAGCCATTTCCTGCAAAATAGCTTGCGGAAACTGCTCCAAGCTCCATTATTTTACGCTTCACCTGCGTGGTGCTTGAAAGCTCCATGACATAATTCAGCCTGTATTCGCTGACGCTTTTCTTATTTTCGGAAACTATCATATTCTCTGTGCCGGATTCTAAAAACGGCTCGTAATCCTCATAGCATAGTCCCTGACCATTTGCAAGGGCGGAGGCCGCAAAGAGCCAGTTTCCCCCTGATGAAAAATCGTCTTTACCTGTGGCTGTGCCTGAATTTGAGGACAGCACCAAGGCAGGCACGGAAAATTCTGCGGAGGGGTTTTCAAGCCCCTTTTTTATAAGATCCTGCTCCGCACAGGCAAGGGCTGAGAATGCCCAGCAAGCACCTGTCGAAGCCTGATCTTTTACTGTTGTGATCTCTCCTGAGCTTCTTGGGTCATAGGTGGATGGGAGCTTTCGGGCGGCTAGTCTTGCAGGGGACTTTATCTGATAGTCACCGTCTGTGCTTTTGGCCACGCCCTCTATCTCATAGCTATAGCCGTTATGGGTAAAGTTTACGGGAACGACTTTTATGCCGTTATCCTCGTTGGCAAGTGCAAAAGTCTGCGCCGAAAGCTGAAAAGCCAAGAGCAAAGCTGTCAAAAGCCATGCCGCACCTTTCATTCTTCTCATTTTCCGCCCTCCTGTTTATCTCAGGTTATGGTTATCTTTCTGGCATACTCGTTTGAAATACATCTGCCATATGCCGCTGTTTCTCTAAGTCTTACTGCGTTCTTTTCAAGGAAAGCAACACGCTTTGCATGGTCGGAGATATCCTCAAGCTTTTTCAGCGAAGTATCATACTCCAAAGTTCTGTTCTCAGCCTGCGCAAGTATGCGTGTGCCTGTGCGGTTAAAGGCAAGTATCCTGCCGTATGGCACTTGTCTGATATCGTCTTTTCTGATGCCGAGAACAAGGTGCAGGACCATTCTTCTTACTCTTGCCATGGTGATATTCTTTGACTTTATACGCTGTTCAAAGATATCCATAGTTTCAGGGCAGGAGCTTACGACAGACATAAATCTGTTGGCAAGGTGTTCGTCGCAGTCAGGGAGGGCAAGAAAATCTTCTCTTGAAGCTGTGCAGAGCTTGAAAAGCATTTCTCTGCCTGCCTGCCGGGTAAAGGACGGCTTACAGCCCTCAAAATCATATGGAACAAATTTCTGCCACTCACCGCCCTCTTTTATAAGCTCTCTTATATGAGAAGCCGAAGCAAAATCACCAGACTCTGCCTGAGAATCATGTGCAACAGCTTCACGCTTTACGGCATAAGGCACTAGCCACGGGGCTATACGCTTTGCAGCCTTTATATACTCCACTGCAAGAACGTTATTGGGTGTGGAGAATATCTCTTCGGCGGTTCTGCCATAAAGACCTATGGAGGCTTCATACATAGCCTGCGGGTAGGTCTTTCCCTGAGATAAAAGTTCTCTTACCTGCTGTGAATTTTCAAGCATTGCGGATATTTCAGCTGCCTGTTCAAGGGCGTTCCTATCACCGCTTTCACAGCCGAAAGACAAGGTCGTTACCACGTCCTCCCCAAGACCTGCAAGAAGCCTTACTGCACTTCTTGCAAAGACCTCACTGTTTGAGCATGAGAACGGGCATGGCAGTTCTATAACAAGGTCTGCACCGTTTCTTATAGCAGCCTGCGCTCTGTCATATTTTGAGAAAACAGCCGCTGAGCCACGCTGCACGCAATCGCCGCTCATTACTGCGACGATACCCTCTGCGCCAGCCTGTCTTGTGGCTTGTATCTGATATTTGTGTCCGTTATGGAACGGATTATATTCCGCAACTATTCCCGCAATTTTCATTTTTTTACTCCTCTTTCTACCCTATGCTTATTTTATTCCGTCTTTCAAAAGCTTACTGCGAATTATGATACTAATATGTTAAGCCCTAGTAAAAAAATTGTGCAATATGTATATTTATGAAAAAAGCTCTTGAAATTTATCATTAATATTGATATACTATAAGTATATGATATTATGGGCTTAAAGTCAAGCCCGTTATCTGACATATTATAATCGGGAGGAGATTTTTTCCAATGAAAATCTTAGTTGTAAACGCAGGTTCATCATCACTTAAATATCAGCTTCTGGATATGAAGGACGAGTCTGTTATCGCAAAGGGCAACTGCGACCGTATCGGTATCGACGGCCATGTGAGCGCAAAGACAGGCGACGGCAGACACATCGAGGAGGATTGCAATTTCCCTACTCACACTGAGGCTTTTGAAAAGCTCGTTGAGGTACTCACATCAGGCGAAACAAAGGTCATCGACTCTATGTCTGAGATATCAGCCGTTGGTCACAGAATAGTTCAGGGTGCTGAGGTATTCAAGGAGACCTGCCTTGTAACAGACGAAGTTATCGACCAGATCGACGCACTGGCTGAGCTTGCACCTGTACATAACCACCCACACGCTCTTGCACTGAGAGCTTGCAAGGCAGTTATCCCAGCAGGCACACCACAGGTAGTCGTATTCGACACTGCTTTCCACTCAACAATGCCAAGAAAGGCTTATCTCTACGGTCTGCCATACGAGTGCTACACTGATCTTCATGTAAGAAAATACGGCTTCCACGGAACATCACACAGATTTGTTTCAGGCGAGCTTGCAAGAGTAATGGGCAAGCCTATCGAGGAGCTTAAGATAGTTTCATGCCACCTTGGAAATGGTTCTTCTATCACAGCTATCAACGGCGGCAAGTCTGTTGACACATCAATGGGCTTCACTCCTCTTGACGGTCTTGTAATGGGCACACGCTGCGGTTCTGTTGACCCTTCTGCTGTTGACTATGTTGAAAAGAAAATGGGCTTTACACCTGACCAGATGACAGAATACATGAACAAGAAGTCAGGCTTCCTTGGTCTGTCTGGTATCGGCTCTGACAACAGAGATATTCAGGCTGCTGCAAGTGAGGGCAATGAGAGAGCGCTTATCGTAAGCGAGATATTCGCTTATCAGATCAAGAAGTTCATAGGTTCATACGCTGCTGCAATGAACGGCCTTGACGCTGTTATCTTCACAGGCGGTATCGGTGAGAACGCACCTGAGGTAAGAGCGGCTGCTTGCTCAAATCTCGATATCCTCGGTATCCACATTGATGCTGAGAAGAATCTCTGCCGTGGAATACTTAAAGAGATCTCCACAGACGATTCTAAGACAAAGGTTTACGTTATCCCAACAAACGAAGAGCTTCTCATTGCAAGAGATACTCTGGCACTTGTTACAAAGTAATATTTCAGATAACATTAAGGACGGCTTTCTTATGAGAGCCGTCTTTTTTTGGCGCATAAAAAAGGCACAGGAGAGGTTTTCCTGTGCCTTGATTTGTTTGAACGTACGATATTGGCTATATACGTTTTCCAAACACCATTGTATCAGGTCTTAACGCCTGAGAACTGCGTCTGATAAAGTCTGTAGTAACAGCCCTTGGCGGCGATAAGTTCCTCATGGCTACCCTGCTCTGCAACACGTCCACCGTCGATAACGACTATCTTATCGGCGTCACGGATAGTGGAAAGTCGGTGAGCGATGATAAGGGACGTTCTGTTTTTCATAAGAGCCACCATTGCGGACTGAATGTGCATCTCAGTTCTGGTATCAACCGAGGAAGTGGCTTCGTCAAGAATAAGTATCTTCGGGTCGGCAAGCACTGCTCTTGCTATGGAGAGAAGCTGACGCTGACCTTGTGAAAGGTTTGAGCCGCCCTCGGCAAGCACTGTGTCGTAACCCTCGGAAAGTCTTTCGATGAACTCGTCTGCGTTCGCAAACTTTGCCGCCGCCTTTATTTCATCAAGGGTAGCGTTTTCTCTGCCGTAGCGGATATTCTCCTCTATGGTGTCCTTAAAAAGCACTGTATCCTGCAAAACTATGGCTATGGAACGTCTGAGCTTGTCTTTCGGGATATCGTAAATGCTCTGACCGTCTATGGTTATCTCACCGCTGTCAACGGGATAAAATCTTGTGAGAAGATTTACTATGGTGGTCTTTCCTGAGCCTGTTGCACCGACAATGGCTATTTTCTGACCTGCTTTCACCTCAAGGTCAAGGTCTTTGAGCACCTGTTTTTCAGGAACGTACGAGAAGTCGATATGCTTGAAGTCGATATCGCCTTTGACGTTTTCCACCTCAAAGTCAGCCTTGCCCTCGTCAGTTTCCTTATCGGCGTCCATGACCTCAAAGATACGCTCTGCGCCTGCTATTGCGGTCTGGATATTTGCAAACTGATTTGCAATCTCATTGATAGGACGTGAGAACTGCTTTGAATAGAGTATAAAAGCCTGAATGGTTCCCACTGTTATAAAGCCTTTTATTGCGAACCAGCCGCCGAAGGCTGCGATAAGGATAAAGCCGAAATTGGATATTAAGTTCATGCAAGGACCCATTACACCACCGAATATCTGAGCTTTTATGCCGCATTTTTTCAGATTGTTGCTCATTTTCTCGAACTTGTCAACAGCGTCCTGCTCCTTGCCGTAGGAAACGACCGTTCTATAGCCAACGACCATTTCTTCCACTTCACCGTTTATCTCGCCAAGAAGCACCTGCTGTTTGATGAAGTATTTCTTCATATACTTTGTGAGTACGCCTGAAACGAATATGGTAAGGAACACTGTAGACAGTGAGATAAGGGTAAGAAGCGGTGAATACAGAAGCATTATGACAACTGTTCCCACTATGGTCAGCACGCCTGAGATGAGCGAGCCTATAGACTGAGAGATAGTTGTGGAGATATTCTCGACGTCGTTTGTCATACGGCTCATTATATCGCCATGGCTGTGGGTATCGAGATATTTTATAGGAAGTCTTACAAGGCTTGAAAACAAGTCTTTACGCATGGTCTTTACTGTGTACTGCGAAAGCTTTGCAGAGAATATTCCCTGCATATAGGTGAAAACAGAGGACAGGAGATAAACTGCACCAAGACCTATGAGCGTTTTGCCAAGCGCACCGAAGTCAACGCTTGTTTTCTTTTTAGTGAGAGTGATGCAGTCGATAGCTATCTGCTGGATAGACGGTGCGGCAAGATTGAGCAGAGTTATAATGAGCATTACACCGATAAGAGCGAAAAACAGATATCTGTTTCTGCCTATATAGCCGATAAGCTTTTTAAGGGTGTTCTTTGCGTCTTTTGGCTTTTCCATTGTGAGCCTTGCACCGTGAGGTCCGCCCGGTTTTCTTCCACCGGGTCCCATTGGAGGCATTGGAGGCATTACACTTCACCTCCTGACGTTTTTACCTGTGAGGCGTAGATATCCTGATATACCTCGCAGGTCTTTAATAGATTTTCATGAGTATCGCAGGCACAAAGCTTGCCGTGATCGAGGACGGCTATCCTGTCGCATGATTTTACGCTCTGGATACGCTGTGCGATTATGATAAGGGTAGTGCCGTTCATTTTGCGGTCTATCTCCGCACGGAGCTTTGCTTCTGTGCCAAGGTCGAGGGCGGAGGTGGAATCATCAAGAATGAGGATCTCAGGTTTTTTAAGTACCGCTCTTGAGATAGAAAGCCTTTGCTTCTGACCGCCTGACAGTGAAGCTCCCTTTTCGGCTATAATACCCTCATAGCCTGCAGGTATCTTCTGAATGAACTCGTCAGCCTGAGCTGCCTGTGCGGCGGAGATGACCTCCTCATGGGTAGCGTTTTTGTCGCCCCACTTTATGTTGTCCTCAACTGTGCCTGAGAAAAGCTCGCTCTTTTGCAGGACTATGCCAACTTTCTTTCTAAGCTCGTCAAGCTTGCAATCCTTGACGTTTACGCCGTCAACAAGGACTTCTCCTGCTGTGCAGTCATAAAATCTTGGAATAAGATTTACAAGTGAAGATTTTCCCGAACCAGTTGCACCTAGTATGGCGACGCTCTCGCCTGACTTTATATCAAGGGTAAGGTCTGAGATAACAGGTCTGCCCTTGGTTTCAGGATAGGAGAATGAAACGTTTTTAAAGCTCACTGTGCCCCCTGTTTTATCTGAAAGGGAAACGCTGCCGCTTTTTATAACAGGGTCAGTTTCGAGGACTTCTCTCAATCTGTTTGCAGATGCGGAAGCCTTTGCGAGGGTCTGGAACATCATAGACATCATCATTACGCCATGCAAGACCTGAGTAAGATATGTGATAGCCGCCATGACCTCGCCGACCTTCATAGCCTGCGCCTGCACCTGCCAGCCGCCTATAACTATAACGGCAATAACAGACAGATTGAGTATTATCATAAGAAGCGGCTGAAGGATAGCCATAAGGGTCTGAACACGGAGGTTTGATTCCATAAGGCTTATATTTGCATCGTCAAAACGCTTTTCTTCTGTATCCTCTCTCACATAGGCTTTTACTACTCTTGCGCCTGTGACGTTCTCCTGAACCACAGAGTTTACGGTATCAAGACGTTTTGCAACGATAGAATAGTATGGGTTTGCCTTTTTGAGAATTACTATCATCATGATTATCTCGACAGGCAGTGCACAGAGAATTATGATACCGAACCTGACGTTCAGGGTGAGCATCATGATTATTCCGCCGAAGAACAGCAGGCTGTCACGCACCAACATTCTCAACATGAAGTCTACCATTTGCTGGATAGCGGTTATATCCGCTGTAAGACGTGTTACCAATGAGCCTGTTGTGAACTTGTCGGTCTGTTCAAAAGAAAGACCCATGACACGCTTAAAAACGTCCACACGCAGATCTCTTGAAAAGCTTTGGGAAGCTATCCCACCGAATGCAGAAGCCGCAATTCCGCAAGCTCCGCCACCTATAAGAACAAGGAGCATGAGAAGTCCCGTTCTTATGATAAGATCCATATCCTGACCCAGCACGCCATCGTCAACTATTTTTGACATAAGCTTTGGCTGAAGCAGGTCGCCCAGCACTTCTCCCACCATGGATAGAGGTGTCAGCACCGCAAACAGTGCATAGGGCTTCAAGTATTTGCTTAGTTTTACTTTCAAAGCAGTTCCTCCTAAAATTTTATTTCAGGCTACTTATACGCAGGGGAACATTGACGGAAGATAGCAAATGCAGAGCAGTGGGCTGTCAAGGACGCCAGCCCCTACAAAATGTGTGATATAACTTTTTATGTAGTGGCGAACAGCGTTCGCACGCATTGCTTTTGTTTTGCTAATGATCGCATCGACTTTTCACTGCTGGTGACAAGGCAGAGCCTTTGAAATCACAGCCCTAATTGTGCATTATCTCAAGCTCCTCGGACAGCTCCTGCGCTGTCATTTTTCTGCTGAGGGAGGCTTTGTCTATCATTATGGTAACAGGCTCTTTTCCGTGGATATCGAACCAGTTGTCAGAGAAAACGCAGTCGGCAGTTTTCAGGCTGAGGCAGACGCTTTTGGCGTAATTCTCGGCACAGAATGTCAGGGCGAATTCATCCTCGCTTTCTGATATGCCGTAGGTTATGGCAGGCTCTAGGAAGGTAAATTCTTTCGGGCGCACAAAGAGCGTTGTGCCAAAGCTCAACACCTTGCCGTTTTCCATAATGGAATATTCGAGATATTTTTCACGAGGGTCGGTACGGCTGACAAGCTCCTGTGAAAGGTCTATGTCAAGGACGTTCTGTGCTGTGAGAGCCGGAACGTTCACGGATTTTTCTCCGCTTTGCAAAATTTCTGCTTTGTTGTTTCTCAGCGTCCATTTTACCACACCCTCAAAGGCTGTCATTCGCTCGTTGGATATGTTAAGGACAGGCTTTTTTCTATTGGTATCGTCGCAGGAGATAAGGCACGGACCGTAAAAACGCTTTGCATAATAATGCAGACCTTTCCACCTGCCGAAATAGTCGATACTTGACCATGAGATAACAGGGTTTGAATCGTTCACCTGCCAATAGGCTGAACCCATACATCTGCCCCTTGCTCTTCTCATATGCTCAACATTTGAGCGTATGCAATCCGCCTGAACAAGCTGTGAGGAATAGATGAGCTGTTTGAAATCATATGGATATCTTACCATTTGAGCGAGATAGTACATTATCTTCTCGTTGCCCTGGACGCACTTCTGATGCGCCGCCATAACTGGTGAGCAAAGGTCAAAGTCGCCCTTTGTTTCATCGGCAAAGGCACGGCAGGTCTTTATATCAGGCAGGCTTTCAAAGCCGTATTCTGAGCAGAAGCGGTAATAAAATTCTCTGAACGCTTCGATAGGCTTGAAGTTGTGCCAAACGTCCCAATAGTGCATATCCCCTGCATGGTTTGAGGAAGCGTCCTTGAAGCCTCCCCCTGATGAAGGTGATGACGGCCAATAGAATGTGTTTTCGCATGGGTCATAGGCTTTAAGCACCTGTGGGATAATATCCTCAAAAATGATAAGATAGTCACGCTTTGCTTCCTCGTCCTCGGGGAGACCCCAATATTCCCATGCGGATTCTATCTCGTTGTTGCCACACCACAGACCAAGAGAGGGGTGGTTTCTCAGGCGGATAACGTTGTCACGAACTTCCCCACGGACAGTTTCTTCAAACTCCTCTGTGAGCAGATATGCAGAGCAGGCGAACATAAAGTCCTGCCATACTATGATACCATTCTCGTCGCAGTAGTCATAGAAATACTCGTCAGGATAATAACCGCCTCCCCACACTCTTATAAAGTTATAGTTTGCGGCCTTGCAATCTGCAAGGAGCTTTCTTGTTTTCACTTCGTTACAGCGTGTGACTATCTGGTCTTCGGGGATATAGTTTGCGCCCATGGCAAATATCTTCACGCCATTGTTTATAAAGCAGAACTCCTCGCCCCACTGATCTTTTTCACGGCTGACAGTTAAAGTTCTAAGACCTATTCTCTGAGCATTTTTATCAGCGCAAGCGTCATTTTCATCATACAAAGTCACGGCACAGATATAAAGTGGCTGTTCGCCATAGCCGTTCACCCACCAAAGCTGAGGGTCGCTTATCACAAGTTCTGTTTCATAATATTCTGCACTTTCCTCTAGGCTTATGTCGGTTTTTGCGGTGATATTGCCCTGCGGGTCGGATATTTCCACCATAGCTTTTTTACAGCCGTGGTTTTCTATATGCAAAAGGGCTTTCAAAGTCACTTTGTTATCGGTGTGCTTTTGGCTGTAGTAAACGTCAAGTATACGTCCTGCATCTGGAACGATAAGGGATACACTGCGCCATATTCCCATGTCAGGGAGCATTGGACCCCAATCCCAGCCGAACATACAATGGGCTTTTCTTATATGTGTATAGCCTGTCATGGTGGAGTCAACGCCCCAAAGGTGACGTTTTTCGTCCATTTCTTTTATGTATCTGTTTGGCGAGGTTATTTTCACTGTGAGAGTGTTGTCCCCCTCTTTGATAATACCATGGACAGGAAACTCCCATACTCTGTGCATATTGTTCACTCTGCCAAGGTGAATGCCGTTGAGACAGACGTTTGCTATGGTATCAATGCCGTCAAAGTGCAGGACAGTATGCTTGCACTCCACTGCGGCCTTGTCTGCGGTGAATGTAGTTTCAAAATCATAATCATCATCACATATCTGTGTGGAGATATACTCGTTCTCACGATAATATGGGTCGGGTATCTTTTTATAGTCAAGCAGGGTCTTATATACAGAGCATGGAACTTTGCAGTCAAAGCTCTCCTGCGAGCCTGCTTTTTTCATTTTCCAGTTATCGTTAAGGCTTACTGTTATACTCATTATTTTTCTCCTTATTTGTCATGGACGCAGAAAAGGTTTGTTTCCCATGCGGGGTAGTATCTTTCCTGACGGATATAGAATTTGTATCCTTTGCAAAGGCTGTTTATATACAGAGGCAGGGTGATGTAATCATATGGTCTGTGATACAACGCACTGCATATTTTTGGGGCATAGCGTGAAATGGTATATTCACTGCCTTTGATAGCTTCTAGGTCTGCTCCCTCAACGTCATATTTTATATAGGTGCATTTTTGGCCTGCAAGAACGCTGTCCAGACTTCTTGCACGAACCTTTTTTCCTGCGGCATCTACTCTGCCCTGTCTGCCTGCGCCACCTGCGAAATAAAGCTCTGTATCAATGCTCCATGCGGCGGCATTGTAAAGACTTATATTGTCATAGGATTTTAGATTTTTCAGGCATTTCTGAAAGTTTTTTCTCTCAGGTTCGAGGGCATATATTCTCTCATACTTTCCCCCTGTGCGTGAGATAAGCTCTGCGGCAGTGTCGCCTGTGTATGCTCCCAAGTCGCAGTATATCTCGTTTTCTCCAAGGGGAAGTATCTCGGTTATCTTGTCCTTATCCGTAAATATCTCACGGAGATAAGAAAGCTTGCCTGTTATCTTGAATGCTGTCAGCTTTTCAAAGGTAAGCTTTGAAATATCGTCATCAAAAAGGCGGTAAGCTTTTTCAGCCTGAGAATACATTGAGAGAAGCTTTTCCTTGCTGAAATTTTCATCGCCTGCAACGCACATTTCCGGCACTATGACCTCGCAGCTTTTTTCAATATTGTCGATACGCTCCATTATCTCAGGCAGGCTCGTGCCAAAGCCAAGCACAACTGTGATATTCCCAAACTGCGCTTGCACCTGAGAGAAAGTCTGCACCTTAAACCCTCTGAAGCTTTGTCCACGGACAAAATCGTCGCTTGCAAAAACACCTGTGCATTTTATGCCAAGTCTATCAAATTCATCAAGAAGCTTTTCCGCTCCATCGCCCATGCCGTATATGAATATCGGCTTTTCGCAGGTCTTGAGCCTGTCCCACGAGCTTTCAAGGGACTGAAAATATTCTTTTGAAAACATTCACACTTTCCTTTCCAAAAAAGGCTCTCACAGAAAGATCTGCGAAAGCCCCTTATTCTTATAGAACTTTATATGATATCGTCATCGATATCAAAATCATCATGATCATGGCAATGACCGCCGTCACCGCCAACCATATCTCTGCCCCTTACACGGTATCTATCACGATTTATATCGATATACTTATCAAGCTGTGCAAGCACATCTCTTGGTGCTTTTATGGACTTGACTTCCTTAACAGGCGTATCAACGTCTTTGACATTCATTACTATTGTGCCACAGCCGAACATTCTTTGTCCCAACGGCAGGACAAGCTTTTTGTCGATGACCCTATAAAGGTCAAGCTCGTCTTCCTCTATGCTGAGAAAACCTTTGCGTGTTATAAGCTTATCTTCTGTGAGAAAATATCTTGTAAATGATATAGGCAGACCAAAAATCGTTCTTTTCTTATCTGTCCAAATGTAATTGATAACGTCTTTTTTCATAAAACGACGTCGCCTCCCTCAACATTATCTATAATTTTTTACAAAGACATCATTGCAAACTGGTGGCACAAAAAGCTGCTGACCATGTTTTTGCAACGATCCTCCCGTATATTTTACCACGCAATAAAGCTTTTGTCAAGAAATTATCTTTTGTAAAAGCTATGTAAAAATGCCATTCATTTATATATTTCTATATTATTTCGTAAATATTAATAAATGTAAAATCACACATTTATCTTAATATTTTTTTAATTATTTAGCAATCTTTGCTGGCGTTTTCGACTTTTTTCTACATAAAATGAGCTTTCATAACAATGTAAAGTTGATGTAAAATATAATGAATAGTCAATTTATTCATATAATGTATTGATTTAAACGACACAAAAGCTTATTTTCTCTGTGTAAATTACAATATTTGCACAATTATCTCATTCGAAATTTGGTCATAACCGACATTTGTTTATTTACTATGTATAGATTGTTGCGTGTTTCTTAAAACATAGTACAAAAAGCAAGAAAATTAAGTAAAAAACTTGAAATTATATCGTAAAAATGTTATACTGCAAGTGTAGTATAAAGTTAAAAAAATAAAAAAACCGGAGGAAGATTTAAAATGTGTAAAAAAGACGTGATCAAAATCCTTGTCGGAAGCCTCAATCAGGCCGGCATGAAGGTGGCAGACTATCTGAAAAAACAGGGGTACAATGTTGCGCAGTCAGACTACAATCCACTGGAGATACAGCTTGAGGTGCTTAAAAGCAAACCTGATTTTCTGATAATTTCAGAAATAACTGAGTTTCCCTACGAGCTGTGCAAAAATCTCAAAGGGGCTTGTCCTAAGCTGAAAATAATCATGCTTTCAGACAGAAAAACCAACAATGGACTTGCAAAATACGCAGACATGATAATAAAAAGTCCTCTAAGCTGTGCGGATATCAAAAACGCACTCAGAGCGCTTCAGTGTCCTGACGATTCTGCAGATCTGAACATCACAATAACACGAAGCTCTGATGAGGGGTACACCAATGGCGACATACAATCTGCTATATCCACCGTGATGAAGCGGTTGTGCATAACTCCGAATTATAACGGCTATGGCTACATTAAAGAGGCAATAAAAATGGCTCTTACGACAGACAAAGCCAACAGACGTGTTACAAAGGTCATTTATCCAGAGATAGCGGCGGCACATGGAGTAACCACAGTAAGCGTTGAAAGAAACATGCGCACCGCCATAAGGATCGGTTGGGAAAAGGCTCATGACAAAGACAAAGCCGAGATATTCGGTAATTTCGCCATAAGACCTGACCACTACCCCACGAACAGCGAATTTATTTTCGTTGCCGCCGAATACATAAACAGCAAATATCCAGCGGAAAAGGCATTATCAGCCACCGCTGAACATACTAGCGAAAATAATTTATTTATCTGACAAGAAGAAAGCCGTTATGCCCACAGGCACAGCGGCTTTTTTCTATATAAACGAAACGTCCTGCAGTAAATGACAACGGGCTGCCCTGCGGACGCAGATCTTCGGCTGCGTCACCCACTGTCATACGATCACTGCAGACGCTCCGTTATCTCATTTTATGCCGACATGGTTTTTATGACACAAAAAAGCGTACCGAAAAATCGGTACGCTCAGTGTTTAAGTAAAAGCCGCCTTGCCGTCGCACAGCCGATAAACCCGCTATAAAAGCAGGGTGGGTAAAACAGCCTGAAAGCTTCACGCTCCCTTCGTCCGTTTACGAAACGGCAAATGCGGTTTCGTTCGGGAGGTCTGCAATCCATTCCCAGAGTCTGAATCCCTTTTTAGAAGTGTTGGATTTATAATAACTGTGCTTGTTCGCACAAGGCAGGAAACTTTTTCTGTTATTTAGTATATCACAACATATCCATAATATCAATAGGTAATTTCAGCAAATCAAAGTACATAAAATTGTACATTTTACATATTGACAAGCCTATATGCTGAGATATTTTTCTTATGACAGGTGGTCGTGATCGTGACAACCGCAGCCACAGCCGCAATCATCGTCTTCGTCCTCATCGTCAAACTCGAACATTTCATCGATACGCTCCATGAACATCTGACCGATCTTCTCATACTCGTCATCATCTTCGATAGAAGCAAGTATCTCGTCATTGTTCTCGTCATACTCAGCCTTGAGTATCACAACGTCGCCTGAATCTTCAAGGGCTTCGTCACCGTTCTCATAATAAGGAGTGAGAGCATAATACTTCTCGTCACCATATTCCATTGCGTCCAACAGCTCAAAAGTCTGCTTATTACCATTTTCGTCCTCCAGCTCGTAGAGGTCCGGCAGAAACTCGTTATCCATAATTATCCTCCTAACATGATCTTGTGCGGTATATCGGCACTTCCTGAGTGGGATATATCGAAAAAATCAGAACAGAAAGACTGTTTCTGACCACCGCAACACTTTAATTATACTACACTGCAAAATCAAAGTCAAGCGCATTTTGTAAAAGTAATATTAAATATAAAAACCATAAAAAAGTTGAGAAAAACTATTGACAAGTAACAAAAGATGTGGTATAGTATAGTCAAGGAAAAACAAAAAGCCAAACAAAAGCAGACAACAGGGTTCGCTGAAACGGTCAACGGTCTGACGATACAGTAACGATTTCAGAGGGCACGGCAAAGCGAAGTAAGGCAAGAGGTTTTCCTTATATATCACAGGCAGATCGGTGGACACAGCATATACCCGACACTAGGTACACTACAGTTCAGCAGGCGGGCAGGCTCATCGGATACCTAATAAGATATGAAAGGAGCGAGTCCAATGGACGCATCAGAGATCCAGGAGAGTATCCATAGGCTCGGCAATTTCTTAAAGTAAAAAAGGATCAAGACTCAGACGAATGAGCTGACAGGAATCCAGACATATATGATTTACACAGGAAGAAATTGCAGAGCCTCATGGATTAATCACAGCACAGAGTTACTGCAATTTAAGGATACTCTCAAATTTACAATTGAATATTTTGCAACTTTTATATATGGAGTGATCGACATGATCGGTTACAGGAGGTTTGCAAATAAAATTTAGACAGGAGTGTTTCCAATGCACAATTTCAGCTTTTCAGAGGTAAAGAAATAAACTGAAAGAGTGATTCCAATGTAAAATTTAGCTTCTGAACATAAAAAGCTCACAGAGCTATAAAAATCAAATAAATTTCGAGGAGTGGTGCATATGAAAATGCACAAAAGGAACTTGAACATGAAATAGAATGGAGTGAGTCCGCCAAGAAATTTACGAGCTTAATGCTCTTACTGATTTGATTTACTGACTAAGATTTTTCTAAAGATCATATAAAATACTGAAGGAGTGGTGCGTTATGAAAATGCACTCAAGGCTTTTGAACATCTGATATTTGGAGGTGAATCCGCCAGTTACTTCAGCAAGGCTTATCTGATATGATGAGCATAAGATCTTGAAATTATGCGAAAGGCGATAATTCCAATGGAAATGTGATAAGTTTCATTGACAATAAATTTTCACGAAAGGTGTTAAGTCCGATGGCACGTTAAGTTTTATCCACTGAGGCATAACTTAATATTTTGAAAGGAAATAAATCCAATGGAAAGGTAATTTGCACTTAGAGATTATTTTTACCGAAAGGAAATAGATCCAATGGAATAGCTTATATTATGCGGACAGAATTTTACTGAAAGGCGTGAGTCCAAAGTACAATTTAGCATGAGTTTACGACTAGAATTTTCAGAAGGGCGTAATACCAATGGCATAATCAATATGAACGTACATACTTAACTATGTGGTGTATTCAGATATCACATAGTTAAGTTTTTTTGTGTAAGGGGTGGGACGTCGAGGACGCCGTCCCCTACAACGTATCAAGAATAAGTAAAGCACCCTGCGGTCAATGCAGAGTGCTTTTATTTTATATCATATTTTCAAGGAAAGCCACTGTCTTTGGATCGTATGTAAGATCCTGTGCTTCCATATCCTCGTCAAGCTGCCACAGCTTTGTTACTGCGAAAACTGACGATACAAAAAACGGCTGGCTGTTCAGATAGCCGAGGGTTATCTTTGCCGGAGTGTCCCCCGTCTGCTCGCTGAGCTGTTTTACCTTTGCAAGTCTTGCAAGATTAGCAGGGCCTGCATACTGTCCCTCAGGGAGATTGTTTGCAGCGTCGCCCTTTGCAAGCTTTGCAAAAAAGCCCTTTGCCTGCGGGGAGAACGCCATAACAGGAAAATCATGCTTCTTGTACCAGCGGAACTCCTTTGTATCCATACAAACAAGAGTATTGTCACCGAAAGTTTCAACGCTCGAATGTGCAAGGCTGTAGTTTATCTGACTGATCCTGATAGGCTCCATACCGTTTTCCTCTGCAAACTTATTTGCTTCCTCTATCCTCTGAGTTGTCCAGTTTGAAACGCCTATAAAATGTATCTTTCCGCTCTCATAAAAATCATTGAGAACTGGCATTATCTCTTCCACGGGTATCTTCGGGTCGTCACGATGAAGAAAATAAATATCCACATAGTCAACGCCCAGCACTCTCAGGCTTGCTTCAAGATCCTTTGTAAGCTCTTCCCTGCTAAGACGGCTTTCGTCCATATGACCCATTTCAGGGTGACCGCCCTTTGTGGCAATACAAATTTTATCACGATTGTTTCTGGCTTTTAGCCATCTGCCTATTACGCCCTCGCTGGAATCGTGACCATTCTCCAGCCAGTCGCAGTAAACTCTTGCGGTATCGATACACCAGCCGCCAAGCTCTACATATTTGTCGAGAAACTCAAAATACACATCGTCACAATCGTTCCTCTCAAAACCTGCCGCACCAAAAGTCAGGGCAGGGACTTTCATTTCATATCTGTCGTTTTTCAACACATAGCTTATCATGTACTCTTCCCCCTTGGCATACAATTTCCTATACTATTTATCATCACTATGTCTAGCAATATATTATTATACCATATAAAAAGGACTTTTTCCACAGAATTTTGTTAAATTTTATTTTTTCATAAAAACCCCTTGACAAGTCGGTAAACTTGATATATAATTGTAAAGGTTTATGACTTTACAGAAATCCATTAGGAGGTAAGCGGTATGAGTAAAAATTTGCAAAACAGCGTTTTGCTCGACTTGTATGGCTGCCTGCTCACAGATAAACAAAACGAGATCATGGATCTTTATTACAATGACGATCTGTCGTTGGGAGAGATCGCCGCTCAGCTAGATATCTCAAGACAGGGCGTTCATGACGCTATAAAAAAATGTGAAACTGCAATGGCTGATTATGAAGAAAAGCTAGGTCTGCTAAAACAGCAGGAGGCTTATCTGGCAGAGCTTAAAGAGTTCAAGGCTCAGGCTATGGACGTTTTTAACGAATGTAAAAAAAAGAATTATGCGAGAGATATTGCCGAAAAGGTGATAGTGCTTCTTGAAAATCTCGATTCTAAGCTTGATGAATTTGACAACGCAGAATATACCGAAGAAGAATAGATATAGATAAAAAAATTATACGGAGGACAGCTTATGGCGTTTGAAGGACTTTCAGAAAAACTAAACGGCGTGTTCAAGCGTCTTAAATCAAGAGGTAAACTTAGCGAAGCCGATGTAAAAGAGGCAATGCGTGAAGTTAAAATGGCTCTGCTTGAGGCTGACGTTAGCTACAAGGTAGTAAAAGATTTTATTGCCAAGGTAACAGAGAGAAGCGTTGGCGAGGAAGTGCTAAAGAGCCTTACTCCTGGTCAGCAGGTCATAAAGATAGTTAATGACGAGCTTATAAAGCTCATGGGCGAAGCTAACTCGAAGATAAACTTCCCTAACAAGCCGCCTTGCATCATAATGATGTGCGGTCTTCAGGGTTCAGGTAAAACAACACACGCTGCAAAGCTTGCGAAGATGTTCAAGAAAGAGGGCAAGCGTCCTCTGCTTATAGCAGCCGACGTTTACAGACCTGCGGCTATTGAACAGCTAAAGGTTGTGGGAGAGAGAGCCGAAGTCGCAGTATTTGAAATGGGTCAGATAGACCCACGAAAGATAGTAAAAGAGGGTATCAAGCACGCCAAGGATTACGGCAATGACCTTGTTATCATAGATACGGCAGGACGTCTTCACATTGATGAAGAGCTTATGAACGAGCTTAAAGACATCAAGAAGATCGCTGAGCCGAACGAGATAATGCTCGTTGTTGACGCTATGATCGGTCAGGACGCTGTAAAGGTAGCTTCAAGCTTTGACGAGGCTCTTGGTATCGACAGCGTTATCCTTACAAAGCTCGACTCTGACACAAGAGGCGGCGCGGCGCTTTCAGTGCTTGCTGTAACAGGTAAGCCTATCAAGTTCGTTGGTATGGGCGAAAAGCTTGACGAGTTTGAGGCTTTCCACCCTGAGAGAATGGCTTCAAGAATACTTGGCATGGGCGATATGCTCACACTTATCGAAAAGGCTACTCAGACAGTTGACGAAAAGGACGCCAAGAAGCTTGCAGAAAAAATGCAGGAAAAGGGCTTTGACCTTAACGACTTGCTGGAGCAGATGAAGCAGATACAGAAAATGGGCTCTATGAAGTCTATTATCAGAATGCTTCCAGGCGCAAACAAGGTAACAGACGAGCAGGTGGAGCAGGGCGAGGTTCAACTGAAAAAGACTGAGGCTATGATAAATTCAATGACAAGGGCTGAAAGAGAAAAGCCTGCGATCATTGACCCTAAGAGAAAAAGACGTATCGCTGCCGGAAGCGGCACGCAGGTATCTGACGTAAATCAGCTTCTTAAGCAGTTTGAACAGATGCAAAAAATGATGAAGCAGTTCGGTATCGGCGGAAATCTTCACGGAAAGAAATCCAGAAGAAACAGAGCGGCACTTCTCAAAGGACTTGGCGGCGGAATGCCACAATAGTTGATAAGCTATCAGCAATCAAGTGATTGATTTGATATATGAAGTTTTTTATGGAGGTGAAAATACAATGGCAGTAAAGATCAGACTCAGAAGAATGGGTGCTAAGAAGGCTCCTTTCTACAGAATCGTAGTTGCTGATTCAAGATATCCAAGAGACGGACGTTTCATCGAAGAGCTGGGCTACTATGACCCAACTAAGGAACCTTCTGTACTCAAGGTTGACGACGAAAAGGCAAAGTCTTGGATCGCTAACGGTGCACAGCCAACTGATACAGTTAAGGCTCTTCTCAAGAAGAACGGCACTATCTAATAGCTGACAAGACAATTCAGACGGTGAGCCACCTATCCCACCACTTCGCTTGCCGTTTTCGGCGGGGAAAACGCTTCCCTGCCGCATTTTCGTGGGAGAATGGAGATATTTTTATGAAAGAATTACTCGAAACTATAGTTTCTGAGCTTGTTGAAAACAAGGACGCTGTTGAAGTCGTTGTTGACGAGCCTAACGCAGAGGGTATCGTGGTTTATCATCTTCACGTTGCTCCGGACGATATGGGCAGAGTTATCGGCAAGCAGGGCAGGATCGCAAAGGCTATAAGAGTCGTAATGCGTGCCGGTGCTTCCCGTGTGGATCAGAAAATAATGGTAGAGATAGACTGATAGTTCAGTGAATAAATCATCACCCCGTACAGATAATAGTATGGGGTGATTTTTTTGCGTATAAATAAAAAATGCTTCAATGCGCTCACAGGTATAGCCGTGGGGATATGCAACGGTTTTTTCGGTTCAGGTGGAGGAATGATAGCAGTGCCTATGCTTGAAAAAGGCGGCAGTGAGGCGAAAAAAGCTCATGCCACGTCAATTGCCATAACGCTTCCATTGTCTATTATAAGCGGACTTGTATATTTCAAGGGCGGAAGTCTTGACATTTGGCAGGCAGTGAAATTCATACCACTTGGGATAGTTGGTGCGGCAGTGGGTGCAATGCTCATGAAAAAGCTTTCAAACAGCCTGCTAAAACGCATTTTCGGCGCACTTATGGTAATTGCAGGCGTGCGGATATTTATGAAATAGGGTGATATTACGGCTTGGTATACAATATGCGCGGTGGCTTTTCTCACAGGTATCTTTGCCTCCATGGGCCTTGGGGGCGGAATGGTGCTTATAGTTTATCTGACGGTCTTTGCAGGCTTTTCGCAACTAGCGGCGCAGGGGATAAACCTTGTGTTTTTTATCCCTATCGCAATAATAAGCCTTGTGCTTCACACGAAAAACAAGCTTGTGGAATGGAAAAAAGCCGTTCCCGCAGTTTTGTGGGGAACGGCTGCTGTTATCATATCAGCATGGCTTGCAAACAGGATAGAGCAAAGCCTGCTTTCAAAAGCTTTCGGTATTTTCCTTATCCTAATGGGACTGAAAGAGTTATTTTTCAAGAGTGAAAAGCACAAGTTCAAAAGGGTCTGAAAAACGCTGTGTCCAGCCGCTGTTGCCCACTCCCCTTGACACCACAAGCGTTGTATCGTTCACGCTATAAGTGCCGTCGGTGTATTTCGGGAACAGACCCTGACCGGGTGCATAAAGACCATTCACAAGGGGAAGCCTTATAAGTCCGCCATGTGCGTGACCTGTGAAGTCGATATCGATATGCGTTCCATACTGCACTGCGGTCTTGCTGAAATAGTTGCAATCCTCGGGATAGTGGTTTAGCAGTATGACAAAATCCTCTGTGACCTGAGAAAAAGCCTCGCTGTCATTTTCCATATTGTCAAAGCCCAACAGGCTTATAGTATCACCATTTCGTGTAAGTGTGGTATGCTCGTTGTAGAGGACGTTTACACCATAGCTTTCACAGCCTGCAACAAACTGTTCCCTTTCCTCCTGAGAAAGATTATATTCATGGTTGCCCATAACAAGATAGACAGGACATATGTCAGGGAGCTTTTTCATAAGCTCAAGGGAACGGTCAACATCGGGAAATATCTGGTCAACGCTGTCCCCTGTAACAAAGATATAGTCAGGCTCACAGTCTTTGACCTTTTCCGTCAGTCTGTCTATATAGCCCTTGCCCCACTCGTTGTGGAAGTCAGATATCTGAACTATCTTACAGCCCTCGAAGCCCTCAGGCAGATTGTCAAAATGCGCTGACAGCTTTTTGACCTCAATATAGGTATTAGACCACACAAAATCGGCTAATACCATTACCACAAGCACTATTATCACTATGATGATATTTCTTTTCTGCTTTTTAGTCAGCCTGCTTTGCTTTTTTTCTTCTGTATTCAAGATAGCCCTCCAAAATTATCGTTGCGGCAACTGTATCTACAACAGCCTTTCTTGCCTTTCCCCTGACGTTTGTTTCGTTAAGGATATTGTGTGCTGTGACAGTTGTGGAACGCTCGTCCCACATTCTCACTGGCAGGTCGGTACGCTCTTTCAAAAGCTCGGCAAATGCCCTGCACTTCTCTGCTCTTGGGCCTTCCGTGCCGTTCATGTTTATAGGCAGACCTACTATTATCTCACCTGCACCGTATTCAGCAGCTGTCTGAGCCGCCTTATCTGCAAGCCTTTCGGCGTTTCTCTCAGGAACAGTGCCAATAGGAGAAGCAAGAAACTCAGAGCGGTCGCTTATTGCGAAGCCTGTTCTTGCGTCGCCATAATCTATTGCCATTATTTTCATTTTGCGCACCTCTATATCAAGACTTTTCTTATCATTATATCATAACACTGTCTGTAAAACAAGTCCTAAAGCAGGATTTTGGGAATTAAACTGCAAAAAGCGCAATGTAGAAGAGCTCTCTGCATACCATTTGCTTAAAAAAGTAAAATAGTTCCTTAAATACTGTGATTATTTGTGCATTATGGTTATTGATTTTTACTTTTAATTATGTTATAATGCTTTATTATCAGAGGGTATGCACAAATGTCAGGGTTAAGTTTTGTGCAAAATTATATTATATAAGAATTGGAAAGGAAAAAGAAAAATGAAGAAATTTTTATCAGTAGCAATGTCTGCTATCATCGCCTGCGCTTCAATATTCTCATGCACACTGACAGCTTTTGCCGAAAACGCAGAAACAGAAGACGTTACTATCGACTGCTCTTCCGCAGCGACTTGCAGCAATTGGGAACAGTCTATCACTGTCGATCAGGCAACTTTCAACGCAACAAGACTTACAAAGGATTCAGAGATAATCGTCACATTCAAGAGCGAGGAAATAAACGAAAAGGCAGGAAACAAATACAATGCTGAGCTTATTTTCCAGAGCTGGGACAACACCACTACACCAGCCGCTCAGGACGGTGCGGTATGGGCAAAGGTAGCACCTGTGAAGTTTGACGATTCATCAGCTACATATGATTTTGAATCTATCGCAACTGCATACGGCACGGACGATTTCAGTCAGGTATACAACATCATAATCGGTGCGACTGACAGGGCAAAGATAACAGTAACAGGCATAACGGTAACGAACTGCAAGACAAAGACTTATGCAGAAAAGGAAGAAAAAGACTCAAAGGGAACAAACCCTATTATCATAGTTATTGCGGTCATTGCAGGAATTGCTATCGCAGTTGTGGTAATTGTGATAATCATGAACAAGAAGTCAAGCGAAGCCTTTGACGTAAGCACCGGCAAGTTCGTTGATAAGAAAAATCTTTTTGATGAGCCTAAGAACGATGAGGACGAGAAGAAATAAAAAAATAACGCTATCAGCAGGAGGACGAGCAGTTCGTTCTCCTGCTTTTTTTATACCAGAAATATTGACTTATAGACGGAGTTATGGTATTATATTAAAAGGTATATTTAATAATTGGAGGCTATATAAAATGTCAATATTTAAACTTGATCCAGCATTTAAGGACTACATCTGGGGCGGTACCAGACTTAGAGATGAGTACGGCAAAAAGTGCGATTATGATAAGGTCGCAGAAAGCTGGGAGCTTTCTTGTCATAAGGACGGTCCAAGCGTTGTGGCTGACGGCGAATACAAGGGTCTGACACTCAATGAGTATATCGAAAAGGCAGGCAAGGGCGTTCTTGGCAAGAACTGCGAAAGATTTGAGAACTTCCCTATCCTTATTAAGCTCATTGACGCTAAGGACAATCTTTCTGTACAGGTACACCCTGACAACGATTATGCAATGAGAGTTGAAGGCGAATACGGCAAGACAGAAATGTGGTATGTTGTTGACTGTGACGAGGGTGCAACTCTTCTCTACGGTTTCAAGCACGAGATAACAAAGGAAGAATTTGCAAGAAGGATCGCTGACAACACGCTTCTTGAAGTAACAAACGCTGTACCTGTTAAGAAGGGCGACGTTTTCTTCATCAAGTCAGGCACGCTCCATGCTATCGGCAAGGGTATCCTTATTGCTGAGATACAGCAGAACTCAAACACTACGTACAGAATTTATGACTATGGCAGAGTTGGCAAGGACGGCAAGCCTAGAGAGCTTCACGTTGACAAGGCTCTTGACGTAACAAAGCTTGCTCCTGCTGAGCAGTATCCTGAGACACCTGTTGAGAAGAAGGACGGCTATGACATAAAGCTTCTTTCAAAATGCGAATACTTCACAACATACAGAGTGAACGTTGAAACAAAGGCTGAGCTTGACGCTGACGAAAACAGCTTCAACAGTATTCTCGTCCTCGAGGGTGAGCCTGTTATCAGCGGTGGCGAAACTGTTTCTGCAAAGAAGGGCGAAAGCGTATTCATTTCAGCAGGCACAGGCAAGTATACTGTTGAGGGCAAATGCACATTCGTGCTTACAAAGATAGACTAAGGTGAGATAAATGCTTAAACTTGACCTAAAAAAAGAGATAGGTGAGCTTGGCGCGCTTGTGATCGCTTTTATTATCGGATTTGTGGCAGGCTCATTTTGGATAGGTCTTATCAGCTTTGTAGTGCTGGAGCTTGTGTATCTTCTGGTATATAACGCCATAGCAAAAAAAGCTGAAGCCCAAAAGCCAAAAGAGGAAAAGGAAGAGATAAACTTTCACGAATATGACGATGACACTGAGAGCGATAACGCTCAGTAAGCTCAGAAAATAAAAGGGAGAAATTATTATGAAGTATTACATTGGTATTGATCTTGGCGGCACTAACATCAAAGCAGGTGTTGTAAATGAAGAATTTGAGATAATCGCAAAGGCTACCTGCAAGACCAATCTGCCAAGACCTGCAGAGGAGATCTGCGAGGATATGGCTAAGGTCGCTTTGGAAGCTGTAAAGAACGCAGGGCTGGAGATAGAGCAGATAGAGTCTGTAGGTATCGGCACACCTGGCACTGCAAATTCTGACACTGGCGTTATTGAGTATTCAAACAACCTTGGTTTCCTTAACTTCCACGTTGTTGACCTTATGAAGAAGTTTATCGACAAGCCTTGCTATGTTGAGAACGACGCTAACGCTGCGGCATACGGCGAGTATGTTGCAGGTGCAGCAAAGGGTGCGAACGACGCTGTTTGCATCACTCTCGGCACAGGCGTTGGCGGAGGAATAATCATTAACGGAAAGATATATTCAGGCTTCAACTTTGCAGGTGCTGAGATAGGTCACACTGTTATCGACCCTAACGGTCCGCAGTGTACTTGCGGCAGACACGGCTGCTTTGAGGTATTCTCTTCTGCAACAGGTCTTGTAAGAATGACAAAAGAGGCTATGTTTGAGGACAAGGACTCTATCATGTGGAAAATGAACGAAGAGGATGGCAAGGTATCCGCAAGAACTGCGTTCAACGCTATGAGAGCAGGCGATAAGGCAGGCAAGGAAGTTGTTGACAAATACATAAAGTATCTTGCCTGCGGAATCACAAACACAATAAACATCTTCCAGCCTGATATTCTCTGTATCGGCGGCGGCGTATGCAACGAGGGCGACCCTCTGCTTTTGCCACTGAAAGAGCTTGTGGCTAAGGAAATTTACACAAAGAATTCAGCAAAGAACACTGAGATAGTTATTGCAAAGCTTGGAAATGACGCAGGCATTATAGGTGCGGCATTCCTTGGACTTTCACACAAGAAATAAATAACAAAAAAGAAAAGGGGCAACTACAATGGGATTATTTGATAAGCTTTTAAAGGGTGCAGTTGACGCAATCGACAACGCTGCGGCAAAGAACGGCAATGGTCCTACAGGACTTAAAGACCTGTTCAATCAGGCTATGGGCAAAAAGGACGAAGCTATAAACGGCACTTCAAGCACCACAACTTCAAGCAAACCAAGCACTGCAACCACTTCAAGTTCAAGCAAGAGAAGCAATTGTGCTTATACAAGACCGACATACCACACTTCACCGGAAGTGCTTGCCACGGGAAACGTTCCTGCAAAGCCTTCAAGAAAAGTGGATTTTGAGATATATGACGGCGAGGATGGCGAGATAAGAACGAAGGTCACATTTGATCTAAGCGGTGATTTTCTTGACACGGATGGCGATATCTGCTATATAGCGTCCTACCTTCCGAACATTAACGATGATGATTATGATTCGGGCTATTCCGATGATAACACTCCGCTATTTGGCGTTGTTGACGCACCGGATAACAAGATATATGAACTTATCAAAAAGGTGGAAAATGGCGGCGTGCCTGATGACGCATTGATGTATCTGCCTGTTAATGATATGGGCCCATATGTGTGCTTCAAGGCAAAGGTCGAGGACAGAGGCAGGGCGACTTATTTCTATTATTGTCCGCTCTACGAGCATTGTGATCTCAAGTGTCAGTTTGGCGTAAGCTATAACAGCGATTCTTTTGGCACACCACTTGAGAAAAAGCTTATGGCGGCTGTTGATGAAGCAGTCCGCACAATGAAGAGAGAAGTATTAGAAGTGGAGCACAGACCATTCCGCTAAGGAGGACAAAACGAAATGAAGTTCAGTATAATAGGTTTTATACCTACTTTGCTTTTGCTGATACCTGCGGTGATAGCCTGCTTCAAGACACCTGCCGACAAGCCTGAGCTTGAGGACGAGAACATTATCGTTTTCATTGCAAAGTGTGTGGGCAGATTTGGCTGCATAGGCTATATGTGCCTTGCTATCGGAGATTACAAGGTAGGCTTTTCAAGCAAGCTGCTTTTCATAATATGGGCTGTTGTTGCACTGCTCGTTATCGCACTTTATTGGGTGCTTTGGATAAGGCAATATAAAAAAGGCAATCATTTTGAAGATATTTACGGCACTGGGATCCCGCTTTTCATTATCCCTGCGGCGTTCGTGCTTGTGACAGGTATCTTCTCAATGAATTTTATGCTTATCATATTCTCAGTGCTGGATATCGTTTGCGAATACTGCTCTGCATACGGTGTAAGAAAGCGTCTGCACCCTGCAAAGGCAGAGGAAAGCTCAGACGAGGCTGAAACAAAAGAGAATGAGGACGGAGAATAATACCGCTCTCAGTAATATATTTTTCAAAAGAGGTAATAAAAAATGGCGTGTAATTATTTTTGTGACGGAGTAGACAAAGCTCCACAGAGATCACTTTTCAATGCTCTTGGCATGACAAAGGAAGAAATGGACAGACCTCTCGTTGGTATCGTATCTTCATATAATGAGATAGTTCCTGGTCACATGAACATTGACAAGATAGTTGAAGCTGTTAAAATGGGCGTTGCAATGGCAGGCGGAACACCTGTTGTATTTCCTGCTATCGCTGTTTGCGACGGAATCGCTATGGGGCACATGGGAATGAAGTATTCTCTCGTTACCCGTGACCTTATCGCAGACTCAACAGAGTGCATGGCTTTGGCTCATCACTTTGACGCTCTTGTTATGATACCAAACTGCGACAAGAACGTTCCTGGTCTGCTCATGGCAGCCGCAAGAGTAAACGTTCCTACTATTTTCGTATCAGGCGGTCCAATGCTGGCTGGTCACGTTAAAGGCAAAAAGACTTCCCTTTCAAGTATGTTCGAGGCTGTTGGTACTTACAACGCAGGCAAGTTCACTCTTGATGACGTTGAGGAATTTGAGAACAAAGCCTGTCCGACTTGCGGAAGCTGTTCAGGTATGTACACTGCAAACTCTATGAACTGCCTTACAGAAGTTCTTGGCATGGGTCTTAGAGGAAACGGCACTATCCCTGCTGTATATTCTGAAAGACTCAAGCTTGCAAAGCACGCAGGTATGCAGGTAATGGAGCTTTACAAGAAGAACATCAGACCAAGAGATATCATGACAAAGGACGCTTTCATCAACGCTATCACAGCTGATATGGCGCTTGGCTGTTCAACAAACTCAATGCTTCACCTCCCTGCTATCGCTCACGAGTGCGGAGTAGAGCTTGACCTTGACTTTGTAAACGAGATATCAAAGAGAACGCCAAACCTCTGTCACCTTGCTCCTGCCGGTCACACATACATGGAAGACCTCAACGAAGCAGGCGGAGTTTATGCAGTTCTCAGTGAGCTTAACAAGAAAAACCTTATCAACACAGACTGCATGACCTGCACAGGCAAGACAGTAGGCGAGAACATCAGCGGCGTTGTAAACAAGAACCCTGAGCTTATCAGACCAATAGACAACCCATACTCACAGACAGGCGGAATCGCAGTTCTCAGAGGCAATCTTGCTCCTGACACCTGCGTTGTTAAGCGTTCAGCCGTTGCACCTGAAATGCTTGCCCACGAGGGTCCTGCAAGAGTATTCGACTGCGAGGAGGACGCTATCGCTGCTATCAGAGGCGGCAAGATAGTTGAGGGCGACGTTGTAGTTATCCGTTACGAGGGACCAAAGGGCGGTCCTGGAATGAGAGAAATGCTCAATCCTACATCTGCTATCGCAGGCATGGGTCTTGGCTCAACTGTTGCACTTATCACTGACGGACGTTTCAGCGGTGCTTCAAGAGGTGCTTCTATCGGTCACGTTTCACCTGAGGCAGCCGTAGGCGGTCCTATAGCACTTGTTGAAGAAGGAGATATGATAGCAATAGATATCGACAACTGCTCTATCACACTTAAAGTATCTGACGAGGAGCTTGCTGAAAGAAGAAAGAACTGGAAGCCAAGACAGCCAAAGGTAACAACAGGCTATCTTGCAAGATACGCTTCACTTGTAACTTCTGCAAACAGAGGTGCTATACTTCAGATAAAGGACTAATATCCGATACAAAATAATAAGGGAGAAAGGCGGAATAATATGAAAAAATTCATTTCAGGCTTGCTTGGAATACTCTTTGTAGTTCTTGTAGTAGTAGGTGTTTTCATCTGTACATATGTATTCAATCAGCCGTCAAGATCAAGCGATTCAAGAGAGCTTATCTCTGGAACATGGACAGATAAAGACGCAAACATCACTTTTGAGTTCTCTGACGAGGGCGATTTCACTATCACTCACACTGATAACAGCTCAGTTATCGCAAAGGGCTGGTTTAAAATTCAGGAGGATGGGGGAAGCGGAAAGATACAGCTTCTTGTAAATCCGTCTGACAGAGATACAACTGTTGACATCGGTCTGAGAATGAAGTTCTTCTCGACTATTTCCTACAAAAACCTTTCTGTACCATCTGAGGACGAGAGCGACAAGGTCGCTACCTGCAAGTTCATTTTCCAGAACTCTGACGGAGTTTACTCATGCGAAAGAAAAGACTCTGACGGCTCGTTCTATGATGGCAAATAACGAATTTTCAAGGGCTACGGCTGAACGATATGTTTAGCCGCAGCTTTTGTGCAGTAAAGACTTGATTAAGATAAAAAAGGAGTAAAAATGGAGCTACTGATCAAAAATATCCGTGCCTGCGACCCGCAGACAGGGCTTGACGGTATAACGGACATAGGCATTGACGAAGGAAAGATAGTCAGCCTTGGAAAAACTGACGAGCATGCTCAGAGAGTTATCGACGCAAAGGGCAAGCTTTGTGCATTGCCTGGGCTTTTCGATATGCACGTTCACTTTCGTGACCCAGGTCTTACCTACAAGGAGGACATCATCACAGGTGCGAACGCCGCAAAGGCTGGCGGTTTCACGGGCGTCGCTTGTATGCCGAACACAAAGCCGCCTATCGACTCCCCTGAGGGCGTGAAATACGTTTTTGAAAAGGCAAAGAAAACAGGTATCGACGTTTTCCCTATTGCCTGCGTTACAAAAGGCATGAAAGGTCAGGAGCTTTGCGACTATGACGCACTCAAAGACGCAGGAGTTACCGCCATTTCAGATGACGGCAGACCTGTTGAGAACGCTGAGCTTATGCGTCAGGCTATCGAAAAGACTAACGAGAACGGTCTTATCGTGACTTCTCACTGCGAGGACTTGAAGATAATAAACGGTGGTATCATCAACAAGGGCGAGATATCCGAAAAGCTTGGAGTAAAGGGCATGGACAGAGCCTCTGAGGACTATATCACAGCCCGTGAGATATGCCTTGCAATGAGCTGTAATGCGAGAGTTCACATATGCCACGTTTCCACCAAAGGCTCTGTGAACATCATAAGAGCGGCGAAAAAGGACGGCGTTAAGGTCACCTGCGAAACTGCGCCGCACTATTTCACATTCACAGACGAAAAGCTTTTAGCCCGTGACGCAGATTTCAGAATGTCGCCTCCACTTAGAACTGAGGAGGACAGGGCGGCTGTTGAGGAAGCTGTTCTTGACGGCACTATCGATTGCATCATCACCGACCACGCTCCACACTCCGCAGAGGAAAAGGCTGACTTTGAGAAAGCTCCAAACGGTGTTGTTGGACTCGAAACTTCCCTTGCGGCAACGCTCACAAAACTTTACCACAGCGGCAAATGCGGTCTTGACAAGATAGCAGAGATAATGTCGGTAAATCCGAGAAAGATAATGGGGCTTGAGCCTATCAAGATAGCAGTTGGCGAAAGATGCGATCTTTGTATCTTTGACCCTGACTATGAATGGGAAGTTATCCCTGCGGAGCTTAATTCAAAGAGCAAAAACAGCGTGTTCAAAGGCACAAGGCTCAAAGGCAAGGTAATGTACACAATATGCAGAGGAAAGCTCGTTTTTGAGCTTTAATATAAAAATATCCGAAAGGAAGATAAAAATGGCATTTGACAGACTTATTGAAAATATCGTAAAGACACAGAACCCGTCAGTAGTGGGACTTGACCCAAAGCTTGACTATGTTCCCGAATACATCAAGGAAAAGAAGTTCAAGAAATACGGCAAGACGCTCAAGGGTGCGGCAAAGGCTATATGGGAGTTCAACAAGACTATAATCGACGAGATACACGATATCTGCCCTGCTATCAAGCCACAGGCTGCATACTATGAAATGTATGGCTACGAGGGCGTAAAGACCCTTTACAAGACTATACAGTATGCAAAGGAAAAAGGTATGTTCGTCATGACAGACGGAAAGAGAAACGATATCGGCGCAACTATGGAAGCTTACGCTACTGCACATCTTGGTCTTACTGACGTTGGCGGTGAGCTTATTGAGGCATTCGGTGCTGACGCTCTCACTGTAAACGGCTATCTCGGTTCAGACGGTATAAACCCGCTTCTTGACCAGTGCAGAAAATATGACAAGGGCATTTTCGTTCTTGTAAAGACTTCAAACAAGTCAAGCGGTGAGCTTCAGGATCTTATGATAGGCAACAAGACAGTTTATGCCACAATGGGCTCAATGTGCGAGCTGTGGGGCAAGGACGTTATGGGCAAGTATGGCTACAGCGGTGTTGGTGCAGTTGTGGGTGCGACTTATCCTGAGCAGCTTGCTGAAATGAGAAAGGCTCTGCCGCACACATTCTTCCTTGTACCAGGTTACGGTGCACAGGGCGGCGGTGCTGAAGGCGTATCAAAGGCATTTGACGATCACGGACTTGGCGCTATCGTAAACTCCTCCCGTGGCGTAATGTGTGCTTACAAGAAAGAGGATAACTGCGACGAGCATGATTTTGCAAAGGCTGCAAGACGTGAAGTTATCAGAATGAAAGAGGATATAATCTCATATCTGCCAAAGATCACACTTGAATAAACACTAAAGGAGTGACTGAGTATGACAGCAAAGGGCGTTATATTGTTTATAGCGACGGTGGGAGCTTTGCTTTTATGCTCCTGCGCAAAGAACGAGGATACAAGCTCTTTGACGGAAAGTCAGCAGGAGCAAAGCGATTTTCCAAGATGTATCGTAGGCGAGTGGAAATGCCGTGAAACGCCCCTTGATAACAGCGAGCTTTATTCGGGCTATCTCAGCCTTATTATCCGTTCAGACGGCAACTATCTCATGTATGACGCAGAAGCAGGCAATCCCTGCTTAAAAGGCACTATCGAAATGGACAGCGACGATCTTGATCTTATCTTTGTTGATGACAGCGGAGTGGATTTTGCACCGCCTGCCGGTTGGGAGAATATGTCCAAAAGGCAGGAGATAGGCTATTTTGCTGACTCTTACACGCTAAAGCTTACTTATACTGATAATGATAACTCGGTCACTCTCGTTTTTGATGCGGTGAACGCTCCGAATGAGGTAAAGAACTAAGTACAGGGAGGATTTTTAATGTACAAGCAGGGTAAATACCCAATAGTTTCAAAAAAGACCCTTGCAAAAGGAATTTTTGACATTGAGATATACTGTCCGCACATTGCAAAGGCGGCAAAGGCAGGACAGTTTGCACAAGTGCAGGCAGAGGGCTTTTTCCTCCGCAGACCTATCTCTATTTGCGATATCGACAAGGACAAGGGTACTATCCGCCTTGTTTTTGAGGTAAGAGGTCATGGCACTGACAAGATAAGCGAGCTTAACAAGGGCGACCTTGTTGACATTATCGCACCGCTGGGTAACGGCTTCAAGGTGCTTGAAAAGGGCAAAAAAGCTGTCTGTATCGGCGGCGGCATAGGCACGCCTCCAATGGTGGGCATTGCAAAGGAATACGGCGAGAACGCCACTGTTATAAGCGGTTTCAGAAACGCTGCGGCTGTTATTTTGCAGGAGGACTTCAAGGCTATGGGCTGTGACGTTCAGCTTTGCACTGACGACGGCTCGGCAGGAAGAAAGGGCTTTGTTACTGACGCACTTCTTGACGTGCTTAAAAGCGAAAAGCCTGATATCGTTTATGCCTGCGGTCCAATGATAATGCTGAAAAATATCACGAAGATATGTGAGGAAAACGGCATTTACTGTCAGGTATCTCTTGAGCAGAGAATGGCTTGCGGCGTGGGTGCGTGTCTTGTATGCGTATGCCGCACTGTCAAGGACGGTCAGGAGTTCAATTCTCACGTTTGCAAGGACGGTCCTGTATTCGACAGCGAGGAGGTAGTGTTTGATGAATAGGATAAATGTGAATTTCTGCGGAGTTGAGTTCAAAAACCCTGTTATCCCTGCAAGCGGAACATTTGGCTACGGCAGAGAGTACGAGCAGTTCTATCCCCTTTCAAAGCTGGGCGGAATATCCGTAAAAGGCACTACGCTTCACCGCCGTGAGGGCAATCCCGGTCCGAGAGTTGCGGAAACTCCAAGCGGTATGCTCAATTCTGTTGGACTTCAAAATGGTGGTGTTGACAAGTTCATAAACTATGAGCTTCCAAACCTTGTAACAAAGGACACAAGGATAATCGCAAACATAGCAGGTTCTACTATCGAAGAATGTGCAGAGCTTGCAGAAAAGCTCAACGGCACGGCTGTTGACATGATAGAGCTTAACATATCCTGCCCGAACGTAAAACAGGGCGGAGCGGCTTTCGGCACTGACTGCAACGTTGCAGGTGCGGTAACAAAGGCTGTTAAGGACGTTACGGAAAAGCCTCTTATGGTAAAGCTTTCACCGAACGTTACAAGTATTGTGGACATTGCAAAGTCTGTTGAAGCAAACGGTGCTGACGCTGTTTCCCTTATAAACACGCTTCTCGGTATGCGTATCGACATAAAGACACGCCGTCCGATACTGAAAAACAACGTGGGCGGGCTTTCTGGTCCTGCGGTGTTCCCTGTTGCCGTAAGAATGGTATGGCAGGTGGCAAACGCTGTTAAAATACCTGTTATGGGCATGGGCGGTATCGCCACATGGGAAGACGCCATTGAAATGATGATGGCAGGCGCAGGAGCTGTTCAGGTAGGTGCGGCAATATTTGCTGACCCTTATGCACCTGTGAAGATAGCCGAGGGTATGCAGAAATTCTGCGAAGACAATGGTATAAACAACATCTCTGAGATAGTCGGCACTGTTAAGCCTTGGTAATAACATAGTAAAATATCCGTCTTTTTACAGGGCGGATATTTTTATGGTATTTTTTCTTATGAATTTCTTAAATTCATTGAAAACAGCTTGCAAAAGTGCTATAATTTAAGTCGTCAGGAAAGGCTGACAGAGAAAGGGGAAAGATATGTTTCTTAGAGTACTTTGCGTGATAACATCTGCACTTACAGTTCTTACCACGCTTCCAATGACATCATGCGGAGCAGACAACGCCATTTCGTCTGAGACTTCCGAAAGTGCTGTTACATCTACGGCAGACAGCGGTAAAACTGCAAAGGATATCCTTTCGGCAATAGAGGGCGACCACATGGACGCTTCAACTTTTTACGGTGAGGACAGCTTCACAAAGAATACCGAAAAGCTTTATGGTATAGAGGCCGACAAGCTCAGCGATGGAGGAATACTTTACTCCTCTGACGGCAATTATGCTGACGAGATATCAATGCTCAAAATGGCTGACGGAAGCAGTGCAAAAAGCCAGCTTGCAGACAGGCTGAGCTACAGACTTAATCAATATGAAAACTACAAGCCTGAAGAAACAAAGAAAATACAGGCGGCAAAGATATTTCAGGCTGGAGATTACTGGGTGCTTGTTATCTCTGACAATGCTGACGAGATATCTGACGAGATAACAGACATGATAAATTAAAAAACGGAGGAAAGAAAATGACAACTGCGAAAAAAATACTTACCTTCGCACTTTGTCTGACCTGCCTTACAGCGGGTATCACAGGCTGTGCAAAAGATAAAAGCAGTTCTGATACTAAAATTGCTAAAAGCACATCATCACAAACAGAAAGCAGCGACAGCGAGAAGATAAAAGAGCTTAACGACAAGCTTGAAAAGCTGGAAAACACGCTTTCTAACATTCTGGGGGAGGATATATTTGATCCCGCAGACGGTGACGGCAACGTAAACGGTGAGATACACCCTATCTATGATGATACGGCAGTGGTTGAAGCTTACAAGTCGGGTGATGATTCAAAGCTCACTGACGATAAGGACAAATACATACTCAAAGAGCTAAAAAAGGCTGTGGGCGAGATAATCAAAGACGGCATGAGCGAATATGACAAGGAAAAGGCTGTTTATGATTATGTGTTCTCTCAGACGCACTTTAATGACGATTCTCTTGTGGCGATATCTGATGAAAGTGAAGATGACGAGTCATACAATCCTTACGGATTTTTCCATGACCACTCTACTATCTGTGTGGGAAACGCAACAACAATAAAGCTGTTTTTTGATGTTCTAGGCATCGACAGCAAGATAATACACTCAACAGAAAACGGCGAACACGCTTGGAACGTTGTGAAGATAGATGGCAAATGGTATCACCTTGATGTGACATTTGACGGTGGCAACGAAGCTCCTGACTACGCATATTTCAACGTACCTGACACTGCAAAGGACGACGGCTCTTATCCTTGGAACAAAGAGGACTTCCCTGAATGCAATTCAACTGACGATTGCTACATATGCAAGAATGCCAAGAAGCTTGACAGCGTTTATGATATACCTGAGCGCATAAAGAAAGCAATGTCAGATAAGGGAAAAACTATATATATGTCACTGGACGTGCCGGAGGGAGCAGGCAGCACTGCTGTTGCGGAGCAGGTCACAAACATAATATCAAACTTTTACATTGACGATTACAACGTCTCTTCCACACCTGTTATTGACGCAGAGGACAAGGTTTGCTTCGGAATTTCTTTAAACTCGGCAGATGGTGACGATTCGGATAATTCTTATGACACAGACAATGCACTCGGCATTGATTACGACAAGCTTTCAAAGGCTTTCTCAGATGCTCTCGGAATAGATTATGAGTATGAGCCTGATTATTCTGATAATAACATAATGGGTTAAAGCTTATAAGGGGATTATTTAAGGCAATACCGCACAATCTTTTTGCGGTGTTGCCTTAATAAAAGCCGCAGGGCATACAGCGTAAAAACTGTATGCCCTGCGGCTTTTTATATCGGATTTGATCGAAGAAAGCTTGTTCATTGGGTCACACGTCAGCTTGCCTGACTGTCTGCCCTTTTCCGATTTTGTATGTTTGAGAAATTAGCTCTCGAAAAGTGCTGTTGAAAGATATCTCTCACCTGTATCAGGGAGAAGTGCAACGATAGTCTTGCCCTTGTTCTCTGGTCTCTTTGAAAGTATCTCGGCTGCTTTAAGTGCTGCGCCTGATGAAATACCAACAAGGATACCTTCTGTTTTAGCGAACTTGTTGCCTGTCTTGAAAGCGTCCTCATTCTCGATAGGGAGGATCTCGTCATAAACCTTTGTATCGAGGACATCAGGAACGAAGCCTGCGCCGATACCCTGAATTTTGTGTGGACCTGATTTGCCCTGTGAAAGAACAGGTGAAGTTGCAGGCTCAATTGCTACTATCTTAACGTCAGGGTTCTTTGATTTGAGATACTGACCAACACCTGTTACTGTTCCGCCTGTGCCAACGCCTGCGATAAAGATATCTACCTTACCGTCTGTATCTTCCCAGATCTCAGGACCTGTTGTTGCAAAGTGAGCGGCTGGGTTTGCTGGGTTTACGAACTGACCGAGGATAACTGAGTTCTCGATCTCGCCCTTAAGCTCGTCAGCCTTCTTGATAGCACCCGTCATGCCCTTTGCACCTTCTGTGAGAACTATCTGTGCGCCATATGCCTTAAGAAGATTTCTTCTCTCGATACTCATTGTTTCAGGCATTGTAAGAATTACCTTGTAGCCCTTTGATACGCCCACAGCCGCAAGACCGATACCTGTATTTCCTGATGTAGGCTCTATAATAGTTGCGCCTTTCTTGAGAACGCCCTTCTTCTCAGCTTCCTCGATCATTGCAAGTGCAACTCTGTCCTTAACGCTTCCTGCCGGGTTGAAATATTCAAGCTTTGCAAGAATAGTTGCGTCAGCCTCTACTGCCTTTTCAAAATTAACTGCTTCGATTATTGGAGTTTTTCCGATAAGCTCCGAAACGCCCTTATAGATCTTTGACATTTTAATCTACCTCCGATATGAAAATTATTTTATGCGGTTTTCTGTACCGCTTATGTTTGCTATGGTTATACTATATCACTTTATTCCTACTATGTCAATAGGATTAATATGCTTTCTATGTTTTATACAACAAAGTCAGCTTATTGCAAGCTTCGATTTGTACATTATGACCTATAATCATACTCAGTAATGCAATATGGCTTATTATTTTCATCACAAAGCTCCACAAATTTTCTGCCCTCATCGGTATAAACAAGAGCCTTTATGGCTTTACCACGCTTCAAGGGATTTTTATATTCCACACGGATACGCTTCACAGCAGACTCGTTTTCCACAAACTCGTCTGTTATGTCAAGATATCTCGCATTATTGACGTGTTCGTTCATGTCGATATAGCATTTCAGCACCGGGATATCCTCATACACCTGTGGCTCAGTATCAGGTAGGGCTATCTTTCTTGGAAGATACTCCATATCAAGCTTTGGATAGAGCTTCACCCTATCAACAAGCTCCTGTGGAGCTTTTATAGGCCGCTGAGAGGTCTTGTCCATGAAAGCGCCAGAAGCTATAGACTTCACGCAGATATCACCGTTTTCGTCATATATCACGGTGTTTCTGTAGCCATACATTCTTTTAAGCTCATAGGTCCATGTTTTGACGGTGAGCTTTTCGTTTTGCTCAGGTCTGCGGACGATATCAAGCTGTCTTGACACAAGAAACATCACGCAGTTTTCTTTCTCAAAAAAAGGCGACATAACAGGGTGAGTGTCAAGGTGGATAACAGAGCAATCCTGCAAAAGGTCAACAAGGCAACTATTTCTTATTATGCCATGCGAACCTATCTGACTGCAATTTACAGTGCGTTTCATTTCATACATATTGCTTTCCTCCATTCTGCTATATGATAATTATACAACTTATTGTCGCTTTTTTCAACAGCACATAGGTACAAATGTTAACAGAGGTAAAGAAATGTTAAAAAAAAGCTTGTTGAAATTAGTCCGCTTGGGGACTTATAATGATATTACAGCAATTCTACAGGAGGCAAAATATGTTTTTATGGTTAATGATAGCTATTCTTGTGGCGGTCTGCTCTGTGGCTGGCTTTATTTATCTCACAAGAAGAATATCAGCTTTTGGCTTTATAAAAAAGCTTTCAAAGGATAAAAAGGTACTTAAATACGCCATAAGTGCAGGTCTTATAGTGCTCACAGGCGGCATAATATGGCTTATATGGGACTGGATAAATACGATAATCTGTTTGCTGCATCTTGTTATATTCTGGCTTTTGTGCGACTTGTTTGTGTTCATTGGAAAGAAGATATCAAAGAAACAGGCAAGCAAATGCCTTGCAGGCTTTATCGCCGTGCCGCTGACGGTGGTTTATCTTGCGGTGGGCTGGTATCTTTGCAATAATGTATGGGAAACTGACTACACACTGAAAACTGATAAGAAGTCAGGTGACATAAGGATAGTTCAATTTGCAGACTCTCACGTTGGCACAACGTTCCATGGGGACGGCTTCGCAAAGTACATGGAAGAGATACAGAAGCTTGACCCCGATGTGGTGCTTATAACAGGCGACTTTGTTGATGATGACACATCAAAAGAGGACATGATACAGTGCTGTGAAGCTCTTGGCAAGCTGAAAACAAAATACGGCGTTTATTTCTCATTTGGCAACCATGACAAGAGATACTATGACCCTTCGTATCGTGGCTACAGCGGTGACGATCTTATTGCGGAGCTTGAAAAGAACAATGTCAACGTATTACAGGACGACACCGTGCTTATCGACGATCGTTTCTACATAATAGGCAGACAGGACAGGTCTGAGAAAATGGAAAAGGGCGGTCACAGAGCATCTATGGAAGAGCTCACAAAGGATCTTGACAGCTCGAAGTTCACAGTTGTAATGGATCACCAGCCTTGTGATTATGACGCTCAGGCGGCGTCAAAGGTAGACCTTGTTTTGTCAGGTCACACACACGGCGGTCAGCTCATACCAATAAACTTCCTTGGCACTCTCATCGGCGGCAATGACCGCACATACGGCTATGAAAAGCGTGAGGACACCAACTTTATCGTGACATCAGGCATTTCAGACTGGGCGATAAAATTCAAAACAGGCTGCAAGTCTGAATATGTTGTTATCGATGTTTCGGAGAATTAAATAGCAGGGCAAAGCAAAAGGGTCAGCGAAAATGCTGACCCTTTGTTTTATTTGAACACAAGCTGTACCAAAAGCATATAGCACACTGTTCCGCTTGCAATAGACAAAAGCATTTGTCTTTTCCACAAATGCACTGTCACTGTCACGCCTATGGCGATAAGTTCAGGCAAGCCGTAACTGTAATGCAGAGGTGTTACGTTTCTAAGGCAATATACCACGAGCATACTGAATATTGCGCTTGGAAGCACCTTGCCCAAATACTGCACATAGCGTGGTGTTGGGCGTTTGCCGTTGAAAATAAGAAACGGGAGTGCTCTTGTGAGAACAGTGCCTAAAACGCACATTCCTATAGTGATGACCTGCTGAGTTATCGTCACTTTGCGTCACCTGCTTTCTCAGGGTTTTCTATAGGCTTGCGAAAAGCCGTGAGCAGAACGAGAATACATATCATTGTGGGTATCATGAAATCGTCTGTACCAAATAGTATAAGGCAGACAACGCTTGATATCAAGCCTATCCATGCACTCATATGGTGTTTTTCTTTGAGCCACTGGTCAAGAAATATCACAACGAACAAAGCCGTCATTGCGAAGTCAAGTCCTTTGGTATCAAAGCTTATAAGATCACCCATAAGACCGCCGATAGTTGCACCGCTCACCCAATATATCTGATTGAGTAGCGTAACAAAAAAGTAAAACCAACCTCTGTCAACGTCCTTGGGGATCTCTGCTGAGTAGTTTATGCTGAAAGTTTCGTCGCACATTCCATAGATAAGATAATATTTTTTCCAGCCAAGCCCTTTGAACTTATCCAGCATTGAAATGCCATAGAACAAGTGCCTAGCTTGTATCATTATCGCCATTATCAAGGTCTGCACAGGCGCAAAGGGTGAAAGAAGCATACTTACTGTGATAAATTCAAGGCTTCCGCCATATATCGTCATGCTCATTATGAGGGGGTAGACAAAGCTGAATCCTGATGCGTTAGCATAAATGCCATAGGCAATGCCTAAAAACCAAAAACCTGCGAATATCGGTATTGTATAAGGAAAAGCCCATTTCAGGGCTTTGAATGCTTTTCTATCGTGATTTTTTTCCAAAATGTTCATCTGCCTTTCGGGCGTTCGCTGTGTCGAAAAACGCTGTGTATAAAAGTTTAGCACAATGTTTACCTGTAGTCAAGCACCGAACCATTGACAAATTGCACTTGTGGATATATAATTTACCATGAAACTACACTTTGAAAAGGAGGTGTGGCAGTGACAAAGGTCATATATCCTGTTATCGGCAGGCAGACTTCCCTGCCCTTTTATCTCACCGGAATAGGCATTTCCGACCCTGAATATCATGTCACAAGGGACAAAGGGCTTGTTTCACATCAACTTCTTTTTACCTCAGGTGGCGAGGGCAGGCTAATTGTCGGGGGAGAAGAATTTGTGCAGACTAAAGGCTCGGCATTTTATCTGCCCCCTAGCGTTCCGCATGAATATTATCCCTCAAATGGAAATTGGATAACAAACTGGATAGTTTTCCGTGGTGAATTTGCGGGGCAAATGCTTGCAAACCTTGGCTTTGACAGCTTTAGATTCTCCCCTGAGATAAACACCCAAAAACCCGCTCAGCTTTTTGAGCGAATTTTTGTTGCCGCTGCCGACCCTGTGAATTGTGGCGAAAAAACTTCCGCACTTGTGTATGAATATATCCTCGCCATGAGGACTGCAATGCTTTTCCCTGACAGCCGAAACAACGTGGGAAGCATTACAAGGCAGGCGCTTTTGTATATTGACAGCCGATACATGGAGGATATCACCGCAGAAACACTTGCAGGACTTTCGGGAGTGTCAGTACAACATTTCTGCCGTGTTTTTAAAGCAGAAACTTCAATGCGTCCCCTTGAATATATTGCAAAACGACGTATCTCTCAGGCAAAATCTCTGCTTCTTAACACCGACTCTGACATAGGCGACATAGGCAAGCAGGTGGGCTATGAGGACAGAAACTATTTCAGCATCGTTTTTAAAAAGCTGGAGGGCGTTTCGCCAAGAGAATACCGTCGTTCAAGAGGAACAGGTTTGTAATAATATTTTAAGCTTTATTAGAATTTTCTTAGCATATTTCAAAGTAAAATGTTCGTATCTTAATAATATGCAAAATATTTCAGATTGACCATACACTCCTTTAAGCTTATAATTGTCATAAGAAAGCAAGAAGCCATGCTTTATGCAAGGAGGATAACTTATGACGATACTAAAAAGGGGCGCGTCAATGGTGTCAGCATTGGTCATGATGATATCTGGCGCAGGCGCTTACAATTGCAGTGCGGAGGGAACAACGGTGAACGATAGCAATACAAATAATACAAGAGAGATAGTTATTGACGGAACTACGGCTCAGCTCAAAGAAAATATGCGCTACAGAGGGGCAGGCATGGTGAGCGCAAACAACTCATCAAGGCTTCTGCTAGATTACAAGGCTGAACACCCTGATGTATATGAGCAGATAATGGAGTATATGTTTGGCAAAGAGGGCATCGGCATTACTCACCTTAAGTTGGAAATGGGTGCGGATATAAACTCATCATCAGGCACAGAACCGTCTGTAATGAGAACAGAGGACGAAAAGGCTGACGTAACAAGAGGTGCGGCATACCAGCTTGCCGCTGACGCAAAGAAGATAAATCCTGACCTCACCTTGGATATGCTATGGTGGAGTGAACCAAAGTGGGTATCTGACGCTTCCGATGTTTATGCTGCAAGATACAAATGGTATAAAAACACCCTTGACGCCGCTTATGAAACATATGGACTTGAATTTGACTATGTAAGTGCTGTGCAGAATGAGCGTGGAGCTGACCCTGAATGGGTGAAATATCTTTCCTCTCATCTCAAAAGTGAAAAAGGCACCCCTTATGACTACTCAAAGATAAAGATAGTCGGTGGTGAAGAGGTCTGCACATGGGGCTTTGCTGACAGAATGTATGAGGACAGCGAACTTATGAACGTTGTTGACGTGGTGGGAAGCCATTACACAAGCGAGTCCACCGAGAACGCACAGAAGCTTGCATATGAAGAAAACAAAGAGCTTTGGTTCAGCGAAGCAAGCTCGCCAATGGCATATGCGCAGGGTACATACAGATATGACGGCTCAGGTCTGGCAGGCATAAACGGCACCCTTGATATTGCAAACAGAATAATCGGAATGTATCCCAACGGCAAAATGACACTTTATGAGTATCAGCCTGTTGTATCGGCATACTATGACGGCGCTTGCTACTGTCAGAAACAGCTTATCTCAGCCTGCGACCCTTGGAGCGGTTATTATATGCTTGACAGCGGATTTTATATGTCTCTGCACTTTTCACAGTTCATTGAAAAAGGCTGGGCGTTCGTTGACAGCGGCTGCTACAGCGACGGCAAAAAAGGCGGTGACGGCCACGCTATCGTCGACGCAGTTTACAGCTATATGACCGCCACAGACACAGAAACAGGCGATTACAGCACTGTTATCACAAACACTACCAGCGGGCCTATACAGTATGACCTCAAGGTATCAGGACTTGACAAGGCGTCAAGCAACGTGAGCGTATGGGAAACAAGAGGTCCTGACAGCATTGACGGCAGCTATGACGAGAATTATTTCAAGAAAACTGAGGATATAACCCCTACAGAGAACGGCGGAGCTTATACATACTCTGTGACAGTGAAGCCAAATTCTATTGTGACAATTTCTACTGTTACACCTAAGCGCACAGAATACAAAAACGCTGACGAGAGCGAACGCACTGTTTTGAAGCTTCCATATTCGGACGATTTTGAGTATGCAGGCTATCCTGAGAATTATCTTTCATCAAGGGGCAATGCGCCAAGATACACAACAGATCAGGGCGGTGCTTTCGAGGTGGAAAAGACCGACAAGGGCAATATGCTAGTTCAGCAGATAACGGCTGACATGAAAGCCAACGAGTGGGGCTACACCCCCGAACCTGTGACTACATTCGGTGATGACAGGTGGTATAACTACTCTGTGAACGTTGACGCTGCTTTTGCGACTTCGCAGGACGCAGGATCAAACTATGTGGGCGTTGGTCTGAGATACACGCTTGGCTGCAATTCATACAGTGGCTATTGGATAAAGCTTTATGAGAACGGAAGCTGGGAGCTTAAAGCAAATGACGGCACTCTTAGCAGTGGAAGCATAGACGGCTTTGACGGCACAGCTTCTCACAAGCTTAAAGTTGAGGCTGTAAACAACGTTATCCGTGGATATATTGACGGAAACATGGTGGCTGAATACACTGTGAACGAGGGTGAATCACTTATCGGCGCAGGCAGAGCGTCACTTTTCAGCTCATACAACAAAAACAGCTTTGACAACTTCTCTGCTGAACCTGTGGAGGGCAGTGACACATATGTAACTCGCTTTGACGAAACAGACTCTTGCTTCACTTTTGAGGGCAACTGGGAACACAACCTTATGAGCAGCTTCAAAAACTACAAACGAACCATATCAGATGGCACAGAGGGCGACTCTTTCACAGTAAACTTTGAGGGAACAGGCTTTGCGCTTTCAGGTGAAACAGGAGAAAACGCTATACTCGGGGTATCAATAGACGGAGGTGATGAACAGCTCGTGACAGTTTCAAGGACAGGTCAGCGTGAGATATCATGCCATTTTGAAGGCTTGTCTGAGGGCGCTCACACCGCAAAGGTAACCATAAAATCAGGCAAATATACAATTGACGCTATGCAGGTAACAGGCGGAAAGATACCATTCGAGAAGAAAAAGCCTGCGAAGTCTGAAAGCACTAAGTCAGGCAAAAGCAAGCTTCCTATAGCTGTTGGGGCAGGCATTTGCGCTGCTGCGGCAGTTGGTGCAGTGATATACGGCATAGCGAGAAAGAAGCGTAAGGAAAATAATGACTAAAATAAGCAGAACAACAGACATGACACAAGGCAGTGAAATGCGGCACATAATAATGTTTTCACTGCCCTTGCTTGCAGGAAATCTTTTGCAGCAGACATACAATATAGTGGACACTATGGTGGTGGGGCGTTATCTGGGCGATGACGCCCTTGCCGCTGTTGGTGCTACAGGCTCTATCACTTATCTTTTTTACACCCTTTGCATAGGTCTTTCGGTGGGTGCAGGAATAATTGTCGCACAGTATTTCGGTGCAGGCAAGAAAAAAGCCCTGCGGTCGGCAGTGTTCAATTCGGCACTTGTCACGGCTATATTCGGCGTTGTAATAAGCCTTTTATCCGTGCCTGCCGCAAAACCTATACTGGAGCTTTTGAAAGTTCCCGACAAGCTCATCGGAGATTCTGCGGCGTATATGCAGATAGCCTGCGGCGGAACGATAGCGGTGGCTGCATACAACTGGATAAACGCCATAATGAGGGCTTTGGGCGACTCAAAAACACCGCTGATATTCTTGGGTGCAGCAAGCTTGCTAAACGCCCTCCTTGACCTGCTTTTTGTGGTGGTATTCAAATTCGGAATAGCAGGTGCGGCATGGGCAACAGTGCTTACGCAGGCACTTTCTGCCATTTCTTGTATTGTGTACTGCTTTGCAGTGAGCGGAGAGATAAAGCTCACCGCCGACGATATGCACGCCGACAAGGACATGATGTGCCGCTGTGTGAAAACAGGCGTGCCTATCGCCATACAAAACGGGCTTATCTCGGTATCAATGGTGGCTCTCCAGCGTGTGACAAACGGCTTTGGCGAAACGGTCATGGCGGCATACACAGTTTCAATGCGTATCGAACAGTTCGTTCAACAGCCCTTTTCTTCACTTAATGCGGCGGTTTCAACATTCACAGGACAGAATATCGGCGCAGGAAAAGAAAAACGTGCACAGAAAGGTCTTGCTTGTGCAATAAAGATATCGGTGATATTCTCGGCAGTGGTGCTTGTACTGTTCACACTGTTCGGTGGAGCGATAACATCTTGGTTTGTCAAGGGCAAGACTGTTATAAGCATATCGGCAAAAGCGCTTATCATAACCTCACTTTTCTACTGGTCGCTGGGTATTATCCACACCACAAGGGGCTTTTTGAACGGCGCAGGCGATACAAACTATGCCCTTGCAAACGGCATGGCGGAGGTAATATGCAGGATAGGTCTTTCACTTATCCTCACAAGGATAGCTTTCATAGGCTACTGGGGCATATGGTACACCACCGCTGCAACATGGTTTGTAACCGCTATGGTGAGCCTTATAAGATACAAGGGTGGAAAATGGAGGCTTCATGCCATAGTGAAATAGATTTTCATAACTGCTGTACCGATTTGGTGCGGCAGTTTTTTAAGTTGAAACAGTTTCACATTATATATGAAATATTCATATGAAACCATATTGAAAATTCACAGTGCAGTGGTATAATATAATAAAAGGAGTGACGAGGAATGAACATTACCGAATTTGCAAAAGCCGCAGGAGTATCAAAATCTGCTGTGAGCAGATATTTCAACGACGGCTATGTGAGCGAAGAAAAGCGCAGGCTTATTGAAGCCGCCATAGAAGCCACAGGCTATGCCCCAAGCGTTCAGGCGCAGAACGTGAGAACAAGGGTGACAAAGCTTGTGGGAGTTATTATACCGAAGCTTTCAAGCGAGAGCTGTGCAAGAGAGGTGGAGGGAATAAGTCAGGTACTCAGTGAGCAGGGCTATCAGCTTTTGCTTGTGAACTCTGCCAACGACCCAAAGAAAGAAGTGGAATATCTGGAGCTTTTCCGAAGCAATCGTGTTGACGGAGTTATCTTTTTGGCTTCTGTTTTCACTCCGCTCCATGACGCTGTGCTGAAAAAAATGCGTGTGCCGGTGGTAATTGTGGGACAGGAATACAAGGGTGCAAACTGCGTTTGTCATGACGATTACAAAGCCGCCTATACCGCAGAGAAGCTTATGCTTGACAAAGGCTGCAAAAAGCCCGCTTTTATCGGTGTTACCGAGCAGGACAAGGCGGCAGGTCAGGCAAGAAAAGACGGGTTTCTCCACGCCCTTTCTGATAACGGCATCAACATTGAAAAGTCTGATATGCAGACGGCTGAATTTAAAATGGACTCAGGCTACAAAAGGGCTTTGATATTACTGAGAAGCGGCAGAAAATACGACCACATTTTCTGTGCCACCGACAATCTTGCCGCAGGCGCGCTCCTTGCCTGCCGTGAGCAGGGATTGAAAGTACCAGAGGATATAATGATAGCAGGTATTGGCGACTCTCAGCTTTGTAATGTCACGTCCACTCCCCTGACCTCTGTGCATTTTCATTATCGCACCGCAGGCATAGAAGCGGCACAAATGCTGCTCAATTCACTTAAACGAGAAAGCTCTATACCAAGGACACTGACGCTCGGTTTTGAGCTGGAAGAGCGTGAGTCTACAGAGAAAAAAATGTGAAACTGTGTGAAACCTTGTAATACCGCCTTGTAAGTTTATATTATTTGTCAATAGACAAATGCGCTGCCATGGGTTATAATATAGTTAGTGAAATCGGTATCACATAAATGATGAAACTGATAAAATAACATAGTTCGGGCAAAATAATAAAAAAGCAAGCAAAGGACGGGATATTATGGATCACAGAAGTTCAGCTCGTGAGATACTTTCTGCTATAGGCGGAAAGGAAAATCTGGTCAGTGCCGCACACTGTGCCACAAGATTAAGACTTATAATCGCAGACAACTCAAAGATACAAAAGGATACCCTGGAGAACATTGATGTTGTAAAGGGCGTTTTTGAAGCTTCAGGACAGCTTCAGATCATCATAGGCACAGGAACGGTAAACAAGGTCTATGACGAATTTATCGCAGAGGCAGGCGTGGAAGCCTCTTCAAAGGACGAAGTCAAGGCTCAGGTGGCTCAGAAGCAGAACTGGTTCAAAAGGCTTATCAAAACTCTCGGCGACGTATTCGTACCTATAATCCCTGCTATCGTTGCAGGCGGTCTTATCATGGGAATAATGGAAGCTTTGAATTTCATGGCTTCAAACGGCTTTATCTCCCTTGACACAAATGGATATGTTTTCACAATATTCAAACTGCTTTCAAATGCAGCGTTCACATTCCTGCCGATACTTATTGGCTATTCTGCAACTAAGGTGTTCGGTGGCAACCCTTATCTTGGTGCGGTAATAGGAATGTTCCTTATCCACCCTGACCTGCAAAACGCTTGGACAGTTTCCACAAAAGGATATGAGCAGACATTCTCCATATTTGGTCTGTTCAACGTTCACATGGTAGGTTATCAGGGTCATGTAATACCTATCATCATCGCTTCATTCATTCTTGCGACTATGGAGAAAAAGCTTCACAAGAAAGTGCCTGACATTGTCGACCTTTTCGTTACACCTCTTGTGAGCCTTACAGTAACAGCTTTCCTCGTTTACACCTTTATCGGTCCTGTATTCGTTGCCCTTGAAAATGGCATTATCACAGGCGTTCAGAAGCTTATCACTATCCCATTCGGCATTGGTTCGTTCATAATGGGCGGTTTCTATTCAACAACAGTTGTTGGCGGTATACACCATATGTACACTGTTATCGACATTGGTCAGCTTGCTAAATATGGTGCGACCTATTGGCTGCCTCTGGCATCTGCCGCAAACATGGCGCAGGGAGCTGCCTGCCTTGCAGTGGCAGTAAGAAGCAAGAACAATAAGATCAGATCAATGGCTTATCCATCTGCTCTGTCTTGTATGCTTGGCATCACAGAGCCTGCAATATTCGGTGTAAACCTTAGATTTGTAAAGCCTTTCATATTCGGCTCTATCGGCGGCGCTTGCGGAGCAATGGTCGCTTCTATCCTACACCTTGGCGCAACTGCAACAGGTGTAACAGGAATATTTGCAATACTTCTTACACTCAACCACCCAGTGAAGTATATAATATCAATGGCTGTAGCAATGGGCGTTGCATTCACTCTTACTTGGCTTTTCGGCACGAACAACGAGCAGATAAAAAACGAGAACAAGCCTTCCGAAAACAAGACAGAAAAGGCTGAACAGTCTGCACAGGCTATGGAAACAAAGGCTGAAAATGCAGACGTAGCAGATGACGGCATTATCACAGCTCCGCTTAGCGGCAAGGCTGTAAAGCTTGAAAACGTTCCTGACCAGACCTTTGCACAGGGCATACTTGGTCTTGGTGCGGCAATAGAACCTACTGAGGGCAAGGTCGTTGCACCTGGCGACGGCAAGGTCGAAACGCTTTTTGACACTTTCCATGCAGTTGGTTTGACACTTGACAACGGCAAGGAGCTTCTTATCCACGTCGGAATAAACACAGTTGAGCTTAAAGGCGAGGGCTTCAAGGCTTACGTTTCTGAGGGCGACAGAGTAACAAAGGGACAGACGCTTATCACTTTCGATATGGACTTTATAAAGAGTAAGGGCTATCAGACTGTTACCCCTGTGCTGGTTAGCAACTCGGACGATTTTGCATCAGTTGAACCTCTTGCAGAAGAGGGTAGCGAGGTCTCCATAGGTGACAAGCTTATAAAGGTCACAGTATAGATAGTATAACACAACAGCTGTCTGCCGATAATAGTATCAGAATCTTCAAAGGAGAGGATATAAATGGATAACAAAGAGAAAATAGAAAACAGAGAGAGAATAAAAAATGCCAAATGGCGTCAGAGATTTCATATCGAACCGCCAGACGGCTGGCTCAATGATCCGAACGGTCTGAGCTTTTACAATGGCGAATATCATGTTTATTTTCAGTACAGCCCAATTGCCGCTGACGGTCACACGCCAAGAGGCTGGGGACATTATCACGGCAGCGACCTTATGCACATGACTTATGACAGAGCAGTTATGATGCCTGACATTCCTGAGGACAGCCATGGTGTTTACTCAGGAAGTGCCATTGAAAATGACGGTGTTCTGCATATTTTCTACACAGGAAATGTGAAGATGATAGGCGATTATGACTACGTCAAAGCCGGCAGAGGTGCGAACGTTATCCACGTCACCACTACAGACGGAAGCAAAATGAGTGAAAAGCAGGTACTTCTCAGAAACAGCGACTACCCTGATTTCTGCTCATGCCATGTGAGAGATCCAAAGGTGTGGAAAGAAGGCGACGCATGGAAAATGGTGCTGGGTGCAAGAACTCTTGACGACGAGGGCTGTGTGCTTGTATACGAATCTGACGATCTTATAAACTGGAAATACACCGGCAAAGTATACAAAGAGGGCTACGGCTATATGTGGGAATGCCCTGACTATTTCGAGATAGACGGCAAGGGCTTTTTAAGCACCTGCCCGCAGGGTATGCCCCACTATGAAACAAAATGGCAGAACCTTAACGAATCAGGCTACTTTCCTGTTCAGGGCAAGCTTGAGGACAGCGTTCTCGGTGACTTCACCGAGTGGGACATGGGCTTTGACTTCTATGCACCGCAGACATTTCTTGACCCACAGGGCAGGAGGATACTCATAGGCTGGCTTGGCATGGATAACAAGGTCTACGGCAATGCCACAACTGAACTTGGCTGGCAGCACTGCCTTACCATACCGAGAGTTGTAACTGTTGCACCCAACGGCAAGCTCAGACAGCAGCCTATAGCTGAATTTGACGAGCTTAAAAGCAACGCACGCCGTCAGAGCAGCGGTCAAACTGCAGAATATCCTCTGCCATTTGAGCTTGACGGCGAGCCTGCGGACAGCTTCAGCATATCCCTTGACGGCAAGCTGGAACTTGACTTTGATAAAGAGAAAAAGCTCTTTACAATGAAATTTACTGACGAAAAATACGGCTGTGGCAGAACAACAAGAAATGCAGAGATAGACAGCGTGAGAAACATAAGAGTTATCGCAGATATGTCAAGCATTGAGGTATATATCAATGACGGCGAAACTGTAATGTCAACAAGAATATATCCCGATAATGGCAGCGTAAAGCTTAAAGTAAACGGCTTTGAGGCACAGGTCTGGGACATCTGAGAGGAGGAACTGCAATGGGAAACACACTTTTTGCCATAGGCGAAGCACTGATAGATTTTATTCCTGCACAGACAGGCTGTGCCTTTGAAGAAGTAACGGCTTTCAGCCCTAAAAGCGGCGGAGCGCCTGCAAACGTCTGCGGAGCGTTCACTATCCTTGGTGGAAGCTCGAAATTTATCACTCAGCTTGGTGATGACCCATTCGGAAAAAAGATAGCAGGCGACCTTGCAAGGGCTGGAATCGACACTTCCCTTGTGAGCTTCACCGACAAGGCGAACACTGCTTTGGCTTTTGTGAGCCTTGAAAATGACGGCAACAGGACGTTCTCATTCTACAGAAAGCCCTCCGCAGATATGCTTTTTTCAGCGGAGCAGGTAAAAGAAGAATGGTTTGAGGACGCATACGCACTGCATTTTTGCAGTGTTTCCCTTGGAGATTTTCCAATGAAAGACGCACACAAAAAGGCTATCGCCTATGCACGTCAAAAAGGTGCAATGATAAGCTTTGACCCTAATCTGCGTTTTCCTCTTTGGAACGACAAGAAAGCTCTGCATGATACCGTGAATGAGTTTATACCAATGGCTGACATTGTGAAGATATCAGATGAAGAGCTTGGATTTATCACAGGTGAAAACGACATCAAAGCCGCTCTGCCAAAGCTTTTCACAGGCAATGTGAAGCTTGTGATATACACCTGCGGCTCAGAGGGAGCATATGCTTTCACAAATAACGCTCAGGCTTTTGCAGAGAGCGAAAAGGTGAAAGCCGTTGACACAACAGGTGCAGGAGACGGATTTATAGGCTCGTTCCTATATGCACTGAAAACTCTCAATGTGACCGCCGAAGGTCTTTGTGACCTTGACAATGCACAGCTAGAACGCTGTATAGCGTTTTCAAATAAATTCTGCGGTGAAAGCGTTAAACATCAGGGCGCTATCGACTCCTACAGAAAAATAGAATTTATATAAATTTGCATAATAATTATCCTTTAATAATACATTTCCTTAAAACAAAGCCTTCCCCTTTTGGGAGGGTTTTTGTTTTCGGCAAAATTTCACAAAACATTTTGCAGTATATGTAGGGGACGGCGCCCTCGACGCCCCGCTTTTGCGTTTTTGAAAGGCTCGTTTTAGCACGTTTTAGCATAGTAACATGATACTTTGTGAAAATTTGACAAAAGCCACGATATACTATATAATAGAGATTGTATGACTATTTTTACAGGAGAATATTTTTTATGAACGAAAATAAAAACAGAGCAACCTTTCAATCACGATTGGGATTTATACTTGTGTCCGCAGGGTGTGCCATTGGTCTTGGCAACGTGTGGAAATTTCCATACATCTGCGGACAAAACGGCGGCGGAGCTTTTCTGTTCCTATACCTTATCTGCCTTGTACTGTTGGGTCTTCCAATACTCATATGCGAATTTGCCATAGGCAGAGGAAGCAACCGAAGTCTTTCTCAGGCTTTCAACCGACTTGAAAAGCCCGGTAGCCGATATCACTGCACGAAGTACACGAGCATTGCAGGAAACTATCTGCTCATGATGTTTTACACCATGGTCACAGGCTGGATGTTATACTACGCTTTTAAATATGCCACTGGCTCGTTGGACGCTTCAAGCACCGCGGCAACGGCTGAGGCTTTTAAGGATATGCAAGCTTCCCCGTGGCTCATGCTCATATTCTCGGCTATCGTTATCATACTTTGTATCGGTGTTTGCGCACTGGGATTGCAAAACGGCATTGAAAAGGTAACGAAAATTATGATGATACTGCTTATGGCGCTCATGGTGGTGCTGGCAGTGAACTCTATCAGGCTGAAAGGCGCTTCTGAGGGGCTTAAATTCTTTCTTGTGCCGGACTTTGACGTATTTAAAGAAAAAGGCTTCACATCAGTGCTTTTCGCCGCAATGACTCAGGCGTTTTTCACACTAAGCATAGGCATAGGCACAATGGAGATATTCGGAAGCTATTTGAAAAAGGACCGCACTCTTGTAGGCGAGTCTGTGAACGTTATCGTTCTTGACACTGCCGTGGCTGTCGTTGCGGGACTTATCATAATCCCTGCCTGCTTTGCATACGGAATCGAGCCTGATTCAGGTCCGTCACTGCTTTTCATTACTCTGCCTAACGTTTTCCACCATATGGCTTCAAGCCGTTTGTGGGGAATATTCTTCTTCATCTTCATGTCATTTGCGGCGCTTTCCACCGTTATCGCAGTGTTTGAGAACATTATCACAATGTCGGTGGAACTGTGGGATTGGAGCAGAAAAAAATCACTTATTGTAAACCTTGTGATGATACTTGTGCTTACAATGCCTGCTGTGTTTGGATTTAACCTGCTGAAAAATATCCAGCCAATGGGCGCAGGTTCGACTATCATGGACCTTGAAGACTTCTTGGTATCATCTAATCTTCTGCCGCTTGGCTCTCTTGTGGGAGTGCTTTTCTGCGTTCGCAAAAACGGCTGGGGCTGGGAGAACTTCATCAAGGAAGCCAACACTGGCAAGGGCAAGCATATCCCTAACTGGCTTCGCAGCTACATGGCCTACGTTGTGCCTGCACTTATCTGTTTCATCTATCTTAAAGGCTACTATGACACATTCTCAAACAGAAGTCTGCCGGTCCTTATAGGCTGGATGTGCTTTGCGGTGATACTTCTTGTGCTGATATTCTGGGCAGCTTTCTCAAAAAGCAAAAAAAATTTGGAAAATCCTATTGACAAATAGAAAGTTTGGCTATATAATAAACCTTGCGTGATGTTTCACGAAAAATCGTATAATGATAAACGCTATAAGAATAAACTGAAAGGTGGTGGGTGAAATGAGAAATATTCTTTTTGATCTTCTAAAGACTAACGAGAATATAAGCCTTACAAATAATGCAAGTTCGATGTGCCTTTCAGATGTCATTTTGCCTGCCCTTATTGCCAAAAGCTAATGAGATTTTTATCAGCTTTCTGGATATTATACTGCAGATCTATTGCGACCTGTTATAGGCAGTTACGTTATGCGAATTTACAGAATTATATCGGAAGAATATGAAATTTATCCCGAAAAGGAGGGAATACATGAAGTTTTTTGACGTTTTGCCACAGCTTGCAGAAAACGAACTGCTTAAGCGTGGAGTTATGACTGACGAGCTGCTTTACTGCGTAAAAGCTGACCTTGACGGTGAGGGCGGATATGTGGACGTATACATAACTTTCACAAAAGACACCCTTTGCATACTCCGTGGCTATGAAGAATACGGAAAAATGAAGCGTGGGCAGAAGAGAAAAAATCTCGTAAGCTTCACAGTATCAGGCTATGATGAATACCCCATAGACAGCATTGAAGAAATGTTTGTTGACCGCTATGCAAATTCCGCAAGACTTATGATAAAGGACAAGTCAGGCAAGGAATTCCCTATAGCGAGGTTCTCACTTGGCTTTGCTGACAAATTCGAGAAATTCAGCCAGCGTGTGAACTGCACAGCCAAGAACGAGCCTATCGACGACCGCCTGCTGGAAGGAGTAAAGACCCACTGCCCTACCTGCGGTGAGCCTTATCCTGACCCTAACCGCCCTGTCTGTCCGAGATGTGTAGACAGACGCTCGGTGTTCAAACGCCTGCTTTCTATGTTCGGTGAATTTAAGGGTGCGGTATTTCTCATACTGCTCACCATAGTTTTAAGCAACGTTTTCGCAGTGCTTTCACCGATATTCGGCTCTCAGATGCTCTATGATGATGTGCTTGCGGAAAACGGAAAATACTATGGCAAGATACTCATGATAGTAATGCTCATCGTGGGCATTAACATTGCAGGAATGATAATGCGGATAATTTCAGGCATTATAACCTCAAAGGTCGTGCCTGTTGTTACGCACCGGCTTAGGGTGAAGATATTCTCCTCAATGCAGCGGCTTTCCCTTGACTTTTTCACAAGCAAACAGACAGGCTCGCTTATGTCGAGGGTCGACAGAGATAGTCAGAACATCTACTGGTTTTTCACGGATATAGTGCCGTATGGACTTACAAACGTGGTAAAGATAGTGGGCATTGCGGTGATAATGCTCACAATTTCGCCACTTCTGTCACTTGGTATAATCCTCACTATCTCGGTGATAGAGATAGTTCAGCACCAATTTTACAAAAGCCAGCGCAAGCTTTACCGCAAATATGACGTTGCAATGCGTTCTGCAAACTCGGTGCTGTCTGACGTTATGAACGGTCAGCGTGTGGTAAAGGCTTTTGCCCGTGAGGACAGAGAGATTGACCGCTATAGAGTGAAAAACACTGACGCATTTTTGATAAACTCAAGGATAAACTCACGAATAGCAAACACTATCCCTGTTATATGGACGTTCTATAGGATAGTGAACAAGCTTGTTTTCTGCCTTGGCGCAGTGCTTGTTATAAAAGGTCACATACTATTCGGCGCACTTTCAGCACTTATTTCCTATACCGAAATGGCTATGGATCCTATCAACTTTTTCACATGGATAGGCGACCGCTGGGCAAAATGTATGGACGCCGCATCAAGAATGTTTGAGATAATGGACGCTCTGCCTACTGTAAAAGAGGACGAACACCCTGTTCACATGGAAAACATGAGGGGCGATATCGAGCTTAAAAATGTATCCTTTGAATATGAAGCAGGACACCCTATCATAAAAAACGTTTCTTTCAAGGTGCAGGCTGGGCATATGTTTGGAATCGTTGGTAAAACAGGTGCAGGAAAATCCACTATCATAAACCTTATGGCAAGGCTTTATGACGTAACAGGCGGTGAGATAACCATTGACGGTGTGCCTATCAGGAAGATAGCTTTTGACGATCTGCGCAGAAATATCGGTATAGTTTCTCAGGAAACTTTCCTTTTCATAGGGTCGATAGCTGACAATATCCGCTATGCAAACCCTGACGCCACCATGGAAGAGGTCATCGAAGCGGCAAAGTCCGCAAACGCACATGAGTTTATAACAAAGCTCCCTGAGAGCTATAACACTAAGGTCGGCGAGGGCGGAATATTCTTGTCAGGCGGTGAAAAGCAGAGAATATCTATCGCAAGGGCTATCATTCAGAAGCCTAACATACTTATCCTTGACGAAGCGACCGCTTCAATGGACACAAGGACAGAGCGAAAGATACAAGCCGCTATCGACAATCTGAAACAGGGCAGGACGATTATTTCTATCGCACACCGCCTTTCAACTCTCCGTGACGCTGATATGCTCTGCGTTATCGAAAATGGTGAGCTTAAAGAAATGGGTACACATGACAAGCTCATAAAAGAAAAAGGCAAATATTTCGAGCTTTACAAACTGCAATCGGAAGCATTGCAGTTCATAAACGAATAGTAAGGAGATGAACACAATGGCTGAAAACAATATCCCAGAGCAGGAGGTTTATGAGGTCGATAAGCTTAATTTGCTTGACTGCAAAAAGATACGCCTTGCAAAGGAAGAAAGCGGTTTTCTTACCCTCGATTATGAGGGCAGGACTTATCACAAGGTAAACCCCACAAGGCTCATACCATTTTACTCAAAGACCACCTACATAAGCCTTTCATACGAAAATTCTGAAAAAGAATTTCGCGAGATAGGCGTGATAAAAGATATGGCGGAGCTTGACGGTGAGCAATACAAGCTCCTTGACAGCTATCTTGAATACAAATACTATATGCCTGAGATAACAAAGGTCTACAGCATAAAGGACAATATGCGTGGTGCGATCTTTGTAAAGGCTGACACAACTTCGGGACAGAAAACTATCTGTATCCGTGACTGGTATCAGAATTTCAGAATGATCGGCTATGATTATCTTTACGTCAACGACGCAGACGGCAACAAATATTTTTGCCCTGACATTCATAAGCTTGACAGAAAAAGCCGTCAGGTGCTTGAAATGTACACCTAAAAGGTGTCAGACCACACTGAAAGGAGTGTGAAAATATGGATCTAAAAACTTCCCTGCCACAGAATGCCCCGGCAGACATTGTTTACTCTCTGCCTGCAAACTTCACCTGTAAGGGCGACAAAATGGACGGACATTTCTGCGTGACAAAAGAAAAGATATACATTTACAACGGCAGTGAGATAACACTTGAATACAGCATAGACGATTTCTCCGAGTTTGAGTGCAAACAGCAGATAGGCACTTCAATGGCTCAGGGAACGCTGAAAAGCGGTGAAACTATCTGCTTCTGCGGTTTTTCGCAGGATCAGTTTCTGAGATATGCAGAGCTTATGAAACTTCTTGACCACTGCCTCAGAACCGGCGAGCTTATGGAGATAACTGACACGGAAGAGCCTGTCTGCCCCAAATGCGGTCTGCCGCTGGAGGGCGCAAAGGAATGTATCTACTGCACAGGCAAGGGCAAGACAATGGTCAAGCTCATAAAACGCATTGCGCCATACAAGAAATATTTTGCGATCGCAGTTATATGCACGATACTTTCCGAGCTTATTTGGGTGCTTGCGCCATATCTTGACAGAGTTATAATCGACAAGTATGTTACCCCGAAAAACACCCATTGGGCAGGACTTGCAGGAGTTATCATCACTATCGTCACCCTGCTGCTTTTGGCAGGAGTGTTTGAGTTTTTCAACATGAAAAACAGCTTCAAGGTGGCTCTCAATCTGGGACGTGACCTTAGGCAGGAGATATTTGAAAAGTCACAGCAGCTTTCCATGAACTCCATATCAAAGCGAACAGCAGGCGAGCTTATCAACCGTGTTTCAAGCGATGCCGCAAAGCTTGAGGACTTCATCACTGCAAACGGCAAGGACGCCATAGTAAAAATACTTTCCCTTGTGATAATAGGCATACTGCTTTTTATTATGGACTGGCGGCTCGCGCTTATGACAGTTTTGCCTGTGCCGATAGTTTTCATAATAGTGCAAAAGCTTTTTGACGCCATGGCGATACGCTACACAAAGGTATGGAAAAACGGCGTTTCTCACGGAGAAACTTTGCATGATATTTTAAACGGCATAAGAGTTGTAAAGTCCTACGGCAACGAGGTAAGGGAGATACAGCGCTACACAGAATGTTCCGAACGCTGGGCGAAAAGCTGTGTTCGTGCGGAAATGATGTGGTATCTCACCATTCCTGCCTCAGAATTTATCCTCACCATTGGTAACTTCTTCGTACTATATTTCGGTGGAAACATGATTCTTGACCACACCATGACACTAGGTCAGCTTATACAGTTCACCACCTATGTTGCAATGCTTTACGAGCCTATACGCTGGCTCATACAGATACCGAGAAATCTTGCGGACACTTCAGTTTCCGCAGGCAAGGTCTTTGAGATACTTGACGAGGACACTGACGTTCGTGATTGCGATGACCCTATTGACCTTGACATTCAAGGCGATATCGAATTTGACGGCGTTTATTTCGGCTACAAGGTATACAATCCTGTGCTGAAAGACATAACCTGCAAGATAAACAAGGGTGAGATGATAGGCATTGTGGGACACTCAGGTGTGGGAAAATCCACAATGATAAATCTTATTCTCAGACTTTATGACTGCACGCAGGGAGAGATACGCATTGATGGTGTGAACATAAAGGATATTGCACAGCACAGCCTGCGTTCACAGGTGGGCGTGGTGTTGCAGGAAACTTTCCTTTTTGACGGAAACGTACTTGAAAATATAGCATATGCAAAGCCTGACGCTACCTTTGAGGAGGTAATAAGGGCAGCGAAAATTGCGAATGCACATGACTTTATCACAAAGCTCCCTGACGGCTACAACACCCGAGTGGGCAACAAGGGCTATCAGCTTTCGGGCGGCGAACGTCAGAGAATTGCCATTGCAAGAGCGATACTCCATGACCCTAAGATAATAATACTTGACGAGGCGACGGCTTCTCTTGACACTCAGACGGAGAAGCAGATACAAGACGCTTTGGGCAAGCTCACAAAGGGCAGAACGACAATCGCCATTGCTCACAGACTTTCCACCCTCAGCAATGCCGACAGGCTTATCGTCCTTGACAAGGGCAGACTTGCAGAGTTCGGCACTCACGCTGAACTTATGCAGAAAAAGGGCGTATACTACAAGCTCGTTATGGCTCAGCGCCAGACCACAAAAATGAAAAAAGCCCAACCGCAGACCTGTTAAGCACTTGACATTATCACGGCAATGTGGTAGAATACAATAGTAAAATCTCATATCGGGGAATGATGTTCTCCCCTGGGAAACCTAAACCGCTTATTAAGCTGATGACTTCTGTTTTTTACGCAGGAGTTGTCAGCTTTTTTGATTTCTGGGAGGTATGATTATGTTATTTTCACTGGCTGTGATCTTTCTTATGGGGCTGTCAGCCGCCGCCATTTTTCAGGCTATCGGTCTGCCGAGGATAATCGGTATGCTTGCAACGGGCATTCTCACAGGCACTTACGTTCTCGATCTGCTGGATCCTAAGATACTTGGCATATCCTCAGAGCTTCGGCAGATAGCCCTTATCATTATCCTTATCAAAGCAGGGCTGTCACTCAATTTGTCTGATCTGAAAAAGGTGGGCAGACCTGCGGTCATGATGTCATTTCTGCCTGCAAGCTTTGAGATATTGGGATATTTTATCCTTGCTCCGCTGCTTCTTGGGATAAACCACACGGAAGCCGCTGTTATGGGTGCGGTGCTTGGTGCGGTATCCCCTGCGGTGGTAGTGCCGAGAATGGTGAAGCTTATGGAAGAAAAATATGGCACTGAAAAAAGCATACCGCAAATGATACTTGCGGGAGCTTCATGCGATGATATTTTCGTTATCGTGCTGTTCTCCACATTCGTAACAATGGCGCAGGGCGGCTCTGCAAAGGCGACAGATTTTCTCAATATCCCTGTGTCAATAATCCTCGGAGTGCTTCTCGGCTCGCTGTCAGGGTTTGTGCTTTTCTATATTTTTGAGATATCCTACAGCAAAGGTAACAAAATAAGAAACAGCACAAAGGTCATCGCTATCTTGGGCTTGGCATTCCTGCTCATGTCAGTGGAAACATTTTTGAAGCCTTATGTGGCTGTATCGGGACTTCTTGCAGTTGTGGCAATGGCTTGCGTGATAAAAATAAAGGCTGACAAAAGCGTGTCTGCAAGGCTTTCAGAAAAGTTCGGCAAGCTTTGGATAGCCGCTGAGGCTGTGCTTTTTGTCCTTGTTGGTGCGGCAGTGGACATACGCTACACCCTTACGGCAGGTGTGGCGGCTGTGCTTCTTATTTTCGGAGCGCTTATTTTCAGAGCCGTGGGCGTATGGATATGTCTTCTCGGCACGAAGCTCACCCTTAAAGAAAAGCTTTTCTGTGTAACGGCATATATGCCAAAGGCGACAGTTCAGGCGGCTATCGGCTCAGTGCCGATGTCCCTTGGTCTGCCCTGCGGAAAGATAGTGCTATCTGTGGCTGTGCTTGCGATCCTTATCACAGCACCCCTTGGTGCAATAGGCATTGACCGCAGCTATAAAAGGCTTCTTGCACACGAGGAGTAAAGTGGCGTAAAATAGGCGATTGCGGCACTCTCTGCACATTTTATGAGTGAATAATTTTTGATTTCGCACATTTTATGAGTGAATAATTTTTGATTTCACACATTTTATGAGGGAATAATTTGAGCATTTGCACATTTCGCGAAAAATTCTGATCACATTGCATAAAAAAAGCGGCACGACCAAATCAAGGCCATGCCGTTTTTCATATCCCTACCCTATCTACAGTTGATGCAAGGTGGTAATAAAAATTTGTTACGATACGCATGTTACGTTGCTGGCAATGCGTTGTCAAATGAGGACTTGAACCTCTGAAACCTGCCCGAAGTTTCTGCCCATAATCAGCACATTCTCTGCTGATAGAGATACATCCACCCTGTAGATATCCCACCCATTTCATCACACCAGTTCTGTTGTCCAGTTCAGCTCCTGAATTTTCTCGTCCACAGTTCTCAGTTCTTTTGCAAGACCGTCAACCGTTTTTTGTATCTCTGACACAGGAACAGTGCTGACTATTTTTATCTCTGTTCTTGTCATTCTTGTGACACGGTCGCTTGCGGTATTCAGAAAATCCCGCAATACCCTTACCTTCTTTTTCAGGCAATCCCTGTGTGCAAGAAGCTCTGTGATAGTCTTGCCCTCGTATACTGTTCCGCTGTTGGTAAGATTTATCCGTGCCACCAGATCTTCAAGACGGACTATCAGCCTGTCAAGCTCCTCCATAAGAGCCTTTGGGTCTTCCGCAGGAACATCGCCCTCCTGCACCTTTGCGTTATTGTCAAGTCTGACTGAGATCGTGTTTATTCTGTTCTGGATATCAGAACGTTCAGCCAATGCAGTTGCAAGTTTCATATAAATTACCTCCTATCCTTTGACAACACCCACTGTGAAAAGCTTCTTTATAGGGGTCGTCAGGTCACTTTGATTTTTCATAACAACATCTATATCCTTGTAAGCAAAGCGGCACTCCTCAGCCACGTCTTTCTTACTAGTCTTTCCAAGCACCACGTTTCTTTGCCTCAGGTCTACCATAACAGACTCAACGGAGAATTTCTCCTTTGCGCCTGTGCGTGAATAGTTTCTGCCTGCACCATGAGAAGAAGTCAAAAAGCTTTCAGCCTTGCCCATGCCCCTGACTATATAGCTGTTTGAGCCCATAGATCCTGGGATTATAGCGACTTCGCCCTCTGCCGCATGGATAGCGCCTTTGCGGTGTACCCACACGTTCTCACCGTAGTGATTTTCCAGTGCGGCATAGTTATGGTGACAGTTTATCTCGTCACTATAGTTCGGTGTGATACCCGTATACTTCTCAACCTGCTCTGTGAAAATATGCTTTACCTTTTCAAGCATTACCTCTCTGTTTTCAAAAGCAAAGTCCATTGCAAGCTTCATCCAGTTGAGATATCTCTGACCCTCGTCTGTATCCACAGGAAGAAACGGCAAATTATACTCTGAGGGAACAGTTGAAAAATACTTGTCATTCATCTCATGGGCTATCTTGTTGAAATATTGCCCTATCATGTTGCCGAACATTCGGCTTCCCGAATGGAGCATTATACAAGCCATGCCGTTTTCGTCTTCCTGTATCTCGATAAAATGGTTTCCACCACCCAGTGAGCCAACGGAATAATATCCCTGCTCGATAAATTTCAGCAATTCGCTGTCAGCATTGTATCTTTCTATCTCGCTTTGCGCCTTATCAAGCACGACAGAAGCCTGCGGCTTGCCATAATGACTAAAGCCCACTGGGATAGTACGGAGTATATTTCCTACTATCACCTTTATAAGCTCGCCGCTCCCTGTTACAGTGTCACGAAGAATGTTCACAGGGATATCTGTCTGCACGAATGCCATTCCACAGCCGATGTCAACGCCAACTGCATTGGGGATCACCGTATTTTTACAAGCTATCACACCGCCTATAGGCATTCCCTTTCCTGTATGAGTATCAGGCATCAATGCGATATGGTCATGGGCAAATGGAAGATTTGCAAGGTTTATCGCCTGCTCAAGACAGCTTTCCTCGATATCGTCTATAGACTCTGTCCATATCTTGATCGGTACTAGCATTTTATCTTTATCATAATATTCAAACATTTTGTGCACCTCCTACTTTTGCTGTTGTATGTATTATAGCAGATAGATACAAAATAATCATATAAAAAAAGGTGCGAGGTTTTGTTATGTATTGCAATGGGAGTATAGATTTGGTATAATGTTATCAAAGGAGGTGTTCTGAATGGCGGTATATTCTGAACTTATAAAGAATTTTGAAAAGATAAGAGAATATGTGCGTGATTTCTATATCTTTGGATTTCACACAAGAGAAAGCTTTGACGCAAAAAGCAAGCGCACCTATGACAACGAAAGACGCAGGATAGAAAGCTGGCTTTCAGACCACGTTCACACCTCTTTGGAGGGTCACAAAAAGAAAGTATCTGTGCAGGTGGATTCGGGGAACATTTTTCAAAACCCACTGTATCAGTGCTATCGTTCAAAGACCTTTACGGACAATGATATCCGTCTGCACTTTATTTTAATGGACGCTCTTGAAGATAACGCCATGTCGGTATCGGAGATAGCAGACTATATTTCTGCAAACTACGGCATGATAATAGACGTGCAGATAATCCGTATCAAGCTAAAAGAATATGTAAAAGAGGGCTTGGTGTCGGAGGTCAAAAGCGGAAGAAATATCCTATACACAAAGACCAACTGTTATGCTGACGATATCGTAAGTCAGTATAAGGGCTTGGGGGATATGATAAAATTCTTCTCTGAGGAAAACCCTTTTGGCGTGGTGGGCAGCTTTATCATGGATAAGCTGGGTGCGAAAAATAATATTTTTGTGCGAAAGCACGCTTACATGGTGCATACTCTTGATGATGAGATACTCATTGATATCATGGGGGCAATGGAGCAGAAAAAGGCTGTTCTGCTATCCTGTGTAAGCCGAAAGAACGACAAAAAGCACGAGATAACAGCCGTTGTGCTGAAGATACATTGCTCGGTGCAGACAGGAAGAAATTATCTTATCATGTATTTCACAAAGCAGAAACGTTTGATGTCTGTAAGGGTGGATTCCATAGTGAAAGTGACTCCCCTTGATGTGGTAGCTGACTATGATACATATTACAGATATTATGAGGACAACCGCAGATTTTTATGGGGAACGAGCTTCGGAAAAGCTCGCAAATACGGACAAAAAGAGCATATCCACATGGAGATAGCGGTAGACGAAGCAAAAGAAATGTATGTTGTGAAGCGTTTGGAACGTGAAAAAAGAAGCGGTACTGTAACAAAGAAATCCGACGGGCTTTATGCCTTTGACATTGACATTTTTGACGCTAACGAAGCCTTTCCATGGATAAAAACGTTTATCGGCAGGATAGTGGCATTTGAAACAACAAATGAGGAATTGCAGGATAAATTTGATTCGGATATCGCAAGGCTTTATGAGATATACGGAGGTGCTTACGAATGAAACTGTTTTCGGAAATTTACAGCACCTATTACAGCATAACGGAGAAAATCCTGAAAAGACACACTGTCACAAAGGCTGAGATAACAGATATCATCAGGCAGAACGGCTTTTCTGAAAGCGTTCTTTTCCTCGAACCTAAGCTCACAGGAGCTGACGGATATGGCTTGCTGAAAAAAGAGGACAGCATATACAGATCTATCCTGAAAAAAGAGCCTCATATCCCGCTGACGGCACTTGAAAAAGCGTGGCTTTGTGCGGTGCTAAGCGACCCGAGAAGCGGTCTGTTTCTTGACACTGAGCAAAAGTCGCAGTTGGCGGAACTGCTTGGTGCGAAAAAGCTATATCAGAGAAACTTTTTGACCTGCTTTGACCAATATTCTGACGGCGATGATTTTCATGACCCACAATACATACAGCATTTTCGTGATATACTCTCGGCTATCCATGACAAAAAGCTTATAAAAATAAGCTTTCAGACAAGAAAAGACAACCGCATCACACACTATTTTCTGCCCACAAAAATCGAATACTCTGCCAAAAACAACAAGTTCAGGGTTTATGTGAACCGATACCAAAAGCGCAGAATGGTGGACAGCGGAATTATAAATCTGTCGCAGGTCACGCTAACTAAGCTGACAGATATAACGCCTGATAGCTTTTTAGCTGTCACAAACAAGAAAAAGCAGGCAAAAATAAAGATACTTAACGAGCGAAATGCGGTAAATCGTTTTATGCTTGAATTTGCAGAGCTTGAAAAAGAGTCGGTCTTTGATGAGGACAGCGGTGAATGTATGGTATCTATTAAATATGACGAGCAGAATGAAAATGAGATAATAATACGTTTATTGTCATTCGGACCTGTGGTGGAGGTGCTTTCGCCATATGATTTTCTCAGGAAAATCAAAGAGAGGGTGGACAGGCAGTTGGCTTTGATGAAAGAAACAAAGTGTGAATAGCGTTTGACTTAGCACAACAGAGTGTGCTATACTGAAAATAGCTAATAAATAATTTGTGAAATATATCAGAAAAGCACTAAAAAAAATTATAGGAGGTGTCTTATGACAAATAAAGCAGACAGACCATTTTCAGAGGTTGCAGCAACCCCTGAAAATGCAAATTGGGAAAAATTAATTGCTCGTCCCTCAGCGTTATACAACAGAGCAGATGATGTAAGAAGTCCTTTTGCACGAGATTACACAAGGATACTTCATTCCACAGCGTACAGACGGTTGAAGCATAAAACCCAAGTGTTTTATAATATAGATAACGACCACATCTGCACAAGAATGGAACACGTTGCTCATGTTGAATCTGTCAGTAGCACTATTGCAAGTAATCTCGGTTTAAATACGGAGCTTACAAAAGCGATAGCAATGGGGCATGATCTGGGTCACGCTCCATTTGGGCATCATGGTGAAACTATTCTAACAAAGCTTTGCCAGAATTATATTTCTAAAGATATGAAATTCTGGCATGAAAAAAACGGATTATATTTTGTAGATAAAGTTGAACTGCTGGCTGACAATTACAACGATTACAAAAATCTTGATCTGACATATGCGGTCCGTGACGGAATAATCTCGCATTGCGGTGAGGTCGATGAAAACGGAACAAAGCCAAGAACAGAATTTATATCATTAGAAGAAGATTTTAAGGAAGCAGGTCAGTATGCTCCTATAACATGGGAGGGGTGCGTTGTAAAATTATCTGACAAAATAGCTTATGTCGGACGGGATATCGAGGACGCAATTCAGTTAGGCTTTATTGACGACGAAGCGAAGCATACTCTGAAAAAAATGGCACAGGCAAACGATATAAACGCTATCAACACAACAGTAATAATGCATAATCTTATTATTGACGTATGTCAGAACAGCTCTCCCGAAAAAGGAATATGCCTTAGCGATAAATTTCTTGCGCAGTTGAATACCATAAAGAAATTCAACTACGATAAGATATATAACAACGAGCGTTTTGATGCGTTCAAAAAGTATTCTGAGCTGGTTTTGTCGCAGATCTTTGAAACGTTGTACAAACTATATGACGGAAAGCATTCTTTTGAATCACTTGATACGGCAAAAAGATATTACCCTTTACTTATATCTTCTTTTGAAAAATGGCTTGCAAAATATTGTGTTACTGATATTGTACCCGCCGGAGAATTAAGATTCGAAGCTTTGAATTGTGAAAACATAAAAATATATGGAAGCCTAGAAACAAATTTGATCTATGCACAGGCAATAATAGATTTCATTGCAGGAATGACAGACAGATTTGCTGTAAAGCTTTTTAATGAGCTTATCTCTTATTAACATTGCATAAAAAAATGATGCCTTGATCTAATGACCAAAGCATCATTTTTATTGATGTTATTAAAGGAAAGACGCTTATATTCTCTTTGCTAAAAATTTCTTTCCTGCCTTATCGGTATCAAGTATCGCCTTGATAAACTTTTCTTCTGTAGGCTCGCCAGGAACATAAGTCCACTCAACAACGCTTGCCGCCTTATGTGCAATGGCTGGGACATCTTCTTCTGTCAGAGCTATCTCTCCTAATGTGCATGGCAGACCTATACTGCGGTTGAACTCAAAAATGCGCTGACGTTCTTCATACTGCTCGTCATATGTAAGCAGGCAAAGAACGCCGAATGAAACTATCTCTCCGTGGAGGTGGTCATGCTCGCACTTTGGAAACAGCGAAGCGCCATAGTAAACGCAGTGGGCAAGAGATGAATTATAATAGTAATCGTCCTTTGGGTCGGGGTTGTTCTGATGAACAGTAAAATTTGAAACAAGACCTGTTGTAATGATGATATCAAGAGCTATCTGCTCGATATTCTTTGAAGAAACGTTATTTCTGCAATCTTCAAGTGCTTTTTTTCCGTAGGATACAAGCGGTTTTGTGCATGCCTCTGCAAGAACTCTGCCAAGCAAAGGCGTATGGGTCATATCCTTATCACGGCAGGCAAAGACCACCTCGTACTCTTTGCTGAGAGCGTCACCGATACCCGCCCAGAAAAGCTTTTCAGGTGATTCTGCGATTATTTTTGTGTTGATGAAAGTATGAAGTGCAGGTGCTTTGAGGTAAGCATATTCCTTGAAAGTGCCGTCAGCGTTGTAGATAACAGATATTGCCGTGCATGAAGCGCAGTTTGAAGCAAGGGTCGGGAAAGTGAAAAACGGCTTGTCCATTCTGTCGCAAAGGGTCTTTACAGTATCAACGGCACGTCCGCCGCCAACGCCAAAGACCATATCTGCATTTTGCACTTCCGGCATAGCTTTAAGCATTTCAATGTTCTCATAATTTGAGTCGCCGCCATACCATATGAAGTCGGTTATCTCAAGGTCAGAGCCTTTGAGAGCCGCAAGCAGTTCAGGCTTAGCCTTTTCCATAGCGGTCTTGCCGCCGATAACAACAGCGGTTTTTCCATAACGTCGGGTAACATAAGGTATTTCTTTGTAGCAGTCGTCGCCAATAGAGTAGCTTGGTAAAAATTCGTTGTAAGACATATTCTTTCCTCCGTTATTTTTAACGGCATTTTCTACCGTCATAATTATATGGTTTAATAATACAACTATTTATAGAGTAATTTTGTGATATTTTGTTAATAATTATTAAAAATATATCAAAAAGCGGCACTGCCACTGAAAAATGCTCCCCTCTTTCTGAAAAATCTGCTTAGTTTCATTGAACGAAACACCTCCCTTACTCGTCAAGATTTCTGCTCTTGATAACGAAAAGTCCCTGCGGACGCTTCTGCAAAAAGATAATAACGATAAGCAGAACAATAGCTTTTGCGATAGTTGATGAAGTATAATTCTCTGTAAAAATGCTTGCAGAGCCTATTATCACAGAGCCGATAGCAGTGCCGAGAAGCTTGCCGACACCACCGAGAACGACTGCCATAAAGCTGTTTACTATGTAGCTCTGACCCACAGTCGAGTCGATAGAACCAAGAAGCGCCACCAAGCAGCCTGCGATACCGGTAAGACCTAAGCCGATAGCAAAGGTAATGTTATCCACCTTGCGTGAGTTTATGCCCATATATTTCGCCATTGTTCTGTTTTGCATAACAGCTCTCATCTGCTTACCGAAGTTTGACTTATACATTATAAACCATACCAGAAGCAGACAAAGTGCCACAAGAAGAATGATGAAAAGTTGTTGTATGAGAATGTACAGCCGCCTATCTTTATTCCACCGTTTAAGAATGACGGTGCTGTTACGTTTACACCCTGTGTGCCGAAAATGCTTCTTGCCGCCTGCTGTAAAATAAGGCTTATGTCCCTGTTGCAAGCAAGCCGTCTATCTCTCGCCCGTATAATCGGGAAATGATAAACTTTTCAAGCAAGCTTCCAAGGATGAACGTCACACCGAATGCGGCAGGTATCGCAACAAAATAATAAACGTCACGAATGCTTTCGGGACAGTATTTTACGAATATCTGCTGAACGACATATGTTGTATATGCGCCTATCATCACAAACTCTCCGTGAGCCATGTTTATGACCCTCATAAGTCCGAAGGTTATTGCAAGGCCGAGAGAAGTAAGAAGTCTGATAGATCATTCTGTGGGCTTCTTCCTCGGTGACACCAAGGCGTTCAATAACATTTTTTACGCAGAAAGCTCTTGGAGCTTCTATATACACGCTTACGGTGTTGTCATAGTCACGCAGCAGGTGATTTGCACATTTTCCAATGATAATGCAGGATTGCTGCTTGGCAAGCTCCTTGATTATCTTCGCCTGAATATTGTAAAGATTAACGTCAGAAATGAAGCTCTTGTCCGTCGGCTCAACGATATCGTCCTTATTCGCAGACTTCATAAGCCTTTTGATAAGGTGGTAGCCCCTCAGCTTTTCGTCCACCTGAAAAAAACAGATCCTTGTTTATTCCGCTGTAGTTTGAAGCCATGCTGAGTATCTGGTTTTCATAGCAAGGTATCCCAAGCTGTTTTGAAAGAGCAAGTCCGATCTGCTTTCCTCCGCTTCCGAAGCCTCTTGCTATGGTAATAACGAAATTGTCCATTTCTATCACCTCCTGTGCTTATAGTATAGCACAGGGGTCAAAAGATAAAAACACTAAAAATCAGAGAAAACCCTATATTTTTCAGACAAGTCACAATGATTGCTTATATTGTGCAGGGGAAACGCCAGTTATCTCTTTGAACACCTTTGTGAAATAGTCTGCACTGAAATAGCCAAGCTCCTCGCTTATCTCATAGGCTTTCATGCCGCTTTGCCGCAGAATCACTTTTCGCGCTGTTCGCCCTGTCTGCTTCTTCTTTAGCCTGCCACATTTACACCTCGGCTGTTTCACGCTTTTTAAGCTCATTTTGAAGTATCTGCGAAAGTCGGTTGAAAAGCTCGCCAAAACGAAAAAGCTCATATGCTCCCTTTGGGGACACACGGACGTTTGGAAGGTCAAATTCGGCAGAATTTTCATTACGCTTTGAAAGGCTCTCGGAGTAGTCGTTTATAGGTCTGACATAAAGGCTTTCAAAAACTATCAGCACTATGCCCACAATAACAAGTACGCTCGCTGAACACACAAGCTGTATCACCAGTGCAGTTTCACGTCCTGCGGCAGCGCTTTCCACCTCTGCGTCAAGACGTTTATTAAGAGCCTGACGAAAGCGTTCTATAGGCGACATTATCATAGTTTTGGAGTCGTTATAAAAGCTGTCATAAAGTATCTCACGGGAACGTTCCTTCATTTCATCAGAGCTAAGATCACTGTATTCCTCAGGCAGGGGCGTATTCTACACAATGGAAACATACTCAGCCAATCTGCCGTCCTTGCTGTCACCAAACTGTTTTGCTGTTATCCCTTTTGCAGTGAGCATAAGATTCATTGACACTGTTTCGGTCTTTATGAGAGTATCAGAATACTTTTTTGCTTCCGCAAGAAGCGCAGTTTCGTTCTCAGGAGGGTCAATGGCGGAAAGGCTGTTTATAACACGATCACGAGTCTTTTCCTCATAGACCTCATACCAATAATTATAAAGGTGTTCGATATCCCCTGTTACGGAGAATTTTCTAGCTTCATCGGTAAGATAATCGGAAGCGTCCGCAAGCTCCTGTCCAAGGTCAGAAAGCTCTCCCCTGTTCGATTGTGCGGTATTTTCTCTGTCGATACACTGGGTCATATATCTGCTGCTCATTAAAGTAAGAGCCGTAATAAGAAGAAACACCACAACTGCACAAATGGTGACATTGCGGCTTTTGAGCGCACTTCTGCCCTTATTTTCATTGACTTTCACAGAAAACACCCCCACAAAAAATAAAAAACGCCCCGTGAAAATTACACGGAGAGTCATTGCCCTTAAATTATTACCTGAAAATCACATCATATTTTTGCAGTTTTGTCAACTGTTGTGGAATTCAGGCCACGGGAATCAATTTTCAAAACAGAAGTATAAAATAATCACATTTTTATTACAAACTGTACAACAGGAGAAATTTGTGGAATGGTAAAAGTATAAAAATAGCAAATTGTTGTTATAATGAGCCTTGAGCAATACAATCAGATTATGAAGGCAGCACACAATGAGTAATATCTTGCTATGATCGACAGGTCTATGGATCAGCTTTCAAGCTGAAACGGCAAGCAGCACAAGCTTATCGAGGTGAACGATGAATAAACTATGGTCTGACAGGGCTTGGGACAATTGCCTCCACCTTATTTATGATACTTTTTTTGAGCTGGATATATGCTTCATATGAAGGAGCAGTATTGCCTATGAGCCCACTTTTAAACGATTGCACTTTATTTTCATCATTTCTCTGTATTCGTTCATTTAATGGAGTTATTGTGATTTTATCTTTGTTTTCCACAATATAAATGCAGTCATTTCTTTTTATGTGTTCAAGAAGTTCGAAGTAATGTGTGGAGAAAATAAGGGTTGCTCCATGCGGGTTTACTCTTTTGTCCGTGAAAAATCGTATCAACGTTGATACGATCTCATGATTGAAGTGGTTCTCTAGGTCATCGATTATAAGATATCCACCAGTTTCAAAAAGAGATATGGCTCTTCCAAAGACATTTATTCCTTTTATTGTTCCTGAAGATAAATAGGTATTGAGTTCCGCAAGATCATATAATATTCTCTCTTTTTCGCCTCGAAACTTAAGATATATAACCGTTTTTCCGTTGTTTTCCTTGGTATTTATATATTCTATCTTGGGATCAAAATAAGATAGAACACTTAGAGGATATTCCTTTAAGAGTTTGAGTCTGTTTATATTCGTGATTTCAATCATATCAGTAAATACGATCGTTGTTTTTTCTGCTTTTTTGTATCCCACGATAATGCTCATATCGTCTACTAGGTATTGTTCATCATCTTTCCTTTTCATTATCGTTGTTGCCGAAGAAAAGTCAAAGATGCTTGTTTTGTTGTCAGATGCGAGCAACTTCCTAGACTTAATATATTCCTCAGTTATTATATAGTGTTCATCTGCATATTTAATAACTGTGTGCAGCAGATTTACAGTATCGCAGTTCGCAAATACAATATCAAAAACAATCTCATTCTGCTCGTTGCCTTCCCCAAGTATTCCACAGTATTTTATATTATTTATTTGCTCGTTGTTTAAAACAGAAAAAACAAAAGAAATAAGCCTTAAAATTGTGGTCTTTCCAGAAGCATTGATTCCAAAAAAACTTTCTATATTATTTGTATACAGCCTGTTAGCTTTTGAAGAAGAAAGCTTAAACATTCCTTCGGTATCACCTGAGGTTGTTCTTTGTGTGTTGATAAAGTTGATTTCACATTTACCATCGTATAGTGGAAGGCCTTCGGCAGATATTTTTAAAACTTTAATCACCGATTATCAGCTCCTTTCAATGCTATTATAATACAATCGCTTGAAAAAATCAAGCATAAAAACGCATTCTTTGTTTTTATATCCTGCTGTTTTATCCCTTATAGTATGCCCATTATATATACAAACGATCCTATTAGAGAAAAAAATGCAGGTCTGACGTATAAAATTTTTTGGGTGCTAAAATATTCGACGATTCTGACAAAATATCCACCTGCTTTGGGTCATTATACTGCCCCATTTTCTTCGTGTTCAGCAAAATAAGTATTTATACACTTTCTGAACGTCCCCTAGGTCAATTTACAAATCACTGGTATATGTACGACATCATCCTTAAATGTAACACTGCCGGGCAAGACCACATAGTCCACCGCCGGGTATCTGTCGTCAGATAGTGCAGCCGACACTCTGCATCTCCTAACAGGTTCACTTTCACACGTTATCTCTACTATACAATTAATGTCAAAACAATCTAAAAATTCTTCTAATCGCATTTTATATTTTCTTTTTTCTTTTCAGCCGTTAGATTTTTTATTGCGTTTATTATTTTTTCAGTTCTTTTATACCAATTTACAAGCTCATTCTTTTCTATAAGATCTCTTATGATCGGCTCGACCACAGGATAATAATCTTTACGTATACATATGTGATTTCCAAAACCTTCATACAGGTGCGTATAATTTTTCGGAGGCTTTGTGTGCTTGAAGTTCCTTTCGTCCTTACTGAGGTAGAACACGAACTCAGTTCTGCAGGATTCATCTGATTCAGGACCATTCCAATAGCAATCATCTAACGCAGGAAAATACTCCTTGACCTTTGAATATGGCATTTCTTCAGAAAAGAAAAGCGAGAACTCCTCACCTTCGGCTGTGATAAATTCCATAAGATTGCCGACCCCCATAGCACCAGGCTCGGCAAGAGTAAAGAACGCTATGTCTTTAAACATTTTCTTTGTATATTCTTGATTTTTTACGTTTGCCAATTTCATATCCACCTTTCATATCACTATTCATAATCATATGGTTCTAATGGCATTTGCCGGTTTTTGGATAGAGTGCCTCCTCATCATTGAAAGCTTTGATAGTGTTCCGTATCTGCTCCTCCGAAAAACCAAAGTACGTTATCTCATACAACACCAGCGCCGCAAATTTGACATTGCCATACGTTGAAAGGCTTGCTTTATCAACTGTATACCCTAAAACATCAGCCCAAGGAACCGCCTCTATGCTGTAAGTTTCGTTATTTGATCTATCGAGCAGATAAACATTATAAAAATTTTCGCCCTCTTCCTGTGCTTCTTTAAGCTCCTCAATATATAAAACTTCATTGTCCGATTTGTTGGGAGTTATCTGAGGCAAAGCCTTTATAGTCTCTCTTATCCTCTGATTGGCAGAGCATTTTTTCAGAGCTTTTGATCATCGCTAAAAATTCGCTGACAACCTTAAATTCATCGCAGCTTTGGAGCACTTGATAAAAGTACATCATATCTCCCCCATTATCAGTCTGAATCATTCATGTCAATAACATAATCATTTATCGAAAGCCACGCCACTATTTTTTCTTTACCCATATAGAAACACCCCTGCTTGAAATATCCTCTTTCCTCCCCTAGTCTGTATGCGTCCGAATGCCAAGTTGCTACGTCTAACCCGCCATTCTTATATAGCACGACACAGCCTGTCATATCCTCTGGCTTTTTCTCCTTTAAATTTATAAACTCCGACAATGGAATATTCAACTTCTTCTTTGACATAAAAATAACCTCTCCTCTTATAATCGCATATCCTACAACTCATTCATATAATTTTCTGTGTATTTACCCCAACAGCTTAGCATTTCATCATCTGAAAACTTCCCGTCATATAGATAGTCCTTCAACTTCCTTTCCGCCTTAACAATCTCATCCAGGTTCGTTATATTCTTTGGGTCGCTCTTTATTACTTCAAATATTCTTTTCAAAGCATGTGTGTAGCCCTTTTGACCATAGGATTCTCTACCTTCTTCCCTTATCTTTGGTTGTAAATTATGTGTAACTATATGTGAGACAGTTTCATCTATCCAGGACATCTGGTGATTAAAAGACATTCCAAAAAAGCTATCCTGAACACGACCGCTTTCCACGTTGCCCACTCCTTTCATACTCATCTTCTCTATATTTATAGTATAACACGCTTTCACCGTTACGTCTAGTAAGTTATTTGTCGCATACCAAACTATTTATAATTCAACAAACGGCACTTATAGTACCATAATAATGACCACGGTATAATCAAAACGAGCGTACACCAAATCGGTATACGCTCGTTTTGTCAAAAAGCTATTACTCTGAAATATATTTTTCAGCCTTTTCCTTGAACCTCTCGTGAATTTCTTGATTTCTTTCTTCGACAACTTCGTCAATAAGCTGTGAAAATGTATTATTGATATTTACCTTGAGAAGTTCCTGCGTCTTTGTTGACAGAAAATAATCAAAGCATATCTCGGAAATGCATTTGAAAATATGTTCGTATTTTTCTTCAGGCTTCATACTATCCCAGCCTTTTTCCGCACACTGCGAAATCATAGCTCATATCGTCCCTGTCAGGAGAACTGTAGCCAAGCTCCTCCGGAACATCAGGCACGCCCTGCTGTGCTTCGCTTTCAAAAGGGGGTGGAACAAACTCTGCTTTGGGCTTTGTCTGCGGTCTGCAAATTGCATATATCATAACAAGCAGCGTCACCGCAAAGCAAACCGCCAGCACAGATACTATCAATTTGCCGTCATCTTTTTTGCTTATTCATCATGAGACCCCTGAATCGTCAAAACTTATTATCTTCTCTGCGATTTTTCCGCAACTATCCAGTTTTCACCGCTCTGAGTTATAGTAAACTTCTCGCTGTCAACAAAGTCGGTCGGGTCAAAATTATATGTGCCTGCAAGAACGTGAGGCAGATATTTGCTGTTTGGATTTTTGTAGATCGTACTTGAAATATTTGTAGTACCGCTGATATTTACTGTACCTGTATTATTGATAACTACGCTTTTATTCGCATCTTCATTTGTAAGAGTGCAGTCAGTTATATTTGCAGTACCCCTCGAAACATAAACAGGAGTATATTTTGTGGATATCTTACAGCCTATAAGATTTGTTGTGCCGCCCTGCACCATTATCGGACCTTCGTCGCCGTTAAGAGTGCCGTTTTTGATAGTACAATCTGCGCCATTGTTCATTATCTGACCTGTGATAGTGTGACCGTTAAGGTCGAGTTCGATAACAGTGTTCTTTTTGCAGTTTATGCGGCTTTTCAGTGTGATATCATCATCAAGCTTTATCTTTCCGCCTGCTGCCATTGCGCTTACAAGGTCGTTATATGATGAAACTGTTTTTACATCTGTATCTGCATTTTCCGAAGCTTCTGCAATATTTACCGCTACGTTTCCTACTTTTGTAAGAGCGGTAACATTTGATGAAAGCTCGCCGCTTAGGGTAAGAGCCGTGCTTACTGTAAGGCTTTCATCATCAACAGCCTTGCCCTCGGCTGTGGGTATAGTAAATTCGTCATTTGTGAATGTGCCTTTTACAACGCTGTATTCATCAAGAGGCTGGTATGTAAGATCAACGTCGATTGCCGCATTGGAATGGTTTGTAACGCTTATATCATTGCCCTTTGCAGACCATTCGCCCTTGGTATCAATGTCATATTCGTGGGTTTTAGCGTTCCAAGTCTTTGTTCCGTTCACGCTGTATGTGAACTCCATTTCGCCCCACACAACGTCGGCACTGATAGTTTTTGAAGTCTTGATATCCTCAACATACTTTGCATTTACGCCGATATCCTTTTTGATGTCAGCGTCATCAGCCGCCGCTGCAAACGCCGCCGTGCTGAGTGTTGCCACAAGTGCAAATGCCATTGTGATAGAAATTGTCTTTTTTATAAGTGAGTTCTCCTTTTTTATAATTGATTATATTACTTACATATTTGGTGTTTCACCGTATCCGTCCCACCTTCCGTCCGAGCCAAGGTGCTTCCCGTCCATAGTGGTGTCTGTTGCCATTACGCCGTCGCTGTGAAAATAGTACCAATAGTCGCCTATATTCGCCCAGCCTGTTACCATTGTGCCACGCTCGCTGAAATAGAACGTCTGTCCCTCTGACCCAGGAGGGTCGGTAAGCCAGCCCATGTGCATTGCACCTGTTTCATCATAATAGTAGGTCTTGCCCTCCTCGTATCCCAATGGGCTTACAAGCCATGCGGAAAGCATTGTGCCGTCAGCTCCCAAATAAAACCGATTATTGCCGTCTACATACCAACCTGTTTGCATTACGCCCATAAGGTCAAAATAGAACATCTTTCCCTTTGCACCCAAGGGGCTTATGAGCCAGCCTGTGTGCAATTTTCCGTCATTATCAGAATAATACCAATCGTCTCCGCCGTCATTGAACCAACCTCTGACAAGCTTGCCGTCTTTGTCTGCATAGTACCAATCGTTTCCGCCGTCTTTAAACCAACCTCTGACAAGCTTGCCGTCTTCATCGGCATAATACCATTCACTTCCGCCGTCCTTAAACCAACCTGTGACCAATTTGCCGTTCTTATCATAATAGTACCAATCGCCGGTTTCCTCATCCTTATACCAGCCTGTTATCGTACTGTCGCCTGCATCTCCCGAATCATCAGTGGTAACATTCACTGTAACCGTGCCGACCGTCATGCTTTCAAAATGCGCTGTCGGTTTACCCGACAAAGTAAGTTTGCTGTTTCGGCTTTCTGAAATAGGCACTATTAGCTCACTGCTTGAAAAATAGCCTTTTATCTCGTCCATGCCCTCTGCTTGTTTGTATGAAAAATCCGCCATAACACCCACATTCCCTGTGTTTGTCAAAGTAAAATTTCCGCCGCTGTCAGACCAACCGCCGCCTATATATGAATGTGTCTCAGGATCCCACTGCCGATCTGTATAGGTGAACTCCAATGAGTCCCAAGTAATGTCGATGCTCACCTGCACTTTTGAGTCAGAATTATCCGCAGATGCAGAAACAGGCACTAACAACGCCGTGGCAATTCCCATAGCTGCAAAAAAAGCTTTTATCTTTTTATCCATATTTTACCTCTCTTCATCTGACATTATGACAGCCGCCATAGTGTCCGCCATTGCTCACCCAACTGTTTCAGTATCATAGCTCATCGTCTGCAGAAACACTTTAGCTGAGTTTTCTATTATTCTCATTTTCATTGTTTAACAAGCATCTCTAATTAACAGCATGAATATTTATAATAATTATCTATGATTCTTAACAAAAAGTCAATAATATTTGCACAAACGGCAAAAAAGTTGCACAAGCGGTAGGTGATTTGGTGTACGGAAAGCAAACCCTCCCACAGAAACAATTCCGTGGGAGGATTATTATATCGAATATTTAATTTTCTCACTCATCGTCCTCTCCCACAGCCGAAAGCTTTTTATATCGGCGGTGTTCGATTATCTGCTGTTTGTGCTGTTCAAAATACTCGTCATATCTGTTTCTGCCAAACTTTGCTATCAGCTTATGATTATAATTCATAAGTTTGGCCGTAAATTCATCACTATCAGCGTAATACAAATTAAGAAAATCATTATGATCATATCTTTGACCCTTTCGGTCAAAGTCAAGCAGGTCAAGAAGCATTGCGGCATTAAAATCTATTTTCAGATCCTTATGGCTAAGGTTTTCTGCGACTTCATCACCCACCATATAAACATGGTACAATTCCGGTTCAGCAATAAATCTGTATTCATAGCCGCCCTCTTTATTCTTTAATGAAGCGGTGATAATTGCTTTTTTACTTTTGATATCATTATTAAAAAGACCCTTTATACGGCTGAGCAAACGATATGTTTCATAAAACTTCTTCTCTTTTATATCTCCACGAAGAATGTTTTCCTCAGAATCCTCCTTGCTGAAAGACTTATTTCCGGCTTCGCTTTCAAACAATGCCTTTGCCGCAACAGCGTTCCAATAATTTTTCACATATACGCCCTGACCATTGTCCTGATCCTGTTCTACTCTGAAATATCCGCCCTCAGGATAAATAGAAAAGGTCGTTTTGTCGAGCTTTTGCGAAAGGCTGTGCCTTTTTGCATCGGCGGCAGCACCACGGACGCTGACGATAATAACATTTCCAACTATTCTTATAATACCTATGGCAAGATTGGCGGCTATCACAAAAGGCAGTATAAAGCCCCATGTAATAGCAAAGGTCGCACGCAGAGCAATAAGGATTATCCACAAAGGTCCCCATATGGTCATACCCAGATCGACCTCGTATTCCTCACGGGTCATCTCATCTTCAAGGAGAACAACTTTTGAAAAGTTATTATACACAGAACCAAACACATTGAATCCCTTTCGCCCTATCCTAAACGGAAAGCCTGCCGCAAATATCCAGCAAAGTACGCCTGAGATAAGTGCAGTGAGCCAATAGTATTCAAAATATTTTGCCTGCTTGAAGCTTATCTGCCTGTTCAGAATTTTATTCACAGGCTTTTGCAGCGGAGTCACTTTACTAAATATATTTTTCAGGCTGTTGTCAATATCAATATACGAAGCCTTTTCACCGTCTTTGACAACACCAAAGGCACTTCCAACAGTGACGGTCTGCTTCGAGTTTTCAGTTATATACTTGTCATATCTGTCATCGTTTCCTGCGATCTTAGGTATAGCAAAGGTCACAATGACAAGTGCGACCACAAGTATCACAAACTGCATCAGGGCTGTAACAATGTTTTTCATTTTCCATATGTTCCTTTCAAATATGATCTTCTAAATACATTATAATATATTGGAAGAGATTTGGCAAGAAGTATCATAAGATTTTTTCGCCATCATAAAACAAAAAAGAGCGACTGAAAATTATCAGCTGCTCTTTAGTTTACAAGAAAAAACGATCATTATCGAAATAGCAATTGCAGTCCCATAACTATCATCCAGATATACACACCGCTTTTGTCAATGATTCATAATAGCAGGTGATCGTTTTATGCTTATCCCAAAAAAACATTTACTCTTCCCTCTCTCAAAATCGTTCTATTTTGAACCATTATAACATATTCTTCATTATATGTCAAAAAAAATCAGCGAAGAAGCAATAATGGTTTATTAGGTATCGCAAATTTATTAAAGCAAACAAAATGCTCTGCGGAATCACACTCTCCGCAGAGCATTTTGTTTTAGTATAGCTTTCCGTTTTTCTTGTAACCGCCGTCAGCCTCAGAATATTTAAGGCACATAAACTGCCACTTGTAATTCCATTGTGGGCTGTCATAGACCTTTTCTCCGACTTCCAGCAGATAAGTCACTCCGTCTATCTTTATCTCGCCCCAGAAGTGCTGTCCTCCGCCCTGGCGGTTGCCCATAACAAGGTTTGCGTCATAGCCGAGATAAACCATCATTTCCACCAGTGCGCCATTGTAATCAGAACATTGACCTTCTTTGTAAACAAAGATATTCTTGCTATGCGAGCCTGTCGGTATCCTGCCATATTTCAAATTCTTTCTTATCCAGTCCGCAGTATATTCGATCTTCTTTGCCGCCGACCAATCTTTCTTGAAATGCTTTGAGGCAAAGTTTTTAAGTATCTTCTTCTCCTCTGCTGTAAGAGTGTGCGTCGAGGTCTTTGTTTTCTTGCCCTGAACATTGTAGATCTTATAAGTGCTGTGGCTCTTTTTTGTTGCCGCATTAAGTCTTGAAACAGTGTTTATCTTGCATTGGATACCCGTCCAGCTACTGTAAACCACCTTTCCGTTTATGGTCTTATAAGCCCTCATTTTGAAGTGATAATTCTTTGAACCTGAAAGGTTTGATTTTGTATAAGAGGTCGTGCTGTTTTTTGTTATCTTCTTGAGCTGAACATAATCGTTATAGCAATCCTTTGGCATACTATAGTAATCGTTATGTGGGATAGTCCACTCATCGCCCTTGCACCAGTATATCTGATATCCATCAGCCTTTTTGTTCTTCTTCCAGCTTATTGTGACTTTCTTATTATAAGCCTTTACCGTCATTTTCGGAGTGGATAACTTTGTGTTGCCTTTTACTGTTATATAAGGGCCGGTCTTAGAGTTGTATTCAAGCTTTACGGCATAAGTATAACTCGTTGCCTCTGAAAGCTTCTTGTCAGTATAGCTTGTGGAACTCGTGACCGTCAGACGCTTGTAGGTCTTTTTCTTTGGATCATAGCGATAAACCCTGTATTTGCAATTGCCGATCTTGTTCCAGCTAAGCTTTACAGAAGTGGCAGAGTCAGCGGTAGCCTTAAATCCCGTTGGCTTTCCAAGGACGATCTTGAATGTTGTCGAAACAGGGTACCTGCTTTCGTAGTTTTCACCAAGAGTAACAACAGCGGTCGCTGTACCTACATTTGTGTTATTGTAATATGTTACAGTATAGTCAGAACTCTTGATCATATTTCCGTCCGCCTTGACAAAAAGGCTCGGTCTGACAGCTTTGCCGGTATAATCCACGTCTGCTATCTTTAGTATCTCGACATCAGAAACAGCTTTCGGGCTGATAGTGAAAGGCACTGTCACATATCCTGTATAGCCGTTCATTCCTGCTATGGTCATATAGCCTGTTCCGGCATTCACATTGTTTGTATATGATACATTATAATCAACGCCACATCTTAACACCTCACCACTAACTGTAACAACAGGTGCAGGAGTCTGAGCGTAGCCCGTGTAGGTGCAGCTAGTATCCACAGAAATATTCTCGCTGGATATTTCAGCCTCTACAACGTTATACTCAAATGAATCGGTTCCATTAAAGTTGCCGATACCTTTAATATAAGCATAATGCCAGCCAAGCTCGCCACAGTCGTCCTCATATTCGATCTCATAGTCAACGCCCTCAGCAAGCACAATATCATTGTATGTAACAATAGGTTTTGGCTGAACAGGTTTACCGGCACAATAGCTCTGCTCATACTCGCAGTCGATATTCGCACGGTAAATATCAGTTGGCACAATATTGAAATCCTTCGTAAAGCTTCCTGTGTAATTACCTATACCAGTGAAAGTAGCCGTCGCAGTACCTACGTTTATGTTGTTCTCATAAGTAACAACATAGTCCTCGTCCTCAGTGAGCTGGTAATAGTTGTTGCTGTCCATAAGAGAATAGCCATAAAGCGTCTTTTCCGTGCCGTCATACGTCTGATCGCCTTCATACCAACTGCTATACATATCCTCTGTCAACTGAATGGCTTCATCGTTCTCCGACGTATAAAGACCGACTTCCTCTCCGCCAGCAGGAATTTGCTCCTCTGCCTCAGCTCCGAAGCATACCACTGCACTTTGCAGTGCAAGACACACTGCCACTGCCGTCGTAAGCGTCCGCTTAAATAACTTCATATTATTTTTTCCTTTCCACTATAATTTCTCACATATTACTAATTTTATCACAAAGATGTGACAATGTCAAGATAAAATACAACAAATAGAAAGCCTCATGACATTCAGTTAGATCGTGAAGTGGAGGATGTAAAATACGGTGATACCACACAAGAATAAGGAGGTCTGATTATGATCTCTGAATTTGTACGAGAACAAAAAAAGATATATTCCGACGGCTTGATAGAATCAATATAAAGGAAATTTTATATCGGTATATATGCTCAACGCAGCGTATATACCGATTTTTGTTTCGAAAAGTTTCTTAATTTTCTGAAATTTAAAAGCAAAGTTTTGTGTACATACAACATATTATACTGGATATGTGATAAAATTTAGTCATATTGTTCAATTAATCTACGAAAAATTGTGCTAAAATACGAAAATTATTTGTGTAAACGTTTTACTTAAATATTTAAGTTGACTTATTTTACTTTTAATAATATAATGTTTTACGTTGACAGAGTTAAGGCAGCAACGCACGAGGATAATACAGTGCTGCCTTAGAATACCGGTATTAAAAAAATAATTGTATAAGAGGAGCTTTTTATGGTACAGAACAAAACTTTTTCTGCAAAGGCATTACAGACTTTTGTTGCTGTAATGTTTGCCGTAATAACCTGCTTCGGTTTTATGACAACACCGACCGCAGAGGCGGCATCAGGATTTTATGTAAGCGGTACTAGTATCTATGACGCTAGCGGAAACAAGTTCGTTATGCGTGGCGTGAACATTGCTCATGCATGGTACACAGAGAAGACTGAAACTTCTATCAAGGGCGCTGCAAACAACGGCGCAAATACCGTAAGAGTCGTACTTGCAAACGGCTCAAAGTACACAAAAACAAGCGCACAGGAAGTAAAGAACATCATCAGCTGGTGCAAGTCAAACAAGCTGATATGCATTCTTGAAGTACATGACGCAACAGGCAGCGACAGCACTTATGATCTTAACAAGTGCGTTGACTACTGGAAGGAAATGAAGAACGTTCTCAGCGGTACTGAGAAATATGTTATCGTAAACATCGCAAACGAGTGGTGCGGCACATGGAACGGAAGTGCATGGGCTGACGGATACAAGTCTGCTATCCAAGCTGTAAGAAATGCAGGCATTACAAATATGCTTATGGTAGACTGCGCAGGCTGGGGACAGTATCCTGACAGCATCAAGGATTACGGTAAGTCTGTTTTCAACGCAGACTCACAGAAGAACACCGTATTCTCCATTCATATGTATGAATACGCAGGCGGAAACGCGTCAACTGTAAGAAACAACATTGATAACGCACTCAACATCGGTGTGCCTGTTGTTATCGGCGAGTTCGGCGGTCAGCACACAAACGGCGACGTTGATGAGGCTACTATCATGAGCTACTGCACAAGCAAGGGCGTAGGCTATCTTGGCTGGTCATGGAAGGGCAACAACTCTGACATGAGCTACCTCGACATTGCAAACTCATGGGACGGCTCAAGCCTTTCTTCATGGGGAAATACACTTATAAACGGCTCAAACGGAATTAAGGCAACTTCTAAGACCTGCTCAGTTTACAGCGGTTCAGGAAGCTCTTCCGGCGGTTCTTCTTCAGGAACTTCAACAGATTCCAACGGCGGAGTTCTCGGACTTGACGGAACATATTACATCAAGAGCGCACTCAGCGGCAAGTATCTTGACGTATACAAGGCAAAGGCTGACAACGGCACAAACGTTCAGCAGTACAGAGGTACAGGCGGAAACAATCAGAAATTCAAGCTTGTAAGCGATGGAAACGGCTATTACACTATTTACACAGGTGCATCAAATTACAAAAGCTGTCTTGACGTATACAACTGGAGCAGGGACAATGGTGCTAACATCAACCAGTGGCAGTATCACGGCGGTGACTGTCAGAAATTCCAGCTTGTAAAGATCGGCGACGCTTATGCTATCAAGACAAAGATCTCAGACTGCTACTCATGCCTTGACGTTTACGAACAGAACACAGCTGACGGAGCAAACATTAACCAGTGGAGCTACTGGGGCGGAAAGTGCCAGCTTTGGTATCTTGAATCAACATCAGGTTCTTCCTCATCTTCATCTTCTTCAAGCAGTTCAGACAGCAATTACCAATCGATCTTCTGGGGTTCTTCAACTGCTTCAGCATGGGGTCAGGCTGTTTCAGCAATGACTTCAAAGAATGGCGGAAGCTTCAACGCATATGACATTCAGTCAAACGGCTACTTCTACGTTGAATACTCAGGAACACAGAATCAGGTAGAATTTGTTCTTCAGAGCTGGTCAGGCGGAGCAGAGTGGGCAAAGGTTTCACCAAGCGAAACAGGCACAGCAAACGGACACTACTACGCAAAGTATTCTTACAACAACTGCAAGTCAGCATTCGGCACTTCCGATTTCGGCAGAAAGCTGGATCAGATCCACGCAGGTGCAGCAAACGGCACAGTAACGATCTACTCTGTATGCTACTGTTGGTGATCTAAGATTTTTTTCAGACTTCATACTGTTTCACAGCGGTATGAAGTCTTTTTTATGCAAAAAAGTTTTAACTGTACCTTTTATTTTCTTCCTTCAAAAAAAATCAGAGCTTACTGTTATTTATGTGTTGCCTGTACGGATTGTTCGCTTTAAAATATCAGATGACGGCTATGAAGTATTTGCTACAAATTTATCTGAAGATCTTTTTTTCTTCTGATGACCTTAAATACACCGTGGGGCTTAGATATTTTCACGCAATTTTATTTCTTGATTTTATTAGCTTAATGATATTGATAGAAAGCCATGCGAATTTTTCTTAGATTGTTTGGATCTCTATCACGAATTTTCCTTCGGAGTTCACCTTCAGACGCAATGTCTTGACATATCTATTGCAAAAGTTCTCCATTTCTTTCATGGTAGCGGTCACTTTTGTGGCTTCATATATCTTGTGAGTAAGCTCCAGAGGGTTCTCTCCAATGAGTGAGGGCAAATGCTTTTCAAGCTCTGCAAAGAGTACGGCACGTTTCAACTCCTCCGTGCCTGCGGTGCAGAAATCATCAATGGCACAATAATAGATGCCGTGCTGTGCGAGGGCGTTTTTGATCGCCGTTCCACACTTCTCGTATTCGTACATAACGAGAAACTTTGCTTTCGGCAGGCTCTCGATAAGTCCCCAAAAGTCCGAATCACTTGACACAATAATAAAAGATGTTATCCCGTCACGGTAGAAGTCCGTGACTACGCTTGCGGTCATTCGCACATCGACCAGTGACTTTCTGTCTGTCACTCGGTCGATTTCTATATGTTCAACTGGTATCTGCGTGAATTTAGAGAGCCAATCCCAGCCTGCGGTAGTGTTCGGATCGTCATATAGCGTGATCTTCTCGATCTTAGCAAGTTCTTCCTGATTCAAGCCTTTCAGAACACTATAAAGCTTGTATGGATCAGAGTTCTCACAATCGACAGCTATAGCTGTTTTCTCGGTGCTGTCGATAAAATTATAGATATTGTTTCGTGTTTCATCATCTGCGTCCCGATATTTCGTATAATCGGTGAAGCTGTCATTATGCTGACCGTAGATGATCTTCAAAAACTTACGGTCGGAATAGATGATGCTCCCGACTTCGGCAGGTTGCCAGTGAATATACATTTGAAATGGATAATGCTCGATGTTCGCCATGTACTTGGTGAACTCCTGCTTCATGACACCGTTCTTGTTGTATTTCGGAACAAAGAACAGATCTCGGATATACTCCCAATTCAGCCAATCGTAAAACAAATGAGAGCACCTGTCGATATTTTCATTGATGAGTCTTGTAAACTCCTGCATATACTTCTCTGAACGGCAATTCGCTTGGATAATGGTAAATCCCCATTTTTCAAGCTGTTTGATATTATCCTTATCGTACCATTCTATGTTATGCAAATTTTTGAGCTGAAACCGCATCAGATCATCGGTCTTTTTGAATTTCTGCATCAGTACGGTTCGCAGCTTACATAAATATCGTATGGTAGTAGCGTCTTTGTCGGCTTGGAGCTTCTCGATAAGCTCGGAACATTCACCGTAACTCACGGTCAGAGCTGACATTCGGACGCCTATCATATAGGCTATAATAGTAACTACCTCTTTTGTATCAACGGTCAAGTAAAACCCTCCTATTCATTTAATATGATCATCAATTGCCGTCATTATCCTGTTGAGCCGATTTTATCATGGTCTTGCTGATAGATATTTCTGCGCTCTCCACCCGTTTGATTTTCTTGTATAATACACAGTTTACTAATTCTTCGTTTTTGTTATCCATTGCGATTCACCTCCGCTCTGCTCTATATCCTGATTATAGCACAACTGGCGGTATATTGCAATGAAAAAAAGGCGTGAAAAAGTGTGCAGAGATTGACTTTTTCGGAGCTGTTTGGTATAATAATTCTATCAGCAATCAACTTTTGAGGTGGTGCTATTATGAGTAAGCTGTATGACTATATTTTAGATGATAATGGCTTTATGATAAAACTTCGTACGGATAATGAATTCGACGAAGGCGAATATGATAAAATCAAAAACGCTTTGTTGGGAATAATACCTGAATGGAAAAATACAGGGAAAGTAAATGTTGAGGATTTCTCTGTATTGCTTGACCTTATTCAGTTTCTTGCTGGCGGTAGTCGCTTTTGGAATGAAGAAGTTGCCTTAAGAGTAGAAGATGCAGAACTTGAACTGATGGATATTATTCATGATAATTTAAGGCTGTAACCTCACTCAAACACGGATAGACCGTCCTCATCAGACGGCTATCCGTTTCTTATTCCGCATTTTCACACAAAAAAAATGCAAAAACATTACGGCAAATAAGGTTTATTCTACTGTATTTTCCCTCTCTCCTCCACAAACTCCACCAAACACATATCCTCCACAGCTATCCTAGTCTTGTCCATAAAAACAAACTCATTAGTATAGCTGTCATAAATTCTCACTATGCCTGTCTTGGTCTGATAACTGCCACCACTTTTTCTCTTATCGGGAACAAAATATGTCACCCTTATCTCAGGGCGTTCGTCAAGCATATCAAGCAGGCGGTTGAGATCGTCATTGAGCTTGTTTACCTCGTCCTCGGTCAGCTCCTCCCTGATTTCGGTGTATCTTGCGGTTTCATCAACAGCGGCGTCATAGCCTGTCAAAGCTGCAAAAGGGCTGAACTGCGCCGCCCTGTCCGATATAGACATTTGCGGATGATCGTCATAGTGCGGACGTGAAAACTGCTTTATATCATAATAATTGTCATACATTGTAAGACCCACCTTTCATGCCTTGTGACCGCCTATACTGCGGTTACGCACCCTTGCCGTAGCGCCCTCGGTATAGTTCGTGCCTTTTAAAATGGCATTTTTCCCATATTTGTGCTTTATCAAGAGCATTGCTTCCTGCAATGCCCTTTCTTTTTCTTCTGCGTTGTTATCAGCATTTGCCGCTTCCGCCATATCAAACAAGCTTATCTGCTCATAGCTCTCAATTTCGGGGATATCCTCTTCTCTTATGACATTACAGGCGGTCAGATTAAGCCGTCTTGCAAGCAAAGTCTTGTCGATAATTCTGTCAAAAAGAGCCATGGTTGCGTCTATTATTTTTCTGGTCGAGGAAGTGTGCCTGCCTAGATTTTGAGTGCCATGGGCGTGCTTTGGTATCTTCCTGCCATAGTGGTCGCAAACCACCTCGCCCGTATAGTGACCGTCCGCCAAGCTTTCTTTATCATACCCCACAGTGAGAACGATTTGATTTGTTACAACGCCCTTATCCACAAGGTCAAGGGACAGCATATCAGCCATTTCCCACAGAATAAGCCTTGTGCGCTCATAATTACACGGCTCTTGCAAGACCTGCCCAGAGGAAATGCTGTTGTTTGAGGGGCGGTATGACTTCACGTCAGGTATGGCGGTAGGCTCGATACCCCATGCGTGGTCGATAAGAAGCTCGGTATTTTTGCCGAAAACCTTGTAAAGCTTCCCTATAAGATAATGGTCCAGCGACCAGCGTGAGATATCTCCCATGGTGTAAATACCAAGCTTTTCAAGACGGCTTGCTGTGCCTGCGCCCACACGCCAAAAGTCCGTGATAGGGGTATGCCCCCACAGCGTTTCTTTGTAAAGCTGTTCGTTCAGCTCTGCGATACGGACGCCGTTTTTATCCGCAGGGATATGCTTTGCCACAATATCCATTGCCACCTTGCACAGATACATATTCGTTCCAACGCCTGCTGTGGCAGTTATACCTGTAGTTTTCAGCACGTCCAAAATGAGCATTTGTGCAAAGCCACGTCCGTCAACGTTATAAAGCCCGAGATAGCCCGTTGCGTCAATAAAGACCTCGTCGATAGAATAGGCGAAAATATCCTCTGGTGACACATATTTCAGATAAATCCCGTATATTTTTGCACTCACAGCCAAATATTTCGCCATTTGCGGAGTTGCCACGATATAATCAAGCTCGCAGGCAGGGTCAGATAGCTCCGAATAGATATAGCTTTTCTTTGCAAACTGTCTTTTAGGAGCTTTCTGCAAACGCTCCTTATTGACCTGCTCCACACGCTGAATGACCTCAAAAAGCCTTGCCCTGCCTGAAATACCAAAGCTTTTCAGTGACGGTGACACTGCAAGACATATAGTTTTCTCCGTTCGGCTCTCATCAGCCACCACAAGGTTTGTATTCAATGGGTCAAGCTGCCTTTCCACGCACTCCACCGAAGCATAAAAAGATTTCAGGTCTATTGCAACATAAGTCTTTTCCATAGCATCACCGCCTTTTTCCTTTATGTATAATAGTATACCACGAAACTTTCTGTTTTACAATAGAAAATCGAACAAAAGTTCTGAATTTTAATTAACTCTTTTCATGGCAGTTGACAAAGTAAAAAACGTCCCCGAGGAAAACTTGGGGACGTTAGTGTTATATTGGGTTTTAAGACGGCATACAATAGTCTACCAAGCTTCACTGTCATAAGGCTCAATAGGAATATTGTAATTCTCTGTTACCTTATAATACTTATCAGTGTCAGTGTCTACCATAAGAACATTTATATCTCCTGTGCTGAGCACATCTCCGTCAATGTAGTAGTGACTCGCTCCGTCATAGTAGATATCGTTAAATCTGCGGTCGCCTGCTATACTGCTGGTGTGGACATGCCCTGCCACCACCTTTTTGTCAAGTCCGTGTATCTTGCCAAGCCGGTGAGGATACTGCTCTGTAAAAATATAATCCTCGGTGCAGTATTCCCAAGCATTGCCAGAATCCTCGTCAATGCCTGCGTGGACAAAGATAGTGTTGCCCTCAACATGGTATCTCGGCAGACGTTCAAACCAATATCTATACGAGTCATCAGCGTCATCATATTCGCCGCTGCCTAGCATTTCATTGACCGAAGAAAAACCGCTCATCACCATTTCCTCGTGATTGCCAAGAAGCGCCACCACCTTCCTATGACCATATATATTCTGCAAGCCCATTATCTTTTTAAGCACAGCTATATTGTCCTCGCCGCCGTGGATATAATCTCCCAGAAAGATAAGCTTTGTGTCAGGCTCGTCAAGGTGGTCAAAGACAAACTCCAAAGCGTCGCAAAGTGCTGAATAACAGCCGTGGATATCACTCATGCAGTATATTTTCATGCTTTTCTCCTTTTGTATCATTAGTTTGCTTGTATTCGTTTATCAGGTCTTCCATTTTCTTTGTTCTCTTTTCAACCATATCCCTAACTCGTTCGAGCATTTCTTTTAGCTGTTTTTCGTCTTCGATTTCTTTGAGAGTGTCCTTCTTATATCCTGGATAATCTGTTTCAAAAGCTTCTCCCGTAAGAATATTTATCGGTGTATACTCCTTTGTTTGCTTATCTTTGTCTACAAAATCGTTGAACATAAAGAAGTCTACATAGTCCTCGAAGCTGTCAAAGAAGCCAAACCATGTTTGAGCGTCTAAATTATCATAATAGCGGAAAAGAATATCTCCGCTATATTTAAATTTCTTTTTATCGTCCAAATCTCTATACTCAAAGTAATGCTTTATTTCTAACAAAGTTAAGTCAACTCTATCCTCAATATAGTTTCCATTACCTCTACTCTTATTATAGTCTTTCCACAAAGTTTCAGGCCAAAGAAAAGAACCACCAAGCGTTCTTGTGGTATAAACATAATTTGCAAGAAATTCAGCTACTGCGTCTGGGTCTTTGTCTGATTTATTTTTCTGCATTTCAAGATATCGGCTCAATGGATAATTCTTCCTAAAATATATACATGGAACTGCACTGAAACCAAACTGGTCTGAGTGTACCGTAAAGTGTTGTTTGTTACCATATTTGTCTTTATAATACACAGTTATCATGCCGTAGGGAGCTTCATTTGCTTCAAATGACAAAATTTTATTATTTTTCCGACTTATTCTTGACGCATTAAGAAAATTTGACAGTTCTCTATAAAATTCTTCATTTTCCTTTTTGTCAGGGTCAATATACAGTTTGTTTGAACTCTCACTTTTATCCTTTATTATTTCACCTTTTTTTCTAAGATCTAACACTATCTTATTACACTTTTTCTCAGCCGCTTCCCTACTTTTACAAAACTCATAGTCTTTTGTCAGCAAATCTACCAGATAAGCCTTATAGTTTTCCTTAAAATTTTTTGGCTCATAAGATGTTATTTCCTCATTAGTTTTCATACAAATTCCTCCTAAACACTCACATTATACTTTTTACAGAGTTCTTCAACTCGTTCTTTTATGCTTTTGACTACGCTCTTAGGTTCTATCACCTCCACTTTGTCTGAATATTGCAAAGCCCAATTTACTATGCCATATGGGCTTGTCCTTACTTCAACTATCTCAAAATCCGTCTGATTTTTAGGGAGCTTGTGTTCCTTTTTATACGCCTCTGTTGTTATCTTATAATCCTCGCCAAAGCTGTCATGGATAAAAGTAAGATTGTTCGTTCCTGTTTTATATGGATTTCTCACTTTCAAGGTAACAGTTGAAGGGCTGTCATAGCTCATGCCAAGGTGATTGTTCTTAAAACGCTCGTAACTGCTCCCCTGAACGGCATTATTTACGTTGTTAGCACCTGTTGCCGCCGCGAAGCTTTTGCCTATCTTTCTTATTTTGATATTCGACATAAGGTCGATACGATATATGCAAAGCTTCTTTTTGTCCTCTGTATATCTCGGCTTGTCGCTTTCAAAACAGCCGAGCATATAAAATCTGCCCTTATCGGCAACGATAAAATGCGGGCTTACAAAAGTGTCCTTGCGTTTTGTCAAAACAGGTTTGAGTATATATTGGCTTGCTTTCAGGTCATATTCTGTGGTATAAAAATTGAACTTAAAGGCTATTTGCTGCCTGTTGCTGATCGCCTGCTGGATAGTATTTAAATTCTCTCTTAGCCCCTGAGAATCTGTATTTTCGGTGTTGTATATGGGACAGGTATACTCCTTATAATGGCTTGAAGCAAGCTCGGTTTTTATACGCTCAACTAGGTCAGGCTTTTTATCCTCGTCTATCGCCTTTGACATTTTCACGGCATTTATAAGATCAGTGACCTCGCTTTTGGAAAATGGGTGATTGTAGTATATACCTCTCACAGAGTTTATTTTCTCTGCAAGGGTCAGTTCGTCATCATCGTCATCAAAATACTCGTCGCTTTCATATTCCTTGATAAGAGCGTCTATTGAGTCGAACATCAATCTACAGTCACGTCTTTCATTCAAAGTCACGCCGTCAGCGGAATCAAGGGCTATCGCCATGTTTACCATTTTGTTGTGAAATGTGCTTTTTGTGCCGAGATATTCGCTTATTTCCTCCACCTTGCGCATTTGCGTCTGACTTGTGGGATTGTCCACATCTGTATTATTTTTCAGATACCCCAGAATCGCAAACAGCGACTCTATGATATCCTTATTGCTCTTTCTATGCCCCTCTTTCAGATTTTCAAGCTTATCTTTTATATTTTCCTTTTCTGCCATAGTTCGCCCTCCTATAACAATTATCTCTATAATTATATTGTATCACAGGGAATATATCACTGTCAATCAGCTATGCCACACGAATTATAGTATTTGAAATTATCTTGAAAAAGATATCTCCTTTCTCGCTTGTTTCAGGGGTGATACTGTTATACACAAAGGCTGAAACACAGCCTTCTATGCCGTCGCCTTTCATATCCAGGCACTCACGCTCGGCTTTCCAATCGTTTTTGTACGGACTAACATAAAGCACTGCATTGCCACCTATGATAGCATATGGATAACACTTATCCTCACGATACTTCTGAAACTCATCAAACGCCGCCAGAGTCTCTGCTTCCGCTTTTGTGAGCTTCTTTCTGTTTATTCTTCCACTCCCCATTCTGTCTGTCATGAATTTCATGCGCTTTTTGCTTTCTTCCACAAGCTCTTTTTTAGTTGCAAGGACTAGCTTATCATCGCATGAATACTGCTCCTCGCCCTGCCATATCATAGCCTTTTTGTCATATGTAAAATCTATTGGCAGGACAAAGAACACCAGATTTTTACCTCTGTATGCAAATCTGTCTATCTCAGCTATAGCCCTTTTTCTTGTAGGATAAACGCCTCCGCACATACACAATCTGTCAAGCTTTCTGCCGTCTTTTCTGTTGTATGCCTCTACTCTCCACTTTCTTGCGTCAGCGTCACAGTACATAGAATAATCATCATATATCACCGTCTTTTTGCCCTCCTCGATCATGATGACCTGAGTACCCTTTCTTTGCTCGTCAAATGGTGGAATGTTATCTGACAATGCCGATCTCTCAATGACCTCTGTGTTAAAAATCTTTGTGTTCTTTTTCATAGCCTTACCTCCGTATCAACTCTGTCTTGACCTTATGTGCTTATTATAGCACCTTTAAGGTTCTGTTTACTGTTCCAAAATGGTCTGTGATGTGTTTTTTTGATTTTATTCCCTTTTCAAGCTTCTATATATATTATAGCACCCACTTAGTACAGTTTGCCGAACCAATTCGGCACAATTATGATATATTCTTTTTTTCATATATTTTTTTTGCGAGATATTTGATAGTGTATTTCTCATACAATAAACTTTTTTTGCACCTTGTTTTTGCTACAGGAAAAATGATATAATAAAAAACCGACAAGAAGAGAGAATAAAATGGATATTTCAAAGAAAGGTTGGGACTTATTTAAAAAAATTACTTCCCAAATGGCAAGAGACATATATGGAAAGACTTATCAAAGAATATATTTCACTGCTGAACGAAGAAAAGCTTGCCTCTGAAAAGTTTTGGGAGCTTGAAAAGCGTATAAATAAAGATAAGCGTAGTCCAGGGGTGATTGTGCCATACCGTAAATCAGATGTAATGATGATACTTCTTAAACTCATAAATGATAGTGTCATAACATTTGACGATCTTGATGAATTCAGCGATAATATAAAAGGTAGTTTAAAATTTATAACTGGTGCAGATCAAGCTTATCAGGAACAGGGAGATGTGACAAAATGAACATTGCGTTGAAATGCCTTTTTTCAACAGGGGTACATGACAGAGGTCATGATTATTTCTTAAATGGTGCTGTCCATGATATTAAATATTCCAACAACGAGCTTAAAGCCGTTGTATCAGGAAGCAAAGATTATATCGTCAAGATAGTTTTTTCAGAAGATGATGAAAATGAGATTTTAGATATGGATTATACTTGTCCATACGCTTGCGACGGATATAACTGCAAGCATATGGTGGCAGCACTTTATAAATTTGATGAATGTAGGGGAAATGGGCTTTCATTCAAAAATGCGACCGATATTTTGCTCAGACCTGCATATACAAAAGATGATCTTGCGGCCAGAGAAGTTGCAATAAAAAAGCTTATTGCATATGCTGATAATAAAACTGTTCGCTCTTTTTTAGCTGAGGTGCTTGCTTCTGATGACAAGCTTTACATGCGGTTTTATAACATTATAACTGAGCTATGGGAAAACTGATGTGAGAACCTATTTTAACAAGTTTTGCTTCTAAAAATCGACTTGCTTTCCCCGCAGAAAAATGGTATAATAGGAATAACAAATATTTTCAAGGAGGCAAGACAAATGGGCATTTACGTTAACCCTGATAATATTGATTTTCAGCGTGCAATAAATTCACAGATATATGTTGATAAAAGTGGACTTATAGAACTTACAAATGCAAAACTTTTTACCGAACAGCAGTTTATTTGCGTAAGCCGACCACGTCGTTTCGGCAAATCAATGGCAGCAAATATGCTCACCGCCTATTACAGCCGTGGCTGTGATTCTCGTAAGATGTTATCTGAGCTAAAGATCGCAAAATCTGCTGATTTCGAAAAGCATCTGAACAAGTATAATGTTATTCATATAAATATGGTCGATTTTCTTGACCGTTCTAAAACTATGGACGAAATGCTTGACTATCTCAGGCGCAGATTGCTTCACGAGCTGAAAAAGGGCTTTTCAGACGTTGATTGTTTTGACTGGGATAATCTGCAATCTGTGTTAGGCGAAATATATACTGACAAACGAATTGCTTTTATTTTCATAATCGACGAATGGGACTGCATATTCCGTATACACAAAAACGATTCTGACGCTCAGACAAAATATCTTGACTTTCTGCGAAATCTTTTGAAAGACCAAAGCTATGTTGCGCTCGCATATATGACAGGCATTTTGCCCATAAAAAAGTACGGCGAACATTCTGCATTAAATATGTTTACGGAGGTTTCGATGACAAATCCCCGTGAGTATGCAGAGTATACAGGCTTTACTGAGGACGAAGTCAAGGGGCTTTGTGAAAAATATAATATGCCTTTTGATGAAACTAAGCGTTGGTATGACGGCTATAATTTAAAAGGCATTGCAACATACAATCCTCGTTCGGTGGTAATGTCAATGACAGGTCACGATTTTGACAGCTATTGGACTTCCACAGAAACCTATGAGGCGCTGAAAGTCTACATTGATATGAATTTTGACGGGCTTAAAGACAAAGTGACACGGCTTGTGGCAGGCGAGAAAATACCGATAAACCCGACAAAATTTCAGAATGATATGACTACTCTGCGCAGTGCGGACGATATTTTCACGCTGCTTGTCCACCTTGGTTATCTGACTTTTGATTTTTACACAAAGTGCGTGTGGATTCCAAACAGCGAAGTCGCTCAGGAGTTTATAAACTCTATCGAAGACGGCGGTTGGGAAGAAGTTATGAAAGCTATCAATGCTTCCGACAAGCTTTTGCAGGCTACTATAAATGGTGATGAACAGGCTGTTGCTGACCTTATCAATAAAGCGCACAGCGAGAATACATCTATTCTGAAATACAATGATGAGAACTCTCTTTCCTGCGTTATTTCCATTGCTTATTACTCTGCAAAGAGGACATATACAGTGGAGCGTGAACTGCCTGCGGGCAAGGGTTATGCTGATCTTGTTTTCAAGCCAAGAAGAAATAACAGCAACCCTGCGATGATAGTCGAACTGAAATACAACAAATCTGCTGAGTCAGCGATACAGCAGATAAAGGACAAGAATTATCCTGATTGCTTGAAAGACTATTCGGGCGAGGTTTTGCTTGTGGGGATCAGTTATGATGATAATAAGAGACATTGTTGCAGGATAGAAAAAATAGTTTGCCAAAAATAAATATGACATTTGAATTTTTGAAGCCACGTATTTCAGTGTTGATAATCTAAGACTTGATAATTCAGCTTGAGATTGAATGTACTGAAATTGCAAGAGAATGTGATTTATGAAAAGAGGTCGAGTGCAGTGCCAAACATATGGTACAAAAACAAAGAAACCGATACTATTTGGTGGAAAGATGACCCTACAGTTATCAGAGTGTGGATATTCAGCTTTGACAAAACCACTGAATTTAATATGTTCCATGATTATCCTTATAAATTAACAAAAGAGCAGAAACAGATTTTTGATAAAGAAAAACCCGAATGGGCGGATTTCTTTAAGGATAGAAAATAACAGATACAAGGTATTCATTTTGTAATTAGATAAATCTCTGATGTACAATATAATAAAAAGCCCACAGACCCGATCACATTGATCGCATCTGTGGGCTTTTGAAATTTTACCACACATCGTATATCTTAGCCTTTTCCTCGTTGAAATCATCAGGAAGCGTTCCGATATCCCAGCCGGAATTGGTAGTTTCTATGTAAAGATAATGGCTTCCATTGTAATCATAGTACGTGCCGGGGGCATCGTCTGTTGCCTTTACTCCTATTGCAACGTGTTCAGGAAGTTCGATAAAAATGCAGCCATAGCCAAGTTCTTTGAGCAAAGCTCCCAAAAGTATGGACGAGTCCTCACAATCACCGCACTGGTCATAAAGCGTTTCCAGAGGATATTTTGGAAAATCATTATATCCCGTTGAGGTCATGTCGTCAACATACTCTATGCTCTGCACGAAATTTGCAGTTTCTCTTATAGTCTCAGATTCGCCATAACCGCATTGGTCGCAAAGGCTTTTTATTTCATCTGCAAGCTGTTTTACGAGCTTATGATTATTGTCGTCACTTACATAGTTATGATAATCTTTCACATATGAGTATCTCAAAAGACTATGATAATATTCATACATATCGTCCTGAATATTCATTGATATTTCAAAGGTATATTGTTTGTCATAGCTCGTCCAGTTAAAAGTCCTTTTTGACCATGTCGGGTCTGCAGGCTGAACATAGTCAGGCTTTCGGTCATCACGAGGCTCATATCCGTCCTCATCAGTGACTATGGGTGTTTGCTGAGTAACTGTGGTAGTGGTCTGCTGTGTTGTTGTGGTGTATGTGTCGTATGTATTCAATCCCGGTCTTTTCTCTGGATACAGAAATTCATCAATTGTATTGCTAAATGCAAAATATACACCCACTGCCACACAAATAGTAATGAGTATTTTCTTCATATGTTTGTCCTGTTTTTAGTTGGTTTACGACTTTTGTCATATGTACATTATACTACAAGACGGTATAAAATACAATACTATTAGATATACTTTACGAATTTGTTCTTATTTTTGCTATGGTTTGATATTTTGCTAAATAGTTGATATTTGTGGGGTGGTGGATTTCATTCTCACCTTTCGTGAATTTCTGTTATATTCATAGCATCTGACCTAGCGGAACATTTTTTGTGACAATGAAGATCTATGCCATTGTCGATAGAGTCCCTTATGGCTAGTTTGTGTATGAAAAAAACACCCGGTAAGGTGCTTAGTTCCGATGTTTGGGTATAAAAATACCGCCTCGCCGTAGCGGAGCGGTATTAATATTATGCGGTATGTTGTTCATCAGTTTCATTTTCCGGATTGCCGTTCTCATCTGTGTGCATCATAGATCCGATAATATCGGCAATTTCACTGCGTGTTTTTGGTCTGTCATCAAGAGGTTTAATTGGTCTATTTGGATTTAACATACTCTATTCCTCCTTCATTACATTTCTTTATGAATCTTTTTACAAATTCATTATTATCAATCTCATCTTCTTCAAAAGAATAAAATGTTTCAGACATAAGCTGCCTTGCTTTATTGTATTCATAGCCAGCCTTTTTATTCAAAACATAAACCTCGCCTTGATTTGTAACAACAGACATCGCCTTTATTGAACCCTCGCATATAAACGTATCAATATCAGCTATAGAAAAATTATTTGTACTTGGGTGGTTATGAAGATAAATAAGCGATTGCCTTTCTGCATTTTTTTACAACAGAAACCGCAAAAGGATTTTTGGCAGGCGACACAACGAACTCTTCTCCAAGAATTTGAACTTCGCTTTTAAAATTCAAATCATCAATAAATAAAACTTCGTTACTTTCATTCTTATCTTTGGCATAGCAAAAAAAAGAAAGCATATATATTTATCAACTAAAAGCACCCAGATGAAGATACAAACAGTGCCACGACAGATCACCATAACACTGTTTATAATTATAAATAAAATTGTATTACTTGATATATTTGTTCAACTTATAAGATAAGAAAATAAATGACATATTATATATTCAAAATAAAGAAGATATATCGTTTTAACGCAAATAATAGTTGTTTCTTTTCCATATCACATTCGCTCTAAAAAAGCAATAGCTCAAATAGTTTTAAAGATAAAATCAGCGGATCGCACAAAGGTGTTAATGTTTCATTGGCGATATTGCTGTAATTCTCAAAGATAATGCATTATAAAATAACAAATTTTCACTTATATAAACATAAAGCTATAATAAGTAAGCAAAAAATAAGAAATAAGGATAAGTGGCTCAGTTTTATTTTAGCATATATACTCAGTATGTTTACTTATTCTTGTTATAAAACAAAACAAGAAGAAACAACACATCTTATATTACAACATCTTATATTACAAAGAAAGAATGAAAATAATAGTTGTTTCTTTTCCATATCACATTCGCTCTAAAAAAGCAATAGCTCAAGTAGTTTTAAAGATAAAATCAGCTTTTTATACAATTGTGCAAACATTTCATTGGTAATATTGCTGCAAAGCTCGAAGATAACGCATTAGAAAACATCACGTTTTCATTTATATAAACATAAAACTGTAATAAGTAAGCAAATAAATAAGAAATAAGGATAAGTAGTTCAGTTTTATTTGATCATATATACTCAGTATGTTTACTTATTCTTGTTATAAGATAAAATAAGAAGAATAAGCTACTCATTATAATATAAGAAGAAAGCACCGCTTATATTACAAAGGAAGAAGATATATCGTTTTAACGCAAATAATAGTTGTTTATTTTCTTTATCACGTTCGCCTTAAAAAAGCAATAGCTCAAGTTGTTTCAAAGATAAAATCAGCTTTTTATACAATTGTGCAAACATTTCATTGGTAATATTGCTGCAAAGCTCGAAGATAACGCATTAGAAAACATCACGTTTTCATTTATATAAACATAAAACTGTAATAAGTAAGCAAATAAATAAGAAATAAGGATAAGTGGTTCAGTTTTATTTGATCATATATACTCAGTATGTTTACTTATTCTTGTTATAAAACAAAATAAGAAGAATAAGCTACTCATTATAATATAAGAAGAAAGCACCACTTCTTATATTACAAAGAAAGAAGATATATCGTTTTAACGCAAATAATAGTTGTTTCTTTTCCATATCACGTTCGCCCTAAAAAAAGCAATAGCTCAAGAAGTTTTAAAGATAATGCATTAGAAAGCAACAAATTTTCATTTATATAAACATAAAGCTATAATAAGTAAGCAAATAAATAAGAAATAATGATAAGTGGTTCAGTTTTATTTGATCATATATACTCAGTATGTTTACTTATTATTGTTATAAGATAAAATAAGAAGAATAAGCTACTCTTTATAATATAAGAAGAAAGCACCACTTCACTTATATTACAAAGGAAGAAGATATATCGTTTTAACTCAAATAATAGTTGTTTCTTTTCCATATCACATTCGCTCTAAAAAAGCAATAGCTCAAGTAGTTTTAAAGATAAAATCAGCGTATTGCACAAATATGTTAATGTTTCATTTGCGGTATTGCTGTAGAATCTGAAGTTAGCAAATTAGAAAACAACAAGTTTTCATTTATATAAACATAAAGCTATAATAAGTAAGCAATAAATAAGAAATAAGGATAAGTGGTTCAGTTGTATTTTAGCATATATACTCAGTATGTTTACTTATTCTTGTTACAAAATAAAATAAGAAGAGTAAGCTACTCATTATAATATATAAGAAGAAAGCACTACTTCTTATATTACAAAGGAAGAAGATATATCATTTTAATGCAAATAATAGTTGTTTCTTTTCCATATCACGTTCGCCCTAAAAAAGCAATAGCTCATGTAGTTTCAAAGATAAAATCAGCGGATCGCACAAACGTGCTAGTGTTTCATTGGCAGTATTGCTGTAATTCTTAAAGATAATGCATTAGAAAACAACAAATTTTCATTTATATAAACATAAAGCTATAATAAGTAAGCAATAAATAAGAAATAAGGATAAGTGGTTCAGTTTTATTTGATCAAACATACTCAGTATGTTTGCTTATTCTTGTTATAAGATAAAATAAGAAGAATAAGCTACTCATTATAATATATAAGAAGAAAGCACCGCTTATATTACAAAGGAAGAAGATATATCGTTTAAATGCAAATAATAGTTGTTTATTTTCTGTATCACGTTTGCCCTAAAAAAGCAATAGCTCAAGTTGTTTTAAAGATAAAATCAGCTTTTTATACAAATGCGCAAACATTTCATTGGTAATATTGCTGCAAAGCTTGAAGATAACGCATTAGGAAACATCACGTTTTCATTTATATAAACATAAAGCTATAATAAGTAAGCAAATAAATAAGAAATAAGGATAAGTGGCTCACTTTTTTATTGACAAAGCACCTATAATTAGCTGCAAGATAAAAAAAGATGTAATTGACTTATATGTTATATCTATCTCTTTTCTTATACTGCTCATAATAAAATAGAATAATGAGTTACTCGGTATCTTTACTTATTCAAGCTTATAACAAAGATACTATCAATCGTGAAATTCGCTGTCTTTCTTATTATATAATGAGTGTTCAACTTAGATAGTTGATATTTTCCGCCAATCAGTTTATACATTATATCCAAATACGCTTATTATTCATTGTTGGAAATGCATAAACTTCAAATATAATTTTATTTTTTTGATAAAAGGCATTGACTTTTGAACAGAAATATGATAAGATAAAATTGTTAAAAAAAGTATAAGTTTAGTGTATCTAAGTCATTTAGATGCTCTTTTTTTGTATCAAAAAATAGAGAGCTCACATTCGTAAAAAAAGAATGTGGGCTCTCTTTTTGCTTTTTCGTCGTGTTTGCGAAATATGACAAAAAATTCACCTCAGCAATTCCAGCAGGAAACATTTGTTGAAGTAAATTAAAACAATAAAAAATCTGAACATGCTCATGATCCATATTGTGGTATGTCAGCTCAACAAAAGTATTTTACATTAAAAAAAACAATATCTTTAATTTGAAATAATTCAGGCTATACTATTTGCTATTGATTTACGTGATATGAAATTGACAAGCTCAACGATACTAACAAGGAAATACTTGTTTAAAAAGTCCAACATTGCATTCCTGATTTTCGGAAACGCAAAAAAAACAGTTTTGTAAAAAAATATGTAGTTAAATAAACAGTTAAGACTAATAACGTTTTGTATAGTTTACAGGATTATTGTTAAAAATAATGGCCGATGAAACATGCTTTCCTTCAAAATTTAACAAAAGATCTATTCCGTAGATTTTTGTAAAAATGCATCTGACCTTTTTTGTTTTTTGCATACATTATATATCATACAATTGGTATGATGTAGTGTGAGTTTGTAGAAGCTTATCGTTTTTACAAATTTATTGATTAAAAAATCAATAAATACTCCAAAACCGGTGTCACTAATTGATTCTTAAATCAGTTAGTCTGCTTAACCAGCAGCGCTCGGGTTGGCGATATAACCCTGCTGACACTATAAAGGTGTCCACTGAGTATGTCTTTTAAAAGACATGCGTCTTCATTTGGTGGTCGGAGAATGATCCGATTCACTGGCCTTAGCGTGCTGCTAAATAACACCTTTATACTGTTAGTGTCAACCGCACTTGACCCCACCCACACACAAAGCAAGGACCATAAAAAGGAGTATTTCGATGAGCAAGTTTAAAATTGTAAATAGAATTATTGACGGTAAAAATGTAGAAGTAGAAATTGGTCACAATACGTTGCAGTACGTCCTAATAAATAGGCTAACTGGAATGCGTTTCTTTGGTACAAAGAAACATAAACTAAAAATCAAAAATAGTATCAAGAAAGCCAGAATTAAGAATTTAAAAGACAAAGGTTTCTCAGATGAAGAAATTGAAAAGTTTTTAGATGAAATAGTCATTTATAAATGGAGGATATTTACAGAAAGCAGCTTTAATAGATATATTAAAGTAATAAAACGATTTTGTAAATATCTTAAAGAAAAGTTTCAGACAAGTCACCTAACAATGTTCGAGGCTGAAAAATATATACAGGAGTACATTGATGTACGAGAAGCAAGGGGGTTGTCCGCTGATACTCTCAACACTGATCTTTCTGCACTTTGCAAAGTTTTCGGCAGAAGAACAATTGAATTTAGACACCCTCCACGCCATGGAGCTCATTTAAAGAATGATCCGACAAAATACAATACTGAAACGGGTGAAACAACTCGTGATGTTGGAGTGACCACAGGCTTACGACGCCGTGAGCTTGCTCACTTAAAAGTCGATGATATTAAATTCATTGACAGCGAAACTGTCCACATTTTTAGTATTGGAAAGGGTGGCAAACATAATCGTACGGTGTTGAAAGGAATTGTCGCAGTGGCAAAGCTAAAAGAATATATTAGTCGTGCTGAAAAAACGGGCAATGATTTTTTGTTGACAAAGGCAGAAGCACGCGTCCCGGATGGACTCCACTATTGCAGGGCTATGTGCGCACAGAATACATACTATGCCGTTTTGCAGGACATGGAAAATGATCCTGCAAAGCGTGCAGAATACATTCAGAAAATCAAGGATGAGTTTAAACGTTGCAAGAGAAAGCTCAAGGAGAATCTCGACAAACCTTATCGACTTCGAGGATATAACAGAGAAGCAGCATTATCAATCGGCAAGCCAATTGTCTACGATCGTGTTGCGGCGATGTATGTTAGCTTGTTCATACTCCACCACTTCCGCACGAATACCACCATTCTACATTACTTAGTGAAATAGCGAATCCAACCAAGTTTATCAACATAGAATGGGTGACTAGGCGTTGCTGAAATTGTTTCGCCATTTACACAAATATGGATAAGCTATTTGTCTATAATCAGCAGACCTACAACATAATATTAAATTTGTTGTATATAACTGTTAAATAAGAAAAGAAGCGAACTGGATGCCGCTGCTTTATCAGTCAATATCTCGGCTGCCATTCCTCAATTATATCAATCATTCTGTCATTGGTTTCGACTTTCATCTCGAATATCAAATCATCAAAATCGTCATCATTTTCTGTGTCGTTGCAGTTTAATCTAAACCAACCTTCATCTAACCAATCGATAGTAATTGCAGCGCCAAATATCAAAGAATCTGCATACAAACCTTCCCCAGAAGTGTCCTCTCCGTTACAAATGGTAAAATGACCACTTGTGAGACTAATTATTATACTGCGACAATTGCGAAGTTCTTCTTCATTTATAGCAAGCTGTGGAAATTTCGTTTTAGGAACGAGGAATGGTTTATCATTTACATAGATTTCTCCATCCATTTTAAGAAGATGAACCATAAAGAACTGCATACGCTTAGCTCTTGTCTTAATATTCCTAAATTTTAATATGTATTTTCCTTTTTCTGTACATCTTAAATATCGATATACGGTTTTTCCATTATAAATAATTATAGGGGAATTACGTTCTTGAAATAATACTGAAAATGCTTTCATTTTTTCCTCCTAAGGCTTAAAGTGTCTATAAGGATCTATTTCATCATGTTTCCACGGAGAAACCGGAAGTAAATTCTCTAGTATATTTGAACCACCATCTCTTTGTGGAGTGTCTTTATGATGAAGTTCCATTGAATACCATTGACCATTTTCTGGATACTGAACTGATGGTGCTTTACCCTTTTTCATTCTTGCGAGGTCACTCGCACTATAATTTCCAGAATTATTGTAAGCTTCATTTTTCCAATAACGTTGGCGTACTGTAGACCACTTAGGATTTTTACCAGATGCTGTTGGCGCGTCTATAGGGTCTCCCACTTGCCAACGCTTTCCTTTGGATGCTGACTCATTACTAACGTTGTTTGTTGATACTTCTTCTATTCCACACCCATTATGAACAAAAATGCCATTTTCGCCCACAAAGTAAGTATGAAACTCCTCAACCTCAAAGTTATAAACCTTGATAGGTGATTCAAGAATTTCGTGCTAATTATGGCATTTCTCACTAAAGCCCCAATTTCTCAAAAGTTTAACCCCACCTAGCCATTAATCACAACTAGTATTCATTCAAAAAACATGAACTTTATTAAGCGTGATGCTTTTTAATAATCTACCATAAAACTCTGCATAACATTCCATAGATAAATCACTTTGCTCATTATCATACCAAAAATCGATTGTAGCGTAAATGTTAAATCCATCGAAATCTCCCAAAACTAATGTATCAAAAAAATCATTAATGTTTTCACAGCATGTGATTTTTCCTGGATATTGATTTATTTCATAAAGAATCTCCTCAACTTCACACGCTATTTTACATGTTTTTTTCAGTTCGTCCCAATTCTGTTCCACTATTAGTCTTTGAATTAGATACATTTTTTCAATAAGTGTTCGTATTTGATATCCATGCATATTTTTCATCTCCTATTTTTCGGAATACTTGTAATAGTAGTGAAATCCCACCCCAACTCACCAACAAAATACTTATCAGCGTAATTAATTGCTTGAAAAGCTTCTTCTTTAGTTTTTCCTGCTTTTCTTAGTGAAATATATGCAACTTTTCTCTCATCACCATAAGTACCTCCATACTTATTATGACTTTGGAATTGGGTTGCTTTGTAGTGCTCTGTTCCCATCCTCGTCGAAGGTCCCTCTAAAGAAATAGCTGGAGCGTTGCTACTGCTATATCCAGGCATATCTTTTACAGAAGCATTTTGAATAATATGGTGGGATTCATTTCCATCCTCGCCCCGTAATTCTTTATATTTTCCTGTATCACAATCATTATGTACCAGCACTCCACACTCACCAACAAAGTAAGTATGGAAATCCTCAACCTCAAAGTTATAAACCTTGATAGGTGATTCAAGTATTTCGTGCTGAACCCATTCAACTGTAACAAGTTCGCCATTTGAAAGTACAAGAACATCTCCGGCTCTGAGACTTCTTGCTAAAGTCCAACCAAGTTTATCAACATAGAATGGGTGTGTCGGCGTAGCAGAAATTGTTTCGCCATTTACACCAATATGAATAAGCTCGTCTGTCTCATTGATATAAGTTTCAGTAACCGTTTTAACAGCTACTTCACCTGTTGTTTCGTCCTCCGAAAGAACCTTATCGCCGACTTCGATTTCTTCAATCGGTTCTTGTCCGTCCTCAGTAGTTACAAGTGTACCAGCAACAAAGCAATACGAAGTGCCAAAGTCCTTTGCAGAACCCCACATTGACGTTCCTGTCATTGCAACTTTAAATAAGTCGCCCTTTATCTCTTCCCAGGTGAAACTTGCATCTCCACTTATGTATTTATCAGCCGTTTTTCCCAATTCATATGAGCCAATCATAAGATTTCCTGCTGATCCTGTTTTATGGAATGCAGTTACAAGTTTACATGACTTTCCTGTTTTCGCAAACACACCTAATGCGTCGCCCGCTCCTGGCAATGCTGACACAAGGCTGCAAGCTGCGTTGTAATAATCTCCCTCTTGGGCATACCAAGCAGCGTTGATTCCATCAAATACAAATCCAATACCCGGAAGCATTCCAAGCAGATCAAGAATATCATGTCCCGTAATTCCGTCAAGCCAGTTAAGAAACGGACTTAGTCCGAACGGGTCGTTCAGGCTTATCGGATTGCCGTTGACATATGCGTACCTGTTCAAAGTCGGGGTGTCGGTGATCGAACCCGTCATTACGTCCTGATTGATAAAACGCTTGATTTATATATTAATAATCAAAAAATCTACGGGCGTTATTTATTTCTGATCTATACTCTTTTAAAGATTTACGTATAGTTTTTTCATCATCAGTTATTTTAACAATTCCCAAATAAATTGCTGTAGCATATATCGTTTTTATAACAAATTCAGAAAAGTTACTGGGAAAAAGCAATTGATGTAATTGCAGGTCATTGTAAAAGTTATTCCATGATTCTGATAGAATCATATCATCTTTCAAAAAGCACCATTCATCAATACTTATATTTAAACACGGAATATTCTCTCCCTGAATAAAATTCTTAGCATTAAAAATTACATCATCAGAACAATTATATGAAAAATAAAAGCTCTCTTCTCCTTCAAATGATTCCAAATATGTATAATCAATATAATCAATACGTATCTTATATGCCTTTACATAAACTCTTCTACATATACCGGAATAAGTTTTTAAATTAGACCTTGATATCTCCACCCAATTGGTTCCTAGCATTATATTGTCAAATAAATTGTTATATTCCATATATCACATCTCCTAATCCATATCAATTATAATTGCAGACTTTGTGCCGTCCGGAAAATATAAATTATAATGCGGATTTTGAGAATGAGCTTTATGCTTCGTTACTTTATTTGGTGGATGTATATAGTCTGCCAAAACTTTCTCACCTTTTTCATTTATTGTAACTGCATTGAGAAGGTCTCCACGATAAGTTCCTTTAGGGTCAGAAAAAAATGGATCCATTTTTCCTAATGGTGGTGCACTTAATTCAGGCATTGCATCAAGCATTTCTCTAGCTTCATCTACAGAAGATGCATAATAATCCTTACCATTACGTAACGCGTCAATATCATCTTGACACCAATTATGCACCAGCACCCCACACTCACCAACAAAGTAAGTATGGAAATCCTGCACCTCAAAGTTATAAACCTTGATAGGTGATTCGAGAATTTCGTGCTGAACCCATTCAACTGTTACAAGTTCACCATTGCTGAGAACAAGCACATCGCCTGCACGAAGTGAACGTGCTAAAGTCCAACCAAGTTATTGATAGCAATTATTTTTACAATCCTAATTATACTATAAAATCTGTAAAAAATCAATAACCGAATACAGAAAAAGCAGACGTGGCAAAACGTCTGCTCAGCTATTTGGAGCAAGCAACGGGAATCGAACCCGCATCCCAAGCTTGGGAAGCTTGTATACTGACCATTGTACTATGCTTGCAAAAAGGCAATACTAAAATATATTGCCCTAGATCAAAGCCTGTTACCACGGACTTTGCTCATTCTTGTATTTTTTATTGTATCTCATCTTTAAACGCCAAGATGTGAACCCCACGCAAGCCCCAAGAGTGTTGTTGAAAACATCATCAAATTCACAAAGCCCTCTGCCTGTGATATACTGCGTTATCTCGATACCTGCCGAAAAGGCAAGGGACATAAGAAAAACGCTTTTGAGCTTCGTGACGTTTAAAAGATACGGGAGCAGAACACCCAAGGGGATAAACATTGCTATGTTTCCGAAAATCTGTACCAACCAAAAATCCCGCAGATACTTGATGCTTATGTTCTCCAAAAGATTTCGCACCTCCCAGAAGGGCACAAGTTCCGCCTGACGTTCTCCCCACTGTCTGTCTATGAGTGTGAGCCAGAGGACGGCGAAGATATACACTGCAAACAGCGCTGTAAGTATTTTTCTCTTTTTACTCCACCGTAACGCTCTTTGCAAGATTTCTCGGCTTATCAACGTCATAGCCCTTTCCTACTGATACATAATATGACAAAAGCTGAAGCGGTACTACTGAAAGGCTTGCCGCAAAAAGGTTATCTATCCTTGGCGTGTAAACTGTGAAGTCAGCAACGTCCTCCATAGCATAATTCCCATAGGTAGTAAGTCCGAAAAGCTTTGCTCCACGGCTTTTTACCTCGACCATATTGCTTATGGTCTTTTCATAAAGTGCAGACTGTGTTACCACGCTGAACACGACAGTTCCGTCCTCGATAAGGCTGATAGGGCCATGCTTAAGCTCGCCTGCTGCATATGCTTCGGAATGGATGTAGCTTATTTCTTTGAGTTTAAGGCTTCCCTCCATGCCTACTGCATAGTCGATACCTCTGCCGATAAAGAATGCGTCCTTTATATTCACTACCTTTGAAGCAAACCACTGCAAGCGTTCCTTATCCTCGAGAATTTTATCTATCTTTTCAGGGATAGTATTAATCTCCTCAACGAGCTGAGCAAATCTTTCGTCGGATATCTCACCTCTTGCTTTTGCAAACTGCATTGCAAGGAGATATGCGGCAACGAGCTGACAGCTATAGGCTTTAGTTGTTGCGACGGATATTTCAGGGCCTGCGAGGGTATAGAAGACATTATCAGCTTCTCTTGCGATAGATGAACCAACAACGTTTACGATACCGAGAGTTTTTACTCCTTTTTCTTTACAAAGTCTTAATGCCGCGAGGCTGTCGGCAGTTTCGCCCGACTGGCTGATGATAATAGCGAGGCTATTCTTTGCAAGCTTCATTTGTCTGTATCTGAACTCAGAAGCAAGTTCCACACGGACAGATAGTGAAGTCAGTTCTTCGATAACATACTGAGCCACCATACCAACATGGTAGGCAGAGCCGCAGGCAACTATATACACCTGCTGGATATTTTTCATATCCTCGTCAGAAAGTCCGACGCTTTCAAAACTTATATTTCCATCTGTAAGCACAGAATTGATAGTATCCTTTATCACCTTTGGCTGTTCGTGTATTTCTTTGAGCATAAAATGCTCATAGCCGCTTTTTTCTGCAGCTTCTGCGTCCCACTCGATAGTTTTCATTTCTTTCTGTATTTCTTCGCCATCGAGATTGTAGAAAGCAACTGCGCCTTTTGTAAGTTTTGCAAGCTCCATATTGCCTATATAGTAGACATTTCTTGTATACTTAAGTATTGCAGGAACGTCAGAAGCAAGGTAGCTTTCGCCGCCTGTAACGCCTATTATCATAGGGCTGTCTTTTCTTGCGGCATATATTTCTCCGGGATAGTCCTTGAACATAACAGCGAGGGCATAAGAGCCACGGATACGAACGAGGGCATGATTAAGAGCGTCAACAGGAGTACCCAGGTACTTTTTGTAATAATAGTCGATAAGCTTTACGGCAACTTCTGTATCAGTTTCTGACTTAAAGGTATATCCTTTTTTGATAAGCTTTTCACGAAGCTCCTGATAATTCTCGATAATACCGTTATGTACGGCGATAACATTTTCATCGTCGCTGCAATGAGGGTGGGCGTTTACAGTTGACGGCTCGCCATGGGTAGCCCAACGGGTATGGCCTATACCGCAAGCGCCTTTTACAGCCTTGCCGTCGTTAGTCATTTCCTTTAGGACTTTCAGCTTGCCTTTAGCTTTTACGATCTCAGGCTCTGCGTCACCATTTCTTACAGCGATACCGGCAGAGTCATAGCCTCTATACTCAAGCTTTGACAGGCCGTCCAAGAGGATCGGGGCTGCCTCGTTATTTCCAGTAAATCCAACAATTCCGCACATAACAGTGTCTCCTTTAAATTTTATTTTTGTTGATGTAATCTTCTATAGCAGGTCTATTTGGAGGAAAAATATCCTCCGGCAGGTCGCAGATATCAATAAATTTAAGCTGCGACACCTCAGAAGCCTGCATTTTAAGCTCGCCTGTATACTCGTGGCAGGTGTAGACGATATCAACGTTTGACACCTTATCGCCGTTGGGGTAAGTATACTGCATTTTTTCACCTGAATAGACGCCAAGCAGTTCGAGCTTTTTTGCTTTAAGACCTGTTTCCTCAAAAAGCTCTCTTTCGGCTGTTTGCTCAACAGACTCACCAAGTTCCACCGAGCCGCCTGCATATCCCCAGCTTCCGCAGTCTGTTCTCTGCTGCATGAGCATTTGTCCTGCTTCGTTTATTACTATTACGCTTGCTCCCACCTGCAGCAGAGGGGTGTGGCCTAGGTGCTGGCGGAGGGATCTTATGTATTCTGACATTACACAGGCTCCCCAAAAGTATCAGGGTGACTTGGATCAAATATCTCATTGCAGGTCATAACAGTAACAAGATCCTCAGTATCACTGAGATTGATAATGTTATGGGTCCAGCCAGGTATCATGTGGCCCTGCGAAAAAATCTCTGTAAATTCAACAACAGTGATAAAAAACGATATTGTGGAGCGGCTTGAAAAACAGCCGCTCATTTTTTTTACAGTATACAATAAATACCGTAATTTGTCAAGCTTCTTCAACAGTCAGTCTGCTGGAATGGAGCGCAGCGCAATGGAATCAGGCTGATTTTCAGCGGCTCGCTCAGCCAAGCCTGTCGGGGTACATGATCTCCAGCTCGCCAAGAACTCTGCCACAGTTTCTCAGCGGCAGAGTCCACTTCTTTGTAATCTCATGGGTTGCCAGATACAGAGCCTTCAGGAGCGCTGTATCGCTTGGAAATACGCTTCTCTGCTTGTTCAGACGGCGGTATCCGCTGTTAAGGCTTTCGATGGCGTTGGTGATGTAAATGACCTTTCTGACCTCCGCTGAAAACTTAAAAATCGGCGATATGACGTCCCAATTCTTGTACCAGCTTTTCATAGCATTGGGATAATCCTTTTCCCACTTCTCCGTCACACGCTCAAGCTGTTCAAGTGCAGCGTCCTCAGACGGCGCATGGTAAATTGTTTTCAGATCATTAGCAAATTCTTTCTTGTTTTTTTCGCCAACGTATTTCAGCGTATTTCGCACCTGATGAACGGTCCGATACCTGAAATATCCTTTTGACGCTTCATTACGACCTTTGGCTCAAATGTTCCGTCGCGATCCTGCGGTACTTCAATTTCCGTTTCTCCGAAGTTTCCACGTATTTTCTTGGTTTCTTACCATTTCGGTAGTCCGGATTGTCAGAATGCTCATAAGCGCCATATCCGAGATGTTCGTCCATTTCGGATTCAAGCATTTCCTGTATAGTGCCGCCAAGAAGATCTTTCAGAGCATCTTCTATATCCTTTGCTGACCGGATATCATACTCCTCTAGCAGCATTCCGATGATGTTCTTTTTTTCTTCGCTCATTGGTTCTCTTTTTCTTCTTCCCATAAAAAATCAGCCTCCTGTGTTATTTATATTTTACCACAGTTGACTGACTTTTTACAGACTTTTTTCAGAGGGTCGCTGCGGCTCCTGCCTTTTTACAAGTTTTTGTTTTTATCTACTCTTATCTTTTTCGATTATATATTTTTTTAAATCTTTAAAAAAGCTTATAATCATAACTATCATAATTATTCCAATCGGAAACGCAGAAATGATACTTATACTTTGAATATTATTCATCGAACTTTCTGAAAAGACTAAAGCTATTGGGAGTACAATCAACAATAGACACCACAATAATTCGATTAATTTATGCGGGTGTTCATTTTCTCCTAGTTTTTTGTAACTATAACAAGCTGCAGTGTATGCAATGGAGTCAAATGATGTGGCATAAAATGCAATCATGCATAACACTGTAATTACTAAAATCACATTTGCCATCGGCATTGTATCTATAATATTAAGAATCAATCCGTAAAGGTCTCCATCCGCTACATATTGTGAAATAAAATCTGTTTTTTCGCTCACTTGAAGTCCTAAACCATAATTACCAAGTACCACAAAGCTGACTATTGTCGATCCTACACCAAATACATACCCGCCAAGAATCGTCTGTTTTATCGTTCTACCACGCGAAATATTACCTATAAAAAATGGAGCCGCAACAGACCAAACCATCCAATACGCCCAATAATAAATTGTCCAATCTTGCGGAAAATTACTAGTACGACCCGGATCTGTAAATGTACTTAATTCTATAAAATTCTGCAACATTTTCCCCAAACTTTGAAAACCATTTTCAATAATAAATTTTCCTTGTCCACCTATAAGTAAAACAATTAATAACAGTCCAAAGAAAAGATATATACAAAGTTTCGCCAAAAAACTAATTCCCTTAAATCCATGTAATACTGCATATGTATACACTGCACATGTAATGACTAAAATAATGACAGTAACTACGGTTCTGCTAATCGTTATTCCAAATAATTTTACGATGATTGCTGCTAAAAGTGGTGTTGCAACACTAAAAGTCGTTGCTGTTCCAGCAAGAAGAGCAAACAGCGCAAACAAGTCAATTATACGGCCTAAAATACCATCTGCATGCTTCCCTATGATTGGTCTGCATGCTTCAGAATATCTCTGGCGATTTATTTTTTTGACATGTAACATAAAACCAAATGCTACAGCAAGCACCAGATAAAACGCCCACGGAATAAAACTCCAATGAAAAAGTGGAAAAACACCTGCCCATTCAGCTACTGAACCCAGTTCTTCAATATGAGGATTTGTTGCATACATCACCCATTCAGCAAACGAATAGAATAAAATATCCGCTGCTAATCCGCAGGTGAACATCATACTGCCCCATCCAAAAAATGAATATCTTGGCTTTTCATTTGGCTCACCTAAGACTACATCCCCATATTTTGAAATAGCCAAATAAATTGAAACTATCAACACAGCAACGCCAATTATTAAATAATAAATTCCCACTGTATCACCAAAAAAATATCGAACCTTGCTTATAATAGTATTTGACTCATTTGGAAATGCAAATAACACACCAGCTAATGAAATGATAATAATAAACGGAGCCAATGTAATAAGCCAGTCTATTCTTTTGCTATTTAATTTATTCATCTATATTTCCTCCATTTTCTTCGAATCGTAATAATATTTATATTTTTTCCCAGCATTAAATGAAAATCCAGCTGCAGCATTGTTGCAATCCTTAAAGGACTTGATATCAATTATTCTATCTTCTGTAATATCTAATTTCTCTGCAATTTCTTTTATAATATTTGATCTGGTATTATTCACATATGTTTTATCAAACCCTCTCAATTCATCTAATGTATCAAACTCAAAAATAAAATCTGATGGATATTTACGAATTTTCATCCTAAGTTCATCAATATGCTCAATATAAATTGTTTCCCATAATTTATTGGCTGTTTCTGGTTGATTATATTCCCTCTCAAGAATTGATATAAATTTTCGGCTAAATTCGTCTGACCAAAATACATGTCCTAACATTATCCATGAATCTTCACCGCCTACAACAACTTTTTTAATTATGCCATCACTTTCACTAATACACCACTCTTCAGTGCGTCCATCTGCAAATATAGCCGAATAATAACTATCGTCTACTTCTTTTTCGAATGGATTGGTCAAGAAGTAATTGTCAGATGAACATATGTAACTATTTTTCAAATATTTTTTTACAGCATGTATGCTAGAATTGTTATTGCGAGTCAAATATTCTGAATTGTAAATTAGTGTGACACCATATTTTTCTTTCAGATAATCAAATTGCTCTGACATATAACCTGTTACTATTATTACGTCAGTAATCCCGGCTTCTTGAAGCTGTTTAATCTGTCGTTCTATCAAAATCTCTCCACGCACTTCAATTAGTGCTTTAGGTTTTTCAAAAGAGAGTGGTGCAAACCGACTAGCCGTGCCTGCAGCCATAATAATTGCATTATCTACTTTCATTTTCAATCATCTCCTCCTTAAAAAACTTATAGTAATCTTTAGCGAATCGATATTGGCGTAATGAATATTCACCGAATTCCACACCAAGATTTCTTTTATATTCACACCAATTACTCCAAAGCAATCCACAAGCTGCAATGTAGCAATATATTTTTAATCTTGTCTCCTTATCGCATTTATTTTCAAAATAAATATTGATAAGTCTATCAACCTGACGTTTATTATATAAAGCATAAATGCAAAACATCGCTATATCAACATGCGGATCTTGCATGCCAGCATATTCCCAGTCGATCAAACGGATATCTTCCTTCCCAGATGTTTCTTCCGTAAAAAGGAAGTTATCAGGAACCGCATCAATATGTGTTAGAACCTTCTCCTGTACATGCGAATCAATATAATCTCGAAGACTCAACACATTTTCTTTTGTCTTCTGATAGTCCTTATAAACAGATGAATTGCCATTCCAAAGGCTCTCATAAAAATCAATCTGAGCAAAGATATCAAACGTATGATCAACTGAAAGTTTTAGTTGATGAAAGGCACGAAGTTTTGCCATGCACTTTTTAAGATCATCGACATTCAGTGGATCACATACTCTGGCTCCTTCCATAAATTCTGTGATTTTATAACCATTTTCAGGATTAATGTATGCAATATTATCACAGATGTTTTTACTTGCGATTATATGATACACGGCTGCTTCTTCCTTGCGGTTGATTAACTGATCTGTGCCCTCTCCCGGTATACGCATAATATATTTTTTGTTTTTGCAGCTAAAAAGAAATGAACGATTTGTCATTCCCTTTTTCAATACTGTAATCTGTGAAATCTCTTCAGCCTTTACATCAAAGTTCTTACAAATGACCTCAATTGCATCTGTTTTCAGTTGATTGGAGGCACTATCCAATTCTCGCAGTTGTTCATAAGTATTAATTTCCACTACGTCCGTTGCATGCACCACCCTTGCATCAACAATCATTTTGTTCTTGTTGTAAAGTGCCTTTTCCCAAAATGAATTATCATATTTTCGATTTTGACAAAGTGTTTCTATGCGCTCCTTTACTACATTAGCATCTTTCTTCACAAGATAGCAGATTCCAACCATTGAATTACCTCCCACATTACCTGTAGTAGATACCAACTCCATCTTCCGATTCACGCGAACGTCACTTTCACTGTCAACCAAGTCGCTGACCATATACCAAGAGTACAACTCATGTCGGCGGAATGGATTAAGATCACACCAAATATCACAAGGAATCACATATGCATTTTCTAGTCTATCAGCTACCAGTTTCAACGAATGGAGATTATTTTTTGAAGCATACTCTTTATTTACAACAAGTTCTACTTCATACTCATCAATTAGATACTCATACTGCTCCTTCATAAAACCAACAATAATGTATATTTCTTTTATGTCAACTTCTTGAAGTTGCTTAATCAACCTTTCGATTAATGTCTCACCATTCACTTCTAATAAACCTTTAGAGACTTCTGTGTTAATTGGCACCATACGCATGCCAAAACCGGCCGCGAGAATAATTGCACGTTTAGGGGCATTCAGTTTAAATTCATCAGTAGCTTTTTGTGTAAGTTGTACTTCCTCATCTAAATATCCAGTCTTAATAAGTTCCTTAATAGAACGATTTACTACACCTAAAGAATGCCTGGACTCTTCTGATAGAATTCTCTGATTTATAAATGGTTCTGTTATAAGCGTCTTTAAAATATCGCTTTCTTGTTTATTCATCTATTTATTTCTCTCCTTTTTCATGAAATTGTTGGTTTAGCTTTTTGTGAACACTGCCATATAATAAGAAGTTAGCGTTCTGCTAACCTTCCTATTTTTTTCATCAAACTAACCCTGCGTTAAGCATTTTCCATAAATTTCAAGTAATTAAAATGTGTCATTACTTCACGTATTCTTGTGTCCAAATCTGGTATATTCATATAATCCTTATAAACAAGAGTAAGCAATTCTGCATACTGTTTCGGAATACGAAATGTCCCATCAACTGTATGGAAAAGTTCTGTTTCCTCAAATAGAATTCTTGGAAATTCATACCAATCAGCAAACACATCGGCAGACACAAGATAATCTGACTTGTCAATCGGATACATTTGGCATAGTTTTTCATACTCATTTTTCAAATCTTCTATTTTTTTCATAGAATATTTCATTTTATCCAGCATTAAGCGAATGTATTTTTTCACATTTCCTCCTGCTTCTTCTTTACAATTAACAAGTTTACAATACCGTGTATGTGCTGTCCTTTTTATTTGTTCAATATGTAGCTTCCGTTCTTCTACAGAATTCGGTGTTCCAACATAATAAAATACATCCACATGCAGAGCTTCACTTCTGTATCCTTTTGGCGCCAACCTCATAATGACATGTCTGCATTTTTGATTAACTTCTGGACAATAAAAATAGTATTTATCATCAAGTTCTTTTTTTAATGTCTCAATTAATCTCTCCTTGTCTTTGAATGCTACAAACACATCTATGTCGTAATCCCAAGGAATTTGGCCATTATCTCGAATTGCACCTAAAAGAGAGCCATATGCTAGCTCATATTCTATATTACTCTTTTCACACACTCGGTGAAATTCAATAAGTGTGTCCATGGTAATTTTTTGATATTTCCGGAATTCTTTGTAAATTTCCTCAAAGTTATCCGGACACAGCGGACTACTAAGTACCTCTTTTAAAAATTCTTCCGATGTCATTTTTTCTTCCTCTTTTCTTTAAAATTAGCTAACAGCACCATTGCTGATTCTCTATTCATCACAAATATCATTATCACATACAAAAAGGCCACTACAATTTTATATCCAAAATTAAAAATACTGAATGTTGTTTGATACTTCATAATGCTCAATATCAATCCCATAAAAATAAATAGCTCTATTATTACAAAATTAATAACAAAATCTCGAATCCTCAACCCTACATCTTCGTATTTTCGGCTAATAGCAACTACAATTATCACTCTAACAAGCATCGCAATTGCATCCGCCAAAATCGATCCATATACGCTCCAAATCGGAATAAATATTGCAGATAACAAAATGTTTAACACACTGCCAGTCAATGTTGCTATGAACAACTTTCTTGATGCTTCTTTATAATAGAATAGTATTTCTACATAAAAATAGTATGTAGTCTTAATGGCGAATACACTTACGATCATAGGAACATACATCCATGCTCCCACGTAACTTTTTTGCAAGAAAAGTACAATATAGTCTTGTGCAAACAATGATATACCAACGAAGAATAAGCCGATCACCGCGATTAATAGTTTTACATTTTGTCTGATTGTTTTTTTATATTTGTTCTCTTTATTATGTAATCTCTCGTATAACCACGGTCCATAAGCACTATCTACATAACACTGAATCGTATCAGCAATATTTCCAAACTGAGTCGCGACGCTGTAAACTCCTAAATCTGCTAATGAACCCACATCTGAAATCAATAATTTTGATACAAATAGAGCTATTTGTGTTGAAAGATTGTGTGGCATGATCGGTATGGAATACTTTAATGCATCCTTTAAAAGTTTTAAGTCCATACAGAACTTAATTGTATGAGTCACGCTCATTTCAATCACAAAATACGCTGTATATAGCACATATGCAATTAAGGATGCGAGAAGCGTTCCAAGCGCCCCCATCTTAAGACCAACTACAAAGAATATGTTTAATGCTACTGATACAAAAAAATAAATTATACTACATATAGAGCTTTTCAATGCCCTTTGTTGGCTTCGTAAAATATTATCAAAAATTGTATATTCGCAGTTGAAAATCAGAGAAATTAAGGCTACTAATATAAGCGGATAATAATCTATACCTGAAAACAAATATTTCGATGTAAATTGTCTAAATATGGTTAATACAACAGCAAATGCTGTACCCGAAAAAAATACAAATAAAGATATTGTTCCATAGAATCTCTTTAGCTTTTCTGGTTCTTCTTTTAAATCCACGTAAAACCGCATAACAGCTGAAAACAGCGAAAAAGCAACAATAAAGCTTGCTGTCGAGATAAAACTTGTTATTACGCTGTTAATACCATAATCTTCTGTTGTCAGATAGACGGTATATAAAGGTAGCAAGAAAAAGCTAAAGCACTTCAACAGCAATCCACTGCAAGAATATATGATTGAATTAATTAAAACCTTTCTTCCCGATGAAGACTTATTTTCCATACGTTTCTGTCCTCGTTTCACTAGGCACCTTCAAGAGCTACCTGTTTTTTTGTTCTAATATCTTATATATACCTTGATTACAAAGGAACGTAGCAACAAAAAGAGTAGCACCTTCCTTTTTTTCGCGTATAATGCGTTCATCACAAACAACACCACCATAACATAAAGTATCTGCAGTATTCAAGGTTCATTCGAGCCTTTATTCTTTCGCTCATTTTTTATATGTCATCTGACACTATCTTCCATTATCCCATCAATGCTATAAACACAAGGGAAGCTCGAATTCTACTCCTTTATTCCGTTCATGTATACTTCTCTGTGTGCTTCACACTCAACAAAATTTATTAAAAATCGACGATTTTTCTTTAGTTTTCTGTCTAAATACCAAGGCATCAATTTATGTCTTAACAACTTATTTACAACTCGAAATGCAAAAGATGTTGCTATTGGATCCCCTGTTTTTAAGTATAATTCTCGTACTTGAAGAGCAAACGCCCGATACTGTTTTTCAATAAAATCTTCCTTCTTTATTTCTTCAGAACGTTGCATCATTTCAGTTAGAATTTTTGTTGCATCATCCTCTACCGCAAGTCGTACACCCTTCCCATTTTTCCGAAGAGGAATATACTCAATCTTTTTTGTGTTAGTATCTACACTTACAAGTACAGATGTCTGCCAAAATTCACTCTCGGAGTGGTCAAACAGAAAATTTCCTTGGCCATAGACAATCGTTCCCTCTTGCCACTTTTCCTCACAACCAATGCAATGAGTGTGCTGACAAATAACAAGGTCAGCTCCCTTCTCAACAATTTTTCTGCAAGTTTTCTGAAGGTTTGGAGAAGGATAACGATAATGTTCTTTACCACCATGATAAAGGCAAATTACATAATCGCATTGTGCTCTCAACGCTACAATATGATCAAGACTTTCAAGAGGATCAAAAGGGTTTGCCCCTGCCTGCTTCGCACTAACAATAGAGAACTCATGCTCGGCACAACAGTAGATGCCAATTTTCTTGCCCTCCATTTCCACGATATGCGGTTTTGCTGCTTCTGCATGTGTATGTCCAACACCCGCATATGAAATCTTATTTTTGTCAAGTTGTTCCGTCGTAGACCATAAGCCTTGTTCCCCTTGATCTAATATGTGGTTATTGGCAAGAGTTAAAAAATTAATGCCAAGTTGTTTCAATCCAGCTACAGATTTTACAGAAGCAATCAAATTAGGACCAGCTTTTTCAATCGGCTTAGATTTATCTGTCAATGGTACTTCAAGATTGAAAACTCGATAATCTGCTTTTTTTAACAACTCAAACAGTCTACTATCAATGATTTTCTCCATCTGTTCTTCTTCAAAATATTGTTGATTTGATAAAGTAGGTACAATATCTGCACCAATTAATATTCTCATGTCTATTCCCTCCCTGGCAAATGTATCCATTTACCAAATTTATAGTCCCATTCATCAGGTTCAAATTCTTCAAATCCCGATGCTGGGTATAAAGTAAGCTCGCCAAAATATAATTTCATGTCTATTTCATAAAAATCCACACGCAAAATGGAATATTTTGTGATAATCTGCAAGTCAAGTTCTTCATCTGTTCAAAATTTACAGGTTTCGATATTACAGTATTTGAATTCGGATGTCCTGGTCTTTTTATCGGTACTTGATTCCACTGTTCGTCAAAGAAATCCTCTATTAGACCACCATCTGAAAACCGTTCACTACAGACGAGAGTAACCTTAGGTTCGCCGTTGAAGCAAAACACCTTATAATCGTTAAGTGCAAAATTTTTCTTTTTATTTTGTAGCCTTATTACAAATTCACGAGTTAGAAAGATGTACCCCCCATTGAATCGGGCAATTTTATCCATTTTCCAAGTTTGTAATCCCATTTTTCATCTGTAAATTCACCCCAACCAGAAGCAGGGAAAAAGGTCAATTCTCCAAAATAAATCTTTCCGTTCACATCATAGAAATCTACACGCAGAAACGGTATGTTTGTACTCAACTTTTCTGCTAATTGCAACATCTTCTCCTTATTATCTGGAAGTACAATCACCTTCTCCTTATTTGGAGGGCATATCTTTTCACCGAGATCAAGCAAATTTCCCTGTGGATCATAATAGTTTGCTCGATGTTCGATAAAACGATCAAAATCAACTTTTAAGCATTTACATACTCCACCAAAGCAAAAGAATTTATAATCTCGCAGTTCAGAAACTGATTCATCTACCATATACTTTTCGGCTATGATTCTCGGCTTTACTGCCTTATATGGCCATTCTCTTCCGAAATAATAAAAACGTCTTGTTAACGCTTTGTTTATCTTTTCACGTGCCTTTGCGATGTCAAGTTTGCTTTTATCTTTGCATATAACAAGTCCTCCACTATCGTGGGTACACTTTAGAACGAACTGATTTGGCAACAAATCGAAATCGATATCATCAAAATTATCCCAGACTCCCAATGTTGGAATAATATACTCTTCTCCAATCTTTTCTGCTATATATTTCTTAACCTCATATTTATCAACCATTGTTGTATATTCTGTCTTACGGTCATTTAGTTTAAGCCATTGAAGTTTCTCATTAAATGTTTGCGGATTTTTGAGATCAAGTTTTCTGCCAAAAATCAACCTATAAATTAATTTCAAATACGCCGTATCTGACATTCTTTGTAACATATCTGCTTTTGTTATATTATCCGCAATGGCCTTCTGAAATCCTCTTTTATCTTCCTTTTTAGTTATAAGAGCGTAAGCTGTCTTTAATTTACTCATCTATGTGCCTTCTTTCATATCTAGGTTCTTTTAACATTGTACAGGCAAAGAAAAGCATAATTTGCGTTGCAGTTTCTGTATAATTCACAGCACCATATTCAAACACAAGCATTGAAAATACTATCCCAATAACAAATGCTCGAATTTCAGGAGCATAATTATTCTTTCCTTTCCAGGCAACATAAAACAATTTCCAATAGAACCAATAGTATATAGCAAATCCTATGATTCCAAGATCATATAAAAGTTCTATATAATTATTATGAGAATAATAGAAATGCCCAGTTATCAACCTGTTGTAATGTTTAAAGCTGTCAAAACCATAGCCCCAAATCGGACTATCCAGCCACCTATTAAATCCTATCTCAATCATAGTTGCTCTTATTTCTGCTGATTTTCCTGAGATACTGTGCCCTGTTCGTATGAAGGAGAACAAACTCTCCATTCGTTCGCCAATCACTGCATAAAACATGGGAACATTCATAATCAAATAATAACCTGCAATAACTATTGCAACAACAACCCCCGTATACTTCACCAGGTGTTTCCTTCCATGACTATCTCTCTTGAAAATCAAAAGAATATATAAGAAAACAGCGGGAATAATAATAAATTTTCTTCCACCAGACAAAAACATTCCATAATACGATGCAACTAAGCACAGAGTAAGAACTATTTTATGTATTATCTTATTCTCAGAATACACGAGCAACCATATTGCATACAATGCAGTCTTCATCAACAAGGTAGCTAATATGTTTGAATTTCCAAACAAATCCTCCCCAAATCTATTTGATGTAGAAAAACCAGTTAAATTTCCCCTTGCAAACAAAATGAAAATCAAAACTCCACCGCTCAAAACGTTTGCCCAACTAATTTTCTTTATATCATTAATGTTAATATCATACTGTGAGAGAAACAGTATCAAAATGAAATTAACGATAAGAAGATAAAATTCACTATTAGACAGAAAGTCCTTCTCAGGCGAATAAAGCATAGTGAATACGCAAAATGCTATAAAGACAAGCATCCACTTTATCATCCGATCTATCTTAAGCTTTTTATTTAATAAAATGTATAATACAGAATATCCTAAAAAAAGATATAGGGTTAACGAGCCAATTGAACTTGAGAGCACCATATCATTCGCAAGTGATGATATAAATACATAAAGACAAAACAGTGCTACTCCGACGCTTCTTCCGCTAAGAGCCATTCTACGGTTGAATACCCTTTCATTTAATTGTATTTGATTCATGAACAAACACCTTATTTCAACTATATTTCCATCTGATTTCATTATCAGTCTTCTTGATTTATTGCGCCGCTTTCAGAAACTCATCATAGCCCTCATGTTTACCTACATAATTTCTCAATATAGTCTTCCCACAGATCTATAATCCTGCTCGGCTCAAATCTATTTACAACATCTCGTGCGTTATTACCACATTTTTGTGCTAATTCAGGATTATCAGCAAATTCGCACATAGCCCCCGCCAGAGCATCAACATCGCCCATTGGTGCCAACAAGCCATTCTCATGATCTGCGATTAACAATCTTGCTCCTCCGGGAGTATGATTCGTAGAAACACAAGGCAAACCAACAGCCATCGCCTCAAGAAGTGAATTAGATATTCCCTCATAGTCAGAAGTTATAAGAAACATTCCTGCATCGGAAATATCTTGCATTGGTGTTCTTGTCACTCCCATAAACTTAACCTGATCTTGGATGTTCAAATCAGCACACCACTGTCTTACCAAATTTTCATCATCGCCTGATCCGTATATTTTCAAAGTGTATTCAGGATGTTTTTTCGAGAAAATACTAAATGCCTGCAACATAACATCTAACCGCTTCTGCTTGTTATCAATCCTACCAACGGACACCACTGTCTTCTCATGCTCTTCATATGGCACATTAGGCACGGTTCCTTTAATAAAAATAGGATTAGGAATTACGCTTCCGCGTTTCTGCAGTCTTTTTCCATAGTAATCCTTTGCACCATTTGTCTGAAATACGCCACCACTTGCACTATCAATAATTAGCTTAAGGATTCTGTCCTTAAAAGTATTTGGCAAAGTTATTGCCGGATCACCTCGTTCTGATATTATAGACGGTATCTTAAGCGTTTTACCGACTAGAGTTGCATACATGTTTGGAAAATTCGTAAAGCCTATTAGAACATCAGCATGAAACTCCTTCGCGTATTGTGCAACTGCCTTTATTTCTGCTTTTCGTTTTTTTTGTTGAACCTTATCTTTCACATTGAATACATCTATGTGCTCATCTATATTTTGTTTATATACATTGACATATTCAGGAACGGCTCCAAGGTTTACAATGGCACAGATATGACCACGTTCGGACAAAGAATTGGCCACGAAAGTGAGCATTTTCTCTGCTCCGCCAAACCCTATACTATTTGTGATAAATATAATTCGTAACATGTCACTCTCCATTTCTCTTCATTTAAAAGATTGCATTTCCAAATTTTTTATATAATTCAATTACAGTTCTCAGACGAATCCTCTGTAACGACTTTGCGTTATCTTTTGCCTGAGAAAGTAAATCATTCGTTCGCTGCTTCCAATTCGGCACATGTTTCAAATGCCGCCAACAACGAGCTTTATATGCCATGTAAAGAATGGGCTTTACCATTTTCGGGTAGATTGCGCTCTTAATCACATATTGTAACACACATTCATTTATAAATAACGTATGATTTTTTTCATCACTGCAATTCCACTTGTTCACCTTTGGATTATGAATGATTCTAATTGCAGAACAGAACACGTTTTTACAACCTGCATCTACCACATACAGAGACGGAGGAATTTCTTCATAGCCATACCTATTTGAGAAATAAGGTGCTTCTTTGAAAAAATCTCGTCTCAAAAAATGGGAACCACCACAGAACATTTTACATTCATACAGATCATCCTCCAGTTTCACCGAAGTTCTATCTAGTCTATCACTCTTCCATGCAGTATCATATATCTGTGTCGTAAGCGTGACAATACCTGTATTCTTATCGAGTATGTCAAGTGCATATAAAAAAAATTTCTTGCAATGTTCGTCTATGACTGCATCGTCATCCAATGAGTAATAATATAATCCACGGGACTTTGAAAATGCGTAATTACGCCCTCTTCCGCAACCAATATTCTCTGGAAGCTTTTCGTAATAATATTCGTATCCACTGTTCGTTAAAATCTCCCTTACAACCTTTTCTGTGTTGTCTGTAGAAGCATTGTCAATCACTACAAATTCTGTTTCATTTGGCAAATCAGTTCTCAAGCAGCTGTACAAAGCTTCTGCCAGCTGTTCTTCACGATTCATCGTAACAATTCCAATTGTAAGTTTCTTTCCCATTAATTTATTCACCTCGATAGCAATTTTTTAACTGCTATCAAGCAGGCAATTCAAACAGGAAAGTTTACAAAATAGATGAGCCAAAATCCATAAACATTTTTACAAATGTACTAAATTTGATACTCTCCATCCGATTACACATCTGCATAGTATTGGAAACAATATCTGAAAGTTGTTTTCTAATACTTTTCGTTTGCTGCAAATACTTTTTACAACGTTGTTTATATGCTAACAACGTAAGTGGTGTGCAGATTATCGGATACATCTTTCGTTTGATTGCATATGGAACCCCACACTCAATGATAAGATACTCCATGTTCTTATCACTTGCACGAACCCATTTATTGACAGCAGGTTTGTGAATCGCAATCAAATCGGGACAAAATGCATTTATCACTCCGGCATCCATGGCCATCAGCGATGGTGGAAGTTCCTCATATCCATACTTATTTGACAAATACGGTGAAGTGTCAAAAAAAGATTTTCGCAAGAAATGGGAACCTCCGCAGAACATCTTGCATCTATACACCCCTAGATAGATTTCTTTCCCACATATAGCCTGTCGATTTGCCTGCCATGCTGTGTCATATATCTGTGTGGCTAATGTTGCAATATTTTGATGTCCGTCCAATATTTCAATTGCTTTCACGAAAAAGTCTGGATCGTTCTCGAAATCTACAACGGCATCGTCATCCATACCGTAGATGTACTCACCCGTGGATTTCTCAAAACAAAGGGTTCTCCCCCCCCCGCTCCAATATTGGACTCAGTTTTATAATATACATAAGGAAAGCCGGATGAATCAAGAATTGACTTCACCACGGTTTCCGTATTATCTGTTGATGCGTTGTTGATGACAACAAACTCTGTTTCATTCGGCAAATTTGACTGTAAGCAACTTTGAATTGCTTCTGCGACTTGTCGTTCTCTATTCATGGTAACAAGACCAATAGTAAGTTTCATTTCCGCACTAACCTCCATTTTTATAATTTTTCAGCATCTCACAAGATTTCGTATTATTTTCCTAATTCTATAACTTAGATGTCAGACATTGGATGACATTTTCTGCTCTGTATTTTTCTGCTTCTTTTAAACAATCTGACTTCTTGGAAAGAAGCAGATCCGAATTGTTTCCTACACTTATGAGTGTAGTGACAAAAGCATGGTTATCATGAACTGGATACACGTATCCAGTTTTCTCATTCACGATCTCTGGATTATACCGCCAATCACTTGCGATTACAGGAACACCTGCAGCCATCGCATCCAAAAGTGTCCCCGCAAAACCCTCTCCTTCATAATACGTTGGAAAAAGTAGGGCGAAATAATTTTTCAACACCTCGACACTTTTATCAAAAGGAACAAATTCGCCATACTTAATGTACAATGGAAATGTACTCTTTAGCTCATTAAACCATTCCGTTTGTGCTGAATCCACTTGGCCGTAAATATCCAAAGTGTAAACTATTCTGCCAAAGTGCTCGTTTACTGTCTTCACGGCATTTACAGCATCTTCTATTCCTTTTTCCTTCATGACACGGGAAAATGTACAGAGTCGATACGGCTCTGTATGATGGTAAACAAGTTCCGATTCTTTCAGAATATTCAAATCTTTAAAGTTTGGCATCACATACACATCGTTGAATCCCTGTGCTTCTAATGCCTTTCTCATAGTATTGGTTTCCACATAGATACCATCAAATGACATCAACGCTTTAGTCAATTTTTTTCGCTTCTTCAAAAACTCTGGAAGCCAACCACCAATAACCACATAGTGGAGTTTTCTATGAAACAACAGATTTAACAGCACTAATAACGGAGCAAATATTCTCAATCCATTTTCAGCAGGCATTATAATTATATTTTTGTGATATTTAAGTGCTATTAAAGCATGACGGAAGGCACTTATCAAAGCTTTTACTCCACCATGAGTATCTATACAAGAAACTTCTTTTTTTCCTAATTCTTTAACAATTTCCTTTGTAACAATTTTGGTTTTCACTGTTTGTCCATTAAGTAGATTTTCACCATGTCCAAAATGTCCAATAATACAAACTCTTTTCATTGTCTTCTTACATACCTTTTCTTCTTATAAAATCCAAACACTAAATTTCTTCCTGTATTAAAAAGACTTGATAGTATTCCCATATCTTCAGCCTCACGATAAAGCTTATAATGCCACCCTATCATTGTTCTAATACTATGAGTACTTACACTTCCCACACGACCTTTTCTATACTGCCCTAAAATTTCATCAAGCAAATAGCAATCTGCTTTGCGACATACCTTCAGCCACATGGCATAGTCGTTATTTTTCTTTATATCCTCAATCTGAATAAGACCAATCTTATTAGCATCATACATAACCGTAAGACATCCTGGCCAACAATAATTAAACATTCCTGTTTTTGTTATTTTTTTAGGACCAGTGACTTTTACACCTGTTTTATATCCATCAACGTCAATCTCTTCATAATTGGTGTAAGAGAAAACATATCCGTTTTCTTCCATGAATTTAATTTGCTTTTCAAGTTTTTCAGGCATCCAAAGATCATCAGAGTCAAGGTATGCGATCCACTGACCTTTAGCCTCTCGAAGCGCTTTATTTCTGCTTATTGCCGCACCAGAATTCTTTTCATTTTTGAGATAATGTATACGACAGTCTTTTATCGTATCAACAACTTCATTCGTATTATCTGTTGAGCAATCATCCACTATGATCAATTCCCAATTTGTATATGTCTGATTCAAGACAGATTGAATAGTTTCTTCTATAAATGAAGCTGTATTATAAGATGGCATAATAATAGAAACTAAACCCGCTTCTCTTTCAATGCCATCTGATCCACTCAAAATCATCGTTGCCTGAAGTTGTTTCTTATTATAATTTTCCTTATCTACTTTTTCTGTTCTCAAAAGATAATCTCCAAAATCCTCCGCTGTAGCCATATCATCCTGCGTAATTCCTTCTTGCTTAATAAAAGCTTTCTTCACTGTTGATAAAATAATTTTCAAATCTTCAAGAAAACTTACCTTTTCAATATACTTTAAATCCCAATTAATCTTATCTTCCCATGATATTGCATTACGCCCATTTACTTGAGCCAATCCACTAAGCCCTGGCTTCGCAGTATGTCTCATTCTTTGTTCATCTGTCATAAATACCATATCTCTTACAAGTTGCGGACGCGGACCGCAAACTGAAAGTGTACCATTTAAAATATTAAAAGCCTCTGGAAGTTCGTCAAGACTTGTATTTCTAAGCCACTTACCAAATGAAGTTAAACGTACTTCATCTGGTAAAAGCTCTCCATTTTCATCTCTTTCATCTGTCATAGTACGGAATTTGTACATTTTAAAAATAGTTTCTTTTCCATCTTCTCCAATCAACCCTGGACGATCCTGTGTGAACAATACTGGACTTCCCAGCTTGAATCTGACAAGAATTGCAACACCTATATATATAGGGCTAAAACATATAATTGCTGCAGACGCACAAATAATATCTATCGCTCTTTTAACATATTTTTCATAAAATCCCATATTGCGTGTCGGAATCGCTTCAATATTTTCAGCTTTATAAGTTGTTTTTTTTGCTTTCTTTTTCATGATCCAAGTCACTATTGCTGTCCCACCAACAATAGATGACGCTATAATTCCAACTATTTTTTTCTTTGACACAATAATCTCTCCCACAATATATTTTTATTCAAAGCAAGCTCTTATAACTTCAATAATCCTCTCCTGCTCCTCCGCAGTCATTTTATTATCGCTAGGCAAACACAATCCTCTTGTAAAAATATCCATTCCTACATCAGCTACACCACCTGCAATATACGCATTTGATCTAGCACGTCCATTTCCATCTCTTACAACAAATGGATTCAAACGATAAATCGGCTGCATATGCATTGGTTTCCAAATCGGACGTCCTTCAGCATTAATAGATGCAATCGCTTCCAAAATCTCTGTTGGACAAGACTTTCCTGCTTCTTTTACATAGCACACATCCTGCTCACCACGAACCTGCTTGCACATTGCCTCTTTATCAATAATCAAACAGGACAACCAGTAATTCGGCTCAGAATTTTCAAAGTCAATTGGATTCATAGAAACTGGAAGACCTTTTAATCCTTCTTTATATCTTTCATAAATTGCTTTTTTTTGTGCAATATGCTCATTCAGATACGGGAACTGTCCACGAACTACACCAGCTACCACATTGCTCATACGATAGTTGTATCCCAGTTCTTCATGCTGATACCACGGAGCATTTTCTCTCGCCTGTGTAGACCATTTACGAACTTTGTTTGCAGCTTCTTCATCATCTGTCAGAAAACAGCCACCTGCACTTCCGGTAATAATCTTATTTCCATTAAAAGAAATGGTGTTATATTTTCCAAATGTACCAGTCTGTACTCCCTTATATGTAGCTCCCATAGATTCCGCAGCATCTTCTACTAAAATAGCACCATGCTTTTTAATAACCGCATTTAACTCATCTACTTTTCCAGGAGTTCCATAAAGGTGTGCAACAACTACTACCTTCGTATCCGGATAAATCTCAAATGCTTTTTCAAGTGCCACTGGGTCCATATTCCATGTGTCATATTCTGTATCAATAAATACTGGCTCTCCACCTTCATAAACTACCGGATTTACGGTTGCGTCAAATGTCATATCAGAGCAGAATACTTTCTTTCCCTCTAATGCACCATGTCCAACTTTTGGCATACCATATGCTTCAATACCTGCAAGTTTCATTGCCAGATGCAATGACGCTGTTCCTGCTGATAATGCAACTGCGTATTTGCAGCCGATATATTCGCAGGCAAGTCTTTCCACTTCATTGATATTCTTACCAACTGTGGACATCCAGTTTGTTTCATACGCTTCTTTCACATATTCAATTTCTGGACCATGCATGGTTGGGCTGCTTAACCATACTTTAGACTCAAACTTCTCAAATTTATTATTTTCTTTAAACATGACTTTCTACCTCTTTTCGCACAATCTCTTTTTTCAGAATGTATTAACTTGTTATTAAGCAATCTCTTTATTTACGTCTTCTGGTCTTTTAAATGTTGGAACAACACTTCGGAGAGCTTCTTTTGCAATTAGATCTCTTTCGCATAATCTCCATATCTTTTAGAGGCTGCAATTAATAATTTTCTTCCCATTTTCAACACACTCCTCATAATTATTCGTTTTGATTAGGTAAGTTATTTCACACGACAACTAACCTGTGAATGTTCTTATTAAAAAGATCATTCGCAGGCTAGGTCAAACCTCTTATTCAAAGGATTCCTGATTATCTTTGTTATTGTACATAAATCAAGCTCCTAGCTAATTAATCTCTCCCATACAGATCTCTGGTATAGACCTTATCCCTAACATCATCAAGGCAGCTGTCATATCTGTTAGCAACAATAGACTGGCTCATTGACTTAAACTTCTCCAAGTCATTTACCACCTTGCTGCCAAAGAACGTATCGCCGTCCTCAAGGGTCGGCTCATAAATTATAACCGTAGCACCCTTTGCCTTGATACGCTTCATAACGCCCTGAATACTGCTCTGACGGAAATTATCTGAGTTGGACTTCATCGTAAGTCTGTAAACACCTATAATAACGTCCTTTTCTCTATCCTTATCCCAATTGCTGCTTCCGGTATAATAACCCGCAAGTTCAAGCACCTTATCAGCAATAAAGTCTTTTCTGGTCCTGTTGCTCTCAACAATAGCAGACATCATGTTCTGCGGTACATTTTCATAGTTTGCAAGGAGCTGCTTTGTATCCTTTGGAAGGCAATATCCACCGTAACCAAAGCTTGGATTGTTGTAATGACTTCCGATTCTAGGATCAAGGCAAACGCCATTTATAATATCCTGTGTATTAAGTCCCTTTACCTCTGCATATGTATCAAGCTCATTAAAATACGAAACTCTCAGTGCAAGGTAAGTATTAGCAAACAGCTTAACAGCCTCTGCCTCGGTAAATCCCATAAAGAGCGTGTCGATATCTTCCTTTATCGCACCCTCCTGCAAGAGCTTTGCAAAAGCTTCAGCCTTTTCTCTTGTATCATCATCACAGCTTACGATAATTCTGCTTGGATACAGATTATCATACAAAGCCTTTGACTCACGGAGAAACTCAGGGCTGAAAATTATCTTGTCAGTATTATACTTTTCCCTTACAGACTTTGTGTAACCAACCGGAATTGTACTCTTTATAACCATAATAGCATCAGGATTGACTTTCATAACAAGTTCTATAACTGCTTCTACAGCAGAAGTATCAAAGAAATTCTTCTTGCTGTCATAGTTAGTTGGAGCTGCAATTATTACGAACTCTGCGTCCTTGTATGCAGCTTCACCGTCAAGTGTCGCTGTCAGATCAAGCTCTTTTTCAGCAAGATACTTTTCAATATAATCGTCCTGAATTGGTGACTTTTTGTTATTGATAAGCTCAACCTTTTCAGGGATAATGTCAACAGCCGTTACATGATTGTGCTGTGCAAGCAATACTGCAAGCGACAATCCAACATAACCTGTTCCTGCTACTGCTATCTTTCTGTTCATTTTCTTAGCCTTCCTTATACTTTATAAAACTCTTTATACCACTGAGCAAACTTTCTCAGACCTTCTCTGAGAGGTGTGCTCGGTTTAAATCCATAATCCCTTTCCAATGGCTCTGTGTCTGCATAAGTAATAGGCACATCGCCTGGTTGCATCGGAACTAACTTTTTGTGACTTTCAAAATCATAATCAGCAGGAAGAACACCCGCATTTATAAGTTCCTGCTGTAAAATATCAACAAAATCAAGAAGATTTTCAGGATTTTGATTTCCTATGTTATAAACAGCATAAGGCGGTAATGGCAAGCCGTCCTCACCATTTTTTCTTTCTGGAGCGCCTTGCATTACTCTCTTAACGCCCTCAACTATATCATCAACGTATGTGAAATCTCGTTTGCAATTTCCGTAATTGAAAATCTGGATAGTTTCACCCTTAAGAAGCTTGTTTGTGAATCCAAAATAAGCCATATCCGGTCTGCCTGCCGGGCCATAAACTGTAAAGAAACGAAGCCCCGTTGCTGGGATATTATACAACTTGCAGTAAGCATGAGCCATAAGCTCGTTGCTCTTCTTGGTAGCAGCATACAGGCTAACAGGATTGTCTACCTTATCATCGGTACTGTAAGGAACTTTCTTGTTTGTTCCATATACAGAAGAACTTGACGCATAAACCAGATGTTCAACGCCTGTTTCACCGTTATCATAAGAATGGCGACACGCTTCCAATATATTATAAAATCCGATCAGGTTTGACTGAATATATGCATCAGGATTAGTTATGCTGTAACGCACGCCTGCCTGTGCTGCAAGATTAACAACAACAGACGGCTTATAATCACTAAAAATTTTATCTATCACATTTTTGTCTGATATGTCTCCCTTAATAAAAGTCCACTGACCACCAAGCTTTTCTATTTCCTTTAATCTCCACTCTTTTATGGACACGTCATAGTAATTGTTCATATTGTCGATACCAACGACCTTGATATCATCAATAGTCTTAAAAAGCTCAATTACCAGATTAGAACCTATAAAACCTGCTGCTCCTGTTACAAGGACAACCTTACCTTCCAAATCGATTTTCTGCATATCTTTTACTCCCAACTTCATACACGTACAGCCAATACACAAAACATATAAATAGGATAAGCACACTCATTCACGTTAATAATTTTATCACAAAATTTTAATCTAGTCAAGTATTTGCCCCATATTTATGTATATTTTTTCAAAAATCGTACATTTTCAGTGTAATATACAATGCTAACCATTTACAAAAAGCTCAGTTTGTGCATTTTTATACTAAGCTGAAAGCTATAATTTTCTTCATTTAAAATTGTTAAATCATGAAACGTTTTGAAAAAATTTTTTTACCACAAGATTTTTGATGCAGACAAAAGCTGGCTTGATTTTTATCTGCATTTTACACGGCTTTTATTGATTATCAGGCAAAACCAGCATATAATCATAATAGTAATTATGGCGAAGTATAAGAAATATGATTGGAGCGGTGTTTATGATAGTAAAAATTTTCTGTGCGGTTTTGGTAGCCCTTGGAGTGAGCGTTGCAATTGTGCTAGGCGGTCTGATAGTGTTGGCTTCCTGTGCCAGTGTCAGAAAAAAGCCTGCTGGTGACAATACCGCTGATGACGAGGACACATTTATGTACACAAATTATATGCAGGGATTTTACCTATAACTTTTTCTACCCTGCCAAGCTTTTCATATATTATGATAAAGTGGGGAGTGCTTTGCCCATAAGCATTCTCCACTTTTTGTATACCATTTTTTATTCTATCACTCGCCCCCCAAAAACTATTGACACAGCCCGAAACTTGTGCTATACTCTCAACAAAATCAAATGGAACTACACACAGAAAGGGCGTTTTATAATGACTGAAAAAGAAAAAATGCTTGCTGGCAAGATATATGACTCCTCCGACAAGGAGCTTGCAGAATTGAGGACAAAGGCTCACAAGCTTTCACAGCAGTACAGCAGTTTGTATGAAGATGATGAGAGAAGAAAAGCTATCCTTAACGAGCTTCTGCCCGACCATGGCGAGGGATTTTTTCTCCAAGGCCCTGTGTATTTTGACTATGGCGTTTTCACAAAGTTCGGCTCAGGCTGCTATGCTAACTTTAATCTGACAGTGCTTGACACCTGCCCTGTGACGATTGGCGACAACGTGTTTTTCGGTCCCAACTGCACCATTGCCACCCCTGTTCACCCATTCAGATGGCAGGAGCGTAACATGAAGAAAAAGTCTGACGGCACTGTTTATGATGATGAATACGGCAAGCCTATCACGATTCACTCCAACTGTTGGATAGCAAGCAATGTTGTTATAACAGGCGGCGTAACCATAGGCGAGGGCTGCGTTATCGGTGCAGGAAGCGTCGTCACCCGTGACATACCGCCAAATTCTCTTGCGGCAGGAAATCCATGCAGAGTTATCCGTGAGATAACTGAGGAGGATTCTATCAAGTACAAAGCAGAACTTTTCTGAGCATAAAAAATACCCCTGACCAGAAAATGATCAGGGGCATTTTTATCGTCTGTCATATCATTGAGTATAGACCCATTTTTTATCGGACCACGCTCCGTTATAAGTCTTTCCGCCTTTGACAGTGTAGCTTCTTACACGGACGTAATATTTTTGATATCTTGCAAGCCCGGAAACTGTCTTTTTATCGGTGCGGTTGTTTGTTACCTTTACGCTTTTTGCTCCCTTAAAGTCGGAACGCTGTGAGTATGATATTTCATATCCAGTGGCAGAGCCTTTCTGTGCATAATCTATAAAGAAGCCTGCATATGTGCCGTAAAGCTTCTGTATCACCTGCTTTGCAGGATAGATAGCAAAGCTTTTGGTGATAACTCCGCCGTAAATGCCCTTGCCTGTGATAGTCACCTTTGCGGTGCCGACCTTGGTGTTTGCAGAATATTTCACAGTGTAGTCTGTGCCGTTTTTAAGGGCCTTTGAGCCGTATTTTACTGTGATCTTCTGCGTTATCGCCTTGCCGGTAAAGCTTTTTGAAGAAATACCGCTGACCTTTGCGTTTGCAAAATTAGTCTTTGCCGTCACAATGCTTTTAGCGTCTGACCAATTGCCGTAATAGGTCTTTCCGCCATTGACAGTATAAGAGCGAACTCTTACATAATATGTCTTTGAAGCCCCTAATCCAAGTACCGTCATCTTATCCGTCTTGTTGGTGGTGGATCTGTATGTGGAAGCATTTGAAAAATCAGATCTTGTGCCATACTGGACCTCATAGCCTGTTGCAGATCCTTTCTGCACAAAATCCACAAAAAAGCCCTTGTATCTTGTTTCAAGCACCTGTATCTGCTGTTTTGCAGGATTTATAACAAAGGAAACGGTCTGCTTGCCCTTATAATTGCCGTAAAATTCAACTGTTATCTTGCCCGTGCCAACGTTCACGTTTGAGAAATACATCACCATATAATCAATATAACGCTCTAGGGTCTTATTGCCGTCCTTTATAAGCACATCAGGTGTTATCTCCTTGCCGGTGAACGACAGCGGTGTAGCATAATAAAGCTTGACCTTGGAAGCGTCCTTTGGCTGGATAGTAAAGCTTTTTGCAACAGAGCCTCTGTATTCGCCTTTTCCAACAAAGGTCATTTTTGCAGGTCCTGCGTTAAGATTGGTCTTATAATAAACAGTGTAATCCACGCCCTCTTTAAGCTCTTTGCCCTCATAGGTGAGCGTTACGTCAGGCTGTTCAATATTCTTTCCTGTGTATGTGAAGCTGTTCTTGAAGCCTGATATCTCGCAGTCTGCAATAAGCTTGCTGTCAGAATACTCCGCTGTGACAGTCATATCCTCTGTGACGTTTTTATAATCCTTGTCCCAGCCTGTAAAACGCAGACCCTTTATAGCAGGGGCTTTCGGAGCTTTTGCAGACTTACCATATTCCACTGTCTGCTGACTTATAACCTTGCCGTCCTTATCCACAAACGTAACGTTATATGTATAAGGCTTCCATGCGGCATAAAGGGTCTTTGCACCGCCTGAATATGAGATGCTTTCTATTCTTTCACCTGAAAGTGCAGCGTTATCATACCAGCCTGCAAAGTCTGCACCCTCTTTTGTCGGCTCGGAAAGCGTCACGCTTTCGCCTTTGCTGAGGTATTCTGGATTGCCTGTGCTGTTAGTGCCGCCATTTAAAACATAGTCTATAGTGACAAATTTTGCTTCAACAAGCTTTGCCTTTACTGTGCTGTCAGCAGTATAAACTGTGTTCGCATCGACAGCAATGCCGTTCTTGTACCATTTAAGAGCATAACCGCTTTGCACTTTGACAGCAGGATATTTCACCTTGCCGTCTTTATCAGTGCAGGCATAATGCTTGCTGTCAGGGGCTTCAAATGTTATCTTGTGGGAAGCCTGCTCCCCTGGACGAGTTAGCCTTGCTTTGCCGCCTGCCATTGTCCACCTGCCGCTGTCTGTCTGCTTTCCGCCAACGGTATTCAGTGAATAAGCTGCAGAGCTTGTAACGTTAGACAAAGCCGTTTTCTTTACCTTGCTGTCAGAAAAATTGCCGTTATACCAGCAATCGGCATATTGCTGTCCATAATAAAAAGCGTCATTATCAATGCTGCCCACCATAGCTTTAGCATTTGAACTGCTTGACTTTGCAAGGTCTGAGGCACACTCTGTCAGGGTCAGACCACCTGCTTTGCCCACGATTCCGCCTGCTGAGCTTGTACCCTTTACAGTTCCGCTGAACGTACAGCGTTGAATAGATACAGCATCAAATTCACCAACGATCCCGCCTGCGTACTTACCGCTGACAGTTATTTTCTCAGCACTGAGATCTCTTATCTGCGCTCTGTCCTCGGCATAGCCGAACAGACCTGCATAAGAATTGTTTTTGATAACAGCGTTTTTCAGAACGTGTCCGTTTCCGTCAAAATATCCGCAAAAAGGCTTTGAAGCCGTTCCTACTGCCGATATCTTTGCACCACCGAAGTCGATGTCTTTTTCAAGCACAACACGCTTTCCTGCAAAGCTTTCACCGCCTGATACACGCTTTGCGAAGTTTTTCCAATCCGTCGCCGTCTTTATAACAAGGCTTTGTTCCTTTATCTCTTTCGCCTTTGCCTTTATAAGAAGCTTGGCATTGGTAATATCGTTCTTTGAAGCGTTTTCATCTGCAATAACTTTCTTGCCGTTGTTGACCTCACGCTCATAACCGCTCTGCTTTTCATACTTTGCCACAAGTGTTTCAAGCTCGCTTTTGTCAGCCTTATTTATATCATCGGTATAGGCAAATATTATAGGCTGACCAGTATAAGCGTCCTTGTCGGTAACGTCCGTCCAACTGTCGCCGTCATTGGAAATATACGCCTGACCAGACTTCATGACCCCGTCTGAATAGCCATAAACGGTCACATAGCCTGAGCCGTCATCACCGCTGAATGTCATCACGACAGAATATCTTTCGCCCTCGTCAAGCTCAACATCAGGGATATCCACAGTATAAAAGCCGTCGCTCTGCACCTTTCCGCTGACCTCACATTCAAGTATCCCCACAGGAGTGCTGTCTGAAACAGAAGTGTAGACCTGCACGGTGTAGTCAGACTTTCCAGTGTAGCCAAGATACATAAAGCCCACTTTGTCAAGAAGCTCGTCTTTTTTTGCTGTAAAAACATCAGCACCGCTCATTTTGTTTTCATTGCTAACATAAAATATAGAATTATCCTTATTAGCAGGATAATGGTAATTATTATCACAGCTTTCAGTGAGGTCGAACGCCACCCAATCGGTCATTTCTGCCTCTTCATAGGATATCCAGTAATAACCGTCCGTGCCACTGGATACTCCCCAAGAGCCTTTCACAAGCCATGCCCCGTTTTTCTTTGGCTGATAGCCTGCAAGGAAATTTGACTTGCTATAATTATCGTCCCAGCCCACTACGCTTACGGCATGATTTATTCCACTATATTTTGTAGTTTCCGGATCGTAATAGCTTTTGTTATCAAAGGTCATATACAGGTCGTCTGCATAATAGCTCACCATTACTCCGCCAAGCTCTTTTATCTTGTTTTTAATGGCGTTTCGTCCGCCTGTGATAGTGGAAGCGTAATTAAGCTGATATTCGCAAACGCCCTTTTTCTCCTCAGATACGATAGTGGCTTCCGTTCCGTCGGATACGAAAGGCTCATATTCATCATAGCAAAGTCCTCTATGAGCCGCCATTGCAAGGGACGAATCCATCCACGTTCCGCCGCAATCCCATATTGACTCGTCAAATCCGCCGTTAGCATATGTAGAGAGGACAAGGCTCGGCACAGAAAACTGCACGTTTTGATTTTCAAGCCCCTTTTGAATAAGATTGCTCTCTGTGCAGGAAAGTGCCGCAAACGCCCAGCAAGTGCCTGTCTGGAACTGATTTTTGATAGTCGTCAGCGTATTCTTAGATCTAGGGTCATATTTCGCAGGCAGCGAAGCCGTTGCCTTCTGTGCATAAGGTGAACCCCCGTCGTCCGTATCGGCCAGATCTTCATCAGCGATCTCCGATTTTTCCAGACCTTCCTTTTCGTAGCCATAACCATTATCAGTAAAAATTATCCTGCCCATCTTGAATTTCGGGCTGTCATTATCTCCGCCATGCTCCATATCCGCAAAAGCTGCGCAAGGAAACTGCACTGACAATATCGCCGCTGTCAAAATGGCGGCACATTTATAGATCACCTTCATAAAGATCTCCTTTGGTATGATATTAGCATAGTCCAAACTGCTGACTACAGTGGTGACAGGCTAT
>ERZ780149.33-NODE-33-length-171987-cov-32.026574_pt1 | contig 171987 bp, 128 predicted proteins | sample MGYA00511367_ERZ780149 | MGnify/ENA primary metagenome ERZ780149 (study PRJEB29588, sample SAMEA2153852) | human gut metagenome | biome: human gut; feature: human-associated habitat; material: faeces | place: Denmark | collected 2008/2010 ... | reverse complement strand
ACGACCTCCGGGTTATGAGCCCGACGAGCTACCAACTGCTCTACCCCGCGATATTGAATGCTTGCTTATGATATGATAAATAAAAGAAATTGTCAAGCGGATTGAAAAAATAAATTTTTTAAGCGCAAAATTGTGCAGTTTTTTCTTTCTCATCCACATAATCTTGTCCGTGACGACGAAAATCGTCGCGCATAAAAAATATTTTATAATAATATGAAATTTTTTTCATATTTTCATTGACATATCACAAACCTTCCTATATAATGCAATCGTAAGGTTCTAAAAGCCTTGCCCAAAATATCGCATCATCTCAGCAATGATGATTTCTCCCTATAAATGTCTTCTTACAAAAGCAAGCGTCCCGCGCAGAAATGCTCGGGACGTTTGTTTTTACGTTTTATTCTACAATGTCGTTATTTCTTGATTATCCTTAAAAGCGTCACAATCGTCGTTCTCGTCCGCTGCGCATTTTTCACTTGCGACAGGAAGTTCAACGGGTATCTTGGCGTTGACGACGTTTATCGCCTTGCACGACGTGCATTTGACCTGAAACTCGAACGCACTCTTTGACATATACTCGTCAACAACCGCGATTTTGCCGAGTTTGTGCGTACATCTCGAACAACACACCCAAAACGAATTGCCGTATTTTCTGACTACGGCGTTGCAATATATTTGCTTTTCGTTTTCGGTTTCCTGTTTTGGCTGAGTTGCAATCGGCGAATCTTTTTCTTCTGCCATAAAAATCCATCCCTTCGCTTTCGCGCTTATAAATTTACGTTCGGCGCCCCCAAATGACCCAAATAACGCCGACACACGCTTTTACATATGTGATACATATTGTAGCATAACTATCTCAATTCTGCAAGTTCATAAATGAGTTTTTCGGTTTTTTCCCAGCCGAGACAAGGGTCCGTGATGGATTTGCCGTATACTCCGCCGTCGCAGGATTGTGCGCCGTCTTCGATATACGACTCGATCATAAGTCCTTTCACGAGTCCGTGAATATCGTTTGACTGCATTGCGCTGTGCAAAATTTCTTTTGCGATACGCGGTTGCTGGTCAAATTTCTTTGCGGAATTCGAGTGGTTCGTATCGACGATAACCGCAGGATTTTCAAATCCGCCTTCCGCAAACATATTGTACACGTTTTGCAAATCTTCGTAGTGATAGTTTGGTATCGTTTGTCCGTATCTGTCAACCGAGCCGCGCAGTATCGCGTGTGCGAGCGGATTTCCTTTGCTGTTGACTTCCCAACCCGAATACACGAAAGTGTGCGGATGTTGCGCCGCGCGTATCGAGTTCATCATGACTTTCAAATCGCCGCTCGTCGGGTTCTTCATGCCGACGGGGATATCGAGACCGCTTGCCGTAAGTCTGTGAAACTGGTTTTCAACCGACCTTGCGCCCACTGCGACATAGGACAACACGTCTGACAAATACAAATGGTTTTCGGGATACAACATTTCGTCCGCACAGGAAAATCCCGTCTGTTGCAACGCTTTTATATGCAGTTTTCTTATTGCGATAAGACCTTTAAGCATATTTTCGCATGCGTGCGGGTCGGGTTGATGCAACATCCCCTTGTATCCGTCTCCCGTTGTGCGCGGCTTGTTGGTGTAAATGCGCGGAACGATGACGATTTTGTCCTGCACTTGCTCCTGTACTCTGCGAAGACGAGATATATAATCGAGCACCGCGTCTTCTCTGTCCGCAGAGCACGGACCTATCACGAGAACGAGCCTGTCGTCTTTGCCCGTGAAAATGTTTTCAAGCGTCTTGTCCGTCTCTTTTTTGCGTGCGGCAAGTTCGTCGTCGATGGGATACATCGCTTTTATTTCCTGAAGAGTGGGAAGTTTTCTTTTGAATTCGAGATTCATTTTTTCTCCTTTGCGTCTTTGTCAAAGACCTTGCGGCGAGAAGTTGATATACGCATCATCTCGCGTATGGCGTCTCTATCGTCTGATTCTATACATTTTTTCAAAGCGTCGAAATGTTCTTCAAAAAGATTCATTTGCGCTATAAGTTCGTCCTTGTTGAGCAAGAAAAGTTCGCTCCACATATCGTCGTTGATTTTTGCTATGCGCGTAAGGTCTCTGAACGAGTCGCCCGTGTAACTTGCAAGATGCGTCGAGTCCTTGCACACCATAAGCGACACCGCTATACAGTGCGTAAGGTGAGACAAAAATCCCGCCATTTCGTCGTGTTGCTCGGGCGTAAGCACAGAGATTTTGGCAAATCCGAGTTCTTTTCCCAACGCTTTGCACGTTTCTATTGCTTCGGGCGTGTTCTTGTCCGTCGGCACGACGATATAGTTCGCGCCTTTGAAAATTGCGGGATTTGCGTGTTCGACGCCACTGACCTCACGCCCCGCCATAGGGTGCGCGCCGACAAATTCCACGTCGCTACGGAGCAATTCCTGCACTTTGTACACCACGCTTCCCTTAACGCCCGTCACGTCAGTCACGAGCGCGCCGTTTTTTATGAACGACTGATATTTTTCAATCCAATCGATAAAAACGTGCGGATACACCGCAAACACGATTACGTCAAACTTTCCGACGTATTCTTTGTCAACCTGCGTTTGCCCGGACTTTATCCAGCCTTTCGACAAGGCGTACTCGATCGCTTTTCCATCGACGTCTATTGCACCGACTTCGTATCCTTTTTCGGTCAGCGCACGTGCGTACGTTCCCCCGATGAGTCCAAGACCGACTATCAATATTTTCGAGTTTTCGTCAAATTTCATAAACTTTTGCTCCTGCTCGCTTCATCACGTCGAAGAAGTCGGGAAAACTCTTCTTCACCGCTTCCGCACCGTCGAGAACTCCGCCGTATTTTGTCATAAGAACGGCAAGCGACATTGCGATTCTGTGATCGTTGTGCGAACGTATTTCTTTGCTCGAAGCGTGCAACTCTGCCTTATGCACGACGACGTAATCGTCAAACACGTCGACACGTGCGCCGAATTTTGCAAGTTCTTCGGCCATAACCGCCGCTCTGTCGCTTTCCTTTATTTTCAATCTTTCAGTTCCCGTAAACGTTGCGCCGTTTTTCTCCGCCGCCACGACGAACGCTATCGGCGCAAGGTCGGGACAATCGGACAAATTGATCGTCGCGTCCCCTTTTTCGAGCGCGCGGAATATTTCCACGCAAACCTTGTCTCCTTGCACACTGTTTTCGTCAAGCCCCGAAACCGCAACGTTTGAGCCGAAAGCGTTCAACGCAAACAAAATCGCGCCGTTTGACCAGTCTCCTTCAACGTCGTACGCCCCGCTTGCGAAACGCTGTCCGCCTTTGACGAAAAACTTGTTTTTCTCCGTCTCTTCGATTTTCACGCCGAATTTTTCAAGCACCGCAATCGTCATATCGATATACGGTCTGCTTTCAACGGGCGGAAGAATTTCAATCGTGCTGTCCGAATTCAGCGTGGCAAGCGAAAGCATCAGTCCCGTAACGTATTGACTGCTCACGTCGCCGCGCAAAACGTAATTGCTGCTTTCAAGCATTCCGCTCACGACGATTTCGTTTTTGCCTTTTTCAATGCGAACGCCCTTATCCGCAAACACTTCTTCATACACTTCGACACCGCGAGCAATAAGCCTTTCGCTGCCCTTGAAAGTTATCTTTTCCGCACCGCTTGCAAGCGCAACGGGGATCATAAATCTTAGCGTACTGCCACTTTCTATGCAATCGAGCGTGACTTCTTTTTTTGGATCGAGTCCGCAGAAAATCGTCACCGTATCGCTCTCTCTTTGCACGTTTGCGCCAAGCGAAGACAAGCACCCTATCGTTGCTTTCATATCCTCGCTTTCGCTCACCCCGTTTATCCTGCATTCTCCGCGAGACAGCGCACCGCATATAAGAAAACGGTGTGCTATACTTTTGGACGGCGGAGCGATTATCTCTCCGCACAGCGTTGACGGTTTTATCTCGATTTTCATAAGATTGTTTTGTTATATATGTTTATATTTCACGTAATACGGCTTTTATCACGCATTTTATGCATAATAAACCCCGTATTTTGCGATTCGGTCGATTTTATTCGTTTTCTTTTCCTTTTAGATATTCTATGAGAAAATCCATTGCGTCGACGTATCCGCAAAAGCCGCGACCTTCTATGGTCTTGATTGCGACCTTTGAAACATAGCTGATTTGTCTGAACTTTTCTCTGTCCGAAACTTTGGAGATATGCACTTCGACGGTGGGAATGGATACGGCTTTGAGCGCGTCGAGAATAGCAACGCTCGTGTGCGTGTACGCCGCCGGGTTGATGATGATTCCGTCCGCCTTTTCAAAGTAGGCTTGTTGCACTCTGTCCACAATCGCGCCTTCGTGATTGGACTGGAAAAAGTCCACTTCCACGTCCCTTTCTCTTGCGTGTTTTGCGATGAGTTCAAGAAGGGACGCATAAGTATCCGAGCCGTAAATTTCAGGCTCTCTTATTCCCAAAAAGTTGATGTTTGGACCGTTGATGACAACAAATTTCATATCCCGAGTTTTCTCCTTATTTGGTTTGCGACTTCGTCTATATCTCCGCTGCCGTCAACGATTTCGTCCGCAACGGATTTGTATATATCGTATCTTTGTTCGAATAGTTTCTTCACTTTGTCTTTGTCAGACGCAAGCGGTCTGTCGCTCGTTGCTACGAGCAAATCGAGCGGTCTGTCAAGAAAAACCGCAACCGAATTGCGTTTTATCGCGCGCACGTTTTCCTTTTTCAACACCGCGCCGCCGCCCGTTGCGACTATAATCCCCGCTCTCTTTGCATATTCCGAAAGCACTTCGCTTTCTATCTTGCGAAACGCTTCTTCTCCGTTCTTTTCAAAAAAGTCAGCTATGCTAGTGCCTATGCGTTTTACGATTTCTTCGTCCGTATCGACAAATTCGCGCCCGGTGAGTTCTGCAAGTCGTTTCCCCACGGTCGTTTTTCCCGACGACGGCATGCCTATGAGCACCACGTTCCTTTTCTGCGCAACGATTTTTTCGTACGCTTTTTCTGTCACGCTTTTGTCAACGTCCTTATTCAAAAACAACGCGCTTGCATACACTGCCTGTGCAACGAGCATATATAGTCCGCCGACGCCGACCGCGCCTTTTTCTCTTGCGTCCAACACAAGATTTGTGCAAAGTGGGTTGTAAATTGCGTCAACCACCGCTTGTAGACGATCAAAACAAGATATGTCCATAGGCTCGCCGTCAACGTACGGATACATTCCAGACGGAGTTGCGTTGACGATAATCTCCGCATCGGAATGTTGCTCCCTTGCCGTATCGTAGGTTATTGCGCCGTCTTTTTTGCTTCTGGAAACTTTGTGAATCTCTCTTGCACCGAGCGCACTACACACCGCACATGCGGTCTTGCTCGTTCCACCCGTGCCGAACACGAGAACTTTTTTGCCTTTGACGGATATTCCGTTTTTCTCGATAAGCGCGCGCATACCCGCAAAATCGGTGTTATATCCGCAAAGTTTTCCGCCGTCGTTGACGATCGTGTTCACCGCTCCGATGTTTTTTGCGTCGTCGGAGATAAAATCGAGATAAGGCATCACGGTTTGTTTGTAGGGTATCGTGACGTTGATTGCGTTGAATTCGCGTTTTTGCAAAAACGGTGCGACTTCATTCTCGTCAAGCTCTTTAAGCTCGTAGTCATAGTCCGCAATCAAACGATGTATCTCTCGCGAATAGCTGTGTCCGAGCGGTTTTCCGATAAGCCCGTATTTCATCTTTCGACACCCCTTTTAAGAACGTCCGTTCCGTATCTTTGCGCAAGCATATCGCACACGCAAAGCGCACTCACCGCGTCGATAACGGGGCAAATTCTTCTGACGATTGCAGGATCGTGCCTGCCCTTGACGGACAAGACGGTGTTTTCTCCCTTGACGAAATCTATGGTGTTTTGCTCCCTTGCAATGGACGGTGTGGGCTTGACCGCGCATCTGAAAATTACGTTCGCACCGTTGGTTATGCCGCCGTTGATTCCGCCGTTTGAGTTTCTTGAAACGACCACTTTGCCGTCTTCGTATTCAAGGACGTCGTTTGCTTCGCTTCCGCGTTTTTTTGCAATGGCAAATCCGTCTCCGAACTCCACGCCTTTTACGCCACCGATTGAAAACAACGCGTGAGAAAGCACGCTTTCAACGCTGTCAAACCACGGCTCGCCAACCCCCGACGGAATACCGGAAATTGCCGTTTCAACGATTCCGCCGACACTGTCTCCGTCCGCTTTTGCCTGCTCGATTGCCTTTATCATTCCGCTTGCAACGTCTTCGTCAAGAACGGGAAATTTTGCACAATCGAGAGTTAATCTATCGTTTTTTATATCGTCAAATGCCTTATCGTGCAATTCGGCGCATTCCGATATATGAGTCGCAACGGTCACGCCTATATCTTGGAGCGCCTTTTGCAATATCGCTCCGCCTGCCACGATACCTGCCGTGACTCTGCCCGAAAAATGTCCGCCGCCGCGATAATCTTCAAAGCCGTGATATTTTTGATTTGCCGAAAAATCGGCGTGCGCAGGGCGTGCGATTCCGTATTCGTAATCCTTGCTTCTTTGGTTTTCGTTGGGTACGATTATGCAAATCGGAGTGCCTGTTGTCTTGCCCGAAAACACGCCGCTCAAAATTTTGAACTCGTCGTTTTCTCTTCTTGCAGTGTCGGTCGTCATAGACGGCGCTCTTCTTGCAAGACACGCTTTCATATAGTTTTCGTCAACTTCGATTCCCGGAGCGACGCCGTCAAGCACAACGCCCACCGCTTCTCCGTGGCTTTCGCCGAAAACCGTCATAGTGACGCTCGTTCCGAATGTGTTTTTCATCTTACGCTCTCCACGCTTTTCAATATCTCGTCCGCCGTCTCTTTTGAAAACTCGAACGAGCCGATATTTTTAACTCTCACGACGTTCACAAATTCGCCCGTCGCTTTTTTATCGTGTTTTATATACGGTCTCAACTCTTCTTCGCTCCAAACGAATTTCATCGGCAATCCGTATTTTTCAAGCACCTTTTCAATTCTTACACGCACGCTTTTCTCGCACATAGGCAACATACCGAGCGCAACGCACTCTCCGTGCAGAAGACGTCCGTTTTCAACGCTTTCAATCGCGTGCCCCACCGTATGTCCGAAATTCAGCACTTTTCTCAATCCCTTTTCGGTCGGGTCTTTCTCGACCACGTCGCGTTTTATCTCGATCGCCCGTCTGACGATTTCGTCAATATCCGCTTTTATATCGTCGCTGTTTTCCAAAAGTTCAAAAAGTCGAGCGTCGCTCGTTGCCGCCATTTTGATTATCTCTGCAAGTCCTGCGGCAAACTGCCTGTCGTCAAGCGTGCAAAGCACGTCTGAATCGACGATAACGCCCTTTGGTTGATAGAACGCCCCCACGACGTTTTTCACGCCGCAAAAATCGATTGCCGTTTTTCCGCCTATAGAAGAATCTACCTGCGACAAAAGCGTTGTCGGCACGTTGTAGAAGTCTACCCCGCGCATATAGCAAGCCGCGGCAAAACCCGCAAGGTCTCCGACAACTCCGCCGCCGACCGCCACAACGCAATCTTTCCTTGAAAAATCGTTTTCAAGCATAAGTGTCAGCAGTTTTTGAAAATTTTCTATATTCTTGCTTTTCTCGCCTTGCTGCAAAACCGCAACGACGGGCGTTTTTGACTGCGAACAAATCTCGTAAGCGTATTCGCACGGCACTCCGTCGTCGCTCACGACGAGCACTTTGCGGTTCAAATCGAATATCTCGCCCGCATTTTTCAGTGCTCCGCGCTCCACCGTGACGATATAGCTTTTCTCTTTCATATCTACTTTTATATCCATATCCGCTCCGTCAGGCGTTGTCTGCAAAATAACTGCCGACAAGTTTGAGTTTTGCGCAAAGTGCGGACAATTCCTGCATCATTTCTCTGCCGTTTTCAGTGTTGACGTTGCCTTCCGCTTCGATGTAGAAGTAGTAATTCCATTGCAGATTTTTCATCGGACGAGAGCGAAGAGAACGCATATTGAAGTTGTGTGCGCCGATAATGTTGAGCGCGCTTGCAAGCGCACCCGACTCGTTCTGCACGGTGAAAACGAGTATGAAATTTTCGTTTTCTCTTTTCGCGACCGATTCGGGCTTGTTTTTCACTCTCGAGAATGACGCAAATCTCGTCGTGTTGTTGCGATTGTCGTTGACCGCCTTTTCAAGCACGTTAAGTCCGAATATTTCCGCCGTATCCGCCGACGCAAGCGCGGCTATAGAAGCATCGTTTTGATTTTTGACGTATTCTGCGGCAAGCGCGGTGTTTGAATACGCCTTAGTTTCAAAACCGTGCGAGCGAATATACTCGTCGCATTGCGCAAGAGCCTGCGGGTGACTTACGACTGTCTTGACGTCTTCTTCCTTTGCACCTGCAATCGCGAGCAAATCGTGCTCGATAGGCACGTCAAGCACCTGATTTATGCAAAGGTCGCCCGAGAAAATCAAATCCATCACTTCACCGACTTCGCCGGCATAACTGTTTTCAATGGGGAGCACCGCGCAATCGAAATCGCCCCTTTCAACCGATTCGTACGCTTCGTGGAAGTTTGGAAACGCAAAATATTCGGCTTCGGGGAACATTCTTTTTGCCGCAATATACGCAAACGCGCCTGCCGTGCCGCTATATGCGACTTTCATCTTGCGCATAAGTGCAGATTGATATTTGCACGACACGTCCATAACACCTTTGATGAAATCTGCGTAATAAGGTTGCAATTCGACGTTTTCGATTTTCTCGACGTTGCGCTTGACGACTTCTGCTTCTCTGACTTCGTCGCGCACGGAAAGCCCGCTCTCTTTCTTGTAGATCGCGATGTCTTTGCACACCGCCATGCGCTTTTGAAAAAGCGCCGCCATCTGCTCGTCAATCTGATTGATTTTCTTTCTCGATTCTTTTATATCCTGCATATCCTTTTCGTCCTGCATATATTTCTTGTATCTTATTATAAACAATTATAATTATAAAGCCATAGTTTTTTCGGATATTTCTTGCAAATTGCGCTCGATTTCGTCAAATCTTGCAGAGAAAACTCCGATTTTTGATATTTCAAGCGGCACAATCCGCAATTTTCTCGTCATAGCCGCTTTTCGCTTCGATTCCGCTTCATATTGCCGCTTGTCTCGTTTTACGTCGAATGCATACACGCTCTCTTTGTGCGGAACATATAAAAAGCGGTCTCCGCAAAGGAAACCGCTTTTTTGTTACACGAAAAATTTCCGCGCCCCGTTCAGCGTCCTTTGCGGCATGCAACTTCGTTGCAATAATAATAAACGCAATACGAACTAAATCGCACTGCGTTTGCAAAGGTGAAATAAGCGCGCGAAACGGATGTGACAACGTTTTTATTCGTGCTGTTTACAATTTCGTTTTTCATATCCGCTCCTTTTTATACTGCAAATATACCCCAGGTTGCCCGTTTTGTCAACAACAACTTGCTTGGGTTTTCTGATTTTATCCGCTTAAAGCGGCTAAAACGTGCAATCCACTGCCTATTTATAGACGGCAAAGACTACGTTCTTCACGAAGGCGAATCAATCGTCATGCCGTCAGGTCCCCCCCCCCACGCCGTTTTCGGAGAAGAACAATTCAAAATGCTTCTCGTCGTCGTTTTCTAAAAAACAAACGTTTCATAAAAAAAGCACTTGTGTTTGCAAGTGCTTTTTTGATTTGTTGTTGTCATTTGTCAGGCATACAGCCAGTCGAGCATTTCGGTCACCGTGAACGGCGGATCGATATGCGTCGAGATGTAATAATAGTAATCGTTGTCTTCAAACAATGCGAACGTGTCAAGCCAACAGTTGACGTCATCGTATTGTTCACAGTACGCAACGGTGTAATCTCTCCAGGTCGTAGTGCTGTTGAGAATGGTCGGGTTGAAGAATTGTATAGGACGTTCAACGTTTTTGGGAAGAACATATAAGCAGATATCTATCACGGTTTCATCATAGATGCAATAATGAATCTTCGCATATTTCGCTTCTTCATCTTTTTTTGAATAATAATACTTAAACGAGTACCAAAAATCTCCTTCCGCTTCGGTGCGTGTAGGAATGAATGCGGTTATTCCATATTTGGTCGAGAACTCATCTAAACTTTGGACTTTTTCACTATAATACTCTTTTTCTCCGACACCATGATAAAGACCATGATCATATTTAGTATCGCCGTTGCTTTGAAGAATGTCCCCATAAACAGCAATCGGAAATGCTATACAGAATATAAGCAAAATCGAACACAATGCGCTTGCAAATGCAATCTTTGACGTTCGAGACGGTTTGCTCTTTTGTGCTCTTTTTTCAAGCCGTACTCCGCCGAGAATTTTCTCGCGAGAGTTTTCGGTTGAAGAAACGTATTCGGTCAAAGTTTCGTTGAGTTTTCTGTCGTCCATATCCACCCCAATATTATTCTATATGCACTGCTAATGCAGAATCTACAGCCAAATATCTATTAATAACAAAATATCCTGTCAGTCCGTCTTCTCCGGAAGAGGTCTGAAAAGAGATGCATTCTCTCACAATATTTCCGCTTGCATCGTAATAAATGACTTTTTGATATCCGTATGCAACAAAAATATGATTGTCATTGGCAGATTTAATGGTCATTGTCACAGAACTTCCCGTATCGGTGAAGGTTGTGAAGTTGACGCCGCTTGTGAAGAATGCAATCGGATTTCCGTTTTTTAGTTGAGCAACCGCCCGTTCTAAATCCAACACGTATGTGGTTGTCATTTCTTGAGTAATGTCAGTGAATGTTACGTTAAGGTTTTTACTCGTCACATATGATGAAAGTCCCGCCATAAAACTATATTTGTTTGTGCCGTCGGTATCAGTTTCCATTCGCGTTGCCAAATCATTGATGAGCGATTGCAGTTGCGTCTCGTATCTCGACATTGCATAGTAAATATATCTCGTTCCCCTTGCATAGCCCGTTGCGATGTCGGGTACGAGATTTGGGAAATATCTGTCGTAGAAACCTATAATGTTCGCGCCCGCAACGGGTGCGCACGTGTAATCCCTATTCGCCGTGTCGTAATACGCAGGAACGGAAGGGTTGATAAAATAGGATTCCGTTGTTTTGGTCGAATACGAGAAGGTTTCCGTCGTCGTGTACACTGTAGAAACACCGAAATAATGCGATTCGTCTACACTGTCAGCAAAAGCAACGTTTGCCGCTTGCGGAGCGAAGCAAACCGCAAAGAAAGCCGTGAATGCAAGCACAATGATTGAAATTGCTACGATTGTTTTTGAAATTGTTTTTGTTCTCATCTAGTCATCTCCTAAGTGGTCTATGTATTTTAAACAATTTCAAGGCGATCGTTTTCCCACTTTCCGCCGTCTTTTTGCAATTTTGTTTGTTCTTCCGATTCCGAAAACTCGTTTTCCAGATAATTTTTCAGTTTTTCTTGCGCGGAAAGTTTAAGTCTGCCGACGGCAGATTTTGACATTCCGATTTCTTTTGCTATTTGCGTTATCGTTTTATCTTCAAAAGCGGAAAGTTGAATGACGATTCTTTCGTCAGGCTCGAGACGATTTATTGCGTTTTGCACCGCCATGCGCTGATCCGCCGACTCGGTGTCTTCATAAGAATAAATCTTGTTGTAATCGACGTATTCGATGCACACTTCTTTGCCGTCATGCAACTTTTTGTAGCGATTGATTGCCATGTTTGTCATGACTTTGCAAAGATATGAATATGCGTTTTGAAAATAAGAAAACTTTTCAGCGATTTTGCTTATGTGTATCCAAAAATCTTGTTCAAGGTCTTCGGCGTCGGTCTCGTTTCTCAGATATTTCAACGAAATGAATCGAAGAGTGGGCGAAATAAGGTCATAAAGAGACACGAGCGCGCGTTCGTCTCCGTTCTTCACACCCTTAAGACAATTCGTTATTTCGTTTCTCTTCTTTACATCCATGAAGAATAGTCCCTTATCCTTCGTTTCTCTTCATAAACAATTCGCGAAATATTCTAACATACAAGTTTGCATCATTCAAGATTTTTAGACAAATTGTGCTAATATAACGGACGCAATCGACAATATTCGTCAATATTCGAAAATCAACTATTCCCCCATTTGTACAATTTTCGATTTTGTCGAATAGAATCGAAATCGATTCGGTTTTTATATCGGGTGCATTGGTGTTGACTTGCGAAGTGTTTTTATGGTATGTTTTATGTGCTTGAAAAAGCGGTTCCCCCACGATTTTCAAAGCACTCAAATTTGATATAAGGCAAGAAATGAATTATTTGTTTTTCGATATAGAATGTGCAAACAGCAACGATGGCGCGAAACTTTGCGAGTTCGGCTACGTCATCACGAACGAGAAATTTGAAAAAATCACGCAAAAGAACATTTTGATAAATCCCGCCGCGCCGTTTGACGAATTTGTCATAAAATCGCTTCTCAATTACAAAAAGGAAGAATACGACAACAGTCCGCTTTTGCCCGCCGTTTACGACGAGATTTTTTCTTTGCTCGACGGCGACAAATATCTCGTCATCGGGCACACCACTCAGGGAGATGCCGAACACGTTGCAGAAGATTGTATTCGATACGGCTTGAAAGCACCGTCGTTTCACTATATCGACATCGTCGAATTGTACAAGGTTTATTCAAAACTCGACAATGCAACCGCTCTCACGAAAATGTGCGACGAATTGGGCGTCGTCGTTGACGGGCACGCGCACTCTGCCGACGTAGACGCAGACCTTACTATGCGAGTGACTATGGCTCTTTGCAAAAAACTCAAAAAGCAGTTGCCCGTTTTCATCAACGAAGTGAAGTCCTGCAAGGGCGAAGTGAAAAATTACGAAGAAATCTGGAGACGAAAGACAACCTATCGCACGTATCTTGCCGAAGTCGAAGAGACGGGGCATGCTCTCAAAAAGGACGGTAAATCGAAAATTCATTTCTTTATCGAAAACGTGTCCCCCACAAATCGCAAAAGAATAAACGGCGTCGCCGGCAAAAGAATTTTTATAAGTCCCCTGTATGCGCTTGCGCATTTCAACGAAAATATGTGGCTTATTCAGGCAATCAGCAACGCAGGCGGATACGTCAATTCGTCGCCGAAACATAGCGATATTTTCGTCAACTACGCCGCAACGACGAAAGCAGGTGAAACGGTGTTCTGCAAACAACTTGAAACCGTGAAACAAATGAACGAAAAAGGCGCAGGCAAAAAGATAGTGGATTTGTACGATTTTCTCGACACGCTCGGAGTGAAAGAAAGCGATTTGCAAAAACCTTTCGACATAGACCTTGACTCGTTGGCGGCGGCAAAATCAAGAAACGTATATTCGGATTCAACCCCTGCAACGATAGGCGACCTTTTCAAAAACTCCGCTCAAAAGTCTTATCGAAACGACAACTACTCAAACAAAAAACGAAAATAACCAAAAACGGGTTTTACAACAGCATTTTAAGCACTTAAAACGCTCGTTGCGCAACAATACAAAAAATGTAAAGACACTAAAACACAAAAAAAGAACCGCTCGTTATGCGGTTCTTTTTCAAACAAGTCGTTATTTTCTTTTTTCGTTATTCACTCGTTACATCATGAATTTCCAAACTTTTCAATCGCTTTTTTATCTAAAAAAGTATAGCACCCTGCGGCGTTTTCGGCGTTTCGGTGCGCCGTCAACCCGGATGTTTTTGCCGGTGGTTTGGACGTTGTAGCCCAATGATGCATTGACCTGTTTTGCCATGTTTTTCCAAAGCAACTGGTGCGGGCGCTCCCACTGCCCCGCACTCATTGCGACCGCATGCAAGATCTCGTGCGCGACGACGTCTTTCACATCCGAATCGTTTACGATATGCACGGATATTCCGATGACAAAATCGTACGGCAATTTGGGATTGACCGCTCTGCCGTCTTTGAAGCGGTTGCTCTTGCACCAGCCGTAGCGCGAATACGCCGTGGACGGTTTGAACAACACTTTGTCGGGGCATACGATGCCTATGCTTTCAAGGTCGGAAAGCACTTCGACGATGATATTTTTCAATCTGTCGTTCGTTTTTATGGTTAATCCTTTCTGAAAAATCGTCTGTTGCATAGTTTTATGATAGCACGATTTAAGCCAAACGCAAAGAAAAGATAATACTCGTTTCAAATAAAAATCGTTGGTTTTTGTCGTTGACGACGAAAAAAAAATATGATACAATCTTGTCAATAAGGGAGTAATCGGCACTTCCCGAAGTGTAATAAACACCGCTAGCACGAGCATACAGCTCCGGTTTTATTTGAAACGATGAGACTTATCCGCAAGGATCGGTCTCTATTTTTTTTATCGGAGACAAAATTCTCGCAAAAAAGCCGAAAAGGTTATGCGCAAGCATATATAAGGGACAATATAATAGAATACCCAAAGGAGTATTTATGAAAGAATATCAAAAAAACGTAGACGACGTGCTGAGCGAAGTCGGCTCCGCTCACGACGGACTTACCACCGCCGAAGCGTGTTCGAGACTTGAAAAAAACGGAAAAAACAAACTTGCCGAAGGCAAAAAGGAAAATCCGTTCCTTCGCTTTCTCAAACAGTTTGCCGAACCGATGACGATAATTCTCATCGTCGCCGCCGTGATTTCGGGCATTATGTCGGGAATAAACGGCGAATTTCCGTCGGATGTCATCATCATTATGGCGGTCGTGCTTATCAACGCAATTCTCGGCGTAGTGCAAGAAAGCAAGGCTGAAAAAGCAATCGACGCATTGCAAGAGATAGCCGCCGCCACAAGCAAAGTGTTGCGTGACGGCAAGCAAATCACCGTCAAGAGCGAAGACTTGGTTGTGGGCGACGTCGTGGTGCTCGAAGCGGGAGACTCCGTCCCTGCAGACGCGCGTATCATCGAGTGCGCAAGCATGAAAGCCGAAGAAGCCGCGCTCACGGGCGAATCCGTACCCGTTCTCAAACAAGACGGCGAAATCGTGCGTGAAGACGGCTCGGACGTGCCGCTCGGCGACCGCAAAAACATGGTGTTTATGGGAAGCACTATCGTGTACGGTCGCGGCAAAGCCGTTGTCACCGCAACGGGCATGGGCACCGAAATGGGCAAAATCGCCACCGCTCTCACCACCGCAAAGGAAGGCAAAACGCCTTTGCAACAAAAGTTGTCGCAACTAAGCAAAGTGTTGACCTATCTCGTGCTGGGCATTTGCGTCGTTATATTTGCAGTGTCGCTCATCCGCGCAGGCGTTGACGGCACGTTGAAATCGGACACCGCAACGACCATTCTGAATACGTTTATGATTGCCGTGTCTCTTGCCGTTGCCGCTATCCCCGAAGGGCTTGCAACCGTCGTAACAATCGTGCTTTCAATCGGCGTGACCAACATGTCAAAGCGCAATGCGATAATTCGCAAACTCACCGCCGTGGAAACGCTCGGTTGCACGCAGATTATCTGCTCGGACAAGACGGGCACTCTCACCCAAAACAAGATGACCGTTGTGGAACATTTCTCGGATGACGAAAACTTGCTTGCGGACGGTATGTCGCTCTGCTCCGACGCGGAATTCGACACCGACAAAGGCGAAGCAACCGGCGAACCAACCGAAAACGCACTCGTCAACTATGCGCACTCGCTCGGTCTTGACAAAAACGAGAGAAAACTCGAATTGCCGAGAGTGGGAGAAATTCCGTTCGATTCAATGCGCAAGATGATGACAACCGTGCATAGCACAGGCGAAAAATACATTCAATTCACAAAAGGCGCACCCGACGAAATCGTGAATCGTTGCACATTCGTGCTCGAGGGCGGCAAAGTCGTGCCTATGACCGACGAAAAACGCGCCGAAATCCTTGCCAAGAACAAAGAAATGGCAGACAAGGCTCTGCGCGTGCTTGCGCTTGCAAAGAAAGACCTTGACTCCGCGCCCGAAAAATACGAAAGCGAACTTGTCGAGACCGACTTGTGCTTTGTGGGGCTTGTCGGCATGATAGACCCCGTCCGTCCCGAAGTGAAAGACGCAATCGTAGAGTGCAAAAAGGCGGGCATACGCCCCATCATGATCACCGGCGACCACAAGGACACCGCCGTGGCAATCGCTATGGAGCTTGGCATCATCACCGACGCATCGCAAGCGATCACGGGTGCGGAACTTGACAAAATCAGCGACGAAGACTTTGAAAATGAAGTGGAAAACTTCTCCGTATACGCGCGCGTGCAACCCGAACATAAAACGCGTATCGTCAATGCGTGGCGCAACAAGGGCTATATCACCGCAATGACGGGCGACGGCGTCAACGACGCTCCGTCAATCAAGAACGCGGACATCGGCGTTGGCATGGGCATCACAGGCACGGACGTCACCAAAAACGTTGCGGATATGATTCTTGCAGACGACAACTTTGCAACAATCGTTTCGGCGGCAGGCGAAGGCAGACGTATATACGACAACATCCGCAAGGCAATCCAATTCTTGCTTGCATCCAACCTGTCCGAAGTGCTGTCCATATTCGTGGCAACGCTTGCGGGCTTCACAATCTTCAAGCCTGCGCATCTTCTTTGGATCAACCTTATCACCGACTGCTTCCCTGCGCTCTCGCTCGGCATGGAAGCTCCCGAAAAGGATATCATGTCCCGTCCGCCCAGAAACTCCAAAGACGGCATCTTTGCAGGCGGTATGGGCGCGGCAATCTGCTATCAGGGCGTGTTCTTGACGCTCATCACGCTCGCATCCTATTTCATCGGCTACTACGTGCTTGCCAAGATGGATCACCACGCCGACGCAATGGCAATCGATCCACAAGAATACGCCAATATGCTCGGCTCGTCTATGGCTTTTCTGACGTTGTCAATGGCGGAAATATTCCACTCCTTCAACATGCGCTCGTTGCACGGCTCGGTGTTTACGATCAAGAAACAAAACGTGTGGCTTTGGGGTGCGGCAGCACTCTCGCTCGTGCTTACGACGGTCGTCGTGGAAGTCCCCTTCCTTGCAAACGCGTTTGAACTTGCAAAACTCGACGCTATCGAATACGCAGTGGCGATGGCTCTTGCGATATCCGTCATTCCGCTCGTCGAAATCGTCAAAGCAATCGCAAGAGCGATTCGCAAGAAAAAAGGCGTGGTGCTTTCCTAAAAGCCTACCTTCATTAAAGATACGAAACGCGACCCGATTATCGCGACTTGAATATATATCGTTTCGTATAAGCAAAAGCGCACTCGTTTGAGTGCGCTTTTGTCATATATTTTCCCAATCTTTTTCAAGCGACTCGCCACAAGGCTTATTCGCTAAATTCGTTCAACCGAGTGCTTTTATAAGGTCTATTACGTAACTGCCGAGCAAATCCCAACTCATCCCGACAGTGCCGTGGTCTTTGCCTTCAAACGTAACGATACGATTGCCGAGACTTTGGATAAATTCTTCCGTTGCGGTGTTGCCGCCTATCGAACTGTAATACGGCACCGTCCCGTCTCCGCACTTTTCGTTGCCGTAACCGGTGACGAGTTCGTACTTGTACCGAATGCAACCGTATTCGTCTTTGACAGGCTCGCCGTTTTCGTCGCGAACGGTTGTGAGATTCATTGCCGTAATCGTGTTCGTCTTGCCACCGCCAAGGAAATAATAAGAATTGACTTGTTCCGATGCGATTTTGCCGTCGATGAACAACGAATCGAAATATTTATCTAGCGTTGCCGCCGCGTCTTTTAGACGATAGCCGTCTTCGTCGGCGTATTGACCACTTGTTGCTACTATACGGTTGTACAAGCGCTCTTCGTCGCCTTCTTCAGCCTCCATCATTTCTTCCTGAGTGCGCGGAACGAGATACTTTGCCCAGCGCATGCCCCTGTACAAATCGTAAAGTTCTTCTTTGCTTTCAATCGGCTTGCCGTCAACGGTTATGCCGCTTTCACCGTCGCCGTATTGATCGGAATCGATGAGTTGCCAGGACGGAACGAGACTCATAAGCCCGATATTGTTGCGGAAGAAATCGCCGAGTTTTCCGCCCACCACATCTTTTACGATTGCGTTGACGTCAACGGGCAGACTGCTCAAATCGACGCCTTCAAGGAAATTGTTGACGTACACATCGGGACATGCAAGCGCCGCGAGTGCGTCGAACGAACCAAGCGTTGCGGGTGCAAATCCCGTATAGAGTTTGACCTTGTTTCTGTTCTCTTCGCTTCTTGCAAGATAACTGTTCACGACGGGCGCACCCATTGAGTGCGACATAAACACGACTTCTTTATACCCTTTCGAGTTTATGTATTCTTCAAGTCTTTGTGCGCTTACGGCAGGCGAAATGCGCCAGTCCTGATTGTAAACGAACACGTCGTAATCCTTGCCGAATTCTGCCTGCAGGTTTGTCACGAACGATTTGTATATCCCGAAAACGCCGTAACTTATATCCATAACGCTGTCGTTTGCATCCTTTGGCAAATCGTTGGCGGGAACAATGTTTTTGTTATATCCCACGCCGTCGTTGTCAAGCGTCAAATCCCATAGGAGCGTATTTTCGGAATACGTGAGTGCTTTGAGAATCATCACGAGCGTGTCGCTTATCTCTTTCTCGGGAAAAGTGGCAAGCACGTCTTCAAAAGAAAGTTCTCCGCGCAAAAACGCGTCTACGTCGACTTCGGTTTTGAAAGGCTCCCATTTCGCTTCTCCGCTCTCCTTGTCGTACAAACCGCCTGCAAACAACGCCGTAACGTAAATAATGGCTTTGTCTTTATCGTTGTGCTTGTCTGTGCACGCAACGAGCGTCATAAGAGACGACAACACGAGAACGAGCGCAAGCATTGCGACGATAATTTTTCTCATCTTCATAATAAACCCCTGTTTTAAAAAAGCGGGCTTTATCTGCCGTTTCATAGCCGATAAAGTCCGCTTTTCGTCATTTACCTTATTTCGTGACCAGATACATACGAAGCACTTCGTTTATCTGTTCAACTTCTTTTTTGCAAAGTCTTTGTGCAATCAAAGCCTTTTTGAGACCGAGCCAAATTGCTTTTATCATAAGCGAATCTCTCGTGTCCAACGCCGCCGCAAAACCTTCGAGCATAACCATATAATCCGCTCTGTCGTCAAGTGTGATTTCCGCTTCCTGCACTGCGTTGTAGATGTTGACGAGAAGATATTCAGTCTGTTGCTGAAGACCGCTCGAGGCAAATTCAACCGTGCGTTCGACGCTCTTGGGCTCTTCGTCTATACCTTCGACGACAAGACTTACGAGTGCGAGTTTGAACGGTTCTATGACTTTGTGGCAGAACTGCTCGAAACTTGCCTGTTTCGTCTCTTGCGGATAATACGTCGCGGCAAACGACACCAAATCCATACTGCCCGCATCGAACTCCACCAGCATATTGCTGACCAACGGAACGATCGTTTTCGGATTTTTGGGCAAGCGGAAAATATCGCTGTCTCCGAGTTTTGCCATAGCCTTGCGTTTTTCCGTCTCGTAATCGAAACTTTGCGCACAATACGCAAAAACCGAACGAAACTCGGGATAATACGCCAGGCATTTGAGCAGCGGTTTGAGTTTTCTGTCAATAAAGATTAGGTTGGAGCTTTCAAGGTCTTCCACCGCGCAAACGAGCGCGTGTACGCCTTCACCGTTGTATTCCATAGTGGTCTCCGAATGTATGATTTTTTGTTGTTTATAGGTTTGCTTTTCAATGAGTTGTATATTGAGTTGCACGTCAAGGAAAGTTAGATTGGGGTTGATTTTCAACTACTCTCGGTGAGCGCAATATTTGAGTGGGATATTGAGATGAAGAACAAGGAAGAAGTGTCTGGCAGACAAGCCCAACGTACAAGACATACGTGACTTGGCTGAAAGATGCTTCTGACGCAGTTATTCGCTCAATAGCACACTCAAATCACCACTTGTTGTGAACTTTCTCCGCAAAACACAACACATTATCCAACTCAATCACAGTGCCGTCGTCAAGGATGCATTTGCCGGAGACGTACCCGAAAACCTGATGGGGAATCATGCACATGACTTTAAGGTCGAAAGGTTCATAGCGGTCGATGAGCGGATGGAAAGTGCAATCGAGTCTGCCGTCATCGGAGACGAATTTCCAGTCTTCCATATAGCGCGGCTCGCCTTCTTTGTCACCGGGGATAATAAACTCGGTGCGGCCGATTTTGTGAGATTTGCCGTTGTAGAAGAACATATCTTCGCTTGCCGCACTCGTGTTTCCAAAGCCGTATCCGATATTCCAGCCGAACGTAGAACCGTCTTTGAGACGAGTTTGAAGACTTCCCCAGTACCAAGTGTTGTCAAAAGTCCATACGCCGCGTCCCCAGTCGAGAGTTGCAAGAGAATCCGCTCCGTCAAAGGTGCATACTTTGTCACCGAGAGTGAAACTGCCCTGTGCACGCATGCAGTTGATTTTTTGATTGAAATAGAAGTGTGCCGGCTTGTCGAAAGGCGTTGCGATGACCATGCTCTCTTCGGGCACTTGGTCAAGCGTTATATCCCACGTGACGTCCGTGCCGAGTTTGTCGGCGTTGGGATACTTTCCGGTGAGATGACGAGTCGTGCCGTCGTTTTTGAACGACATCTCGACTTTGCCGATTTTCCACGCGCAATCTCCCGTTTCGCTTGTTCTCGGCATATTGAATTTGCCCATCGGGAACAGGCAAATCGCCGAATTCGTGAATTGAGCGGGAGTCACGAAATCCATGACCGTAAGGCTCAACGCGCCGACGTAGCCCATATCGCTGATTGTAAGGCAAAGAGCAAATTCTTTGTTGGAGATATAATAATAGTCCCACTCTTTAAGACGCGATTTTTTTGCTTTTACGTTTTCGCGGTTGTAGTTGTATAGCATTTTCTTGGCAAAGCCCGGCTGAGCGATGTTGCCGTCTGCGTTCAAAAGGTCGGTTGTGGTTGTGATTTCGTTTTGCATAAGACTCTCCCGTAAGGATTTAATATAAATGTATGATAACACATATCGCGCGCGAATACAATAGCAAGCATGCGATATTTTTCAAATTTTCGCTTTATGAAAACCGTTTTTAACAATCCTGACAATGCAATCATACACTGAAATATAATGTGCGGAATAATCGGATACTCAGGCTCAAGAAACGCAAGAACCGTCGTGCTTGACGGGTTGAAAACTTTGGAATACCGCGGTTATGACAGCGCGGGCGCGGCTTTTTCGGCGGAAGATATAACCGTTTTCAAAACGGGCGGGCGCGTGAGCGACCTTGAAAAAATCACGCCGAACATAGTCGCGCATGCGGGCATCGGACATACGAGATGGGCAACTCACGGCGCACCGAGTGCAAAAAACGCTCATCCGCATCTGTCGTTTGACGGCAGATTTGCCGTCGTTCACAACGGGGTCATAACAAACTGCGACGAGTTGAAACTATCTCTTATCCGCCGCGGCATACGTTTCGTCTCTGACACGGACAGCGAAATCATTGCGCACCTACTCTCTCTCGAATACGACGGAGATATGGTGTCCACGATTGAAAAGGTGTCTTCTCTTCTTCGCGGAGCAACCACTTTCATTGCACTCAAAAAAGGCGACGAACGCGTGTATATGCACAGAAACGGCGCGTCTTTGGTGGTGGGCAAAGGGAGTGGCGAATGTATCGTCGCAAGTGACGCTCTCGCGATAACTCCGTACACGAGCGACGTTGCCGTGCTTTGCGACGGCGAAACCGCAATTATGAGCGCGGCTGACGTAAAATTTTTCAAAAACGGAAAGCAAATAGACAAGCCTTTCGGAAAGACCGACCGCACCGCCCCCAAAGACTGTTCTTGCCATATGCGTGCCGAAATAGACGAAATTCCGTCCGCACTTCTGAACGCCTATGCCGAAATATCGCGTTCGATAACTCCTGCCGTGTCGGATATGGTGAGAAATGCGAAGCGAACGATATTCTTCGGTTGCGGCACTGCTTATCACGCAGGATTGTACGGAAAAATCATATTCGAGCGCGTCGGAGTACCGTCCGATGCGGTGATTGCAAGCGAAATCGACGACGAGCGTTTCATTGACGAAAACTGTCTTTGCGTGTTTATCACTCAAAGCGGCGAAACGGCGGACACGCTCATTGCACTTGCCGAAAGCAAGGCGCGCGGTGCAAAAACGCTTGCAATAACCAACGTGAAAGAAAGCACGGTGACTTTTGAAGGGGACGAGACCGTATTCATCGGCGCAGGTGCGGAAATTGCGGTTGCGGCGACAAAATCTTACGTCTGCCAACTTCTCGCATTGTATATGCTCTCAAAAGAAAGAACGGGAAACCGTATGGAAAAATCAGAAATACAAGCACTCGCAAACGCCGCAAAAGTCGTGTCGAAAGAAAATTTATACACCCCCGAATACAAGGACTACAACCCGTTTTTCATAGGCAAAGGCATAGACAACGTGACGGCAAAAGAAGGCGCATTGAAATTCAAAGAAATAACCTACAAATTTGCCGACGCTTACGGCGCTGGAGAATTGAAGCACGGCTCTATTGCACTTATCGATGAAAAGAGCGTTGCCTACGTCGTATCGACCAACGAGCACGACGAAGAAAGAGTGAGAGCAACCGTGCGCGAGTTGCAATCGCGCGGAGCGTACGTGTTTGCAGTGACAAACTCAAATCGTCTCGGCGCAAACAAAACGCTTTCCCTTCCAAAAATTTATGACGAGAACCTGTATCCGCTTCTGTCCGTGATACCCCTTCAAAACCTTGCGCTAACCGCTTCGCTGTGTCTCGGTCTCGACCCCGACAAGCCGCGCAACCTTGCAAAAAGCGTGACAGTCATATAGCGACGCATATGCGATTTTTATAAAAAGGCGCAAGTTAAAAAGACGTTCGCATCTGCATTATATATCGAATCATAATCACAAAAACGGCGTTTTATGCGCCGTTTTTGTGATTATAAAATATGTTTTGTGTAATTCAGAAAAAAATACAAAGCAGTTGCGACAAATGCTTTCTACCGCTTTTTGCAAGCAGTTTTTATAAGTCCAGATTTTCATCGAGCCACTTTGCAACGAGCGCACAATCTTCGTTGAGCACAATATCCGCCCTTGAATCTATATACGTTGCGCTCTTGTTGATAAGCGCGATTTCGTCACCGTAAAAATAGTCCACAAGCCCTGCCGCAGGATAAACCACGAGAGACGTTCCTATCACCATAAACAAGTCGGCACTGCTTATTGCGCGCACGGAATCTCGCAAGACTTTGCCGTCGAGATTTTCTCCGTACAACACCACGTCGGGCTTTATTATGCCGCCGCAATCGCAATGCGGAGTGCCGTTCGCTTGCAAAACATAGTCGAGCGAAAACGCTTTGCCGCACCGCTCGCAGCGGTTGCGCCATATAGAGCCGTGCAATTCACACACTCTTTCACTGCCCGCTTTTTGATGAAGTCCGTCTATGTTTTGTGTGACTACCGCATTGATTTTGCCTGCCTTTTCAAGCCTTGCAAGAAAAAGATGCATGGCGTTCGGCTCGGCGTTCGGATAGCACATCTTGCTCTTGTAAAAAGCATAGAAATCGTCAGGACGGAGCATGAAAAAGTCGTGCGAGATTATGTCTTCCGCTCTGTATTTGCCGACGCTTGTAGAATACAAGCCCGTTGCACTGCGAAAATCCGGTATGCCGCTCGGCACGGAAACGCCCGCTCCGGTAAGCACCGCTATACGCGAAGATTTTTCGATTGCGTTTTTCAATCTCTTCAGCGCACTTAAAGTATTATCGTCAAAAACGTTGTCCTGCATAGTTTCACCTTTGTGTAAATTATATCACTTGCGCCGCGCACATACAAGTGATATAATCTTTTCTACAGGAGAAAACTATGTTCAACGACGATATGATACTGCTCGGAAGCAAGCGTTCCGTGATAAGAGAATTGTACGAATTCGGCAAAACCAAAGCGCAAAGAGACGGCATAGATTCCGTCTTCGATTTTTCGCTCGGCAACCCAAACGTTCCGTCCCCCAAATGCGTTGGCGACGCGGTTTTGTCGTGCGCAAAAGAAGAAAACATCCATGCGTACACGTCGGCGCAAGGCGACGTAAACGTAAGACGCGCAGTTGCAAAACATATACGGGAAAAATTCGGTGCGGATATGGACGAAAATCACGTTTATATGACGTGCGGCGCGGCGGCTTCGCTTTGCATTTCAATTCGTGCGCTATCCGAGCCCGACGACGAGTTTATCGTTTTTGCGCCGTACTTTCCCGAATACAAGGTGTTTGTTTCGTCAATGGACGGAAAATGCGTCGTTTGCCCCTGTGGTAAAGACTTTTCAATAAACTTCGACGCTCTTGAAAAACTCGTGAACGAACGCACGAAAGCGGTGATATACAATTCTCCCAACAATCCGAGTGGCGTCGTTTATTCTCAAGACGTCGTCAAAAGACTTTGTGCATTGTTGAAAGACAAAAGTGCGAAATATTCTCACCCGATATTTCTTATCGCGGACGAGCCCTATCGCGAGATCGCATACGACAAAGACGTGCCGTACGCAATGAATTTTTACGCCGACGCGATCGTGTGTTACAGCTATTCAAAATCTCTGTCTTTGCCCGGCGAGCGTATAGGATATATCGCTGTCAATCCGCATGCGACCGATTCCGACGAGTTGTATTTCGCAATCTGCGGGGCAGGCAGGTCTTTGGGCTATGTTTGTGCTCCGAGCACCTATCAGCGAGTCGTTGAGAAATGCGTCGACGCACTCCCCGATGTTGCCGCATACAAAAGAAACAGAGATTTGATTTTCAATGCACTTACAAAAATAGGCTATGAATGCGTGCGCCCCGACGGTGCTTTTTACCTTATGGTCAAGGCACTCGAAAGCGATGCAAACGCATTTTCGGAGCGCGCGAAGAACTTCGGACTTTTGCTCGTTCCGAGCGACGATTTCGGCATAAACGGCTACGTGCGCATCGCCTATTGCGTGGATTACGATATGATTGTCCGCTCAATCCCCGCCTTTGAAAAACTGTTTATGAGCTACAAGCAACAAGGCTAAAAACACGATTGTAATAAGACAAATCAAGGCACATATATGTTGATTTGCGCAACGAAAAATCTATCTTGAAAAAGCGACAATTTTTCATAAACAATGACTTTACACAAACAAAAACGGCGTATAAAACGCCGTTTTTGATATTTTATATCTTTTTTATATTAAGGTTTTATCGCACTTTCAGGCGTTTGACGGTTTGTCAAAAAGTGCCGCCGCCACGCAAATAGTCGCATAGCAAATCTCTTGCAAACACGTTGTCGCCAAGCGTTGCCAACACTGTCAAGTGGTGATAGTCCGACGTATACGTATCCGTGACAATGTAGTATGTTTTCTTCGGATTGTACACAACGTTGTCTTTTTCCGACTCGCCGTACGGGCTGTACGCTATATGATAATCAGTGTTTGAAGTGTACATAAACTTGTTTTTAAGCTCCGTGCCGTTGAGCGAGCAAAGCACGATTTTGTTGTCAAACGGCAAAAGCGTTTGCACTTGAGAAACAGTCACGTTGCCGCTTGAGAGCGAATATGGTTTTCTCGTCTTCAAGTAGCCACCGCCGAGCATGATTTGATATTGGCTTCCCCACGTCTGCATGCCTATCGAGCAATAGAGTTCGGCAACTTTGTTGACGATCGTCGTACTTGAAACGTCGCGGCTCAAAGTCGCAACGACTTCGTTGGGATTGCCGATTTCGTCTTTGTATTTTTCAACGAGATCGTTGATGATAGAATCGCTTGCATATTTTGAATACACGCTGTTTCTTATCACTTGCACGTTGCTCGTATTGCTTTGTTGATTTGCAAAATTTAGGCGAACTTCGGCAGCACTTATGCCCGAGTTGTAGCCGCCGCCTTGGACGTGATACACGCCGTAGCTGTCGGCGTATGCGTAGGACTGGTGGGAGTGCCCTTCAAATACGATGTCAACGTAGCCGTTTGAAAGGGATATGTCGTACCACCCCATGCCATCGGATTCTCTGCCGCCGTCATGCAAAGAATAGACGATATAGTCCACCCCTTGCGCGCGGAGTCTGTTTGCCTCTTCCTTGACAAGCGTTGTAAGTTCGCTCTTGACCTTGAAGTTTACGTCACTGCACATGCTTGACGAAATTGACGAATAGCAATCGCCGATTGCGCCGATGATGCCCACTTTTGCGTCGCCGAACTGAACGACGGTGGACGGCTGGCAATACTCCACTCTCTTGTTGGTGGCATTGTCGTAGACGTTGATTGCAAGGAAGGGGAAATTGGCAAGTTGTGCGTTGGTCTTAATCTTTTCGGTTGACCAGTCAAACTCGTGGTTGCCGAGCGTCATGGACGAGCAATTGATATAGTTGAGCCATTCGGTTGCAAGTTTGCCCTTGGTGTTGTTGGACTCGCTGCTACCCTGCCACATATCGCCGGACGCCAAAACAACGGTGTTGGACGTTGCTTGTTGATCTTTGAAAAAGGTTGTCAGCTCGTCAACGCCGGGTTGAGTGTCGGAGTCGCAGTACATGCCGTGCAAGTCGTTGATGCCGTAAAGGTTGAAGTTGACGATCACGCTCGTGCCGCAATTGTCGCACTTTTCATCGTTGTCTTTGTCGGCATGATTGCAAGCGGACGTCATATTTTGTCCGCACTTGTCGCACACTCCGTCACCGTTTAGGTCAGCGTGATCGCAATTTTCGCCTTGCTTGCTCTCGTATCTTTTCAGCACCGATTGATCGGAATCCGCATATTCTCCGCCGCCGATCGCAATGACGGCAATGGACTGATTGGCTTCGAGCTGTATGCTCGTTTCAGTGGTCGTGCCGATGGTTGAGCCGATGATGTACTGATACATCGTCGCGTTGGCAATTGCACTCCAACTTGCAAGTCCGTCTTCGGATATGGTGACGACGGGAGTTGCAAGTTTTGTCTTCTCGCCTTGTCCGCCCTGCTTTTTGTAGGTCTTGGGCGTGGACCACATGCTGTTTTTGTACGTAGTGCCGTTGCCGACTGCTTGAACGGTGACGGTTTCGCCGTCGTTTAGTTGCACCACCGTGTATATCGTCTCGATTTGACGACCGCTGAGGTTGCAAACATAACTTTCCGCATGCTCGACGGCTTTCCATCTTGCAATACCTTCGCCGTTTATCGTCACGACAGGAGTTTCGAGCTCCTTTGCAAAAGCGTCGATTTTAAGGTCGCACGCAACGAGTGTAAACGACGTGCACACCACGACGATAAGGCAAACGAGCGCAATGATTCTTCTTTTCATAAGACTCCGAACGATACGCGCACTCAAGGCGTCTTCGCACTTATCGCGCGAATTTTGCGTATCTAAAATATATTGTATAGAGTATACAACTTTTGCGCACGCGATGTCAAGACAGATGTCAAACGCTTTGTATATTAAAACCGCAACAAAAAAGCCGCTAAAAAGCGGCTTGAATGCTTTTATGTCACGCAAAAGCGGCTATCATCGTATGCACCGTGCAATAAATTTTTTGCATTTTGTGGATATGTTGCGAATTTTTTGGCGGCACTACCCACCCAAAAGTTGCGGCATACAATCATTTCAAAGTGTATGACGTGTGTTCTTTCCACTCGGGATAGCCGTCAACGTTCGGGTCGTGATTTTTGCAAAAGGCACAATATCTTGCAGACAATTCTTTTGCGATTTGCTCGTCTTTCTCGTCAAACTTGCGCCAACCGTGTTGCCAAAGCCCGAGAATATACCACAAATCGCTGCTGTGATACGCGCCTGCATTGTCGCCCGGCAAGTCGTGATAAAAGCGCATGACCCACACTTTGTTTTTGGATTTTTTAAGATATGCGTTTGCCTGCCCGTGAAGATAATTTTTTAGCAAATCGTCTTTTGTGACGCCGATGATGCACGGCACTTGTTCGTCGGAAAAAATCGTTTTGTACAAATCCTTTCTCACGATTTTGCCGTCATATACGGGCATCGTGGAAAGCATGGATTTTGCAAGTCCGAACAAATTGCGCTTGGTCAACCTGTTCCAGGCAAGGAAAACGTCCTGATAACTTGCGGTTTTTATATCCATACCGCGTTTTGCAAGGTCGCGTTTGACAGAGTTGAAAAATCTTATCGCACGCTTTTTCGATTTCGGAGAGAATATACCGCTCGGTGATGCCCCCGAGAGCATAATCACGCCTTTTACCATTTTCTTCACATCCGGCAGCAACATAAGATTCTGTATGGATATTGCGCCTGCGCTTTGCCCCATAAGAGTGATGTTGTCGGGATCTCCGCCAAAGACGGAAATGTATTGCTTCACCCACTCGATTGCCGCCTTCATATCGTAAAAGGCAAGGTTGCTTGTCGTCTCGTCCGAGTAGTATCCGAAAACGTTCAAGCGATAATTAAATGTCACGAAAATCACGTCTTGTTCTGCAATCGTCTTGCCGTCAAACGGCTTTTCGTCGCTTGAACAAATGGTGAATGCGCCGCCGTGTATGTACACGAGAACGGGCAAATTCGTCTTGTCCTTAGGTGCGTATACGTTGACGTTGAGACAATCTTCCGAATAAGTGAACCTTAAACCTTCACGGAATTCTTTATAGTAAAAAATATCCTGCTTACTCTTCGACTTGCTCTCGTCGAAGAACTGTCTCCACTGCGGACATGCGTCACCATATCTGGTTGCAACGACTTTGTCTTTTAGCGGTTCAAGCACGGGTTTTTCAAATCTTTTTGCAGTAGCATAACGCATACCGAGAAACGCACAGGTCTCTCCGCGGTCTATTCCGACAATTTCGTGATTTTGATTTTTTATAACGTATTCCATAGTTTATATAGTTGTTTTGTACAATTAAAGTTGATTTTTGGTGTATTTTCGGCGCGGTCAGTAAATGGTAAATCTATCGTCTCATTATGTGAGCGCGATATTTGGTGTCAGACAAGGAAAAGCGGTGCGAGAGGCAATTCTAGTGTACTAAAGCGTACACGAATTGTCGGGCGCAACGATTTGACGCAGTATCACGCCAAATAGCACACTCTACTGGTGAGCGCGATATTTGAATGAAGAACAAGGAAGATCCACGCTAACGGCAACCCTAATGTACAAATAGTACATGAGTTGACGGGAGCGCGGCTCTGACGCAGTTATTCGTCAAATAGCGCGCTCACCACTTGTTTTCACAATATTCGCAGAACGCATACATATCCTTCACTTCCACTTTCGTGCCGTCGTCAAGGATTGCAGTGCCGCTCCAAATGCCGTGGACTTGGTGACAGTGCATGCGAAGAAGATTGAGAACGTTAAGGTCGCCGTGATGGTCGTAGAACGGTTTCATGGTGAAATCGAATCTGCCGTCCTGAGATATGAAATGCCAGTCATTTGAGAATTTGTCGGGTTTGGGGAAAACTTCGACGTCGACGGGGCCGAACTTATGCGCTTTGCCGTCCCAGAAAATCGCGGTTTCGGTTGCGTGTGATTCGTCACCGATTCCCCACGTGATTTCAAAGCCGAAGATATGGTCTTTGCCGTCTGCGCCCTTTACGACTTTTGAACCGTTGCCCCAGTACCAAACCATTTTGTAGGGGGTGTTGACTCTACCCCAGTCAAGAAAAGCGAACGTGTCTTTTTTGTCAAAAGTCCACACCTTGTCGCCCCAGCGGAAAGTGCCTTCGCAAGGCATACTGTTTTGCTTGGTGGTCATAAAATATCTCGTCGGCATGCCTGAAAACGGCAAAACGGTGGTGATATTTTCAAGACCGTCCATTATGTCCATCGAGAAATTGCACTCGACTTCTTTGCCCTTGAATTTGCCTTTGAAATACAACGTGCGAGAATTCGTTTTGGTGTCAAACTTGACGTACGTGTTGCCGACGGTATGTTCGAGAACGTTCGGCTCGTCGCCCTTCGGAGGAAGCATATACTTTTTGCCGCCGAGAAACAGTCCCGTGCATTCGAGTATCGTTCCCGTATGCAATTTTGAATTGTTCTGTCTGTGTTTAAGATCCGTTATGGACGCTTGCGCAAAGCCGCCGATGGAGATGTTGGCAAAGTTGATTTGCACCATCATTTCTCCGTTTGAAATCTGATAAAAATCCCATTCTTTTTTGCGGTTTGCAGGTCTTGCGTTTTCGCGTTCATACTCGAATACGTTGTGTCTTGCCCAGCCGGGCGCAAGCAAAGTGCCATCTTTTGCCAACAACTTGGTCGGCTCGGTATACTCCGTTTGTTTGCTGTTGACTTCACCGTCAATCCAACTCGGATAAGTTCTTCTCATTTTCCCACTCCTTATAACTTTGCGTTTACGTTTATCGTCACATAAACGATTATATGTTTATTATACAATATAAATGCGTGCGTTTCAATAGCGAGTTTCATACAAACGTATGCGAACACGTCTTATAAACTTGCCGGCAAAAACGGCAAGAAAGGGTTTGGCATTATTAAAACGGTTTGCTATAATAAAAAACATGAAAGAATTTACGATAAAACCGATAGCGCATATCTCGACGCCGTTCAAAGAAAAATTCGGCATACCATGTCAAAGCGGAAGAGTGAACGCAGTCGGGAGAATAGTTTTCACTCCCGAGTTCCGCAACCCCGACGCGATACGCGGCATAGACGGCTTCTCTCATATATGGCTGATTTTCGATTTTTCGGAAGCACATCGCGACGAATGGAATGCAACCGTGCGTCCGCCCCGTCTCGGCGGCAATGTAAAAATGGGCGTTTTTGCAACGCGCTCGCCGTTCCGCCCCAACTCGCTCGGTCTGAGTCTTGTCAAACTCGTGTCCGTCGAACACACTCAAAGCGACGGAGACGTGCTTGTCGTCGAAGGCGTTGACCTTCTTGACGGCACACCGATTTACGATATAAAGCCCTATCTTGCAACAGACGTAAAAACTGACGCAACGTTCGGATTTTCGGCGGATTGCGACTCTCACCGTCTTGCCGTAAACGACGAAAAACTTATCGTCTCGGACGAAAGCGTACGCGCAAAAATCAGAGAGTGCATAGCGCAAGACCCGCGCCCCGCATATCAGGAAGACGGCAGAATATACGGAATGAGATACGACGACTACAACGTAAAATTTACGGTTGAAAACGACGTCGCAACAGTGGTTTCGGTTGAAATAAAGCGATAAAAAGCAATAGGCGCGACTTTTAATTAATAAACAATTTTTCAATAACAGATATTTTACATATAAAAAACGCACTCATAAAGTGCATTTTCTGCATTTTAATATATTTTCTTTTATAAATCTGCAACTTACCCGTTTGCTTTTCAAAAGCAACAAAGAAACTTCGCGTTTTTTAATTGCGTCTAATCTATGAAGAACTTGCTATCGTTGACTTTGAGCATAATCTGCGGGACATGTTGCTGGGCAAGGAACACCGCAAACAACACGAGCAGACAGCCTACGAATTCTTTTGCCGTGTACGTTTCACCGAGAATGGCGACTCCCGACACGAGCGCGATTACGGATTCGAGCGACATTATGAGCGTGCAAAGTTCGGGCGGCGCGTATTTTTGACCGACCGTCTGCAACGTGAACCCTATGCCTGCCGAGAATATGCCGACGTAAAGTATAGACAATATATTGCCGCTTAATGCGCTTGCCGGCGGAAAACCTTGCACTGCCATTGCAGGAAGGCTTAAAAGTGCCGCTACGACAAATTGCACAAACGTAAGTTTGAACGGATCCGTTTCGTCGACGTACTGGTCGATGAACATGATCTGGAGTGAGAACATCACCGCACAAAGAAGAAGCATCCCGTCCGCTTCCGTAAAGGAAACGTCTGCGCCCGTCATACACATAAGATAAAATCCGAGAACGCCGATGGCTATCGCAAATCTGCAAAACGGAGAAACTCTGTGGCGCACGAGTATCCCGAGCATAGGCACGATGACGATATAAAGCGCAGTGATGAAGCCGGTCTTGCCCACCGACGTATGTTCGATGCCGTATTGTTGAAGATTGTTTGCCAAAAACAAGCAAATTCCGCAAAGCGCACCGCCTATAAGCGTTGCTTTGTTGAACGGTTTCGACTTCTTACCACGCTTTTTATCCACGAAAAAGTTGACGACAAGCATCAGTCCTATCACTGCGACGGCGAGAGAAAAACGAAGTCCGTTGAAAGTAAAAAACGGCACGGAAGAAGACGCTTGTTGTTGGAATACGAACGCGAATCCCCAAACAAGCGCGCACAAAGACACGAAGAACGTTCCAAGTAAATTGTGCGATTTTCTTTCCATAAGCTATCTTATATTTTATGATTTCTCTCTATATTGCGTTCAAAAACAAGTCACGCCGTTTCGCTTTGAGCCTTTTCCAGTGCGCGATTGAGAACAATATAATCGTTCAGCGAAAGTGCTTCGCCCCTAACGAGCGGATTGAATCCGCATGACACGATAAGTTCGGTTGCGTCTTGTTTGCTCATCTTGAAAGCAACAGACAAGTTGTTTGCAAGCGTTTTTCTGCGCATTGCAAACGAGCCGCGTATAAGTTTGTGAAGAAGCGCGGCGTTTTCTCCGTCGAGTTTGTGGCGGTCAATATCTATGCGCACCACCGCACTGTCCACGTTCGGCGCAGGATAAAACATATTTCGGTTGACGTTTCTCGTGACTTTTGCGTTCCCTGCCGATTCTATTGCAAGCGTGATTGCGGAATAATCCGCCGTGTTTGCCTTTGCAACGAATCTGTCCGCGACTTCTTTTTGTACCATAATCGTGAGACTTTCGATGTCGAGCGCGCTTTCGATAAATCTCATTGCAAGCGGCGTTGTGATGTAATATGGAAGATTTGCAACCACTTTGAATCTGTCGCCGACGATTGATTTCAACTCGTCGTCTTTCATTTTGAGCACGTCACGGAATACGACTTCTACGTTGTCAACGCCTTGAAGCGAAAGTTCGAGAACGGGTTTGAGATTGCCGTCAACTTCAAAAGAGTAGACTTTCTTTGCTGCCTTTGCAAGCGCACGCGTGAGCGTACCTGCCCCCGTACCTATTTCGACGACGACATCGTCTTCCGTCACTCCGCTGTCCTGAACGATTGCGTCAAGAAGATTGCCGTCGGTGATGAAATTTTGCCCGAGAGCCTTGTTGAAGCGGAAATTCGTGCCGCGGATAATGTCTTTTATGCTGTTGTTTTCCATATTTTTCCTTACGCAATGCCGAATAATTCAAATCGGCTTGCACATTCTAACTACACACGACAACTTCGTGTCATACCAAAGACGAAAAGTCTGAAGTACAAAAGATAAAAACGGAAGATTCCCCCTTTCGTTTTTATTTTTTTAATACTCCGTATCTTCTCTTATCGTCTCTCTGACCTTGTAGTGCGCACCCGCTTGCTTTGCGAGTTCTCCGCACGCCTTGATTTCGTCTTCTCCTATGAAATCGACAACAGACATGGTCGTGTCTATGCCTGCGTCGACGCAATCTTTCGTGAATTTTAGCATCGCGTCGAAAGCCGCTTCGCCGTACTTGCTGCGGCATATCTCCTGATATGTCTCTTTATTCGACGCATTGAGCGAAATAGACACGCTGTCAACGTACGGCGCAATGAGTTTTGCAACGTCGTCGCGGTTGTTTATGAGATTGCCAAGTCCGTTTGTGTTGATACGAACGTGGCAACCTTTGTTTTTAATATAAGGCCCGATTTGCGAAATCATGGAAAGGTTGCAAAGCGGCTCTCCGAAACCGCAAAAAACCACTTCCTTGTATTTCTTCAAGTCGTACATGGAAAGGTCGTCCACAAGTTCCTGATAAGTGGGTTCTTTAAGTAGCCACAACTCGCTTCCGCTCACGCCGTCCTTTATGTTGCGGATACAAAATTCGCAATTGTTGGGGCAACGATTTGTGATATTGAGATAAAGGCTGTCGCCGAATTCATACACGTAATTGTTGGTCATTTTCTTTTTCCCGAGTGCCGCCTACATCTCGCTTACCTGCGAACTGCGACACGTTTTATACTTTAATTATATTTTCAGATTTATTTGTTCGTTTGCCCGCTATATCGCAAACGGCCGTTCATATTGCTTATTGTATACGATAAAACAGCCTTTTTGCGTTTTTCGTGGTTATATCGTCAATTTCTTCGCGGCTTATTCCAAGCACTTCGCTTGCCTTGTCCGCAACGAGATTCACGTATTTAGGCTCGTTGACTTGTCCCCTGAACGGTACGGGCGTCATATACGGGCAATCCGTTTCGAGCACCAGTCTTTCAAGCGGAACGGCAGACAGCGATTCTATATTATGCTTTGCGTTTTTGAAAGTTATCGCGCCGCCGAAAGAGTAATATGCGTCGAGTTTGTCGAAGATTTTGACGTATTCGGCAGAGCCCGAGTAACAATGCAGAAGCAGTCCGCAATTTATATACGATTTCATATCGAAAAGTATTTTCCTTGCGTCTTCGTAAGCGTCTCTTACGTGCAAAACGATAGGGAGTTCGACTTCGTTTGCAAGTTCGATTTGCTCGCAAAACGCTTTCTTTTGCAACTCACGTATACTGTTGTCGTAATAATAATCAAGCCCGATTTCACCTATCGCAACCGCCTTGTTGTCACTTGCGAGTTCTCTTATCACGGCGTATTTTTCGTCGTCTGCCGTATCGGAATCGTGCGGATGTATTCCGGGTGCAAAATACACGCTGTCGTGCCTTGATGCGATGTCTCTTGCAAGCACGCTTGACGGCAAATCGTAGCCGACGCACACCGCACACTCTATGCCGTCCGTGCCGAAAGAGCCGACGATTGCGTCTTCTCTTTCCATAAGTTTTTCATCGTTCAGATGACAGTGAGTGTCAATAAGCATATCTTATACCTTTTGTTTGTTCCTATCGCAAGCAAAGTCGCCTTTTGTGTTTTTTGCTTTTTATAAGCAAAGCCGCCTTTTCCAAGACGGCTTTTGCTGATTATCTGACCGTCGAGCCGCTCTTCACGGGTTTTTCGGGAGTTACGAGCACGATCCGCTCTTCTCCGTTTTCGTCTTTTTCGCAAGCGCAGAGCAACATACCCTGACTTTCGATGCCGCGAAGTTTTGCAGGCTTGAGATTGTACACCACAACAACGTTTTTACCCACCATTTCTTCGGGTGTGTAGAACTTCGCGATACCGCTGACGATAGTGCGAGTTTCTTCGCCGATTTGCACGGAGAATTTGAGAAGTTTATCGGCTTTTTCGACTTTCTCCGCCGTCACGATTTTGCCGACGCGAAGTGCGATTTTCGCAAAATCGTCTATTGTGATTTCGTTTATGTCAACGACGTTTTCCACTTTCTTTTCTGCCTTTTTCTCTTGTGCTTTTTTCTCCTGCTTCGGTTCGGACTGTTGCTCGGTTTCTTCCTTGATAAGACCTTTTGCCAAGAGTTCTTTCTTCACTTTGTCGGCGTCTATACGCGCAAACAGATGTTGCGGATTTTCCGCCACTTTCGTGCCGTTTGCAAGCAATCCGAATTTGTCAAGGTCGTTGAAATCGCGAAGCGTCGTTCCGCATTGCTCTGCAACTTTTTGAGACGTTGACGGCATAAACGGATAAAGCATACTTGCGCAAATCACGATAGTTTCCGTGAGATTGTAAAGCACGGTTGCAAGGCGATCTTGTTTCGTATCGTCTTTTGCAAGCACCCAAGGCATCGTTTCGTCAATGTACTTGTTTGCCCTTCTGAGCACCGTGAATATCTCACCGAGTGCGTCTGCGGTGCGGTATGTGTCTATGTATTTAAACACCTTGTCGCGAGCGGCAGTCGCCACCGCTTTCAAATCGTCATCGACCGCTTCTTTCACGCCTTTGTCGCAAACAACTCCGCCAAAATACTTGTTTGTCATAGCGACGGTGCGTTGCACGAGATTGCCGTATACATTGACAAGTTCCGAATTGATGACGTCAATCACCATATCCCAACCGATAAGTCCGTCGTTGTCGAACGGCATTTGCGAGAGAAGATAATATCTCACCGCATCCACGCCGAAGAAATCGACGAGATCGTCCGCATAGATGACGTTGCCCTTCGATTTTGACATCTTTCCGCCGTTTTGCAAAAGCCACGGATGTCCGTAAATCTGTTTCGGGAGCGGCTCGCCCATCGCCATAAGGAAGATAGGCCAGTAAATCGAGTGGAAACGTACGATATCCTTTCCGATGATATGGACGTCCGCCGGCCATTCTTTCTTGTACAAATCACTGCTGTTGCCGTCCGCATCATAGCCGATACCCGTGATATAGTTGGTGAGCGCGTCAAGCCACACGTACACGACGTGGCGGTTGTCAAAGCTCACGGGAATACCCCACGTAAACGACGTTCTTGACACGCAAAGGTCTTGAAGACCGGGTTTTAAGAAGTTGTTGACCATCTCGTTTTTGCGCGATTGCGGAACGATGAAATCGGGATGATCTTCATAATATTTCATCAGTCGATCGGCGTATTTCTGCATATTGAAGAAATAGGCTTCTTCTTCTGCAAGCTTGACTTCTCTGCCGCAGTCCGGGCATTTGCCGTCAACGAGTTGGCTCTCCGTCCAGAACGACTCGCAGGGAGTGCAATACCAGCCCTTGTACGAGCCTTTGTAGATGTCGCCTTGTTCGTAGAATTTTTTGAAAATTTTCTGCACTTGCTCTTCGTGTTCTTTGTCGGTGGTGCGGATAAACTTGTCGTACGTGGTGTCCATAAGGTCCCAGATACGTTTGATTTCCGCCGCTTTATCGTCGACGAATTGCTTGGGAGTCACTCCCGCCGCTTGTGCTTTGAGTTCTATTTTTTCGCCGTGTTCGTCAGTGCCGGTCTGGAAGAACACGTCGTATCCTTCCATACGTTTCGCTCTTGCAATGAGGTCGGAAAGCACAATTTCATACGTGTTGCCGATGTGCGGCTTGCCCGACGCATATGCGATTGCGGTCGTCATATAGAATTTCTTTTTGTCTTGCATGTTATTCACCTCAAATCGGGGCTAATGGTACCCTTCTTTTATAACTTTATACATTATACATCTTTTATGAATAAAAGTAAACGATTAGTCGCATATCTTTGAACGCTTAATAATACAATTTCATCATGAACGCCGCGTTTTTGATTATCAGCGTAATAAGTCTCGTGATGATGACGATTCACTCACCCGAATCGGCGTTTTCTTCCATGATAAACGGCGTGAGCGGCGCAATATCTCTTTCAATCAAACTCGTCGCCATTTACGCGGTGTGGCTGTCCGTTCTCGAAATGATGAACAAAACCGGTATTGACAAGAAACTGTCCAAAATCCTGAAACCGCTGATAAAAAAGATATTCAAAAAAGAAAGCGAAGAAGCGTACGACTGGATTTGCATCAACGTGTCGGCAAACATGCTCGGCATGGGCGGAGTCGCAACGCCTGCCGGAATCAAGGCAATGGAAAGAATGCAGGACGGCAGCGAAAAAGCGACTCACAATATGGTTATGCTGTTTGTGATAAACGCAACGAGCATACAACTCATTCCCGCAACCGTGATTGCGATGCGTGCTTCGGCAAACTCACAAAACGCGGCAGACATAATTCTTCCGACGCTTATATCGAGCGGCATCGCAACGCTTCTGGGAATAATTATATGCAAGGTTATGTCACTCAAAAAAGACGACGACGCGGTTTTGTCGTGCAGTGTCACAAACAATGCAAAAAGCAACGAAAAAGGCGGTTTATCAACACGTATCGGCAATATAAAATCCGCTTTATGCAAATTAAAACAAAAACGAAACGCACCTAAATCAACCATAAAAAGCGTTGATAAAAACAAAAAAGGCAGGCAAAAATGCAACAAATAAGCGTCTACGTTTTGCCTGTACTCGTGATAATTTTGCTTGTCGTGTGCATTGTAAAAAAGGTACGCGCCTACGACTGTTTTCTCGTCGGCGCAAAGGAATCTCTTTCTCTCGTCAAAAGCATTTTCCCATATATCGCATCCATTTTCGTCTGCATCGAACTATTCAAAGCGAGCGGTTTGTCGAACACGGTTTCGTCGTTTCTCGCAAAACCGCTCGGATATATCGGCGTGCCGAGCGAGATTGCGGAACTCATATTGCTCGTTCCCCTATCGGGAAACGGGACCACCGCTCTTCTTGAAAAAATAATAGCGGAGTACGGCGCGGATTCTTATATCACGAGATGCGCAAGCGTCATAGCGGGCGGAAGCGAAACGGTGTTCTACATATCCGCCGTATATTTTGCAAGCACAAAAGTTAAGAAACTGCGCTACGCAATCCCCGTGTCGCTATTTTGCACGCTTCTCGGCGCGCTCCTTGCCTGCGCCATGTGCCGAATTATGTAAAAATGTTTGCAAAAGAAAAGGCTCGCCGTGGCGAGCCTTTTCTCTTGATAAAATTTACTTCTCTTCGCAAACTGCGTTGAGTTTTTCAATGAGTCGGTCAACGTCGATGCCGTGCACGCCTGCCGCTTCTTCAAGCGTTTCACCGTGTGCGAGCATGCAGTGCAAGCAATGCATTCCGCTCTCTTGCAATACGTTTGCAAGTTTGTCGGGATCGCCTTGTGCCAATACGTCGATGATGAGCATATCTTTCGTGATCATTGTGTTACCTCCGATATAAGATTGTATAAAAAATATATTTTTATTCTGTGAAAAAGCCGCTGAGATACAGCCACACCACAAGCGCGACCAAACCGAGCGCGAGCAGCACTGCGATTGCAACCTTCCAAGGCGACACCGGCGATTTACCTGTGGATTTGCCCGTCCTGCCGTTGATGATGAAGCCGTAAAGTTTCTTGCGATACTTATACGAACACACCCAAAGGGGCAGGAGCATATAGTGGAATTTGTTGTTGCAGAACTTGGTGTTGACGTTGAGATAGTCCACAACGTCTGCATTGTAGTCGCTCTTGATCGAGTTTTCGATATCTTCGCTCATTTGTCCTTGCGCAACGGAAAATCCGCCTGCAAGCGAAGTGTCGTATCTCTCTGCGGCGAAGCCAGAGATATAATCTCTGTTGTACGCTTCGAGATTTTGCGTGTCGAAAGGAAGAATTTTGTTGAGTTCTTTTTGTTCGATCTGCGTGCTTGCCTCAACCGGCATATCTTCAAAGGACATATCTTTGTTGCCGCTGACGTTGTACCAGTATATGTACGTCTCTGTGCGACGGTCTTTGCCTGAACCTACCGTTCGGGTGCGCCTTTCGCCCAGTCTTCCTTCATACGACGAATGGGTGTCCGACGTGAACGCATACGACGGTATGTAAATACCTTTGAATTTGTCCACGGAGAAGTTCTTTTTCAGCCCGATAGGCGCAAAGATTTTCTTCTTTATCCACTTTTTGCCGGCGTTGGCGGCGTCTTCTTGCGCGAGTGCGAAAGGAAGAATGGCATTTGGTTTCAAGCCTTTGAGATCTTCGATCTTGACAATGTTGGTTGCGCCGCAATAGGGGCATTTGACAGCCGTGTCGAACGATTCAAGCGTAATATCGCCGCCGCAGTTGGGGCATTTGTACACGTCGTCGTCGATGAGCACTGCACCGTCCTTGAACTCCTTGTCGTAGTCGCGCCTGAAACACTGTCTTTTCTCAACAGGACGAGTCGCATCGCAATAGGAACAATGCAACGCGCCCACCTTCGGATCGTAGACCATATCCGCGCCGCAATGGGGGCACTTGGATACGCCTGTGTTTTTATAATCGAAAACGTCTGCCATAAATCAGCGATTATTCTATCTTCGCTCCGCATTCGGGGCAGAATTTCATACCCGCTTTCACGCTTGCTTTGCACTTGGGGCAAGTAGCGTTTTGAGGCGCTCCGCATTCGGGACAGAACTTTGAACCGACGGGGACGTCCGCTCCGCATTTGCCGCATTTTGCGGTTTCCGCAGCACCGACTTTTGCTCCGCATTGGGGGCAGAATTTCGCACCTGCTTTCACGCTTGCGCCGCATTTTGCGCATTTGACTTTCTGGACCTGCGTTTCGTCAAGGCTTTGAGCAAATTGATTGCCGACTCTTGCACCCAAGCCGAGACCGATGCCTGCCGCGCCGAACATACCGCCCATACCGGGGTTCTTTGCCGCGTCGCGCATTGCCTGCACGGATTCGTATTGTGCATAATCGCCCATCTTGCCGTCAAAAACACCGAGCGTGGTGCGTTTGTCCATCGCTTGTTCCACCGCTTCGGGAAGTTTGAGATTGCGGATAATGACGGAATCGATGTCAAGGCCGAGTTCGTTGAATCTCGGTTTTGCGTGTTGGCAAGCGGTTTCGCCGAGTTCGAGATAATTCGCCGCAAGTTCGAGCGCGGGAATTTCACATTCGCCGAGCATATCCGTGAGTTCGGAAAGAACGATAGATTTAAGATGTTCCTGAATGTCTTCCGTCTTGTAGGAATGAATCGTGCCGAAAACTTCTTTCATGAACTTTTCGGGGTTGGAAACGTGGAAAGAGTATTCGCCGTGACCCGCGATGCGAATCATACCGAAATCCTTATCACGCATCATAACGGGATTCGGAGTGCCCCACTTCATTTGCGTAAATCTGCGCAAATTGACAAAGTAGACGTCTATTTGTTTTGGGTTTTCAAATGCGTATTTCCAGTTTGCAATCGCGGTGAGAACGGGCGTTGAACCTTCATCGAGTTTCCAATTGCCTTCCGTGAAAACGTCGCAAACAGATCCGCGATATACGAAGATAGCCGCCTGAGAAGGTCTGACGATAAGTTCCGAACCTTTCATTATCGCATATCTGTCGTCGTATTCGAATTTTTGAACTATTGTATTTTGAGTGCTGTCTTCCCATTGAATGACTTTGAGAAGTTGTCTTTTTATCAAGCCCATAGCAATCTCCTTGTTTTTCTTGTTGACAACATTATACCATATATATGCGCAATTTCAATAAAAATTTTATTTTGCGCGCGTGTTTTTGTACATTTTGAGCGGCAAACTACAATTTTTCGCCCGAACTGCCATTTTTGCGACTTTCTCGTGACATCCGACACAAATCCGTACACGCCGCTTTTGCCACTCTGCTTTGCAAACAACGATAGACTGCCCTGCCGCCTTTTCAACTCTATTTTTGCAAACAACGGCAAATCACACTTGCCGATTTTTTCATTTACACGAAATCGCACACTCATTTTCTACATTACTTTGGCAGGTAACGCAAAGCCGCGCTTGCTTTTTTGAAAAAGAAAACTCGCGCCGAAGCGCGAGTTTCTTTCAAGCGATAAAGTCGCTTATTAATTGATTGGGATGATGGTTATGCCGGAGATTGCTTGATACATGGGTATCGTTTGTCCCACGGAGACAACGTTTGCGCCGATCTTGTTCACATCGTCTTGGGTTGCAACGCGAGTTGTCACCACAGTGCCGTTTGCGTCAACCACGGTGCCCACTGCCGCAACGAGCGTGTAAACGACCTTGCGGTCTGCAAACTTGGGCAATGCAAACAATGTGTCCGTTGAGGAGAACATCACCGAGTAGCTTGCAACCTTTTTGCCCGAGATGTCGTACACTTCCGCTTTGCCGAACCATGCCACGCGCATCTCGACAGAGCCGACCTTGTAGGTCATCGGCAGCGACGCTCCGGTATTGGAGATTGTCACAGACGGGACAGCCACGTTCTTGTTTGCTTGCGAGATTCCGACCGTGATACGCTCTTGCGCGCCGAGTTGAAGCGTTGCGCTTTGACCGTCCGCCGACGTCGAGATGCCGCTCGAAGAAACCGTGTAGGTGGTGTTTGCAGGCATTGAAACGATGACGTAGTTGAAGTTGATCGTACTTGTCGTTGCCGTGGTTGCAAACGTTGCCGTTCCCGTTGCAGCGTCGTAAATCGGATCATACACGTTGAACGTTACTTTGTACTCAAACGGCATAGTCTGGCTAGAAGTGCTGTACGGATTGAGCGAGAAGTCGCTTGCCGCAATTCCGTTTGCCACGTTGCTGGTGTAAGAACCGTCGTTTGCGACTATCTTGCTTGCCGTCATTCTCTTGACAAGGAAAGGCACTCTGAATTCTTGCACGTTGCCGTCTTTGTCGATGAGTTTTGCAATCACGTTGATGACGCCGCCCATATAATCGGGTCTGAATTCGTCATAACTCCACACAAGAGCGCCGTCCGCAGTGCCTTCGATGGTGCTGTACGTGCGAGTTTCGGTTTCGTCCGTTTGCACGCCCGCCACGACAACGTTCTTACGAACGTTGAGCGTAATCGTTGTCGGCATTGTCGGTTTTTGATATTCGTACGGATTGACGTATTTGCTTTCGCCTGTCTTTGCCGTATTAACGTAACCGACGAGTTGTCTGAACGCAGTTTCCGTTGCGGTTGCCGCGCCTTTCGCGCTTCTGTCAAGCACCTTGACGGTGACTTTTATCTTCTGCACGCCGACGCGGTTGACATTGTCGTCGCTTGCGTTCTTCTTGCCGTAGTCGTACTCGCCTTCATAGTTGACGATTGCCTGCGCCGTGAATTCACCGCCTGCGTACGTCACGTTGACGCCACTGAAGTCCCACGTAATCGGCAAAGACTTGGTCTCGCCGTTTGCAAACGAGAGCGTGATCGTGGACGGGAAGTTGACGTATTTTCTGTCAAGTTCTTCGCCCTTCAACTCGACGTATTCGCCGCCTTCGAGTTTGTAAGTGCCGTCAAGATTATTTCTGACGTAGCCCGACGTTGCGGTTGCGGATTTCTCGTAACGATTTCCGTCATAGCCCGTGACTCTGTCGAAGATTTGTTCGCTTGTGTACGGGTCGATGATGAACGTTTCGGTGTTCGCGTCGTAGAACTTGCCTGTCGTTGCGTTAAGATCGTTTTCGGTAAACTTCGCGCTCGTGTTTCTCATGCTGTCGATATGAACGACGACGTTGACGTTTGCGTTTGCGCTGTTGCCTGCGACCTTGCTTGCAACGTTTGCCTTTACTGTGACGTTGCCGCCCTTATATCCGTAAGACACGCCTGTTGCGTCCCACGTTGCGCCGAGCGTTTGCGTTGTGACGTACACGAAGATGTACAAATCGTTGCCGGCCGCGTCTTTGTAAGATGTCGTGCTTGCGTCGTAGTTCACCGCTCCGACGTACTTGGTGTAAGTCTTCGCGCTCTTATTATAGGTGTAGAACGTCACTCCGTCGTATTGGCTTTCGCTTGCAAATTCTTTGCCGTAAACGACGTAGTTTGCATGGCGTTTGTCATAAGTCGCGTTGGTGACGATGTTGCCGCCGTCGTTGGATCTGCCGTCAGTCCACCAGGTTTGCGCAAGCATGAATTGTCCGTCTACATAGTAGGTGATTTCGTTTGCGTAATTTGCGGTGTTGAAGACCGACGAATTCCAGTCATCGGCGTATGCGTCGAATTCATAGCGATAATCGCCGACGGACATATCCGTGTACGTGACGTCGCTGTTCGCGCTCGTTACCTTTGCAACGCGGAGTTTTATCTTCATTTCAAACGCCGGCATAACTTCAAACGCGCCTTCCGTCGATGCGTCGGTGTTCCAGACGTGAACGGTCATCGTTCTGTCGAGCGTGGAAGAGAGATTCTTCATATCGCTCGCATCGGGTGCGTTGTCGTAAGTGAGTCGATACGTTCCGACGTCGCCGTTTGCAAACGTGAGTTTCATAGAACTCGGAAGCGCATTTGCGCCGATATACGCCATGTGGTTGTAATAGACGTATTCTTTGGGCATGCCGCTCGTTCTGTCGTAAACGATGTCGATGTATCTGCCGTCGTTTCTGTCTTTTCCGACGAGCGTATCCGTGATTGTGGAGTACTTGCTTGCGTCGGAATAGACGTTTTGAAGCGTGGTTTCGTCGAGCATGAGTTCCGCGTCGACGATGGTGCGGTCAAGCACCGTGACGGGCACGTTGACCGCTTGTCTTGAGAGCATATAAGTCGTTTCGTCGGTGAGCGCGAAGTCTGCGTTGCCCGTCTTTTCAATCATATACTCGATATACTTGTCGATTGCCACGTATTCTTTCTTGCCGTCTGCGTTGACGTCCTGATATACGTAACCGCCGAGTGCGTTTTCAACGCCGACTATCGTGTTGACTACAAATGCGGAGTCGCTCTTGCCGCTCTTGATGAGTGCGTCGATTCCAGACCAGTCGAAGTACGCCTTGAACACGTGTTCGTTCATTCCGCCGAGCACTGTCGTGACGTTGAGTTCGGTGGGCAGATAACTCGAATCGGTGTTAAGGAACGTATCCACGATGATTGAGCGATACTCATAGTCGGAGACAAACATAATCGTTCTGTTTGCGACGTACACTTCGATTTCGCTCGTTTCGGTCATCTCGTTCGCACCGCCGAAGTAGGTGTACGTAACGGTGAGTCTTATCTTCTTGCCGAAGAACTTCGTGATGTTGTCGTAGAAATCTTGCTCGCTCTTGAGCGTTGAGTCTGCATCTTTGAGTGCGTAAGTCGCAAGAACTTCCTGCGTGGATTCGCTGCCGTTGACGAGAACTTTCTGCATCGTGCCCGACGTGAAGAGCGTGCTTTCAAGCGCGTACGGGTCGAGAACGAATTGCGTTCCGCTTGCAAGTGCCGTGATGCCTGCCTTTGCGACGTTGACGTTGACGTTGAATTGGCAAGTGAGATTGTCGTTGCTTGCCGTCACGGTCATTTCGCCCGCAAAGCCGTCGGTGGTGTAAGTCTTGTTCCACGCCATGTTGACAGCGATGCTCTTGTCTGCGACCTTAACTTCTGCCGTGCGCGGCAATCCGCCGTAGAACTTGTCGGTTGTGAGCGTGTATCCGAATCCGCTTGCGAAGTCGCCCGTGAATCCTGCCGCCTTGTCAACAAACGTGAAGTTGTTGTTGATTGTGAAGGTGAAATCTTGAGCCCAGCCGCCGTTTTCAACGCCGAAGTCTGTGCCGAGCGTCATGATGTACGCCTTTCTTGTGAATGCGCCTTGCTTGATCTCTTCGGCTGTCGGCATAGCCGTGCTTTCCCATTGTACCGGCACGCTGTCGAATGTCTCGCCGTTTGCCACGACCGTTGCGGTGGTTGCAAACTTGAATGCGTCAAACACGTCATAACTCGTTGCTTGGTTGTTGAGCGTCACTTGGACGTTGTCAAGGAAGCCTTCCAGATAAATCTTTGCAACGTAGTCTTCCGTTTGGATGCTCAATCCGTCGTAGAAACGATACTTGCGCGTCACGTACTTGCCGTTTTCATCGCTTGCGATTTCGTTTCTATTGGGTGCGGAGTAATCCAGCCACGTCACGTCGGTGTCAAACGCATTTGCACCTTCAACCGTAGTGACAGTTGCACTGCTCGGAAGCATCCATCCGTTCTTGACGTCGTAGACGAGAGAGAGTTCGTTGCCGTCCTTGCCGCCGACGATACCTATCGGGTTGCCGTTCGTATCGTTCTTGACCGAGAGCGTTGTGTTCTTGAGCGTTGCGCTCGTCACGTTGTAGTTCGGAATATTGACGTTGATTTGGACGTTGTTGCCGCCGATATTTGCCCAGACAGTCTGCATATCGATGCCACTGACGTCTGCGCTCGTTATCTTCGTCGTCCAGCCTTGTACGTACGCAATGTACGATGTGCCGAGTTCACCGTCGGTGAGAGCCACGAATTTGCCCGAAGACACGTCTTTCTTGTACAAGCCTTGCGGATTTTCCGTACCGTCCGCGTTATAACGTTTGCCGCTATATGTGCCCTTTGTCAAGTTGACGAGCACTGCGGTGCCGTTGACCGCGTCGCCCCAATCGCCCACCGTGAAGTAGTTGTCGCGGTTTTGTGCGAAGGAGACGGGGTTGACGCCGTATGCCACGCCGTTTGCGTCAACGTGGGATTGTGCGTACACGCTGCCGGTGTAATTATCCTTGTTTGCAAGTTTGTCTGCGATTGCAAGGCGATCTTCTCTGCTCATTGCGTAGATGTCGCCGACGCTTTCGTCATAGAAGAAGTTGACGGACGCGATGCTCTGTTGTTCCACGGTGAGACGAAGCGTAATGGTTTGCATCTTATAAACCGCGTTGCCCTTGTCGTCGTATCCGTTGAACACGAGACCGAGTTTGTCGCCGTTGTCGTCAAGCACGTATGCGCTGACCTGTGCGTAAATCGTGCCGCCTTCATAGACGTTTTGTTCCGCTTTAAGTCTCGAGCACGCCGCATTGGTGTAATACTTGACGCTCGTCCAGTCGGGGTACATTACGTGAGTCGTGCTACCGCCGAAGGAGACTTCGTAACTCTCGTGTTCTTTGCGCTTGAACCAGTTCGGATTGAACGTGTCTTCGTGCGCTACGTCTACGGAGAGCGTGGACGGAGTCATTGCGGAAACCGTGATCGGAACGTAAACTTCCTGCATACCGCTGAATTCCGTGCCGATGTTGAGTTTTGCGTAAAGCGGATAATCGTTGCTGTGTTTGTATCCTTCAAACGTTATGTCGTTTTCGCCGATCGTGTAGATGCCGTTGTTATAGGCGTCGAGATATGCGTTGCCGACCTTGATGAACGGTGCTTCTATCTTAAGGTTGCTGCCTTCACCCGCGGTGAGAGTCTTTTCGACTTTGTTGCCGGAGATGTCTTTGACTTTGACCTTAAATCTCGTGCCGAACGAGTCTGCCGTTATCGTCTTTGAAGAATACGGATCGAACGTGAGCGTGTCTACCATGGAGTCGTACACGTAAGAACTTACCACGACTTTGACGTTGACTTCTTGTGCGAGTTTGCCGCTGAACGTCTTGTTTTGTCCGACAAAGCCGCTGGTGCTGTCCGTAAGACCGTTCTTGGTGACGGAAGTTGCGATTTCAAATCTGTTGCCGCCTACTTTCGCTTTGATTGTTGCTTCAAGACCGTTGTAGTAGTTGACTACGCCGTTCTTGGTGATGTTTTGAATTGCGGTTTCGAGAGCCGAAGTATCCCATTCGACGTCGAAGTTTGTCATCGAACCTTCGGTTGCGAATTTACCGCTTACTTCGGTGAACTTCTTGATGTAAGTCGCAAGGTCGTGAGTTTCTGCGGTGATGCTCATCGCGTCGATGGTGAGAACGGTTGTGTACGTTCCCTTGTCGTCGCGCTCACTCTTGAGAGCAACGGTGTTGCCGTTTGCGTCCGCCATGCTCGTGAGTCTTGAGATCTTGTAGTTCTTTGCGGTAAGGTCGATTGACGACTTCACTTCTTTTGCAAGTCCCCATTGATACGTGTAGCCAACTTTGATGACGTTTGCTTCATCGCCGTTTGCCCACTTGGTCGAGCCTTGCCAATCGTACTTGAAGTCTGCGCTGTCCCAGCTGAACGTGCCCGTCGGGAACGCCTTGCCTGTCGGCAAGGACGCACGGTCAAGCACGTAGTAGGTCTTGTCTCCGACGCTGAACGTCTTGTAAGAACCGTCTTCGTTCTTGACAAGTCCCGCAACGTACGCCGGGTAGATCAAATACTTGTTGCCGTCGTCGTTGAGATTTTCGGTTGCGCCTTTGTTGATTTCGTCCTGCGTGGGTTGTGCGAGCAACTGGTATCCGTTGGAATCCTTGCTTGCATTCGAGAGCGCGTTGATGACTGCGTATGCCGTGCCGCCCGTCGCATTGGTGAGCGTCGTGCCGAACGTGTACGTACCGCTTGCAAATTGCAATCTCACAAGGTCGGGCAGAGTTGCCATATACTTGCTGCTGGTCTTGTCGATGTCAAGAGCAAGAGCCTTCGCCGTGTAAGAGCCGTCGCTGTTTCTGTAATAACCCTTGAGCGATTGCATCTCGAAGTCGTTGGTGACGTAGACCGGGATTGCATAGAGCACGGTGTTGAGCGCATAGCCGTAGACATAGCCTGCAAGACGTCTGCCGTTTTCATCGGTGCTGGTTGCCGCCGTGAGATCCACGCTTGCAGCGTCCCAAACGATTTGCGTGCCGGTTGCATCTTTATACGGGCTTGCAGGATAGTAGGACGAGAGCGGTTTGCCTTGTTCGTCGAGAGTCGCGAACGTCACCGCCGCTTTTTGCGGGAAGAGCGTCGAATCGAAGAAGTAACTGTCTCTGAGTTGGAAGTCCTTCTTCTGACCTTCTTTGACGACATAACCCGTTCTCGTTGCGGGATCTTCTATGACGATTTCGGTCGGAGCCGAACCGCTGATGGATTCTGCGTCGTCCGAGTCGTCGAATTGGACAAGACCCGTCGTGTACGTCTTTTCAACCGTGCTGTACGGAGTTATACGGAGCATAAAGAAGTCCCATGCCCAGCCGAGATCGGTGGTGGTTTCGTTGGTTGCGCCGCCGCCGTCCTGCATAAACTTCATGCCTGCCATGTCGTTGGACTTGGCTTTGTTGTAAAGCATGCTCGAGCTGCCGCCTGCACCGCCGTTTGAATCGGAAGTATTCTTTGTGCCGTTGACCATGATTTCGATCGCCTGAATACCCGGATTCATCGTGTATTCGTTCGTGAGACCGTATTCGGTCGATTTGGGATCGAGATCAAGATAAATGTTGATTGACGGATCGATGCTTCCGCTTGCGAAAGGCAACGGAAGAATTCCGCCGACGAGTTCGGACAAGTTTTGAATCGTGCCCGGACCGAGATTCTGCAACAATCCCCACAAACCACTAACATTAACAGCATCGGTTGCAATGACTCTGACCGCCCACTTGATGAACGTAAACGGCAAGGATCTTGCATACGGCTCAACGTAGTTGACCTTCTCTTGCGTGGTTGCGCCCTTCTTTACGAGAGCGTCAAGACCGTCGAAGAAGTTGGTGATTGCGTTCTTGGTCGTGCCGAGCGTAACTTTACTCGGAGATTTAGAACTGTTGTCCAACGAATCAACGTTTACAAACCACGGCTCGTCCAAATTGTTGGCTTTGCTGAGCAAGTTGATAAGGATGCAGTTGACCATAAGGATGAGTTCGTTGTACGCATCCTTGTTGAGTTCCGCCTTGATGGAGATCTTGCCTGCGCCGTTTACGACAGCCGGCATACCTTCATAGTACGGAACGTATCCGTAGCTGTTGAACAAGTTGATGCCCACGCTCTTGATAAGGTTGGACATATCCGCCGTATAGGAGTAGGACGTCTTGTCTGCGTTCCAGCCGATTGCGTTGACGTTGTCGGACGCGGTCTTTGCGGTCGGATATTCAAACGTCTTATCGTCGCCGTCCGTACCCTTTGTGAGTTGAAGCGGGAACATATTCGCCATCATGGAGCTCAAATCGAGACAATCAAGCAAGTTTTGAACAGCAGGAACTATACTAAGGAACTTAACAAGGTTTCCGCCCGGATCGAGTTGCGTGATGAACACGTTGTTGCCGCCAACGACTACTTTAAGTCCGACATTGTAGTTTCCGCCGACTCTGTTAAGTCCGAGATTGAGAAGGAGCTTATATCCCTTGTCCGTATAGCCGTTGTTTTCTGCAAGGTTCGTTGCAGTGAACACCTTCTGCCCTGTGAGAGTAATCGTCGAATATGCATATCCGCCTTGAGAATTGCCTGTTGCAATGCCTTCCCACACCTTGTTGTTGATCGTGATGTTGAGACCGGGTTTCACGTTGTCAAGCACGTTTTGAATGAGCGACATGATGCCCGAAGTCTTGGAGAACGTCAAGCCCGCATAACCCGTCTTCACCGTTTCGATGATGTTCTTGGAGTCGATGAAACTCTTGCCCAAGCCGAGTTCGACGTCGCTAATTGCGATGTTCGCACCCGTGCCCACGCTGTCGAGAATTGCGTTGACGTTGATTGAGTCGAGGCCCTTGTCCGTAGAATTGCTTGCAACCGCGACGGATTGAATGTCGGGCAATTCAAACGGGAGATTGAGTCCGAGCATACCGAGAAGCGTGCTGATAAACGCGTTGTCGAAAGACACGCCGAGTCTGCCGTTCTCGATGTCGATTTGCATATAGAGCGCGCCGCTTGCCGCCGTGGATGCATCCGTGGTGGTTTCTGCGTTTTCAAGCGTGATCGCGTCTCTTGAAGCCGGTGCGCCGTAACCCGGAGTCGCGCCGAGCAATCCCGCAATGCCTTGGAACTTGATCTTGCCGAGACCCAAACCGCTTGCGTCGATGTAGAGCGCGTCGGAATAGATGCTGTTTTCGGTGTAGAACGAGTTGCCGCTCGTTGCGGAAGAGAGCACCCAACCGTCCCCCGTCGTCTTCTTCATAAGTCTTGAAGAGCCGAGATAGTACAAGCTGAGAATGGTCTTGTTGATCGGGTCGCCGGTCTTGATTTCGATTGCGATGTCGCTGAACAAGATGCCGCCGATGCCGTAGGCAAGGACAGGAGCGAGGTTGAGGTTTGCGTTGATGTCGATGGTGAGATTGATCGGCTCGCTTGCCATGGTGATGTTGAGATCCGCCATGACGAACTTGTATTCGCCCATCGTGTCGCCGCTGACCGCTTCGTAAGTCTTGTCCGTTGCGTTGTAGTTGTAAGTCTTGCCCGTGTAGTAGGACGCGCTTGTCTTGTCTTTCTCGTCTGCCGTGAGTTTGACAAAGTTGCCAAGCAACGCAGTGCCGTCAAGCAAGGTTTGAGCAACTTTTCTTGCCCAGCCTGCCAAAGACACGTCATAGCCTGCGTCTCCCGGTTTGAGATTGTTTGACGTCATCGTAAATTCAACCGACGCGTGCAATCCGATTGTGGGCAGAGTGAGCGAGTTTATATCAAGCGTCGTTTCGCCTGCCATGAGTTTTTCAAGGTCGAGAGAGAGAATTTGGTTGTAACCGAGAAGCTCTTTCTTCTCGGATTCCGTATTGTACGGCAATTCAAACGCTTCTCTGATATCCTTCAATTCCTTGGTCATGCTCGCCGCCGGGATGTCTATGCACATAAACAAGCCGTCGCTGAGTCTGAGGTTGAGGCTGAGTTCCGTTCTCGAGCTCATTCTGTATTCGCCCTTTGCACCGGATTCAACCTTGACGTACTTGCCGTCCACGAGATTGTAGGTTGCGCCCTTGTACGCCGCTTTTTCCGCTTCGTCCTTGAACTTGATGTAGGTGTCCTTCGCCTCCGCTCTCAAGAGCAAGTCTCCGATGTCGGGGATAAGGTCTTTTTGTTCGAGACCGCGGATTTGCATGATCTTGCGATACACTGCGTTGACAAGGTCCGCGTTGAGTTGGAGCAACAACTTTTGCGGATTGACGGTGATCATGAAGTATGCGTAGTCCTTCATGGTTTTCTCAATCGTGGTGATGTCGTCAGAAGTTGCAGTGCCTGCCTCGCCGTTTGCAGTGTCGTTCATGCCGAGATACTTGCCGAGCAAGTTCTTGAGCATACCGCTGAGATTGAGATCTCCAACGGAAATCTTCGCGCTGTCGCCGAGTATGCCGAGATCTGCATACAACGTGTCGCCGAGCACGTACACGCCCAAAAGCGTCTTCTTGGATGCGATCACCGTGCTGTCCGTCTTGGAAACGATGTTCTTGACAAGACGCAAGCCGAGTTCCACATTCCAGTTGGCAAGATCGATGTTTGCAATAAGGTCAAGCGAGAGATAGGACACGTCTTTGTTGCCGAACTCGTTGACGATGTTGAGTTTGAGCGTAGAGCCGCTTATCGCGCTGTTGGGGCTGATAAGACCGACGATCATGTCAAGCAAGGATGACAAATCGATGACGTTGCCCGTGTTGCCTTTGCTGCCGCTGCCGTACAAGGAGATGCCGAGACTAAGCTCGATGCACGCCTTCATGTCTTGGAGCTTGACGTAGTTGTCATACTTGGCGTTGCCTTCGCTGTCGCGAATGATGTTGCCATCGTCGTCTTTGTCAGCCATCTTCTCGTCTTTATTGACGGAGAAGTCTTTGTTGACTTTCGCGTACAATCCGCCGAGCGAAATCATGATTGCAAAGTCGCCCTGTTTGAGATATGCGCCGTCCGTTGCTTTGACAAATTCGCCCGTTGCGGAATCGTATGCGTATCTGTCGCCTGCCCATGCGGGATAAGCGTAAGAGATAAGCGCATAGTCGTCCGTGGAAACGAGAACGTAATTGTCGTTGCTGTGTTCGCTTGTAAGCGTATAGTCTTCACCGTTCTTCACGAATTCCGCACCGCTCCAGTCGGAAGTCTTTGCGTATTCGCCGTTCGCGCCGTATTTCTCGTTGTATTCGGCAACGGTGAGATAGAACGTCGTGCCAACCTTGAAGCCGAGGTTGATGTCGATGCTCGGCTCATAGCCAAAGAAGTTGACGGTGATACCGCTGGTGTCCTTGGTGTTGGTCGTGCGAAGTTTCGGCAAGAATTGTCCGATGCCTTGCAAGATTTCGCTGTCGCTGTCTGCGAGCATTGCGATAAGGTCTGCAAGCAACGTTTCGTTGAGACCAACCGTGATGAAGTCGTTTGCAACGAGCAATCTGCCAAGCACAACGTTGATCATGCTCCACACGTTTGCGGGGATGATGCCCGTGCTGACTTCTTCGTCATCGTCTGCCGCAACGCCTGCTTGAGCGGTGGTTGCGTCCGACTTGAACAACACGGACAAGTCGAGACCGTCGATGATGCCGTAGGAGAAGAAGTTGCCCCAGCCCACGATGTTGCCGATTTCGTGCACGTCGATGTTGAGATAGAGTTTGCCGTTTCTCACTTCAACCCACAAGTAGCCCTTCGGAGCTTTGTCGCCGTGGAAGTTGGTGTTGTAGGTGAGTTCGAGATAGAGTTTTGCACCTTCGAGCACTTGCAAGAGTCCGACGCTCTTGTCGCCTGCAAGCATCTTGAAGAGATTTTCCGTCATGAGATAGACCTTCAAATCAACGCCGAGACCAATTGTGCTTTGGAATTCCTTGTTCTCCTTCAAAGACGTTGCGATGAAGTGCAAGTAGTCGCAAATGGTCGGATCGTTGATGAACTTGGTCATCTGATACGTCCAGTTGATGATGTCGTCAAGCGTCATGAGCATATCGAGCTTCGCGCCGATTTCCACACTCTTGAGATCTGTAAGCATGCTTGTCACGTCAAACTTGCCGCCGCCAAGAATGTCGCCGATGTTGAGCGAGAGTGCCTTGGTGTAGTTGGTGAAGTCGGTGGTGAGCTTGTATGCCTTGACGGGCGAGTTGGGATAGAAGTATTCCCCGCTCGTGTAGGTGGCAGTAGTCACGTTGCTTGCGGTATACGCATAGTACTTGACGCCGTTCTTCGTTCTTTCGGAACGCGTGTAGAGCGTGCCCACGTACGCTGCGCCCGTGTGATTGTCTATCGCGCCCGCGGTGTACGGAGTGTAACCGTCCGCCTCGAACAAGTCGGTGAAACCGTCGTTGTTGGGATCGATAGGCACGTATTGCTTGCCGTTCAAAGTGATTTCTCTTGCAAGTTCGCTTGCGTTTGCTTGCGGATACTCGCCTTTGAGAGCGTATTGCAAGTTGCCGCTTCCCGTGAAGCCCTTGAGCGCGCCCTTGGACTTGATGACGTAGTTGAGATTGCTGTCAAGCACGTACAAAGTGCCGTTGTACGCCTCGAATTGCTTGGTGGCGTCAAGGTCTCTGTAATCGCTTGAACGGATGTTGTTGAGTTGTTGCGCAACCGGCATGTACAAGCCGTTCACGTCCGTGTAGACAATGCTCTGATAGGTATGATCGTACGGAGTGCCGAGCGCATAACGTCTTGTCTCGACAATCTCTTCCATGAGCGTGTCGCAACGGCTGAATCTGTCTTCCGGACCGTTGTAAAGCGAGTATCTTTGACCGGTGTAACCCGTCTCTGCGCTCACGATCACGCCTCCTTCGAGCTTGAATGCGCCGTCTTTCGTTGCGTAATAATCTTTGCCTGCGGCGTCTTTGAAGAGTGCGACGTAGTCTTTCTCGTCAAAGTTCTTGCCGTAGTAGTTGCCGTATTCGTAGACGCCGTTGTTGCGGTAGAAGTTGGCGTAATAGAAGATGTTGTGTTCGCCTTGTTGACGAGCGAGAATGTCTTCTTGTCTGCCGAATTGAATCTCGGAAGACTTGCCTTCTTCACCGTTGAGACCTTGGATGTTGAATCCGAGATCCAGCACGGGGACGTCACCTTTTTGGTTGAAGAGCAACACGCCCAGCGTGATGTCGTACGGATTGAGGTTTTGTTTGAGATAAACCTTGAGGTTGGGCAGATAGTCCGCTATGCTCGCGTTGTCGGGCATCAATTCTTGGATGATAACTTTCAAGAAGCCCGAAGTGACGTTGAGAGCGATAGAGTTGGTGAACACGTTGATGAACAAGCTCAACGCGTCGGGATCTTGAGCGTCCTTGTTCTTGCCAAACGTATCCGCCGCCGTCATTGCGTCTGCGTTGTCTTTATTGCCGTTTGCCACAAGACCGCCGATGAGACCGCCTATCACTTCTTCGATGGTGTACGCACTCATATCGACGTAGAGTTTCGCCTCTTTGCCGAGCAAGGATTCCACGTCAAGATACAAGCCTGCTTTGCCCGTCTCTTTGTCGTTGTCGTAATAGATGCCGAGAAGGTGCGGTTTGCTGCCGTCAAGAAGCTTGCCGGTGTAGTTGTTCTTGTCACGATCTTCTCTTGTGACGTAGCCGCCGCCTTCGAGTTTGTCGTTTTGCTCGCCCCAAACGTCGATTGCAACGTCAAGGTCACGCACGTCGATTGCAAACTTCGGCAAGATGTAGAGCTTGAAGCCGAGGTTGAGTCTGAGCGTGAAGTAGATGTTGAGCGTTGCGTCTTCCGTGACTTGGAACTTGCCCTTCATGCCGCCGAGCAATCCGCCGAGCACTTCGCCGAGAGCCTCGTTGACGCCGTCATATTGTTCGCCAAGCACGCTGTTTGCCCACACGTACAAGCCGCCGTTTGCCTTCAATGCCGCAATTTCTGTCGCATCGGTCACTTGCACGTAGTCGCCGTGATACTTCTTGTAAGAGATGTTTGCAAGCACGGAATCTGTCAAGTGTGCAGTCGGATGCAAGGAATTGTAGATTTGCTCGTAGTCATTGTACGCGAAGTAAATCTTGCCTGCGTTGACAAACAAGTTGCCGCGCAGCGAGAGCGACACGTAATACATATCGTTCGTGTCCACGTACTCTTTGAACGCATAGTCCTTGTATTCGGGCTTGTTGAAGTCGGGTTGCAAAACGGAGCTTTCCTGTTGCACCTTGATCCAGTAGTTTTCGGGATCGTTGTACTTGGCAATTTGCGCGTCGGCTTCTTCTTCGGTCATACCGCCCGCAATGAGTGCTGCGCGTTGAGATGCGAGCCATTCGTCCGTGATAAGCACTTTCTTTTGAGTGTTGTACACTTCTTTCTTGTACACGTACACCCTTTGGATGCTTTCGTAAGACGTGCCGGTGTAAACAAAGTATTCTTCGCCCTTGATCATTCCGCGGATGTAGTCCGGGAAGGTCTTGCCGTCCTTGGTTGCAAGCTCGAACTTGCCGTTGTTCTTCACAAACAAGGAGCTGTCGTCAATGACGTAATATCTGTTCTTATATTCGTAATATCTCGGATTTGCAAGGTATTTGTCCGCATCGAAAGTCGTGCCGTAGTCAAACGCCCAGTTGTCGATACTGTCGCTTTCCTTGTCCACGCTGGTGTAAATGGTTTCGTCCGTATCAACGTAACGCGCGCCTTGGGCAATGCTCACGATGTCAAAGTTGCCTGCTTCCGAGCCTTTTGCGTATTGGAACTTGGTCACGCCCACCTTGGGTGCAAGGATATTGAGCGAGATCTCGTAATTCCACAGATAGAGATTGAGCGAGATGAACGAATTGCGCAACGCAAGCGGATTGACTGCATACAAATCGTCGCTGATTGCGGTGTACGTACCCGTCACTTCGTCGGTGAGAGTGTACAATCTCGGCGTGTTGATGCCGAATTTCTTCAATCCGTCGTATTTCTGACAGTTGTTGATTTGAGTTTGGCTCGCTTGAGAGTACAACACGTAGTTTTCAGTCAATGAACCGTCTGCAACGTCAAGCAAGCGGATGTATACGTCAATCTTGTTGATGTCGTAATATGCCGCAGTGCCTGCAACGACCTTTGCGTCATACGCCGCGCGTTGAGACGCCGACATATCCGACTTTTGCACGTATGCGCCGTCCGTATCTCTGAAATAGATGCCCTTGCTTGCCGCATCCGCCGTGCCCTTGTACTCGTCGATGTCGTACAAAACTTTGGATCTTGACAACATATCGTTGAGATCCTTGCGCATCGCCTTGTATTCTGCGGTGTTCAAGAAGTCGGGGTTGGTGGTTTGTTGTCTTTCAACAGCCGCCTCGAACTCTTTGACCACAACACCGAGTTTTTCATACGAATATCTCGTGTTGTCGGTGTAGAGCATAAGGTTGGGCATGTTTTCAAACTCCGCCTTGTCGAACTGAATTGCGTTCTCGCCCATAAGGAGAGTGAGAATTTGGTTGATATAATCGGGTGTCACAAGAGCCTTGACGTATCTGGACGTGATTTGCACGCCGTACAAGAAGGTTCTGATATATCCGAGAATGGTGTCGTCCTTGATGAGCGGGAACTCGATCTTGGTGTCTTCCTTCTTGTCGCCTTCTTCACCGCCGTTTTCACCGTCTGCAACGGTCAACGCCTCGGTTTCGCCGGTGGACTTGCCCACCAAGCTCATCACGAGTTTGCGCACTTCGTTTGCGTCCACTCTGACGCTGGGGATATTGAAGTAGCTAAGGTCGATGAACAGACCGCCGTTTGCGCGTTTGTAGTTGCCCTTTTCGTTCTTGTAGCAATAGCTTGAATCGTAAGAATATCTCTTGCCCGAGTATTCGCTTGCGCCGATAAACTTGTATTCGCCCTTAGTCTCGTCAAAGTAGTAGCTGCCGCTCGGAGTCTCGAAGTAGTGATCGTATCTTTGGCTGGGATCGATATACTCTTCACCGTACACGTCGTTTCTTTCCGCGTCGGTGAGCAGCTCAAACGTACCGCCGACCATGTACACGCCGAGCATGGTGTGGAAGTCGGTGTCGTTGCCGCCCTTGGTTTGAAGCGCGATTTTGAGATTGACAAAGCTTGCCACGTCTGCGATGAGAGCGGTAAGTTCGGTTTGCGTGATCTTTTTGAGCACGTCTTTCAAGAGCTTGATGACCGTGAAGAAGTCCATATCGCCTTCAAACACGTCGGTGTCGCCGTCCGTGTATTTGAGAAGCGTCGTGCGCATGTAGTTGAGAAGCGCAGCGATTTGGATGTCGCCTTCGAGCACGAGTTGAAGTTGTCTGTTGACGTCACCGCCGTCGTCCGCAACGGATTGGATGACGAGAAGTTGATCTTGCGTGAGTCCCGGGATGAACTTTTGAAGGACTGCGCTAAGGTCGATGTCGTTGTCTTTGCCCGTCTTGAAGGACGTTGTGATGTCAATCGTTTCGTTGATGGTGAAACGATCCACGTCGTCAAAGTTGGTGTATTCTGCAAGGTCTTCGCCGCTAAGGACGTAGGTGCGAGAGTTGGTGAAAGCAACGTCGAGATGCTTGATTTGCAAAGCGAGAGACAGCGTCATGTCGTACTTCGTGCCGTCGCCCACGTAGGACAAGTTGGCAGCCGCGCCCTTTTCGTACTTGTAAAGGACGTCGCCCGCTTCCACCTTGAAGAGTTTTGTGCCGAGCACTTCGGAGCCGTCGCCCTTGCCGTTGTCAAGCACTTCTCTCATCACGAATCTGCCGCCTTCGCGTGCAACTCTATATCTGACGTAAAGTTTGTCCGCCGCAACGTTTTCGCCCGGAGCGATCGCGCGGAAGTATTGCTTGTTGTCCGATTGCACGAAGTAGCCCGTTTGCGCGGAAGTGGTGAAATCGATTGCCACAGCCTCGCCTTGTTTTCTGAAGACGTAGTACTTCTCGCTGCCGTTTGTGATGTTTTCGATTGCAATCTTTTCTTCGTCACTGTCGCCTGCCGTGGTGACCGTCGCAAACGAGTTGAAACGCTCGCCCACAAGTCCCAAGGACGCGCCAAGCGCAAGATTGATGGAATCCGATGTGTCAAGGTCTATCTTGAGATTGCCCGTGACTTCTTCATAGAACAAATCTTTGAGCTTGAATCCCAACAAATCTTCGGGGATGTATTCAAGGACGGTTCTGAACAAGATGTTGCCAAGAGCAAGCGTGAGCTTATCTTTGTTGATGAGCAACGCAAGCGCAAGGTCTTTGTTGGTGAAATCGACTTCACCGGAAGTGGTGCTGTCTTCTGCCACAAACGCTTCGTTGGTTGAACCCGATTGCGTGTGCGGTTTGTAGACAAACATCTCTTCGGTGTCGAAATCAATGATGTAGTCTTTGAGAATTTCCGCGATGTTCAATCCGCCGATTGCCACCTTTTGGATGTTGAAGGTGTCTTCGAGATTGAGATACACGGTGTTGTTGATGTAGTAAATGCCTGCCCACAAGCTCTCATATCCAGTCTCGGTGATGTTGATCAGTTCGAGTTTGAGTTCGGACTTGGTGAGATCGTAGATGTCGAGCATAAGTGACACGTCAAGTCTGAAGTGCGCAGAAGAATAGCCCTTCGTGGTGGAAGGCATTTCAACGACGATGCCCGTAAGGTTGCCGACTATCGCACTGATGATTTTTCCGAAATCGAGAGTGCCTTCGGTGATGCCGAATTCAAGCTCGACGGAGAATCCGAGCGTGATTATCGTGTCGTAGAACGGGTTGGTGGGAACGTCTGCAAATTTCTCTTTTTCCGTGTCGGAGAGTTTGCTTTCGTAAACGTATTCTTCTTTGAGACCGTCCGTGCCGACTTCAACGCGAGAGTGTGCTTTGCCGTCTCTGATGTAGTCGGGCAGCAATTCGTTACCTGCGCCGAAATCAATGTTGAGACCGCCCACTTTGAGACCGGCGTTGACGCAGCCGACCGCTATATTGAGACCAAGATAGTATTCACCGATTCCGTTGTATGCGTCAACCGTGCGGTAGTATTCGCCGTTGACGTCTTTGACGTAACCGTATTCATGCTCGTAGACGTTGAGCACGTCATATTCAGAGCCGTTGTATTGCAAGACGGTGTCGCCCTTGATGAATGTGTTGGTTTCAACAAGTTTGCCGTCGACTTTGCGATACATCTTATAGCTGCGCAAGTTGAAATATTGATCCACGCCGACGTTGACCAGTCCGTAATAATCGGCAGTTGCATGCACGTATTTGCCTTCGACTTCTTTGTCGCAAAGTACGTATGCCGCGCCCTTCTTGATGTAGGTTGCGCCGTCAACGTATACGTTGGTTGCAACGTATTCGCCTTCTGCGTCTTTGGTGTACATCAAAGTTTCGCTTTCGAGATAGTATTCACCGCCCGAAAGCACGTATTTTGCAAGCGGAAGTATCTTGTAGGTGTCAACGTTGGACTCGTATCTGTATCTGTCCGCTTGATACGCCGAATATTCGGGATTGGTGGAATCGGTAAACTTGCTGTACTCTTCGGGGTTGCTTGCTTGCAAATCGCTTATCTTCTTGTAAACGGTTTGACCGAGATCCACGCCCAAAGAAATGTTGAACTCGTCAAACACGTCTTCGATAGAACCGAGATCGGGCATGAACGTGGAGAGCACAAACGCAAGCAGCGCGCGAGTGAGTTGGATTTGGAATTGAGCGTCGCTGTAGGCAAGAGTGATAAGAGCGTCTCTCGTTGCAGACGTGACGTTGCCTTGTTGTGCGTCAACATCGCTTGCCGTTTGAGCGTCGCCGGGTTTGTCGTTGGGCTTGTCGTCTTTCTTGCCGAACTTGTCTGCAAGTTTCTTTGCAAAATCAACAAAGTTGTCGATCTTGGAGTAGTTTTCGGCCGTGGTGACAATCTCGGTGAGATCGATATAAAGCGTGCCGTTGTTGAGATACAAGCCGCCCAACACTTTCTCTTCGCCGTTGGTGTACTTGGCAAAATAGCCGTTTTCGTCAACTTCAAGGAACTCTATTGCAAGCTCGACCTTGTTGAGATCGCTGTTTGCGATGAATTTGTCAAACTTCTCGCCCGAGAGCAAGCCTTTAAGGTCGAGAGCCGCCAAATCGACGTTTGCCGACACTCTCAAACCGATGCCTGCGTGGAATGCGGACAAAGTTTGCAAATTGATGATCATATCGCCAAACAGGTTGCTAATAAGACCGCCCGCGTTGGCAGATTGCGCGCTGTCGGAGTTGAAGTAGATAAGACCGCTCACGCTCAAAGCGATGTTTTGATCTTGATATTGCGGCACGCCGAATTTGCTGTAAAGCGCGAGATTTGCAATTTCTTCGTTTTCTTCGGTCACAACGCCGTCAACGACTTTCTTGATCGCTCTTTCTTCTCTTCTATAATAGGTCGTGCTCGCGCCCGTGTACGCGTCTTTGCGCACGAACACGTCTTTTTCTTCGTCAAACACGAAGTCGCCTGCGGTGTCTTGCGTGTAGACAAGTTCGTAGCCCACGCCTGCAACGACAGTTGCATAACCGCGAGAGTACAACGTCACGCCTTCCGTCTTTTCGCCTTCGTTGAGCAAACGATACATGCCCGTCTTCTTGACGTATTGTCCTGCGGGATCTTCGCGGAAGGTGTAATACACGGTGCCGTCAACAGGTTCTTCTGCCTTTTGGAAACTGTCTTTGTAGAATCCGTTGACAAGCGCGAGAATGTTGGTGAGATAGTCGTCAAGCGCGATAAATTCAAGTCTTTCGTCAACATCGAGCAACGTTTCGTACGTATCGACGGATTCGAGATCTATCTTCGCGTCAACGCCCAGATCGAGCGACCAAGTGTATTGCTTGGTGTTGCCCGCGTTGTCCTTGATGGGATCTTGCTTGTTGACAAGCGCGATCATAAGACCGAGCGTGAGCATCTCGTCATAGCCGTAGGATGCGAATTTGTCGCTTGCCGGGCGCAGGAAGATGCCGCTTTGAGTCTCGTCGACAACGGTGTTTGCCGATTCAAACTTCGTCTTGAAGAGCATCGAGAGCAAATCGTTGACGAAGTTGGAGCGCACAAACACGCCGAGATTGTCGATTCTGTTATATTCGGGGTTGACTTCCCACGGTTTTGCGGCAAGAACTATATTCTTGACAATCAGGTTGAGAATCTTGACGATGTCGAGTTTGTTTTCCGTTCCGCCTTGAGATCCGCCTTCGGTGCCGTTGCCCGATTGATCGTCGGCGGTCATTGCGTCGTTGTCGGCGGAGATTGCAACGCCGAGTTTCTTGACAAGGTCAAGCAAATCGATTTGAACGCGCGGACCGCCAAGACCTTTAAGGTCAACGTACACAATGCCGTCCACGAGATAGATGTTGATCTTGACTTTGCTGTTTGCGCCGTCTTCATAGGTGAAGTCAACGCCAATTTTTGCTTCGAGACCTTTGAGAATGGTCTTGACGTCAAGGTTGAGATTTTTGAAATCGATGTTGGACAAATCGCTCAAACCGATTGCGTCAAGGTCGAGTTTTGCACTGATATCGAGCTTGAATCCGTCGTCGATCACGTCGGACAACACAAGGCTGAGTCCGAGTCGAGTGAGCAAATCACCGACGCTGAACGCATTGTCGATCTTGCCAAAGCTGATGTTGCCGCCTTCCGTGCTGATGCGAATTTGCGGGAGCATGGTGGCAAGGATGCTTTGCAACTGATCCATATTGAGCAACACTTCGAGCAATTGGTTGAACGTGAAACCGTCGCGGACGTAGTGTCCGTTTGCGTCTTGCACGAAACGATTGTCGTGTGCGTTCTTGGAATATCTGTCCTTGGGTGAGTAAGAACTGAGAATTCTCTCGTTGTCGATATAAGTGTAAGTCGCGCTGCCGTAGTAATCGAAGATCATCGCAACGTCAACGGACACGATGTGAGCGTTGGTGAGAGCCTCGTAGTGATCAACGGGCATATACGTGCCGGCGTCGTCCTTGACGTAGACCACTTTGCCGTCCACAATTTCTTTCTTATATCTATCACCTATATAAGAACTATCTGTAATTTCCTTATAATCCTTCTTTGCGATCTCGCTTGCGACCTTTTCTTCAACCGAAGTGTACGCCACGCTGCTCTTGCCCGTGGACAAGTCGATCGCCTTGACGCTGACGCCAAGACCTATAAGGTTGCTGTCCACGTTCACGTCAATGGAAAGTGAAGGTTTGACTTGCAAATCAACGTCCACCGAGAGATCGAGATCGAACGCTTCGAGCATTTTTGCGATGTCCACGTCACCGGTAGAACCGTTGGAAGTGAGAGCCGCGATGAGACCGACAAGGACGTTTTGCATGACAAGCACGCCGATCTTGCCGTCTGCGATGGAAAGGATGACTTGCATCTTTTCATCCGCGCTCATATCCGCCGCGTCCCCTGCCGTTTGAGCGTCGCCGGTGCTTGAAACCAAACCGTTCAAGTTGCCGAGAAGTTTTGCGATTTTATTGCAGACAAGCTCGCTGACGTTGGTGTTTTCAAGATAGAACGCCTTGCGACCGAGTGCGCCGAGATCCACGTACACTTTTTGTCCGCTCACGTAGATTGCAATGATGTTGGTGTCTTCAACGACGTTTTTGATTTCAACCACGATCTTGGTTGAGTTGGGATCATTGAGAGCGAGATTTGCGCCGAGATTGAGACCGAGTTTGTAGGTGATGTCTTTGTCAAACGTCAAGCCGAGCTTGAGTCCCAAGTCTTTGACGAGCAAATCGAGATATTTTTCAAGACGCACTTCTTCTTTTTGTCCCTTGATGTCAAGGTTGAGTCTCAAATCGAGATTGAGAGAGAGTGTGTCGAGATTTTCCGCAGTCGTGTAGATACTCTGATCGAAATCGCTCGGCAAAACGCCTTCGTTTGCGCCGAGATCGAGCTTGATACTGCTGATTTCAAGTCCGATATAAGCCGGATCGATCTTGAGTTTGAGTGCGAGATTATACTTCCATGCGAACGAAAGATAACTTTCGTCCGAATTGAGCTTGATGAAATCTTCCGCATTGACTTGTTTGCCGGCAAGCATGCTCACGAGCGTTGCGATGAGAGCCTCTGCAAAGTTGACTTTTACGCCGCTTTGATCAACGCCGATGTGGGAGATAAGACCGCCCAAAACCGAGCTGACGGTGTTCAAAAGCGAGCCGCTCTCGCCTTTGTTGTCACCATCGCCGCTTGTCACGGCAGTGGACTCCGTGCCGCCGTTGCCCTTGTTCATAAGTCCGCCGAGCAAATCCGCAAGAGAGATGTTGGCAAGCGCAACGTGGAAGTCGTCTCTAAGGTCGACAAACAAAGTGCTTACGCCCTTGCCTGCGCCGTTGACGCCCGTGTACACCAAACGCAACGCAACAAGAACGTGTTTCACCTTTTCGGCTTGGCTCATTGCGTCGATTTCATTGATGTTTTTGTTGTAGATTTCGATTGCGATGTCGCTGTGCGAGAGTATGTACGGCAAGTCGAGCAAACTTGCGGTCGTGAACAGTTGCACGCCTGCGAAGTTTGCCGCGTTCTCGTCGGAGACCGTCACTTTGACGTATCTGCCGTCCATTTCCACGTATGCGTCGCCACGGAAGTTCTCTGCCGTGACCTTGGTCAATGCGATGCCTTCCGCTATATATTGTTTAAGGTATACGTCTCCTTCAAAGTTTGCTCTTTCTTCTAAGGTGAGCAAGGTGTATTTCGTGCCGACGAGTTTGTACACTTCAACGTAGTTTGCCAAAGTCGCAAGGTCGGTTGAAGCATACTTTTTGAACACCACGTTTTGCATGAAGTCGATAGGCACTTCGGGATTGAGTCTTGCGTTGAGCGCAATACGGAATCCTATATTCGCGCCGGCCTCTACGGGTGTGCTGAATTGAAGAAGAAGTTGTCTTATAAACGAATTGAGTTCGGGCTTGGAATCGTCAAGGAAACTTGCGATCCATTCTCCAACCGTCCAGTTGTGGTTGCCCGCTTCCGCGCCAACGAAGAACGTACCCTTGATCTCTGCAAAGATGCTGGGGATGGTGATGTCGCCGTACTCGTTGAAGAGAGTTGCGTCTTCGTACACGTCGTCTGTCGAACCGTTGAGATATTCGCCGAGTTCCTTGCCGTTGTCAAGATTGCCTTCGTCTCTTCTGAGCGTTATCGTGCCGATTTGACCGCCGATAGAAAGATCGATGTCTTTTGCGTAAATTTCCGCAGAACCGACCGTCACGCCCGCACTGTTGTTGACGTCGCCGTGAATACGGATGGGTTTGCCGTCGTGATTTGCCGCAAGATTTGCCCATGCGATTTCAACCCATGCGGTGATGTCCGCAACGTCCACGCCGAGAAGTTGATACACGATTTGCGCAATGCCGTTTGCGATTTCAATCTTGAAAGCGTCCGAAGAGAGTGCCGCAATGAGAGTGAGAGCAAGTGCTTTCTTGCCGTCCGTCGTCGCGTCGCCTGCCGTCAAAGCGTCTCTCGTGCCGTTTATGTCGATCGTGGTGTCTTTTGCAAGCAAGGACAAGATGAGTTCGTAAAGATCGATGTCCGCCTTGACTTTACCGAGACCGAAGTTGCTTGCGTCGATATAGAGCGCACCGCCCGCGTAGTAAACACCGAGAAGAATAGAGCGTTCGTTGTCGAATTTCTTGCCCGTAAGCTCGATCATCAACTCACTGACGTTGTCTTTGGTGTTGATGCTTGCTCCGCCGAGCAAATAGTCCACGATAGGCGCAAGGTCGAGTTGTCCTGCAAGGCGCAACTCGTAGTTTAAGTTCATTTTAGTGTCGAAAGACATCGTGGTCTTCTTCACGTTTTCTTCTTTGTACGTCTTGGTTGCGGAGTCGAAGTAGAACAGTTTGCCCGCATAGCCCATCGGCACAGCGCGATCTTTGATCGCGACGTAGGTTGCCGTGGTCTCATCGTACCAGTGCGTGCCTTTGCCGAACACGAATTCGGTTGCACCTTCGTCTGCCGCGAAGTCGATGCCGAGCGTCAGGTCGAGACCAAGGAAGGGATATTCGAGAATTTCGACGAATTGATCGGAAGATTCGCCCGCTTCGTCGAGATATTTGATGCACTCGTCTTTAAGTCCCGCACTGAGACCGTTGAGCGCAATGTCGAGATTGACGTTGTTGCCGAGCGCGACGAAAACGCCGAGTTGAAGTTGCGTGAGATCGAGACCGTTGTTGAGAGCAATGCGGATACCGCCGTCGAAATCGGTGTTTTCAAATTCGATCGTAACGCCTTCGATGTTGAGCATTTTGAGCACTTGATCGAAAAGTCCCGAAACAAGCGTCACTTCGATTGCGTGGTTGCCCACTTTGATGCCGTCTATGAGTCCTGCCACGAAAGCAAGGAGTTGCGTGGTGTCCATGCCCTTGTTTTCGCCGTCTTCTGCCGTGAGAGCGGAAGTGGTGCTGCCGCCGCCCGAAACGTCGACGCCGAGCATTGTGAGAAGTTCGCTCAGGTTCACTTTGATTTTGTCAACGCTAAGGCAAAGCACGTCAATGTCCGCATAGAGCCAGCCATCCTGCAAATAGAGCGCAACGACCTTTTCGCCGTTTGACTTCTTAGTGACGGTTATCATTGCCGTGGAATTGAGCAACGCCGCCACGTTGAGACCGCCCGAAACGTCAAGGTCTGCGTTTACGTTGAGATTGAGACCGCCGTCGATGTTTCCGAGTTCGAGCAACATTTCGATAAGCACGCCTTTGAATGCGTCACCGAGTTGTTTGTCGGGAAGGTCGACTTTGATTTGAGCAAGTGCGCCTTTCAAAGTCTCTATATCGATTGAAAGTCCCGTCGAAAGGTTGACGTGGAGCAAATCGGTGTTGAGCGCACCGTTTTTGAGAATGGGCAAATATGCGCTCGGATTTTGCGCAAGTTCTGCGTCAAGATCCGCAAACGCCTTGTTGAAACTCGCTTCGTCCGCAATATTGCCGAAAAGCAGGCTGATACCCAAGCCCGCCTTGAGAAGCGGATATGCTCCATCCACGCCGAGATCCGCCGAAATGTCGATGGTCTTGGTGTCGAAAGTGCCGTTGTTCTTGTAAACGATGCCTGCCGAAGTCACGGGGATCTTTGCGCCTGCATTGTCTCCCGTGAACACCAGCGAGAATATACTGTTAAGAATGGTTTGAGTGATGTCGACTTTGATTTGTTGAATGTTGAAAATGTTGCCATCCATCTTGATGTCGATTTGATCGAGAATGGCGGAGATAAGTCCCATCACGTCGGTGGTGTCGCCGTCTGCGGACGCTTCTGCACGGTGTTGAATGACAATGTCCGCGTCCTGAACGAGCTGGTTGTATTGAGCGTTTGTGGTGGAATCGCCTTTGATTGCGCCCTTTATGGTTGCAAAGAGCTTGTCAACGAGATCGCCGATGAGTTTGTTGACGTTGATGTCGTCAATCTTGAATTTCGTTCCGCGAGAACCGAGAACTCCGCTTGCGTCGAGATAAACGCCTTCTTTCGCGCCGTCGTAATACGCCGTGATGCGTTTGGCTTCGTTTCTGCCGCGAACTTCAACGGCGAGTCTGGTCTTTGCGGGGTCTTTCGTATTTATAACGCCTTGCAAAACGATTGAAAGTTCAACCGTCCCTTTTGCGAAATCGATGTCCTTTTCAAACAAAGGCGCAAGGGCTTTCAACATATCTTCGCTGACGTTCTTTTTGATGAGATTTGAAATGAGTGTGCCGAAAGAACCGATGACGTCGTTCACCGTCACGGTCTTTTGTGCGAAATCAAGAGAAAGTTTGATCTTTCCGTCAAGGGTAAGGAAAGAATATTTGTTTTCGCTGTTTGCGATTTTGTCGTAAAGATTTTCGGTGGTGTCGTCACCGTCTTGAATGGGTTGATTGTACTGATCGCGGCTCTTGAGCGTTCCCACGACGTCAATGTCGGGAGATGCGGCAAAGTCCGCTTTCGCATAACCGAGCGTAAATCCGACTTCGGACTGGAACACGCCGTACTTCTCTTGCAATCCTTCAACGCCGTAAGAGTTAAGGTTCGTGTCGACGTCAAACGTGATGCCGTTGAGTTTTCCGTCCTGCATGTCCGCTTCGAGATACAAAGCCATACCCGCAAGCGCACCGAGTTTGCCAAGGTCGAGACCAAGCACGTCCTTGACGAGCCCGATGATATTTTCGGGGATAAGACCTTGAACGAGCGGAATTATGCTGACGATAAGTCCGAGATCGCACGGGATTTGAAGAACGGTGTGACCGTTGCCGTAATCAACGAGTTTGCTTCTCGACGCACCGAACAAAATGTTGACGATGAGTTGTTCGACGGTGAGAGAGACGATGTCCATGTTGACAAGGCTCTTGATGAGACCGCCGATGTCATAACCCATAATGGTGTCGAAAAGAACGGAAGAAAGGTCGAGATCTTCAAGACATGCGGCAAATTTCGCAACGAGAGACGTCATGTCGATATTGTCCGTCCAGACAACGTGCACGCCTTCGTCCTTCTTTATGCCGCGCAGATCCGTAACGAGTTTGCCTTCGTAGTAGTAAACGCCCATGAGAAGTTTGCCTTCTCCGCTTGCCGCCATTGCGCAAATCGTCTCGTTGTCGAGATTCTTTCCCGCAAGTTCAGCTGTTTTGAACTGTCTGAACTCGACGAGAATTTCACTCGTATCGTTGTTGACGTCGGCCTGAGTGTCGATTCTGCCTGCAAAACGCATCGTCACGAGAGAGTCATACGAGTCTTTGTTGAAACCGAGTATGAACGTCGTGTCCGCGTTTATGTATCTCGAATCTTTCTCGTCCGAAGCCGCGGCGAGTGCTGCTTCTTTGAGCACCTTCCAAGCCTGTTGCGAACCGAGCGTTTTCGAATCGTCGATACCGGGGTTCGGCGTCGGGGTCGGAATGACCGGATTCGTCGTGCTTCCCGAATCGTTCGTTCCACATGCGACAAGACCGAACAGCAAGACGCTGATCATCATCGCAAGCAGTACGATTGTGAGTCCCTTGAGCTTTCTCATTCTCATCATTTTCCTCCAGAACATACACGCGTAGCGTATGTGCATAGATTATTATACGCAACTATTATACCGTTTTCGCACATAAATGTCAATAGTCAAAGTGTTTGAACGAGTCAATCAATACCTTGTGGTAGATGAACCTGCAAGGCACAATAAATTGTGATTTTTTAGCGTATTTTCATTAAAATTCGCAAAATGCTCGTCGAAAAAAGTTGCAAATCGTCTGTTTTTCCACCATTTTCCACTTGTTGTTCTTTTATCGCGATAAATCTTCGTTTTTCGGCTTCTAACGACATAAAATCGAACGATTCTTTCTTTTTTTAGGTTCGTTTTCAAAATTTTAGATTGCAGAAAAATTTTTCTCGCAAGCACGAATTTCTCTTGATTTCGCTCTTTGCGGTTTTTCTGCGTTTTTAAGCAAATTTCGACATTCTAACCGCATTAAAAATTTATATTCTCTTCTAAGATTGCCAGCGTTTGACACATGCGAGAAATAATGCTATCATTCGTTGTATGGCAGCAAAACGAGAACTTAAAAACGTCAGTCCGCTCATTGCCGACAACGCACAAATCACTCTTATTCCAAAAAGAAAACGCCAACGCGTGTGGGAGATAGATTTCCTGCGCGGCGTGTGCGTTATTTTGATGATTCTCGACCATCTTACCATCCTTATCAGCGACATTTACGGACCGCAATGGTATGGCGGATACAATCGCGGAGACGCTTTCACAAGGTTTTGTTTTCAGTGGTACAACGGCTCTGCAAGGGAGATAATCCACCCGCTCGTACTCTTCGTCTTCTTCTCCATTTCGGGCATTTCCTGCACGTTTTCGCGCAACAACGCAAAGCGCGGACTTATGCTCGGTGCAGTCGCTCTTTTATACACGCTCGGCTCCTATATTGCGCAAAACGTTATGGGTATCAGCGGCGTTTTCGTGGCGTTCGGCGTGCTCGATTTCCTTGCCGTATCCATGCTCCTTTATGCGTTTGTGTCCTTTATCACCCGCGACAACCGCTGGGGCATAGCAGGCGCAAGCGTGATTCTCATCGTCGTAACGCTCGTGCTGTATTTTTGCTATACGCCGCCCGAAACCACTCCGAAATTCTTTGCTTGGATATTCCCGCCGCACGACTTTTACGGCAACCCGTCGCTTTTTTACAACGCATACGAGTTTTCTCCCGGCGATTTGTTTACGATGATACCCTACACCGCGTTTTATTTTGCAGGTGCGCTTATAGGCGAATTGTTCTATTACGAAAGGTTGTCGCTCGTTCGTTTCGAGCTCACGAAATATCTCTTCAAAAAGACTTGCGACGCGTTGTACGCCAACGTACGAAGCGAAAAGAGAGCGTTGCGCGAGTTTTCAATCTTCACTCTTCGCTCGCTTATTGGCACGCAGAAAGTCGTAAAAGCAGTTGCAACAGGCATTCAGAAATCAGTCTGTTTCGCAGGCAAACACGCCCTTATAATTTACGTCGTTCACGTCGTGCTTCTTGCCGCAATACTGTCTTTGATCACCAGTCTTTTCATAACCCCCGGCGATTTCGGCTTTTAAAAAAATAATAATTGATAAGTAATAAGTAATAATTATCTTTCACACTCTTCCGACAAGTTGCATGCGCATTCCGCGTCTCTCGCTTGCTTTTTTCATATGCGCGGTTTGTCGCATTATGCGTCTTGACAGCCTGTCCGCGCTTGCAATGCCTTTGACAAGATAAGGTTGCTCCGCATCGGAGACAATGAGCAAATTGCCTATGCCAACCAAACGTTGCAACACGTTCTGTTTTGTCTCCACCATTTTTATTTCCGCAAGCGGAATAACGACCGTGCGCACGTTGAGGAAACCTTCCCTGTACACGACTTTGTCTTCGGTGAGCACCAACTCTTTGCTTTCAAGCACGATGAGTTGAATAAGGAAAGACAAAAGCACTATACCTGCCGCTCCGAGCAACACCCAACGCATAACGCCGTCGGTGAGATATTGTGCAGGCGTCGTCTTCGTGAACAAGGCTTCGATTTTATCTTTGAAAATCCACACCACCGCAACGAGTCCGCCAAGTATTGCGGCAATGAGTGCCGTCGTTGCAAAAGTCCACGCCGAAAACTTGCCCTTTGCGACGATTCTTTCGATTTTTGAATATTTTCTTTCAAGCGTTTTCATATTTCACCTGCCGTCATTTCTGACATTTGGGGAATTTTGCCATGCGCACCAACGTGCAACCGAAAGGCACGTAGGTTCTTTCAAGGCTTTCTTCCGAAAAACTGCCGTTCTTTGGAATTTGCGTAAATCCGTTCACATCGAAATCCCAGTTGGTTACGTTCTTTGACCTTATTTTGAGTTCAAACGGCGGAGTGTCGAACGAGAACGGCTTTGCGGTTATGTCGTTCACTTCCGTCCTTTCTTCTTCATAAAGCGTCTTTGCGCCGCCCTTTCTTGCAAGTATGGGCGCAACATTCCACTTCTTCGCGCTCTTGACATAGAGCATACGGCGGTCTTGAGCGTCCTGCGTTATCTCGTAGGAAAGTTTGAGCGACATGAGCAAATTGCCCTTGTACATACTCTCCGACCCGTCGGGGTTTTCTTCGACGGTGAGCGGAATGTTCATTTTCAGCATAAACGTGCTTCCCGTTTTGAGTATGCACTTGACGGAGATTTCTCTCGTGCCGCTTGCAACGACCTGTCCGCCGGATATGAGTTGCATCATCGTATTGTTCGGCACGCGGAAGTTTATCTTCACTTCCGTTTCCGCACTTGCCTGCTCCACCTTGAAAACGACGGTGTTTCTGAACGGATAGCCCGTGCGCTCGGCAATGGTGAGCATTGCACCGTTCACTGCAATATCCATGGTGCAAGGCGTATAAGTCAAAAAGTTCAGTTCGTTTTCGCAAGTCATGCACGCAGTCTGCATGTATATCGGATAAGCCGAAAGAGCCGCAATCGCACCCCTTGACGCCTTTTTCGTGTAATACGAATTCACCGCATCGGTGTACGGCAATTTTCTTTGGCAGGACGCTTCCACCTGATTGACGAGAACGGTGTCCTGCACAGCCGTGCAATCTTCGAAGCATGCACCGGGTATGAGATTGAACGCAATCTTTTCAAGCAAATCGACCGCGTGATAATCGCGCGTTTCACGTATCACTTCGACGAGCGATTCCATGGTCTCGACGGCGGCTTCGACGTCCACCGCACACACACCTTTGTTTGTCGCAAGACGCGGGGCGCAAGCAAACGCTCCGAGCGGCGTTCCGAAATGCTTCTCGAGAGAATTTATCATCTTGAGAGAAAGCGAAGCCAACTCGCTATCCCCCATAAACTTGCCGTAGGTCACGGGATATTTGATTGCCTTTGCAACGTTCACGCCGCTTGTCGCGACGGCGGTCTGATGCGCGCCTTTTCGCCATTCTTTATCGGCGTATTCGTGCGTGAACGGTTTTGCGTATTTTGTGGTTTTTTCAACCGATTCACCGTTTAATACCGTCTTTTGCACACGTTTAAGTGCCGTTTGCGATATATAACGGTTGTACGGTTTTTTATACGGAAAGCGCGAAGAAAGTTTGAACCAGCCCACGCATTCGTCCCTTAAAATTTCGCCCAAATCGTGCAGCCATTCAAGGTCGGTTTCCTTATACACGGCGTCGATTGCTTCTATCTCGTCAAGCAGTCTTGCGCGGGAATCGTACCAGGTTGCGTTCACCGTGTGAGTGTTGAACTGATTCTTGAAAAACTTCTTCAAAAACGGAAGCGCGCGTTCGTTGCCCGTCGCTTCGTAATAGGTCAGAAGGGTTTTCACTGCTTCGATTTTCGGAGTTTGAGAAAGCGTGTTTTTCGGGCCGAAATCACCGCCCTCGTTGGCACTTGCAAATATAGGCGCGACGAAGCTCACTACCTTGTCTTTGAGCATTTTGTCGTCGAGCGCACTTGAAAGCAGAATGAGACCGCGGACGTACCTTGGCAGGCTTTCGCCGCCGTTCCATTCGCCGTTTTTCACAAGCCCCGGAAGCGCGCCGATACGTTTTTGCAGGTTGGACATAAGTTGCATCTCGTCAAGAAGCCAACCTTGCGGACGAATCGCGCCGAGCGGGAGTTTATTCATGCTTTTGTCTACGTTTTTTGCCAAAATGCGCCTTCTTTTTCGTATGGCATAGCCATACGCGCTTATTAATATAAGTTACCACATAAATTTGACAAATGCAAGTGAAAGAATTATCATAAGATCGTATTAAGGAGCGAAATATGAAATACATACTCGTTTTGTGCGACGGAATGGGCGATTATCCCGTGCCCGAACTGAGCGGAAAAACTCCGCTCGAATACGCACGCACTCCAAATATGGACAGGCTTGCCAAAACCGCGCGTATAGGCCTCGTGAAGACCGTCCCGAACGGATTTACCCCCGGAAGCGACGTGGCAAATCTCGGTGTGCTCGGCTTTGACGTGAGAAAATGCTACACGGGAAGAAGTCCGCTCGAAGCGTTGTCCATGGGCGTTGAAATGCACGAAAACGAAATCGCCATGCGCACGAATCTCGTGACTCTTTCAAAAGACGAACCTTTTGAAAACAAAATCATGAAAGATTACTCCGCAGGCGAAATAAGCGACGAAGAAGCGAGCGTTCTCATGGACGCGATAAAAGCCGAATTGTCAACCGACAAATTCGTGTTCTACAAAGGCGTGAGTTACCGCCACTGCCTTATCGTCAAAGACGCTTTGCCAAACGAAGACTTGACGCCGCCCCACGACATAAGCGGACGAAGAATAGGCGAGTATCTGCCAAAAGGTGCGCTCGGCAAACAACTCGAAGCCCTTATACGCAAATCTTACGAAATCCTGTCCGTTCACCCGATAAACGTCGAGCGCGAGAAACAAGGCAAGAATCCTGCCAACTCGATATGGTTCTGGGGAGAAGGCACGAAGCCGTCCATTCCGAGTTTTCAAAGTCAGTACGGGAAAACGGGAACGATGATAAGCGCGGTTGACCTGCTCAAAGGCATAGCCGTCGGAAGCGGTATGCAAAACGTTTCCGTGCAAGGTGCAACGGGCACTATCGACACCAACTTTCTCGGCAAAGCGCAAGCGGCAATAGACGCGCTTGAAAGCGGAAGAGATTTTTGCATGATACACCTTGAAGCCACCGACGAATGCGGACACCAACGCGACCCGAAAGGCAAAGCGAAATCAATAGAACTCATTGACGAAAAAGTGATAGGTACGCTTGTAAACCATTTTGAGAAAAGCGGCGAAGACTACGCCCTTCTCGTGATGCCCGACCACTACACTCCCGTAAGTCTCGGCAAGCATACGTCAGAGCCTGTTCCGTTTATGCTCTACGCGTCGAACAAAGCACTCTCAAAAGGCGAAGTCTACGACGAAAACCACGCAACCGCAAGCGGCGATTATATCGCCGACTCCCGCGATTTGACAGACTGTTTTTTGAGTCTGAACTGACGACACGAATAAATTGCAAATTTGCATTTATATCACAAAAGCGACGCTTTATGCGTCGCTTTTGCAATGATAAACTTTGTTTTTCGTCAATTATTCTTGTATGACTTCTCGGTTATTTTGTCCGTGACGGTCTTCTTTTGTTTCTTGCCGTCAACGTACTTTTGCACTTCCACTTTAAACTTTTTGGCGACTGCTTTGCGCATTGCTTTCATCACGATTTTCGTGATTTTGAGTGCGAGTTGAACAACCGCAACGAAGAACGTCGCGCCGAACACAATCCATTTGACGAGATTCATTTCTCCGTTTGCAAGACCGGCCATAGACACTGCGGTGAGCGCAAGGAACATTATGTTTACACACGCCTTGAATATGCCGAGTGCTTTCTTGTAATTCTTTATGTTTGCCTGCGCTTTTTTGGGGTTCTTGAAGGTGAAAACCACAAGGCAAATAAACACGATTACGAACACCGCAAGCATGGGAATAAGCGCGTAGGTATACGCCGATTCCACCCACTTTTTTGATATGAACATACACACGGACACGATTGCGTACAGCGTGGAAATCACCGTCCAAGCAACGTTGAGTTTCTGTACGATCGACAAACCTTTGTCGTTCTCTTCCTGCACAACCGCCGCCGTTGCTTCATCGATCTGCTGCTGTGAAAATTCGCCTTCGGATACGGGCTTCACTTCTTGGGCGTCCTTTGGGACAAATTTAGTTTTCTTGTCTTTTTTCATTGATTTTTCCTATGTTTTTATTTTATATCGGCATTATATCACAAACCGCCGCCATACGCAAAAAAATCGAGTGCCTTTTCTGCACTCGATTTAAACTTTTTGTTAGGATCACGCCAAATTTTTACACATTATTATTTATTTTTCAATTCAATAATAAACTTAATTCCCCATTCATTATCGCCGTCGATACTAACATTGCAGCTTTGCGAAATTGTTAATATTTTAATTTCTTCATTGTTTTCTTCGCTATAACGACAAGAGAACAGTTCTTCGCCGGCAGAATCAAATCCGCTTGTCAAATATTCATGTCCTGTATATACAGTCTTTGTCTTTACATACTTTACAACATTATCGGAATCAACGAAAATCATCTTTTCCCTTTCAATCGTCACTTTGCTCCCGACTTTTTGTTGCAATTCGCGAATTTTACTTATCAAAACACTATCGCATTGCTGTTCTTTCTTTTCATTCCAATGATCGATGTAAATGAATGAATCGTTTTTCAACTCGCAAATTTTCCACCACCCTGAAGATAATTCGTTGGTTTCCCGTTCTCCATTAACAGTGAAAAATACGGTGAAATAATCGTTTGCGAATTGGTCGTACGTGCCGTAAAAGTTTTTCATCTTGTACTTTTCGGGTGTTTTGTCGCACGCAACAAGCACAAGCGGCAAAACAAGCAAAAATATCACAAATATACTTATACTACAAATCTTCTTATTCATTATTTTCCCCCTTATCAAATAAAGCTTTTGGCAATGCTAATATGCCATTCGTTTCCTTGAATATTTATTGTGTTCTTTGCAACAACCGTAATGATTTTTCTTTCGTTGTCGGTATTTTCATTTTCATAATGTCCGTCGAACAGGTTGTCGCCGTCCGAATCATACATTGCGGAATAATAATAGTGTCCATTGAATTTCGTAACGGTTTTTTCCGCTTTCAAAACGGTGTTTGAGTCCACAAAAGTGATTTTCTTCTTTTCTATGACTACTTTGCGACCTATTTGCTGTTGTAATTCTCGGATTTTGGCTATCAAAACAGCATCGCATTCTTGTTCTTTCTTTTCGCCTGTCGTGTCGATGTAAACAAAAGAATTTTCCTTGAGTTCACATATATTCCACCACCCCGTTGTCAAGTCATTATTATAACGATTTCCATTAAAGGAAAAGATAACATTATAATAATCGTTTGCAAATTGATCGTACGTGCCATAAAAGTTTTTTATATCATACTTAGCAGGAGTTTTGTCGCACGCAACAAGCACAAGCGGCAAAACAAGCAAAAATATCAACAATATGCTTATACTAAATTTTTTCTTTTTCATAGCAACTTCTCCCTGCTTTCATTAGCAAAACTTTTTTGTCATGACTATATCCCAACTGTTTCCTTGACATTCTATTGACATTTCTTTTGCAACAACTGAAACAATTTTTCTTTCATTCTCGGTGTTTTCGTTTTCATAAAATGCGCCAAGCAAGTTTTCACCCGCTTTGTCATACGCGCCAACATAGTAAAACTGTCCACTATACTGCGTCTTGGTCTTGTCAAATTTCACGATGGTATTAGATTCAACAAAAGTCATTTGTTTCCTTTCTATTTTGACTTTGTGCCCGATTCGCTGTTGCAACTCTCGGATTTTGGCTATCAAAACAGCATCACATTCCTGCTCTTTCTTCTCCCCCGAAAAGTCAATATAAATGAATAAATTTTCTTTGAGTTCGCATATATCCCACCACCGCATTGTCAAATCGGTCGTTCCCTGTTTCCCGTTTAGCGAAAAATAGACGGTGAAATAATCGTTTGCAAATTGATCGTACGTGCCGTAAAAGTTTTTCATCTTGTACTTTGCGGGTGTTTTGTCGCACGCAACAAGCACAAGTGGAAAAACAAGCAAAAATATCACCAATATACTTATACTACAAATCTTCTTATTCATTATATCCCACCCCTATCAAATAAATTGTTTAGCGACAATGATTCCCCATTTATCACCTTGAATATCAATCGTTCCAGTTGCCGCAACTGTTATCACTTTCATTTCTTTATCGGTATTTTCTTCTTCATAATGTCCTTCAAACAAGTTTTGACCGTCCGAATCGTACATTGCGGAATAATAGTAGTGTCCATTGAATTTTGTAACGACTTTTTCCGCCTTCAAAACGGTGTTTGAGTCCACAAAAGTGATTTTCTTCTTCTCGATTGTGACTTTGTGCCCGATTCGTTGTTGCAACTCTCGGATTTTGGCTATCAAAACAGCATCGCATTCTCGTTCTTTCTTTTCGCCTGTCGTGTTTATGTAGACAAAAGATTTCTCTTTGAGTTCACATATATTCCACAATCCTGTTGACAATTCATTGACATTATACTCATCATTAAAAGAAAAATACACGATGAGATAATCGTTTGCAAACTGATCGTACGTGCCGTAAAAGTTTTTCATCTTGTACTTTTCGGGCACTTTGTCGCACGCAACAAGCGCAAACGAAGACGTAAGCATAACCGCAAGAAGCAGCAATGCCAAAACAATTTTTGTTCTTTTCATTTGGTGTCCTCCACAAATTTTTATCTATATAAAACAAGCCCTGCCCCCAAAATAAAAAACTGGACTTGTGGTCTCACGTGCGACGCGCATATGCGCGTCGCACGTATATTGTTCATGATAAAGATACTATGTACACGATAAAAATGCAATGGTATTGCAATTCGTTTTTTCAAATCAGACTTCTTTCTTCACCACTCTGGCAAGGAAGTCGTCGCAAAGGCGGATGTTTTCTTTTGCCGCGCCCTTGTTCCAATTGAGCGGATAGCAGTGATTGTCCAAGAATTTCGTGCTGTGGTGAGATTCAACGTGCACACCCAAATCGTTCAGTTTCGCAATGAGTTTCTGTCCTTGACCTTTGCAGAACATATCTTTCTCTGCATAAGTGATGAAACTGATCGGGAATGTTGCGTCCACAAAATCGAACGGTGCCATTGCGTCTCTGTATTCGTAGGAGTCAAGTCCTTTGACGTGCACACCGCTGAAATCGTAAAGCACTTTGTCGGTGAGATTGAAAGGCATCTTTTGTCCGAGTGCTTCGCCGACGTCGTATATGCCGCAGTCGAGCATTGCGGTGCGGAAGCGAAGATTCGTTTCAACGCCGAATCTTTGTTGCAAAGCCTTGTTGGTGCTCACGCAAGCGAGCATTGCGGAATAGTATCCGCCCGCGCTGTCGCCCGACACGCACATATTGTCAAGGTCGAGATTGTATTTTTCTGCGTTTGCGCCCACCCAGTTGAGTGCGTTGACAAGATGTTGAAGTCCTTTCGGGAAAAGGTCTTTCGGGCCGAGACCGTAGTTGACGTTGACGACGAAAAAGCCTTTGTTTGCCGCCCAACGCGCAAGCCCCCTGCGGTAGTGCTTGTCACCGGCAACAAATCCGCCGCCGTGAATGTAGAAGAACACGGGATATTTCTCGTCTCCGTCCTTCTTGACGTAGTAAGTGTCAAGTTTTTCCGCATCGTCCTTGCCGTATGCGATATCGGTTTCGATTTCAAATTTCACGTCTTTGAAACGGAGCATTTTCTTGTTGTTCTGCGCGCCGTCGAAGAGTTTGTCGATGGCAACGAACAAAAATTGTGCAAAAGTCATAACAATACAACCCCTTTAATATGGTGATATATACAATATATCACATAAGCTACATTTGTGCAATAACCAAACCGTGCAATTTTCGACATTTATTTTCTTTCCGGGATTATTAAAAATCAAATGTTCTGCGTTAAATCTTGACAGGCTTATCCTCCTATGCTATGGTTAATGCACGGATAAATACAAAGTTTACGTCTTATAACAAAAGAAATTCGGGAGGGATTTTTGTGATATTGGCACGTTTTATTACGCAAAGAAAAATATGACTTTTTTCTTTGCTTTTTTATTATTTTTTTAGGAGGATACCTATGAAACAAAGGAAAATATGTTTGCTTTTTTTAGTAACATGTATGATTCTCGCAACTATTGCGATGCTTGTTGCTTGCGGAAGCGAAAACACGACGTTTGGGGCGTCGTCTGACTTAGAGTTGACGATGTATATCAACAAACAAAAAGAAAACGACGACAAGAGAGTGTGCGAAATCGACAAGAATCTTGAAATCGTCGAATCGCAAATCGGTGAAATTAAACAAACGGTAATTAAAAATATCCAGAACTTCAAAAACAAACTCCAACACGATTTTCTCGGAATATCGGATTACGATTTGGCATTGAAACTATTGCATGCGGTAGGCTACACCGACGCTGAAATAGAAAATATGAACGATCAAACGAAATTGTCTATTCTCGATGCAAAAGACATAACGATGCAAAAGTCTGCTGCACTGGATTCACAAGGTCTTAACTTCAATGTTACTTACACATCAGTTACTCTACATCCCGTAATATACAAGAAATATCCCGTTGATTTCTATCTTGTTAGGGCGACATGGTCATGGGCGAATCCGACATTGATCGGGGCTCCCGATTATATCGGTATAAAACTGGAAGACGGCAAGGACTATTACAGTCTGTTAAGCCTAAAAGCAGGTGACGAATTAGCGGAGTATGAATATTGCAATTTGTCATACAACAAAAAAGTGTACAACGGCACGGAAATAAACACAACATACAATCTTAAAAGCAAAATCGGACAAGCGGTCAACGAAAATGTAAATCTAAAAAGCCGTACTTTTGTTATGGATATGCCGAAAAACGAAATACAATACGAACAACCCGACGATCCGTTAATTTACAAAACCGTTTACACAGATTTCGTTGGTGAAGCACAATTTATATTAGGAATTAAGTACTCTCCCGACGATTTTTTGTCTCAATATATAGGATTGACTTACGGACATTCTGAAAAAGAATGTTCCGTCACTTACTCGGAGTCTTTGTCTACAAGTCTCGGCTTTTCCGCAGGAGTTGAAGGTCCGTCCGGAGAACTCGGTCTCGGGATATCGTCAAACTGGGAATATAGCGAAACAACGATTATCAATTCAAAATATGCTTTGCTGCGTCTTAACTATGACAAAATTACAATAGAAGACGGCAAAGTGTACAATATTGTAAATCAAAACTTCGGCAAACCGCTAGAATGCCCTGCCGGAGTTACGCAAGAAGGCACGCCTTTGAGACTTGGTGATTCTTTGTATACAGACACCGAAAATGCATTAAAAAATGCAAATTGGCAATGGCGAGTCGAATTCAATAAACGCAACAACAACATCATTCTCCACCCGGTTCTTGACAACAGCAAAAGATTAGCTTTTCAATTCAATCGTGTTGTCCTTGAAAACAATCCGGGCCTTACAGGCTTTTCTTCTGGTATTACGAGTCCTATAAGAATACAATCAAGCGACGATCTAGTGCCACAACATGATATTATAATCAAGTGTTTTAAACTACAAGGTGGGGCAAATTATTCGTACGTTATGGATTGCGCAAACGATTTCTATTCCAGTATTGCGTATTCAAAAACAGAAGAAGCATCAATTTGGCAATCAAACTGGGAGTTTGTAGAAGTACCGGAAGAAGATATCGCCGAAGAAGAGCCTATGGGTTTTAAGTTGCCCAACCTGGTCACATACATACAAAACGTTGCAACTCAAAAAACGATGGATATATGCAACGGTAGTATCGATAACGGTGCAACGGTGTTGGTATACGATAAAAAAAGCTCATCGGTATACGACGATCCGACTCTCTACAACCAGTCTTTCAAGTTGACAAAAACCGACGGAAACGCTTACTTTATATCGCCTTTCCATGTTCTTGGGTTCAATCTTGACATAAAAGATGCAAGTTCTGTAGACGGCGCTCGTATACAAATGTTTGCCGCAAATGGTTCTGCCGCGCAAAAGTTTAAGTTTTATCCTGTATCAAGAACTGGTGATAGCAAAGTGCAATTTTATATAGCTACTGCGGCAAGCGGCTATACAAAGGTGCTAAAAGCAAACGATGACACGACTATAAGTCAATCAATTCCAAAAAATCAGGAAAATCAGTTTTGGACAATGAGTTCAAATCCAAGAAATTATCTCGATTTCAACGCTAACGACAGTTATTGCATACGAAACATAGCAAGCCGATATTACTTCGATGTCAGCGGAAACAAAACGGCAAATAACACACCAGTTCTTCAATACTATTTCTCCGGGGATAACAATCAACGAATGAAGTTTGTTTCTAACGGAGACGGTTCTTTTTATATCGTACCGCAAAACGCAACGAATCGTGTCCTTGAATTGTCAAACAATTCCAACAACGGAAATAAATTAAAAATTTATTCGAAACGAAACGACAAAGCATACCAACGTTTCAAAATCGTAAGGGCAAAGAACAATCGTTTCTTTATTCTCACAGGTGCTTCCGGCTATAACAAGGCTTTAGCTGTTGACAACACAAACGTAGGCTGTCAAATCGTTCAAAAAGACAAACAGGAAAACACGTTGTCATATTGGGCAATCGACAAATATGACGACACTTCGCTCAACTCAATAATTAAACTCGACACCGTAAAAAGAATAAGTATCAACGGGACGACAGAACAAAACCTTTACTTTAGCGTTCCGTATTTGAATAATTATTCTCTTGAAACGGTAGGCAATTGCAATATGACAATGGCAATTTATTGGGACACCGATGGCGACGGCGTATACGAGTTGTTGGAAGAAACAACGACCGGCGGCAGAGATAATAATGCGGCGAAGTCATTTTGGGCTGCAGGGTCTTACAGAATCAAAATTACAGTGCACGGTGCAGTCGGGAATAGCGGTTATGCCGGCGTTATACTTTACAAAATAATTTAAAACTTGCAAGCAAAGGGAGACACACGATTCTGTGTCTCCCTTTGCTTGCCACTTCATTATCACAAGTATGACAAATAAAACAACCTTTCCGTCCGCACGCTTTGTAAAAGTTCGCTAAATAGATGAATGACGCGAAAGCACCCCGAGAATGACAACCCTAATGTACATGTCGTACATGAGTTGGCAGACTCGGGGTGCTGACAAAGTCAGTCGCTATTTAGCGAACTTTTAGATTGTGTTGAAAGCGTGAATATTCTCCATAACCAAATCAAAAAACCTGTTGGCTATATCAACGTCTTTGGCATTGCCGCGAATGGCGGTTGAAAGCGTGACGCGGTTCATGAGCGTGGTGACTGACATAAGGAAGAACGGTTTATACTTCACTGCGCCGGAAATGAAGCCGTCTTTGAGAGTGAGCCCGTCAAAAGTGAGTTTATCGGCAGGAAGCAAGCCCATGTTGCTGACGGCAATGAGCGGATTGTCATAACCCGCTTTGATTGCGAACTCGGCGATGTCGTGCGGGAAAATCGTATACGCGAGTTTGAGAAGCGGAAGCGAATAAAGCCCCATAAACTTGTCGCGCTTGTATCCTTTGGTGGAACGGATAACGTTGACGACGGTGTCTCTGATGTCGTCGCCTTTTTCGAGCGTGCGCACAGCCATCCATGCGGTGTGATTGGTCATGCCGCCGAGAAGTCCGCCCTTTTCAATGTGTTTTCTAAGGTCTATCGCACAGGACACGGTGAGAGAATCGTTGTCTTTGAGTCCGCATATCTCGTACAGAGAACGGAACACTGTTGCCATGATTGCGTCGTTGACGGTGATGCCGAGTTTTTTGGACACTTCGTGCATGCGTTTGAAGTCCGCTTCGTCTATGGTGCGACGCACGATCGTATTTTTGTCTTCGGGGACGCTTTCGCTCCAGGGAAAATACACCTTGTCGGGTGTTTTTGATATGTTTTTGTAAAGTCCCCTTGCGTGTTTAAGATCGTCGCCTTCGAGCATGGAATACACTTGGTCGTAACTTCTCGAACCGCTTTTGATATGAACTTTGCCGTATTCGCCGCGTTTGAGATCCCCGTAGTTTTCCACGAGCGTTGCAAGGAAATATTTCAAGTCGCCGCCGTCCATGCACATATGGTTGACACGAAGACAGAATACCGTGTGCTTTTCGTCTTTGAAAATCGCAACGTTCATCTGCACGTTGTTTGTGTACGGAATGACTCCGAGAAGCCATTCATCAGACTCCTTGTCCGCGTCTTCGACTTCGTGATAGGACAAGACGTCGTCAATGGTGTATTCTTCTTCTTTCCAATACGGCTCAACAACCGTCGTAACGAAACTCGAATGTAGCACAGGGGCTTTTTCAATCATAAACAGCAACGCGTTTTTAAGCACGGGAATGTCAAGTTCACCGTCGTAAACGAATTTTGCGTGCACCATTCTGTCGTAATAATTGCGGAACAGAAACTGCATTCTGTCCCACATTTCAGCCTTTATAGTATTTGCCATAATCACTCCTGAAAACAACCGATTTGACGTTTTATATAGTCAAAACAAGATGTTAATCGTCCCATTCCGTCCAATATTTTTGATTTTCGACTTCGTTCTTTTCTTCGATTTCTTTGCTTTCTTTCTTGTTTTTCGCACGAAGTTTCTTCGTTACGAAAACAGCGATTTCAACGATTGCCGCCGCAACGCCCATAAGGCACAACAACCAACCGGGATGCCAGAAATGCGGAACGGTGAGTCCGAGAAGAACGTAAAGCATAACACCGAAAAGTTCGATGAAAATCGGCAATTCGAACCATCTGACTTTGCTCTTCGTGGAGAACGCTATTGCAGTGTCTACGCCGACAAGCACCGCCACCATTGCAAGAAAACTCATCCATGCGCCTTGCAGGTTGAACACGAGTTGCAAAAGCAGGAACACGAACACCGTGAGCAAAACTTCGCATATCGCAACGCATATTCTCGTCACTGCGAATTTGTGTTTTTGGCCGAATCTGACCGCCGTGTACACGAGCATTACGGAAAGTCCCGCAAACACGCCACCGACCATTATAAGCCAAGTCGGATGCCAAGCGACAAGTGCTCCGACGATGACGTACGCCACCGCAAGCAACGCAACGATGGATACGGCAATTACCGCCGCCATACTGATTTTGCGTTTCACGACGCCGCTCTTTATCTGTCTTTCTTCAAATCGTTTGAGCGTTTCGTCGATGTCTCCGAGTTCGGATATCGCCATATTGTAGATAAGCTCATCGTCACTTACGCCCTTTATGCGCAATTCCTGCTCTCTGTCGAGAAGGTCTCTCAAAAGCGCTTTGCGATATTCCATAGCCGCTTGAGTCGGGGCTATTTTGCGAAAATGTTCTTCAAGATATTTTTTGAATCTTTCTTTCATAGTTTTATCCTTTTTTGTCTGGTCGTGCCTTTCTTACGTTGAATATACGCAGGACTTTTGCATCGGTTACGCAATTTGCACAAAAATATTTTTTCACACATAGGATATACCAAAACGCCTATTAAATCGACGAGCACGCATGCACGCGTACAAATTAAGTCGGTTTTAATGCTCGAAGGCGCGATTTTCCACCGAGCACTGCAAAATAGCGATTTGATTTTGACAATCTTCCCATACATAATTCAAAAGGGGGAAATTTTTATGTTTTTCAACTGGTTCAACAATCCGTGCTGCAACTCTCGTCCCATGCCAACGCCGTGTGGCCGTCCGTCAATCGAGTATATCCGCGGCCCTATGGGTCCGGTCGGAGCGACAGGTCCTATGGGACCTATGGGACCGCAAGGCGCACAAGGCCCGCAAGGTATTCAAGGTCCGACCGGTCCTGCGGGAGCAACCGGAGCAACAGGCCCTATCGGACCGCAAGGACCACAAGGTATTCAAGGTCCGACCGGTCCCGCGGGAGCAACCGGAGCGACAGGCGCAACCGGACCGCAAGGTCCGCAAGGCGAAGAGGGCACTCCCGCACTCGTCGACGCACTCTATGCAAGCGGCGGCACTCAATCGGTAGCGACAGGAGCGATAATCCCGATAACTTCGACGGCAACCACACCCACCACCACGATGACGGTTGCAAACAACGCAGTAACCCTTCCCGTCGGCACTTATATCGTCACCTACGGCGCAACGGGAACTGCCGACACCGCAACCGCAACTATGTCCGTACAACTCTATGCAAACGGCGCCGCGATTGCAACGGAAATCCTAAACGACGAAGCAAGTCCCACGGAATCCGCAAACGTGAGCAAAACCATCGTCTACAACACTACTGCCGAAACGACCTTGTCCATTCACAATGCATCAACCGCCACGATAAACTTCACCGGCGCAAATATCACCGTGCAAAGGTTGGCGTAAAGGGCGTCGAATCAAAGCGCAAAAGACGGCGCACGGTGCGCACGACGGTGAGAATCGTGCGCATAGGCGTGAATGCACAAATATTCAAATCGGCGTTTTATACACGCAAAAAGCACGCGTAAAGCGTGCTTTTTGCAATACATATTTTCGATTTAGCCTTATTCTATGTTGGCAAAAAAGTCGATGAGTCTTGCCAACTTTTGCTCCGCCGTGAGTTTGTTTACTTCAAAAATCATTGACGGCGGAATGGTGGTCGTAAGCACCACGCTACCGCTGTTTTTCGCAACCGCATTCATAAGACTTTCGTTCTTGAAAACGTCTGCGTCGTAGAAATTCGCACCCGCACCGTTGCGATTGATTATGATTTTGGAAACGCCGTAATTGCTTGCAAGGTTTTTGAGAAGCGCAACGTTGATAAGGTTTTCAAGCGGCAAATCCACAGGACCGTAAACTTGTTCGAGTTCTTTGACGAGCGAATCTCTCGCGCTCACGCTTGCGACCTTTGATATTTGCTTGTACACGCGCAACTTGTCTCTTCCGCTTATATACGAGTCGTTGATAAACGCCGCCGCATCCACTTTCATTTCCACGTCTTTTATCTCTTGCTTCTTAACGCCCGTCTTGACTTCCTGCACTGCTTCGTCGAGAAGTTCCAAATACATCTCGTAGCCGACTTTTTCGATATGTCCGCTCTGCTCCGCTCCGAGAAGATTGCCTGCTCCGCGAATAGACAAGTCTGCGAGAGCGACTTTGAATCCGCTGCCGATGTCGGTGTTTTCAAGCAAGGTGTTGAGCCTTTTTTGCGCCGTATCGGTGAGCGCGCCGTTTTCGGGAACGGTGAAATATGCGTGAGCGAGTGCGCCGCGACGGCCGACTCTTCCGCGCAACTGATAAAGTTGCGAAAGCCCGAATCTGCCGCTGTCGATGACGATAAGCGTGTTGGCATCGGGCAAATCTATGCCGTTTTCAATAATCGTGGTTGCGACGAGCACGTCGAATTCTTTGTCGTAGAACGCGCTCATTCTCTCTTCCAGTTGCCCGGGGAGCATCTGCCCGTGTGCGGTGATTATACGCGCGTCCGGACAAAGAGAGCGTAGTTTGCTTGCATACGGGTCGAGTGCTTCGACGTTGTTGAGAAGTATGAGCGTTTGTCCGCCGCGAGCGAGTTCTCTCGTGATTGCGTCAACGCAAAGTGCATCGGAGTATCCCACGACGTACGTTTGCACCGGCAATCTGCCGCGCGGCGCGGTTTCGAGCATAGATATGTCTCTTACGCCCGTGAGCGACATATTGAGCGTGCGCGGAATGGGTGTTGCAGAGAGCGTAAGCACGTTGACGAGAGGATATTTTTCTTTGAGTTTTTCCTTGTGGTCAACGCCGAAACGTTGCTCTTCGTCAAGCACAAGCAAGCCCAAATCGTGAAATTCGACCGCTTTTGCAAGCACTTTGTGCGTTGCAATCACCATATGCACCGTGCCTTTTTTGAGACCGTCGAGCAAATCCTGCGTTTCTTTCGTTGATTGCAGTCTTGTGAGCAGTCCGCATTTTATGCCGAACGGTTTGAGTCTCTTTATAAGGTTTTCGTAATGCTGGCGGGCAAGGATAGTGGTCGGTGCAAGTAAAACCGCTTGTTTTGAATCGAGCACCGTCTTGAACATTGCTCTGAAAGCAACTTCCGTCTTGCCGAATCCGACGTCCCCGACGAGAAGTCTGTCCATAATACGTCCCGTCTCCATGTCCTGCTTGATGTCGGCTATGGCTTTGAGTTGGTCGGGCGTTTCTTCGTATTCGAAATTGTCTTCGAACTCTTTTTGCCACACGGTGTCGGGACTATACTTGAAACCGCGTTGTTTTTCGCGCTTGGCATAGAGTTCGACGAGATTTACGGCAAGTTTGCGCACGGATTTGCGCACTTTTTCCTTTTCTCTTTCAAATTCTTTTCCGCCGAGTTTGTTCAACGCGGGGCTTTCTTCACCGATGAACTTCTGAAGATTGTTCATCTGGTCGGTGGCAACGTAAAGCGTGTCGCCGTCTTTGTATTTGAGAACTATATATTCTTTTTCAAAATCGCCCGTTTTGAGAATCGTCGTACCTTCGCAAAGCCCGACGCCGTGAATTCTGTGAACGACGTAATCGCCTGCAACGGGTGCGAGCTCTTGCTCTTTGGAGCGCGAAAGTCCGTCTTCGGAGCGGTGTTTGCCGATACATTCGGACACACCGACGAGACACACCTTTTGCGCGGGATATATAAAACCCGTTTCGACGGCCATCGGTGTTGCGAGTATCGTGCCGTCGTCGTTGCCGTCTGCGCTGTACGTCGCATATACGTCGTTTTCACGCAAACTCTCGATGACGCTCTTTGCTCTCTCTTTGCTACCGCACGCAAGAAGCGTTTTCGTGCCGTTGAGCACGAAAGTGCGCAAATCCTGCACTATAGTCTGCGGGTCTAGATAATACTTCGTGACGGGTTTCGTCTTCGGCTCGATTATATACTTCGGCTCGAAAAGTTGATTGTTTAGAGACAGCGCGCAAAAACTCAATTTCCTAACGAACATAAGACGCCTTCTGATTTCCGAAAGCGTGATATACACGTCTTTGTGACACGCAAGGATTTCGCCGCCTTCGAGAAGGTTCTTTATTCTTCCGTCAAATTCTTTGATAAGGATTTGCAATTTGTCGCACACGACTTTCGGCTCGTCGAAAACTATCACGTCCGTTTTGTCGAGATAATCGAATATCGGTGCGGTCGCGCCTTGCATAAACGGCAACGCCCACACGAGCGACGGGTCGCACGCGCCGACCGAAAGCCTTTCCTTTGCTTCGGCGGCGTATTTTACGTCACGATAAAAATCAAGTTTTTCCCTTGCGTCGTCATAGTCTTTTTCAGACAATATAACGTCGCTTGCAGGCGCAAATCGCACGCTTTCAACGTCGTTTGAAGAAAGCATGGTTTCAACGTCGATGACTTTTATGTCTTCTACGAGCTCGTCAAAGAAATTTATTCTGTACGCCGTGCCGTTTGTCGAGTATACGTCAACTATGTCGCCGCGCACCGCAAAATCGCCTGCGTCGGCAATCATCGTCTGTCGTTTGTATCCTGCAAGGGCAAGCCTGTCGGCAAGTGCCTGCGGAGAAATAAGGTCTTCCTTTGCCACGGTGACGGAAAACTCTTTCACCAGTTCTTTTTTCGGGAAGAGTTGCAACAGACTGTCCGCACTCGTCACGACAACGTCGAAATCCCCGCACGCCATATCGCTTAGCGTGCAAGTCCTTTCTCTGACGTTTTGAGAAGAAAAACTCTTTCTTGCAATCAACACATCGTCGCGGTAGGGCAAATAATCCACTTTGATTCCCCACCCTTTAAGTTTTCTGAACAGACTTTTCGCGCCGAGACTATCCGAGCATACTACGAGTTTTTTCGTCGGAATCTGGGATATGATATGCACCTTTGCGCCTTCGCAAACACGCAATACGGAAACTGCCGACAATTTTTCGTCGGTCAGCCTTTTTGCTCCCATGCCGTTTAGCGACGAGAGTTTTTCTCCGAGATTCTGAAGTTGTAAAATCTTTGGCGTCGTCACTTGTTTTTCCTGTTTGCCTTTTCCTGAACACGCTGAATGTCAACGCCTTCCACCATATCCAAAACGGCGTCTACGGCGGTGTCTATCGCGGCTTCCAAAACTTGTTTATTCTCAAAATCGACCTTTGAAAGCACAAAATCGACAAGTTGAACTTCGTGTTGTGCAAGTTGCTCCGTTTTTGTGCCGACTCTCACGCGCTTGAAATCCTGCGCGCAAAGTTCTGCAATGATGTTGCGCATGCCGTTGTGCGTGCCTGCGCTTCCTTCTTCTCTTATGCGCAATTTTCCTATCGGCAAATCTATATCGTCATAGCAAACGATGAGTTCGTTTTGCTCGTCAACGCCGTATTTGCGCACGAGTTTTTTCACCGCTTCACCCGATAAATTCATATAGGTTTGCGGTTTTGCAACGACAAAATCGACGCCCTTGTAATTTGCCTTGCAGGTGAGTGCGTCGCATTCTTTCACGTCGGCTTTGACATTCAGTCTCTTGCATAGTGCGTCAACGACCATAAAGCCGACGTTGTGATAGGTGTTTTTGTACTTCATTCCGGGATTGCCGAGTCCCACGACGAGCATCATACGCTTATCCTTTCAAGGCATTAGCCTTGCGTTTTCTTTTCGTTTTTTATGATAATATCGGTTTTGGTTGTACCTTTTCCGTATCTTCGGTTGTTCGACAATTTATCATCTGTCGCTTTTCACCGTGTCCTGTTTCACTCGCCCTATCGTGAAAGTTTTCTCGTCAACGTCTCTCGTTACCGTCGTCCCTGCTGCAATAAACGCCTTGTCCCCCACGACGAGCGGTGCGACGAGATTCGTGTTTGCACCGAGAAAACAATCGCAACCAACGGTCGTTTTATGCTTGTTTTTGCCGTCGTAATTGCAAAACACCGTTCCGCACCCAACGTTGGTTCTCTCCCCGACCTGTGCGTCTCCGATATAACTCAAATGCGCCGCTTTCACGCCCTTTTCAAGCGCGGACGCTTTCACTTCCACAAAATCTCCGACTCTGCAATCTTCGCCTATTTCCGCTCTTCTGAGTCTTGCATACGGACCGACTGTAGCGCGCGCGTGCACGTGCGAACATACTATATGCGACCATTCGACGTTTGCACCGTCAATGACGCTATCCTTTATATACGACGCTCCGACGACGGATTGTGCGCTTATCGCGCTCTCGCCTTCTATTCTCGTGAACGGCAGAATCGTCGCTCCGCTTTCTATGACGGCGGTATCGTCGATAAACGTCGTGGCTTTGTCGAAAATTTTCACTCCGCGCGAAAGCATTTCGTCAAGTATTTCGTCTTTAAGCCGATTATACACCAGATTGAACGATTTTGCATCATCAATCTTAAAAAAAGCCTGCGACGATGAAAAAACTCCGCCGCTCGTATCCTTTCCGATGCAGATTTTGCTTAATGCGTCCTTGCTCCCCAAGCGCACGCAATTTATTTTGTTCCTTTTCATTCTGTCCGCAAGAGACGTGACGTCTTTTAGTTTCACAAGCGGCATATCGAGTTCGAGCACCACGTTGACGCAATCGGGCAAGAGCGCGCACTCTTCCTTGTACGCACTTTTTTTCACCATTCTCGCAACGCTCGCTCCGAAAGACGAAAACTCGCGAAGCACGAAATCTTCCGCTCGCCTGCCCAGAATCTCCGCCCTTGCCCATTCTGTTTCTATAAAAACGATGTTATACTTTTCCATACCATACTATATTCGTTTTCTTTGAAAGTTTGCCACGCAAAAAACATGACATAATAATTTGGATATTTTGAAAACCGCATGATATATTGCCGTTGCGTTCGGGTGATAAAGCTATGCAGGCGCAATAACTTTCAGGGAGAACGTCATGGACAAGAAAAAACTCAAAGAAATCATCGCAATAGTCATCGTCGGCATCGTATCAATCGTATCGAGTGTGCTTGCGTGCATACTCGGCGTTCCGAAAGAGGCAATAGACAACGTGATAAACGACGTCGGTTTCGTGGAAATCTTAGACCCGTCTTTTGAAGAAGGCGAAGAGAAAGAAGCGGAAAACGATTCTTTGAACGAAGAAAAACCTTCCGCCTATGAAAACTCAAAAGAAATAACCGACTGAAATCTCTCAACGATTCTGCAATCACAATCCCCGACGCCGTGCATTGACCTTCAATGCACGCAAAAAAGTTTCTTCTCCCCGATATAAAAAGAATGCGACCGCGCTTTGCGGTCGTTTTCTTTTTGTCTCGTTTTATTCTCGGTTTTGAATAACGTTTTCTATTTATCGGATTGAAATTCTTTTTGTTTTCTTATTTGCATTCCCCGTTCTGCTTATTTATCGCTCTTTCGATTTTTTCTCTTTGCTTTGAAAAAATCCGACAACAATGCGGAACATTCTTCTTTCATATATCCGCCGCTCACTTCGACGTCGTGATTGAAAAGTCCTTTTTCAAACAGATTGACTTTCGAGCCGCACGCCCCCGTCTTCTCGTCGTACGCTCCGAAATACAACGCGCGGATGCGCGAGTTTATCATTGCCCCCGCACACATACTGCAAGGCTCGAGCGTTACGTATACGTCGCAATCTTCAAGCCACCAGTTGTTCTCTTTTTCGGTTGCCGAAGACAAAGCCAGCATCTCGGCGTGATGCGTCGCGTCGTTGTCTCTCTCCTTTCTGTTTCCGCTCTCTGCAATGATTGAACCGCTTTTTACGACCACCGCGCCGACAGGCACTTCGTCTTGCTCGGCGCACGCCTTTGCAAGTTCAATCGCTCGTAGCATATATTTTTCTTCGTATGCCATATTTCACCGAATACAAGTTTTATATATGTATTATCGTCATATAAACTTGTGATTTTGCAATTTATTTGTGATACGGTGTGCCTGCATTGATGCACAGCGCGCGGTATATTTGCTCTGAAAGCATAACCCTGCAAAGTTGATGCGGAAAGGTGTTTTTGCCAAACGACAAAAGCATATCCGCCCTTTGTCTCAACTCTTCGGTGTGTCCGTGACTTCCTCCGATAAGGAAAGAAAACTCGCTTTCGCCCAAGGTGCATTTGCTCTTGATGAGTTCGGCAAGCCCTTCGCTTGACAACTCTTCCCCCCGCATATCCATTGCAACGACAAAGCCTTTTGCCTTGCAAAGAAGCAGATCGCTTTCTATCTTTCTTTGCTCTTCGGGCGTCTTTGACGGCGGTGCGTCGGCAAGTTCCACAACCTTTACGTCGGCGTATCTCGACGCGCGTTTGACGTACTCTGCGATTGCGTCCGAGAAATATTTTTCTTTGATTTTGCCTATTGCGATAATATTGATTTTCATCTCGTCATACCCCACACGAACGAGAAAATCGTCGCAACGACTCCGACTGCGATTATCACCCAAAGCGTGACGTCCTTGTGAAGCGGCACGACGCCCTGAGACGGTTTGTCAAAGGGAACGCCGACTCTGTACGCATTGACCGCGCGTTTTCTAAGCAGCCAAAATAGCAGAAAGAGAAAAACTGCACACGCGATAATAAGCATTGCTCCCGTCGCAAAACCGATAGACGACGAATAGAACAAATCTTCTATTTTCGCTATGAAACCGAGCGCACCGTCGGGATGTTGTTCTGAATATCCCGAAAGCACCACCCACGCGTTGTTTGCAAAGTGTATAAGTATGCCGCCCCAAATCGAACCCGTGTAATACATAACGAGCGCAAGAGACGCACCGAAAAAGAACGTGTATCCCGTCTGCACGATGTTTTGGTGCATGAGCGAAAACAGCAATGCGGACACCAACACGAACTTCCACTTGCATTCCTTGTATCCTGCATAAATAAGACCGCGATGAGCTATCTCTTCGAAAATACCCGGCAAAAGCGCGGTGAGCGCAAGTTCCTTGAACAAAAGTCCGACCGTCGAATAATCGGTGCTCGACGACGTGTGCGTGAACCCTATAAGCCTGAGTGCCACTTGCCATACGAAAGAAACGCCCGTAGAAACCGCCATAGTGCAGACGCATATTCCGAGAATAATCAACCAATCAAGTGCTTTTATGCGTTTCACTCCGAAATCGCAAAGCACTTCTTTGACGCTTTCGCGTCTTGCATACGCACTCCACGAATACAGCGCAATGCTCGTAAGCCCGAAAAGCAAAATCTGCACGGTGCACGTCCAAAGCGCATCGTAATCTTCTATGCCGAGGGCCGAATAAATGTCAAGCGCAGACGCCACTCTCATAAGGAGAGTGAGCATTATCACGACGAAATATATGATGCCGACGCTTCTTCTCTTGCTCATATTATGCTCACCACGAATGCATAAATCCAGTAGACTATCACGAGCGCAAGCGCAATCCAGACGCCCGTAAGATTTTGATTTTTGCCTATATATTCGACTTCGTTGCGCTCTTCGAGCCGGTAGGTGACGTTTTTCCACCCTTGTTTTGTGAAAAGCGACTTGAAAAATCTTGCGAAATCTTTGAAAACGTTGCTCTTTTTCGGCTTATCCGTATCGCTCGATACGTTTTGCGTCGCGACTATCGTGAATCCGTCTTCGGTATACACGTTTTTCACGATACCCGACTTCTCTTTTTTGCCGCCCGCACGGAAGAAAAGCCACAACAAAACGACGAGCAAAAGAACGCCGACAACGACGCTCGCCGCCCCCGTGAGCCAGTTGTAATAGCCGAGCGCAACGTACCATTCGTCAACTTGCGGAACGTACGCAGTAAGCGTTATGCTTATGAAATTGTTGAAAAAGTGCACCACGACGCCTGCCCAAAGCGAACCGGACAGCGCAACGACGAGAGCGAGCACTATGCCGAGACCGAATTGATGCACCGTCTGCACGGGATTTGCGTGCATAAGCGAGAACATAAGCGCGGACATAAGCACACCAAACCACACGTTTCTCGTCGATAATCCCGAAAAAAGATTACCGCGAACGAGCAATTCTTCACCGAACGCAGGCAAAAGAGCCATAAGAAACAACGCAAGAAAGTAAACTCCGACGTTTGAAAACGCAGGCATCGCAACGCCCGAACCGTGATAACCCATCACTTGCAAAAGCGCACTCCATGCGTTTGCGAGCGGCAAAAACGCGAGTATCGTCGCAATAGAAATGAACGGCAACAACACGATTTGCTTTATATTAAGCGGTTTTTTCATTTTTGCGACGCTCACGACGTCCGTTTTTCTCACCGCCGAATATATGAAAACCGTCGCTATGAACGCTATTTGCATAAGCGCGTATCCGCACCAGTTGTATACGCTCATTCCGGCAAAGCCGACGTTGACGTTTCTGAGTGCAAGCGACAAAAACAGGGACAAAATGCTCCCTGCGCAGACACCCGTAATATATATGGAACTTCCTTCGCTTGCACCTATGGTTTTTCTCATAATATCTCGAAAACTTCGCTCCTTCTCGATTGATGAGCAACGGACAATTCTATGTCGCTGTTCCACTCCTTGAGCGTGCGCTCCACGGTGTCGAAAGCAAGTTGCTCGGTGTTGTTATTTTCGCTTATATGCCCAAGAATGAGATTCTGCACTTCGCTTCCTTCGCAAAGATGCTTTGCGATGACTGCGGTAGCGTCGTTTGAAAGGTGTCCCGTATTTGACAAAATTCTCGCTTTTAGATTTGGCGGATATTTGCCGTTTTTGAGCATTTCAAGGTCGTGATTTGCTTCGAGCAACACGACTTCGCTGTCTTTTATGTTGCGAAGAACGCCGCGCGTCGGCATACCTATGTCGGTTGCGACGCTACAACGAGCGTTGCCGCACTCAAACGAATATGCAAGCGGATACGCCGCGTCGTGCGGTATGCGGAAAGGCAAAACTTTTATGTCCCCAATGTCAAAACCGCCTTCGTAATCGTCCACGTCCTGCGCGTTTTTGAGCTCTCCCGTGCGCTGAAGTATCGCTCTTTGCGTGAGCGGATGCGCGTACACTTTTGTGTGTGGGGCAAGTTTTGGCAATCCGCAAATGTGGTCGCTGTGCTCGTGCGTTATCACCACTCCGTCAATCATATCGGGAGTAAGACCGAAGTCTTTAAGTTCCGCACACAGCCTGGTATACGACAAACCCGCGTCAACCAAAATTGCCGTCGTGTTTGAAAAAACCAATGTGCAGTTGCCTTTGCTTCCGCTTGTGAGAGATACGAGTTTGAGCGACATAGCCCTTCTATATTTGTTACCTATTTATTTTTTTGTTGCGGAAGAACGTGTCTAACGGCAAGCACCCTGTCGTTTTGATAGGTTTGCCCTTTTTACCCTTGCAATAGGTTTTGTCCTGTTGCTCGGATACACGCCGTGTAGACTGTTTTTGCGATTATGCCGCGTTTTTGCGCGAGATACGCTGTCTTTGCGACACAAATGCAAATTCTTCCCTTAATAAATCAAAACGAATCGCGGGGTGCAATTCGTTTTGCGTGTTATATGCGAGTTTATACTCAGATTTCCTTTGCTACGTTCTGGCTTTTTTCGACCTTGTCTTCGAGCTTGTTAAGAAGGCAGGAGAAAACCACGGTAAGCACGAAATTGACAAAAGAAAGTGCGAGAATCACCACGAAACCGACATTGTCTGCGATGACAAACTCTTTCTTGACGAGCCACTTGACGAGGAGCGCAAGCAGTGCAAGGAATGCCGCAAGCGAGAAGATAACGTGCATGGCTCTCGGATACTTGCCAACAATTATAGAAATCAGAGACGAAAGCACCATAACCGCACTCACTGCCGCAACGCCGATATACGCAAGGTTTTTGAGCGGACGAAGCGCAAAGCCGTTTGCCACCCATTTTTGAATCGTCCCGATGATGTTGAACTCCGCAATCTTCATTGCGCCGACACTGTCCATAAAATAGGAGAGAATGAACGGAAGCACGACGAGCGCAGAGAGCAAGAACGTGACAAGCGCAAAAACTCTCGGTTGCACTTTGCTCTTTTTCTTGACCTTTTGTGCCGAGACCGTTTCAAAATCGGTCGCTTCACCGTACTCGATGGTGGCAGGCGCATAGGTGTCTTGTCTGCTACCGTCCGTGCGCAAAACGTTGCTGTCCTGCGTCATATACGGCACGACCGCAAGCGGCACGACAATGGGTTGCAACTGAATCGTGTTATGCTTGGGTGCGACGATAGGAACGGGGCCGCCGATGCCGACGGGTTTCATAACCGTCACGTCAGAGCCTTCTTCGGGTTGCGGAGTGGCGTATGCTTCCGATTCGAACATCGGTTCGTCCACCGCTTGAATTTCACTGCTTTCGGGAGTCAAAACGATTTCCTTGTTACGATCCTTCTTTGCCATATATTTCTCCTTTATTGCTCTTATTTGAGATAACCGAACTTGTCGCGGTTTATGAGTGACAACAAAGCGCAGATTATCGTATATCCTGCCCCGAATGTCATGAGCGTGAATAACTCGCTCGCCTTGAAACCGTGTATGAAGTCGGCCATAAAGTCAATTTTGTCGATGCCTATCGCGGGTGCTCCGACGAGTGACGCCACGAAAACGGCAAGCACGCATACGAGATTTACGAATGCGCCCCAACCGTATTTTACGGGTTTGATTGCCCCAAACAGCGCAAACAACGACTTTATCGCATTGATAAGCACTGCTAAAATGCCGATTGTGAGAATCATGCTCGGCACTGCCGATAACCAAATCTCTTTTATGCCGTCGCCTTTCCAACCAAGTGCTGCCGTTTGTTTGAAAGCGGATATCCATTTCCCGACGACGTTGTAACTTTCAAGCGAGAACCTGAACGGAGCACTCACTTTCGTTCCTATTGCGCCGAGAACGTATGGCAAAAGCACCACCACCGAAACGACGATGGCAATCGCGCCCGCAATCATATTCTTTGCGCGCTTTTGTCTCTTCCACTTCTTGTTGGCGTCTTCCCTTCTCGGTTGAAAATCGTCGGCGGTGGACACCTCTCGCTTATCTTCCTTCGGTTCGTCCACGGAAAGATGCGGCTCAATGACGTATTCCTGCATAACGGTCGGCATGACATGATAGCCCGCGTTGTTTATCGGGGGCGGAGCAAGTCTTATGCCGGCGTCGTCAACGCCGCGTATTCTCGGTTTGTTGTTTTTCTGATCTGCCATATTCTTCTCGTCAATTCTTCTTGACGTCTTTTGCCGCTGCGTTGATCGGCACTGCTCTTTGCGGTTTTGCTTCGACCGCCGTCGGCGAATATTGCATAAGCGGTTGCTCTTGCGTCACGTACGGCACAAAAGCAACGGGTTGAACGATAGGCGGCATTTGATAGGGCTTGCCGTCTTCTCCCATAAGGTACGGTGCTTGCGGATAAGGTGGCGCAGGGTACGGATACGGGTATGATTGTTGATAAGGATAAGGAGCGTATTGCGGCGGATACGGCGCATAGTGAGCGTTGCTCGGGCCGGAGAAATCCGCAGGTGCTTCTTCTTTGACTTCTTCTTTTGGGGTAGGTGCGGCCGTTTCTTCCGTCTTCGGTGTATTCTTTTCTTCGATAAACTCGTCGAGAGTGGGAACTTTTTTCACCGAAAGGTCGGCTTCGGGCGCAGGAATTATCGTTTGTTTGCGTTTGACGGGCGGGCTTTGCTTAATTTTGTTTTTCGCAAGAAGGAGCAACGCTCTTGCCTTGTCTCTTCCGCAGTGCGTGCAAGCGGTTGCCGTGGGCGGATTTATCGTTCCGCACGCAGGGCAAACGTAAGTCTCGCCGTCGATGTCGTCTTCGTCGATTTGCGTATACGGGTCGGCGTAGTATTTGGAATAGGTCTTGAGTGCCGCAGACATTTTCTTCAAAAGTTCCACGTCTTCGGGGCCCATTTCGTTGAGTTTTCTGCGGTAGTCTTCTAGGTCGTTTGCCTTTTGCTTGTATTCGTCTTCGCTCTTTTTGCGGTATTCTTCCACTTTTTCGAGCGCCGATTCTCTCTCTTCTTCGGCTTTTGCGCGCTTTTCTGCGATTTCTTTGTCAACAACCGCCATTCTTTCGCGCTCCATATTGTCGAGACGGAGTTTCGTCTTTCTTGCATCGAGCATATCTGCGTCGCTGTGAGTCTCACTTTCAACCACTATCGGCGCACCGCAGGATACGCAGAATTTTGCACCGGGCAAGTTCTTCGTTCCGCAAACCGCACATACCGGCTTGCGCATAACCTGCAATATCGCGCCGCATTTTGCGCAATATCTGCTTCCGGCACTGTTTTTTGCGTGACAAGCAGGACAGACCGTCTGATAATTTTCAACGACGTCCGCTCCGCAAGTGGGACAAAACGCTTGTCCCGGCTTCACTTCGTTTCCGCATACTTTACAAATAAACATATTTCACCTATAAGCGTACTTATATTCGTTCAATCGGGTGCGAGTGTCCCGCCCGATATTATGCTTTTGGCTTGAAACTATCTTTAAGACCGACGATATTGTTGAATTCGTTCTCTTCGTTGCGCTTGATGAAGTAGCCTTCACGCAAGAACTGGAATCTCGTATGCACGGGGGCTTCCGCGACGATTTTTTCCGCTTTGCCGTTCAACACGGTCAAGGAATTGCGGTTGACTCTGTCCATATAATCGCCGTCGCCGTCGTTTATGAGATAGTCAAACATGTTGAGCGTCACGTCCGCGCAATCGTTTGCGTTCACCCAGTGTATCGTGCCTTTGACTTTCATATTTGCGCCTTCTTCGCCAGATTTCGTGCCGGGCAAATATTCGACGTGCACGCAAGTAACGTTGCCGTTTTCGTCTTGCTCGCAACCTGTGTATTTGACGATGTATGCGCCTTTGAGCCTAACAATTCCGTCGGGTTTAAGACGGAAGTATTTGGGCGGCGGATCGAGAGCAAAGTCGTCTTGCTCGATATAAAGTTCTCTCGAGAACGTGGTCTCGTGAACGCCTGCGTCTTCTTGTTGCGGATTGTTTTCGATATAAACAGGCTCGCTTTGTCCTTCGGGATAGTTGTCAACGACGAGTTTGAGCGGTTTTGTCACAACCATTGCTCTTTGAGCGTGTGCGTTAAGGTCTTCTCTCACGCAATGCTCGAGCATGGAAATGTCAACTTCGCTGTCCGCCTTTGCAACGCCGATACGTGAGCAAAAATCGCGGATTGCTTCGGGAGTATAACCGCGCTCTCTTATGCCCGACAACGTCGAAAGTCTCGGATCGTCCCAACCCCACACCACTTTTTCGTCGACAAGACGTTTGATGAAACGTTTGCTCATGACGGTATGCGTGAGATTGAGCCTTGCAAATTCTATCTGTCTGGGGCGCGGATCGAAACCGCAGTTGAGCGTCACCCAGTCGTAAAGCGGACGGTGGTTTTCAAATTCGAGCGAGCAAAGGGAGTGCGTGATACCTTCGATTGCGTCTTCGATGGGATGAGCGAAATCGTACATCGGATAAACCACCCACTGATCGCCGGTGTGCGGATGCGTCGCATGGCAGATACGATAGATGACGGGATCGCGCATGTTTATGTTTGGCGACGCCATGTCGATTTTGGCACGCAAAACTTTTTCACCGTCGGCAAATTCGCCGTTCTTCATTCTTTCAAACAAGTCGAGATTTTCTTCGACCGAGCGGTTGCGATAAGGGCTTTCAGTGCCGGGCACGCCGAAACTTCCGCGAGTTGCGCTTATCTCTTCCGCGGACAAATCGCAAACGTACGCTTTGCCGTCTTTGATGAGCTTCACCGCGCATTCGTACATTTTGGGAAAATAGTCGCTTGCGTTGTGCAACTCGTCCCAGTCAAATCCGAGCCATTTGATGTCGGCTTTGATGCTTTCCATATACTCCACGTCTTCTTTTGCGGGGTTGGTGTCGTCAAAACGGAGATTGCATGCGCCGTGATACTTCTCTTTCATGCCAAAGTTGATGCACAAAGCCTTTGCGTGTCCGATATGCAAATATCCGTTGGGTTCGGGGGGGAATCTCGTGATAATTTTGCTGACTTTGCCTTCGGCAAGGTCTTCGTCGATGATTTCTTCGATAAAGTTTCTTGAATTGTCGTCCATAAAGTCCGTCCAGCCTTTTATAATTGCAAATACGCGCGCATACGCCGCGCATTATCTCTGCTATTTTATTTATAATAAAACGAAAACGCCCGTATGTCAATTGGTGAAGTTGATAATTAACAATTAATAATGAATAATGAATAATTAATAATTTTGGGTGGGCGCAAAAAACCAAAACAATTTTATAAGTACGCTCCGAATGGACAGAGTGCGTGTATAAGTTTTTTATTAGTTCACGGCTCTACGAAGGGTGGGCGTGTAAAACTTTAATGCAACTTTCCCCTTTCCTCAGGTGTTTGGACTGCGGCGTTTGCGTAGCAATCCGCCTTGTTCGCTTTGGCTACAATCCGTCCACTGGACGAATTGCTTTACGCGTCGCGCCCATATCACCGTTCCCCCTTGCAGGGAACCCACGGTGACCGCGTAGCGGGGGACAACACTCAGCACTCGCATAGATAAGTGCCGTTCCCTTTTTATGCCACCACGCTTTGTGCGCCGGCTACGCAACAACATGGCGCAGTCGCTCGTACAACCGTCAGCTCGGCGCTTATCTCGGCGTTCGTCTTTGCGAACGCTCACCCCAAATATACACATTCCGTTAATGAGTACGCTACGAATAGGCAAAGTGTGAGTATAAGTTTTTATTAGTTTACGGCTCTACAAGGGTGGACGTGTAAAACTTTAATGCAATATTACCCCTTCCCTTCGGGCTTTCCCCTACTTCTCGAACATAGTACTTTCTCTTTTTAATCATACATCGCTCGAAGAGGGGAAGTCGGCACTCGCATAGATAAGTATCGTCCACTTGTTATGCCACCACGCTTTGTGCGCCAGCTCCGCAACAACACGGCGCAGTCGCTCGTACTATCCGTCTTGCTCGGCGCTTATCTCGGCGTTCGCCTTGCGAACGCTCACTCCGAATATGCACATTCCGTTTATAAGTACGCTCCGAAATAGTGTCGTTTGTAAAAATCGCGATAAATAGATGAAGAACAAGGAAACACCCATCCGAAACAAAACCCAACGTACATGTAGTACGTGATTTTGGAGCGGATGGGTGTTGACACAGTTGTTCGCTATTTAGCGCGATTTTTTAGTATTGGACGGACATAAGAGTCAACCCCTTCGCCCCCAACGTCTTCCCTGCCGCTTTCCTGTCTCCCGTTTCGAGAATTCGAGAGACGTCTTGGGGCGTGAGTTTGCCGATGCCGACATAGACGAGCGTGCCGGCGATTATGCGAACCATATTGTAGAGAAAACCGTTGCCCGTGACGGAAATCGACAATTCACCGTCGAAAAATTTGCCGTCGGCACGGACGGTTGCATTGTCAAAATGTCGAGTGGCAACGTCCACCGAATACACGGTGCGGACGGTGTTTTTCACGACGCTGCCGCTTGCTTCGAAGCACTTGAAATCGTGCGTGCCTTCTATGATTTTTGCCGCTTGCTCGATTTTGTCAAGGTCGAGCGGATACGTGATATGCTCGTGGTCGAGTTCAAGAACGGGAAGTCGATGATTGGAAACGTAGATTTTGTAACAATACGTTTTACGCTTTGCAGAAAATCTCGCATTGAAATTTTCAGGTGCGATTTCGCAAGATAGCATGCTCACGTCATCGGGCAAATGCGTGTTGACGGCAAAAGGTATCTTGTCTGTGGGAATAGACGTATCTGCATCGAAATGCACCACTTGCCCGAGTGCATGAACGCCTGCGTCCGTACGGCCACTTGCGGTTGCCGAAGTGGGCGCGCCGAAGGTTTTTTCAAGGGCCTTTTCAAGCACTTCTTGCACGCTGAGTCCGTTGAGTTGACGCTGCCAACCGACGTAGTTTGCACCGTAATACGAAATAACCGCACGATATCTCATAGCAGTCCCCCGAATATCATTGCGTCGATGTTTATTCCGATTGTCGGGAAGTAGTATCTTTCAAGCAAAATCACCACGAAATACGCGCATATCAAAAGGAACGCGACAAGGTCTCCCCATCCGAGTTTTGCTTTCTTCATTTTCGTGCGTTTTTCGGTTGCGTTGTAACATCTTGCATCCATTGCGAACGCGAGTTCGTCGGCACGTCTGAACGAGTTGACGAAAAGCGGAATGAGAACGGGAAGCAACGCTTTTGCTCTTGCGAAAAGTCCGCCCGTATCGAAACTTGCTCCGCGCGCTTTTTGCGCAGCTATGATTTTGTTGGTCTCTTCAAAAAGAGTGGGGATGAACCGAAGTGCGATGCTCATAATCATAGCGATGTCTCTGACAGGAACTTTTATGAGTTTGAGCGGAGACATAAGACTTTCAACACCGTCCGCAAGCGCAACCGGCGTTGTGGTGAGCGAAAGCAAAGATGCGCCCGAAATCAACAAAACGAGCCTTAAAACCATCTTTATGGTTGTATGAACTCCCGATTTGGTGATTGTGAATATTTCCCAATGCACCAACACGACGTCGTCGTTGCCGCCGCGAACGACGAATAAATTGATGATTGCGGTGATCAAAACTATCAGCAAAACACCTTTTACGCTCTTGAGAACGGAAGCCATCGGCAGACGCGCAAGAAGAATTATCGCAATCAACATAATCAACGTGAGCATAAAGCCGAAATAGGATTTTACAAAGAAAATCGCAATAACGAACATGAGCGTGAGCAGCAATTTCACCCTTGCGTCTAGTCTGTGTACGGGCGAATCGACGGGATAATACTGACCGAAAGCAACGTCCTTAAACATCGTCCGTCACCCCCTTGTCATCACCGTCGATTTTGCGAAAATTCAAGCCGTTTTTCTCATCGGAAACCTGCTCGCTCACGGCACTCGAATTATCGTTTTTATCGCTTGAAACGTCAGCGTTTTTATCGAGATTTTCAAAAGAATTTTCGCCCGATTTTTTCTCTTTTTCGGTCTTGATTCTTGCAAGTTCGCGGCACAATTCGTCCATGGAAATCACGTCTTTTGCAACGGGTATTCCGCGAGCAATAAACTCGTCGGCAAGGTGCGACGCACACGGCACGTCAAGCCCTATATCCGAGATGAGTCGTCTATTCGAAAACACTTCTTTCGGCGTTCCGTCAGCAACGATTTTGCCGTCTTTGAGAGCAACGATTCTATCTGCGATGACCGCTATGTCGTCCATATTGTGCGACACCATAATGACGGTGGGCGAGACTTCTTTTTGCAACTTTTTCACGAGTGCGAGAATCTCTTCTCTGCCCACAGGGTCAAGCCCCGCAACGGGCTCGTCGAGAATAAGAATTTTGGGTTGCATTGCAATGACGCCCGCAATCGCCGCACGTCTTTTTTCTCCGCCCGAAAGGTCAAACGGACTTCTGTCGGCAAACGTTGCGTAATCGAGACCGACAACGTCCATAGCCTTTTTCACACGCTCGTCGATTTCTTCCTTTTCGAGTTTCATATTCTTCGGACCGAACGCCACGTCTTTTGCGACCGTATCGGCAAAAAGTTGATACTCGGGATACTGGAAAACCATTCCGACTTCAAAACGCAATTTCCTGAGCGTTTTTTTATCTGCACAACTCATACCGTTGACGATAATCTGCGCTTTTTTCTTGTCCTGAATCTTGATTAAGCCGTTTAGATGCTGGATAAGCGTGGATTTTCCGCTTCCCGTCGCACCGACGATACCCACAAAAGAACCTTCTTCGATTTCAAGGTTTACAGAGTCGAGCGCCTTCTTTTCGTAAGGCGTTTTTTTGGAATATATATAGGTGAGATTTTTTATTTCAATTGCAGGCATACTTTCTCCACGAGTTCTTTTTCGTCGATGACGACGCCGTCAAAGGCAAAGCCTTTCGACGCGAGTTCTCTCGAGAGCGCGCTCACGGGCGGCAAAGTCAGTCCGCACGCTTCGAGTATGCCCGACGAAAACACTTCTTTGGGCGTTCCGTCAATAGCGATTCTTCCCTTGCGCAAAACGATAATTCTGTCTGCAAGGGCGGCTTCTTCCATATTGTGCGTGATGTTTATCACGGTTATTCCCTGCTCGTTGAGCGATTTTGCAACGCCCATAACGTCTTTTCTGCCGTTCGGGTCGAGCATGGAAGTCGATTCGTCGAGAATGAGAATATCGGGACGCATCGCAAGCACTCCGGCGATTGCGATACGCTGTTTTTGTCCGCCCGAAAGTTTTGACGCGGTGCGTGTGCGGTATTCGCTCATACCGACGGCTTCGAGTGCTGAATTTACTCTCTCGATGATTTCTTCACGCGGCACTCCGACGTTTTCGGGGCCGAACGCAATATCGTCTTCTATAATTGTCGCAACCATCTGATTGTCGGGATTTTGAAACACCATACCCGCTTTTTTGCGGATTTCAAACGTGTTTTTCTCGTCTTTGGTGGAAAGTCCGTCGATAAGCACTTCGCCTTCTGACGGGACAAAAAGCCCGTTGAGAAGTTTTGCAAGAGTAGACTTTCCCGACCCGTTCATTCCTGCAAGCGCGACGAAAGAGCCTTTTTCGATTGAAAAAGACACTCCTTTCAAGGCTTTTACGGCGTAGCCGTCACCGATAGAATAGTTGTAACTGACGTTTTTTACTTCGATTTGCGACATGCCAAAAGTATAGCACACCGAAGTGATATTTGCAAACGCTATGATATCGAACGTTTTGTTTTTATTCTTTTGTGCAATTAAATCTCGAATTTATGTCAAAAACCGACTCGATCGAACTTTTTCACTCGGCAATTCTTTCCTTTTTATTGACTATTATTTTTTATCAATATATAATACAAGATGACTGCGCGCATATATACACGCGCACGAACAACACTAGAAGATATATTATTTGGAGGAAATCCCGATATGAAAAAAATGACCATCGACGGTAATACCGCTGCGGCACACATCGCGTATGCGTTCTCTGACGTTGCGGCTATCTACCCCATCACTCCGTCGTCACCTATGGCGGAAAACTGCGACGATTGGGCAGGACAAGGCAGAAAGAATCTTTTCGGCAACGTTCTCAAAATCGCTGAAATGCAATCCGAAGCGGGCGCGGCAGGCGCAGTTCACGGCTCTTTGGCAGCAGGCGCATTGACCAGCACCTTCACCGCGAGCCAAGGCTTGCTCCTTATGATCCCCAACATGTACAAGATTGCGGGCGAATTGCTTCCCTGCGTGTTCAACGTATCCGCAAGAAGCGTTGCAGGCCACGCTCTCAACATTTTCGGTGACCACTCCGACGTGATGGCTTGCCGTCAAACCGGTTTTGCGATGCTCGCAGCCAACAGCGTTCAAGAAGTTATGGATCTCACTTTGGTGTCTTATCTTTCCACCATCGAATCCAGCGTTCCTTTCCTTAACTTCTTCGACGGTTTCCGCACTTCTCACGAAGTTGACAAGATCGACGTGATCGACTACGACGAAATCAAACCGCTCGTAAACTTCAAGAAAGTCGACGAATTCCGCGCACGCGCTCTCAACCCCGAACATCCCCACCAACAAGGCACGGCTCAAAACCCCGACATCTACTTCCAAAACAGAGAAGCAAGCAACAAGTTCTATGACGCAGTCCCCGCAATCGTTCAAGCGGAGATGGACAAAGTCAGCGCACTCACCGGAAGAAAATACAATCTCGTCGACTACTACGGCGCACCCGATGCGGACAGAGTCATCGTCATCATGGGTTCGGGCGCAGAAGCGGTTGAAGAAACCGTTGACTATCTCAACGCTCGCGGACACAAAGTCGGTCTGTTGAAAGTCAGACTCTATCGTCCGTTCCCGCAAGACGCATTCGTCAAAGCAATTCCCGCAACTTGCAAGACAATCACCGTTATGGACAGAACAAAAGAGCCGGGCGCACAAGGCGAACCGCTCTATCTCGACGTCGTATCCGCTTTGAACGAAGCAGGCGTTCAAAAAGAAGTGCTCTGCGGTCGTTACGGTCTCGGCAGCAAGGAATTCAATCCGTCCATGGTCAACGCAATCTACGAAAACATGAGCGGCGAAAAGAAAGATCGTTTCACCGTCGGCATCAACGACGACGTGACGCATCACTCTCTCTCGGTTACCGAAAAGATCGACGCTTCCGACGCAAGCGCAATCTCTTGCAAGTTCTACGGTCTCGGTTCTGACGGCACCGTCGGCGCAAACAAGAACTCCATCAAGATCATCGGCGACCACACCGACAAATATGCGCAAGCATACTTCGCATACGACTCCAAGAAGTCAGGCGGTATCACCATCTCTCACTTGCGTTTCTCCGACAAGCCCATCCGCAGCACCTACCTTATCGACCAAGCGGACTTCGTGGCTTGCCACAACGAATCATACGTTCTCCGCTATGATATGCTCTCCGACCTTAAAGACGGCGGCACGTTCCTTCTCAACTCTCAATGGGAGCCCGAAGAAATGGACGCAAAACTTCCTGCTGCAATGAAGAACATGATCGCAAAGAAACACGTCAAATTCTACACGCTCGACGGTCTCAAAGTCATTCAAGAGATCGGCACGAAGAAGGGCGTCAACACCGTTATGCAAGCGGCATTCTTCAAACTGGCAAACGTCATTCCTTACGAAGATGCAGAACGCTACATGAAGGAAATGATCAAGAAGTCCTACGGCAAGAAAGGCGATGCAGTCGTTGCAATGAACAACGCTTGCGTGGACAACGCGATCGCACACCTTAAAGAAGTCAAATATCCGCAAAGCTGGGAAACAACGACCAAGGGCGCAGCACCGCTCCCCGTCCCCAACGACGAATACTTCAAGACCTTCATCGCACCTATCGCGGCACAAGAAGGCGACAAACTCCCCGTTTCCGCATTCAATCCCAACGGTTACGTACCCACCGGCACGACCAAGTTTGAAAAACGCGGCATCGCAGTTGCAGTTCCCGTTTGGGATCCCGACAAGTGCATCCAATGCAACCGCTGCTCTCTCGTTTGCCCGCACGCGGCAATTCGTCCGACGCTCGCAACGGCAGAAGAACTCGCAAACAAACCCGAAGGTTTCGTCACCAAACCCGCTATCGGCGTGAAAGGTTACGAATTCCGTATGCAAGTCAGCCCGTTTGACTGCACGGGTTGCTCCAACTGCGTGGCTGTCTGCCCGTCCAAAGAGAAAGCGCTCACCATGGTTCCGCTCGACGACGCTATCGCATCCGACGAAGAAAACTGGGATTACGCTGCAAACCTTAAAGAAACTTCTGCAGAGCTCAAATCCGTCAACGTCAAGAACAGCCAATTCAAGAAGCCGCTCTTCGAGTTCTCCGGCGCATGCGCAGGCTGCGGCGAAACTCCGTACGTCAAACTCATGACGCAACTGTTCGGCGACAGAATGCTCATCGCAAACGCAACGGGTTGCTCTTCCATTTACGGCGGCAGCGCACCGACTTGCCCCTACACCAAGAACGACAAAGGTCGTGGTCCCGCATGGGCAAACTCCTTGTTTGAAGACAACGCGGAATTCGGCTTCGGTATGCACCTTGCATACGACACTCGCCGCAACGTGCTTGCAAACGACATCAACTCTTTGCTTGCTCTCGGCACGGTGTCCGACGCTATGGTGGCGGCTCTCAACGCTTGGCTTGAAAACAAAGAAGACGCACAAAAGAGCGAAGAGGCAGCCAACGCAATCATCGCGCTTCTCCCCGAAGAAAAGAAGAACGCAAACGGCGTCAGCCTTGACCTTCTCAACAGCATCGAAGCAAGAGAAGATTGCTTGATCAAGAAATCCGTTTGGATCGTCGGCGGCGACGGCTGGGCATACGACATCGGCTACAACGGCGTTGACCACGTTCTCGCAAGCGGCGAAGACATCAACATTCTCGTTCTCGACACCGAAGTGTACTCCAACACCGGCGGACAAGCGTCCAAGTCCACTCCGACGGGTGCTATCGCAAAATTCGCATCCACCGGTAAACGCACCAAGAAGAAAGACCTTGCGTTGCTCGCAATGGACTACGGCTATGTGTACGTCGCACAAGTCTCCATGGGCGGAGATATGAACCAAGTCGTCAAAGCATTCGCAGAAGCGGAAGCATATCACGGCCCGTCCATCATCATCGCTTACGCACCGTGCATCAACCACGGCATCAAGGGCGGTATGGACAACTCTCAAATGGAAATGAAGAAGGCTGTTGACTGCGGATATTGGCAACTCTTCCGCTACAACCCGACTCTCGTGGGCACAGACAAAGCACCGCTTGTCATCGACAGCAAAGAACCCACCGACGATTATCAAGCGTTCCTTATGAACGAAACGAGATATGCGTCACTTGCAAAGATGAATCCGGACGCGGCAAGAGTCTTGTTCGCAAAGAACGAAGAAGACGCTGCAAAGAAACGTGCATACTACGTCAAGAAAGCAGCCGCTTACACCGAAGAATAATCTTCACAACAACAAAAGCCCCTTGGCACTTGCCAAGGGGTTTTTATTTTGCTGTTGAACGGCATTTCTGCAATCTATCCGCCTCAAAATTGCCCACTTGTCAATCGACAAAATATCCGCTATAATATCCTAAGCGGAACTCTTGTTCCTTATAGAGCAATCAATAGACATATTTCGACAAAACAAGACTTGCCCCGTTGTTCATTATGCGGTTTTGCCGTTGACATTTGCAAACGCTATGTTGTATTGTTTAATGTAAAAATTTTCAAAAAGGAGATTCCAAATGGAAGAACTGCTTACAAAAATCGGAGAACTTGTTGCAACAGAAATCGACGAAGTTGACAGCGTCGAATACGTAGAGAAGGAAATGGGATATATGTTTTATATCTCGCTCAACGACGGCAAAAAAGTATTATTATCGTTGGTTGATTCAAAGTTGTAATCATCCGCATTTGTCGCTCTAAAACGAGCACCTGTTTTACATAAGCATAAAAACGGCACGTAAATTTACGTGCCGTTTTCAAATTCCTTATCTTTTCAAGACGTTATTTCAACGTGGGCAATACACCGTCACTCAAATTCCACACTTCGCCGTCAAGGTTTGCGTTTGATTTGCTTTCAAGCCACACTTTCGACGTGAAGTTGCTGCTTTCCGTCTTCGTCCCGACCTTGGTTATCTCAAAGTTTTCGGTGTAAGTGGGATTGCCTTCCGCGTCGTTGCCGTCAAATTTAAGTTCGTATTTTTCGCCGTTGAGCGTGAGCGTGTTGCCGTCGCCATACCAACCCGAATTTATCGTTGCTTTTGCTTCCATGCTTCCGAATGCAAAACCGAGATTTGACTTTACACCGTCTTTGACACCGTCAACGGTTATATCCACGAGCGTGAACACTCCGCCGATTTTACTCTTGTTGTTGCGACCTGCGATGCCGCCGACGAAAAGAGTCGTGAGTGCGCCGTCATTGACGGCAACGTTTATCTCGCCGTCGGAATAACTCTTGTTGATTGCACCGATGCCTATCGTTTGCGACGTGCCCGTTTCGGTCTTTGAGCTGAAATTGTTGCCGATTAGACCGCCGACTGTAAGTATTGCATTCTTCCCTGCCGCAGTCAAATCGAAATCGACGATTGCGTACGCATTGAGAACGTAACCTTCGTTTTTGCCGATGAGACCGCCGACGTTTGCGTTTGCAACGAGTGCGGATACCGTGATATTTGCACTCGAAGTTGCAAGCGAACCGGTGCCGTCACCCGCGATACCGCCGATTGACGCCGCGCCCGAAGAAATCGTGCCGTTTTCAACGGTTACGCTTGCGTTGGACTTCGTAACCGTTCCGCCGCTTCTTCCTGCAATTCCGCCGAGCACGAAATACGTTGCTCCGTTCGCCGAAATGCCGTCGTCAACCGTGGAAATATTTTTGACCGCAACCACCGCAGAGTTTCTCGTAAGTGCGGAAGACGCGTTCGTTTCGGCAGTCACGCCGCCGATGACGAAAGCCTTTGCCGTTGCGTCGTTTATGGTGACGTTGCTCATGCAATCACTGATATATCCGGTGTTTGACTTCGTTGAAAAGCCCTTGTTTTCACCGACGATACCGCCGATATACACAGTGTTCATTCCGCTTTCGAGATTGAATATCGCACCGGACACCGCAACGTTGGTTATCGAGCCTTCGTTTCTCGTCGCAACGGGCGCAAGCACGGATTTGATGCCGAATTTGCCGTTTGCATCTTTAACAACGGTGAGATTGACGTTTTCTACGTCAAGATTCTTTATACTGCCTGCAACGTATCCGAAAACGGATGCGTGAGATTGTGCGGAAACGGACACGTTTTGCAACTTCGACTTGCCCGTAAGATTGCCGTTGCCGTCATAATTGCCGCCGTCGATAGTGCCTTTGAAGACGTGTTCGGAATCAAACAACGGTTCGAGTGCTCCTATACCGCCGAAATTGACGTCGTTTGCAACGATAATATCCGCTTCGAGAATTTGCGAGATGGCAAGTTGCTCGTCTTCGGTCGGATTTTCCTTGCGCAAAACGTCGTAAAGTTTGCTCTTATACTCGTCGGCGGACGTTATCGTGATTTGTTTTATCCACTTCGCTTTGAGAACGAGTGTGGACGGTGTGAAAAAGTCTGTCGTGCCGGTTGCGCTGTTGATAATCGTGCCGGATTCCTTATCCGTATAGAACTTGAAATCGTAATCGGTTGCTTTATCGTCGTCGCCCACTACGGTGTAATACCATTTGTCGAAACGATAACCGGGTTTTGTCGCAACGTAAGCGTCTTTTTCGTTGATTTGCGAATTGCTGGAATACTCTTTCGTATCATACACGAGTTCGGACAAACTGTCCTTGTATTCCACTTTCATTTTGGGAAGAGTGGACTCGTACATAGCGTAAAGAGTCAGTCCCTTCGTGAAATAATACTTGGAAAGCATTGCAACGCTGCTTGCGCCGTCCGCCGCCCATTTCGTGAACTGAACGGGTTTTCCGTCTTGCATATAGAACCAGAAGCGGAACGTGTCGCCTTCCTTTGGAGTGGGGCACGCAATCTCGGTGACCGAGCCTGCGTACGTCGATTTTATGGAAGTCGTCTCGGGATTGAGTTCAACTGCCGAAAGGCTTGCTCCGTCGTATGCGTTTTCGACTATCTCATAAGAATACGTTCCGTCGGCGTTCTTTATATAGTTGAGTTTCGCGTTTATGACGGGTTCGTGCTTGTACACATTGTTGGTGTACACTGCCGTTATCGTGGTGTTTTTCTTTATCGTATCCGTCGAGAAATTAAACTCGTTGACGCCGTCTGACGACCAATATTTGAAAGTGTAACCTTTCTTCACCGGTATAATGAGCTTACCGCTTGAATCTTTCGGCGCGGAAATTTTCGAGCCGGACGGAACGTTCTTTATCACGCTGTCGGTGAGCACGAAGTCGCTGTTGGTGTTGAACGTGACGGTGTAGGTCGCTTTTTCGTAATCGGGCTTTTTGTCGGGATCGGGATTGTTTGTGTCATCGCAAGCAACCAAAACCGTGCAAAGAAGCATGGCAACCAGGAGTATACAAACCGTCGTAAGTGCTTTTTTCATAATCGTCCTTATATGCGCGTTGGCGCGCACGTCGTTAGTATGAATAATATGTTATTTTATATTATACATACAATATAGAGATTTTTCAACCTTATTTTGCCGATGAGTCCGTATCGGACAACTTTTAATGTGCAAATACCGCAAAAAAAATCAATCGATTGGTCCATATTTTTTGCCGAAAAACAAAAAACCGCATCATATCACACATTGAAAAACGGACTTATTCAAGCCCGTTCTTTGCAATTCTCCACGAGATTCTTACGTGTGTTTTTCTGCCGTTCATCGCATTTTTACGTGACGGAAAAAAGCACTCCCCTGCAACGCTTTTACGTTATTTCCGGTATTTTTCGATATACGTGTTTATGATTGCGTCAATATCCTTTTCGCTTGTTTGCGCATACGTCTCAAGACTCGAAAGGACGGCGGAATCGTTTGCCGAGAGCATTTCCACTTCGTTGCCGTTTGCAGAAAAAGCGTCTTTCAAATCTTGTTCCAAAATCGGATTTGCATTCTTGCCAACCACACAAATCGACACTTTATCGCCGTTTTTGACCAGATAAACTTCGGCTATTGCGTTTTTGAGAGAAGTTCCGCTCATTTGCAAATCTTGCATTTGCACTCCGTCTTTCTTCTCCAAGACGAAAAGCGCAACGTTTTCCACACCGTCTATCACTATGCCGTACTCAGTGATTTCTCCGCCGTTTTCCACGCTCACTCGGACGTAGGCGCAAGACACTTTGTCGCCCCCGCCGTTGCCCATGATACCAAGCGCGCCGAAGCACAAAAGAGCCGTCACCGCAAGAGCCATGACAATCCACAACACTCTAACCGCCGTCTGCTTGTCAAAAGCGCGAAGCGGTCTTTGTCCGTCGAGCAGTTTGTTTATCGGTGCTTTTTGCGCACGCTTCATGACGTCGGGAACTTGTGTGCCATCGTGTTCGCGTTTCAAAGATTTTTCTATGTCTTTAAGTTTCATCGGCTTTCTCCTTTTCAAGTTCTCGTTTCAGTTTCGCAAGCGCGTTGTTGTATGTCCAAAGCTCCGTCCCGAGCGGTTTTTCAAGCATCTCGGCAATCTCTCGGTGCTTGAACCCCGATATGACATGAAGTGTGACGATTTGCCTTTCTTCTTCACCGAGCACCTTGTTCATAACCGTTGTGATCGGCGAACATTCTTCGTCTATGGAGTACGTGCCGAAGGTGCTTTCTTCTTCAAAAGCGTCGGTGGATTTTTCTCTTTTTTGGCGCGCCATCTCGTTGAGCGTGGCGTTTTTCGCAATGGTGTAGAGCCAAGCGTACGCGTTCTCTCCGGCGCGATAGGACGATATGGTGGTACGCAAGCGAATGTATGCGGTTTGCATCATATCTTCCGACGTGTGATAGTTGCGGCATATCGACAAAATGAACGCAAAAAGACCGCGTTTTGTATCGTTGTAGATGTCTTCAAACGCGTTTTCGTCGCCTTGTTGCAAAGCGAGCATTTTTTTGTCGAGTTCTTGCTTTGTCATATCTTTTTTATTTTAACACAAAGTGTCTGATAAAACAACAAATTTATCTTGCACTCGTCTTGTATCTCCCCACATCGAGCCGCAAATCGCCGCGTTTTGCCGCCAAAACGCTCGAATATGCAAAAACTTTATGTTATTTTTATATTTTATTTATCCATATTTAACAATAAAGTCGTATTATGTTATCATAAAAAAAGAAGGTGAAGTATGGACAAAAACAAAAAGCTATCTTTATGTTTGGCATTGTGTCTTGCGGTTTCGATTTTCGTTGCCGTGATTTTGATCGCATGCAACAGTGTATACTCACCCCTTAACCACAGCGAACAAGCGGGCTACTATGTGGCAATCGACGTCAATCCGTCAATCGAGCTTGTCGTGGACGCAAAAGGCAACGTGGTCAGCGCAGGCGGCGCAAACAAGGACGCGCAAGTGCTTCTTTATCAAGAAGACGGCATCGTGGGCGTGAGCGTCAACGTGGCTGTCGAAAACATTGCCGAGCTTGCCGTCAAATACGACTATCTCAAAGACGGACAGACCGTGAGCGTGGAAGTTGCAGGCGAGAAAAAGGGCGCGCAAGCTCTTGAAAAACAAATCGGCGCGCGTTTCTTGTCAAGCGTCAAGAGCGTGGCGGCAGATATGAGCGTAACTCTTGAAAGTGCGCCGCTCCTTTCGGTGTCGCAAGAGCTTGCAAAGCTCAAAGCCGCGCACCCCGACGACAAGAAAATCGCCGCTCTTGACGAAACAAACTATCGCCTTGTCAAGCGCGTCATAGAGAGCGATCCGTCCGCCACCCTATCCGAAGTGCTGGACATGGACTTCGAGCAGACGATTGCAAGAATCAAGTCTTTGCACTCGGGCGCGATCGGCAAGTACGGCACGGCGTACAAACGCTTGACGGACAGCGCAAACTACACCTACGATTGCGCAAAACAGACTTTGGACGGCGGGCTTTACGTCACGTATTTTGCAAACAACGCCATCAAGGCAATGGATATAAAAGACAAATTGAGCTATGCGCAACGCACCATAGACGCGCTCACCTACCTTGCCGCAAACTCGTACAAACTCGCATTGGAATACTACAAATCCTGCTTCGATTTCTTCAGAGTCGAGCCGGTGTACGAATTGACGGCGGAGGAGTTGGACCAAATCGCCACCGCTTTCAACGTATCTTATGCCGAGCTTTTCGCTCGCTGCCGTGCAACCAAAAAGAACGACGCGTACGTTGTGGAAAGAGTCAACCTCAACTCGTTTGTTGACTTCCTTTTCAGAAATGCGGACCAGGACGGAAAAGTGCAAATCAAAGCCGCTTTTGAGCAGCTCGGCGAGGAAATAACGTCCAAGAAGGACTACAAAACCTTGCTCCAAGCCGCCGAAACCATCAACAACGTGTTTGACACCACCAAAAACTCAATCACCCAAGAAGCTCTGAACGCTTTTGCAAGCCTTGTGTCCATTTTCGGCGCAAAATTTGACGTGGATACCACAATCAATTCATGCAAACCCGTTGATTTGGATCTGCACAACGAAAGCGATGTGTCAAGCGCAATCGCGCAACTTGACAAGACGGCAAAAGACGCATATGAGAAAATGGCAATCACCGAAGAAGAAATCGAAGAAATGAACCAAAGCTCGTTTGCAAAACTCGCAAAATCGAAATTGAACGACGCTTGGAACACTCTCAACTCTATCGTCGAAAATGCAAAACTCGAAGTGCAACGTCTCTTCTCCCAAGAAAAAGAAAACAGAAAAACCGCATAAGCGATGCCGTATAATACGCCTAATTTTTACAAAATACCCGTCAGACTTTTTGCAAAAAGGCGGTTGACGAGCACCATAATAAACGAGAATAATCTCACCTTTTAATATCCCTTTCAAAGAAAAAGCACGCAATTGCGTGCTTTTTCTTTTTCGTTGTCTTCGCTTGATAATTTCAGGCTTCGTTTATATTCAAGATATTATGCGAGTCGTCTGAAATAGATTATCTTTTCGCCGCCTTGAAGCGGGAAAACGAGATCGGGGTTTTGTGCCGTTACGTCTTCGGGCATTGCCGTGAGCGCACTGCACACGTCAAGCATATTGTCTCCGACGGACGCAACGTACATCGACAGAGCACATGTGTTTTGCTCCTTTTCTTCCCCGACAGTCACACCCGAAATATACTCGATTGTGAGCGGAGAAAAACCGCACGCGGTGATTGCTATGTCCATGACGATGTCAAACTCTCTGTCCTTCCTGACGCTTGCAGTCACGTTTTGCACGTCGCAATGCACTTTCAGGTCTTTTGAGAACGGAATTTCGCTTGCAACGCTGACGGAGAAAGGCACTTCCGCCCTGACGGAATTGTAACCGTTTTCGTCCGTGTAAATTATATCCGTATTGACAACGCCTTCTGCAACGATGCGGTTGTCTTCGGTGACATAATAGTTCGTCGTATAACATCTCGCATACGGCAATGCAACGACGCTTATCGCACGCGGTTTGTTGTCTCCGAGAATGGCAGTGCCGCTGACTCCCTGCATGAAATATCCGCACCCGTCAAAGCACTTCAAATCCACGCTGTTTCTCTCAAGTTCGACTTCGTTTGTGAGCATATAAAGGTTGCCGACGATTTGTCTCTTTTCACAACGAGTCACGGTGACGCGAAGCGTGAGTTCGCCTTCCACTTTTATAACGTTGTCGTCGGTGACCCCCTGAAGCACTACCTTTGCAGAGCGCACGATTGCGTGCACCTTCACCGCATCGGTGGTTTTTGCGCCGTCAAGCGTAAGTTCTTCTTCAACGGGAATAGCAAAATCATACGTCTTGATTTCTCCGTCCTGCGTGAACGTAACTCTTGCAAAAATCGTCGCTTTTACGGTCGCGTCGTCGTCGGTCGCAAGTGCCTGTTTCGTTATACAAACGGTGCTGAGACCGAGAACGGAATCTATCTGCGCACCAACGTTTTTGTCGTCGTCAAACGGCACGGTCACGGTTTTTGAGCCGATGAGTGACGGCATATAAACTTCCTTATCAATCGCGTAGCAATCGTCCGCAGACGCGAGCATTTCTATCTCGTCTCTCTTTATCGTGCTTGCGCAAATCTCCAAAACGGCGGTTAATGTGAGTGTATCTGCTGCTTCAACATCGGATTCTGTCACGATTATGTCACATTGCACGTTGTCGCCTTCGTCAAATTCACCGTCCGCTCTAAGCGTAAAATCGGCGTTGTAGTCAACGCCCCTGACAGTACCGTCTTTGTCGAGATAGACAAGACGGAAGTTTGTCCTGCCGCTTATTTGCGCATAACCCGCTCCGCTTTCAACGCCCACGCATTTTGCATCCACTGCAAGCGAGAGTATCTTTGCAACATTTGACATGTCAACGTCAGGCGGTGAAAACTCCACCACTCTCTCAATGGTCGGCGCAGTGTAAAATCTTGTTGTGCTTATTTTCTCAAAATTGAACATAGCCTTCTCCTTTTCACAAAAACGATATTCGCAATCAAAAGCAAATATGACGATTAAACGCTCAAAAAATTGTCAAAAATAGTTCTATGAGAGAAATAGGACAAACCATATCAGGCACAAAAAAGAGAGTGGAACAACTGCTCAACATTCCCGTGCTGATGAAAATCTCAAGTGGCAGGGGCAAATCCACACTGTGCAAAGGCGAAGTAACGGGCGTATTTCCCGCCGTATTCACCGTGCGACTCGACGATGGCACATCTCGCACTTTTTCATACAGCGACGTACACACAAGAAACGTGCTGTTCCTAAAAAAGCAATAAATTGTGTGGTTTTTGATCCTACGCGCGAAAATAATGACGTCTTGCATCGCGATAATTCTTGTGTTATAATAATTTATACTATCAGTTAGGTGGTTTTTATTATGACAAAACAAAAGACTTATTCTCGGCAAAGGGTTGGAAAATACATAATTAAAGTGTTGCAAGATTTAGGCGGCAGTGCGTCAAAACAAAGGATAAAAGATGAAATAGTTGCAGACAAGAGCAATGACATCTCTTATGACGATGTGTTCACCCCTGTCACATCTGCAAAAAGTGGCAATTCTTATATCCCTTTCAATTTTGATTTCAACTTTGGCTTGAAAGAATTGTATGTTCTTGGTTATATTGAAAAATATAATCGTACGACAGATATTGTACTAACAGAAAATGGAAGAAAAGCAAACTATGAAACTTTTCCAAATTCTTTTGAACTATCAAAAATAAATGAATACTGGGAACAGGCACACAACGATTATATAAACAAGAAGATCAAACTCAACAGCACTACCACTGCATCTAAAAATATTGTCGATGAAGAGAAAAAAGAAGATGACTTGATAGACGCTGATAATATAAGAGTAAGGGTGCTTGATTTAATAAAAAAATTTAGCCCTAGAAAATTCGAAAGCTTTTCAAGAAAACTTCTATCAAAAATGGGAATTGTCTTTGACAATCAAAAAGGCATTGTGATGTCAAATGACCATGGTATAGACGGATACGGTGTTTTTGAATCTGACGAATTTAGAACAAACAAAGTTGTAATACAATGCAAAAAATATACCGAAGGTTGTGTTGGCGAACCGGACATAGACAAATTTAGAGGTGTTATCTCAAAGTTTTCCGCAGACTATGGGGTATTTATAACAACAAGTTATTTTTCGGAAAGAGCAAAAACAACCGCTATACAAGCAAATCCACCGATAACACTCATTGACGGGCAACGTCTTGTTGATTTAATAATAAAATATAAATTGGGCATCAAAGAAATTCCTGTTCCATTTTACAGCATCGACGATTACTACAACGAAGAAAGCTGACAAAAAGGACTTGACGATAACCGGTCAAGTCCTTTTATCATGCACTTTTGTGTAGACAATGCATAAGCACTCTGAAACATCTATTGAATAATAGTCTATTTCCAGCAAAATATTAAATCGGGTGTGGGTGTCCCACCCAATCTAAACACCAAGCCGACAATCTTGCGAAATTGCGGCTTGATTTTTTTGTCCGTGATTGAACTGATAGCAAAGATTTTCGGCGCGGTTAGCAGAACAATAAGCCTAATGCGGCTCTCGGCGTTGCTTGCTTTCAAGCGATGCCGTTGCAGCGATGACGGCTTTTGTTCTTGCTATTTTGTGCGTTTTTTGTGGATTAGGCAAATCACAACCACCGCTCCGCCAACCACAATCGTCAAGCCTAAAATCAGCATGCTAAGATCAAGGGGACGGAGAATGAAAGGTTTCACTTGAGCGGTGAATTTGTAAGAAAAATCGACTTTTGCATTGTCGCCGTATTGAGCGGTGATGACGTACGTTCCGCTCTTTGTGGGCTTGAAATCAAAGGTGCTGCCGCTTGCCTTGTACTCGCCGTTGACAAACCATTTGGTCTCCACGGTGGGATCGAGATATTTGACGCCCGTGAGCGCAAACCTGGTAGTTTGATGTGTGTAAAGAACGGCGTTTGACGGCGCACCGTCCACTCCGTCGTCAACTCTGTCAAGAAGAGTTACTCTCACTTCTCCGACATAATAATCTCCGAATTCAACGTGCACTTTTTGCGACGTTTCGACGTTGTAAAGCGGCAAACTTGCTTTGACGATAAAATCTCCGCCGCCGGGTGCGACGAATGCAAAACTCGTGCCGCGCGCCAAAATGCCCAGATCTTCGACAACGGTTTCTTCATCGCCCTTAACTCTCAAAACACTCCATTCGACGCTCTTTTCGACATCGGGGTCAACTTTGCCACTCGGTGAAACCTTGACGTAGAAATTGACGGGGGTTATGCCGTCCGCGCGCATGGTGACGCTACCCGAATAATCTCCGCTGCCGAGCGTGCCGTCATGCACGAGCGAAAGTGCACTCGGAAGTTGATAATCGTAGTTTATCTCGTCGATATTGCCTGCCGCAATCGTATTCAAATCGAGTGCGCGCAACGTCATATCGCCTTTTTTGACGGTTTTTACGGTGAACGCCTTGACGGTTTTGGCAAGTGTGGGCGCGTCAACGCTTCTACCCTCAATCTGCATACGCAGTTTGAGAAGCGCAGTTCCGAAACTCACCATACTTGCGGCAATACTCGTGCCGCCCGTCTCGTGATAAAGAGACGTGTTTGCGGAATATCCGTTTGCCGTATAAATGCTCTCGCCGGGAGCGCAAAGGCTGTACGACAAGCCGTAGTTGGATTTTGAATAAAGATTTCCGTCCTTGCCTTCGTTCATGACGGAAACGACGCCTTCAAGTCCTGCCGGATAGAAAATATCGTCGGGATTCGTATCGGGCTTTGCCTCGTTGCCGGCCGCCGCCACGACAACGGATTTCGTGTTTGCTTTTGCAATCGCGACTTCGAACGTCGAACGCACGACGTTGGAAAGCGTATCGTAGTCTTTCTTGCTTCTTCCGAGCGACATATTGATTACGCTTGCGCCCGCATTGTCGGTTGCCCAGTCGAGAGCTTTTGCAAGCACGGTGAAATCAAACGTGTCTTTGTCTGCCGAGTTGGCTTTTATCGGATAAATCTTGATATAGTTTTCAAGCCCGAACTCTTTTATGAGCATCGCAATGTTGCCTGCAACGCCCGAGCCGTGCTTTTGAGCCGTATCGCTGATGTTGACGTTGCCCTGAGCGTCCGCACCGCTGTATGCGTTGTATCCGAGAATATCTCCGTTTGCATTCTTGACGAGCACGCCGTCAAAAAGTTCGTGCGAAGCGTCAATGCCTGTGTCGATAACCGCAATGACAACGGGTTTTGAAATTTTTGACAAATTCCAGCCGCTCACCGCCTGTTTTGCATTGGCAACGTCAAGGAAACTTTCGGAGTAATACCAAAGTTCAGACGTATCTTTTCCGCCCCAAACGGCAGCGTCGACAACGGACGGTGTGAACGTAACGCAAAAAACGCTTGCCACAAGAATTGCGACAAGCGCGCATATAAACGTTTTGGTTTTCAAAGCGTTGCTATTCATATCGGTTATGCCTTTTGAAGAAGCGAAAGCGAATATTTCATACGGCGCAAAGTTTCGTCCTTTCTGAGAACGACTGCCATTTCGATTGCTCCGCCGGGAGTTACGGGTGCGCCCGTAAGCGCCACTCGCATGGTGAACATGACTTGACCGCTCTTTATGCCTTCTTCTTCTGATTTTGCTTTGATTTGTTCTTTGATTGCGTCCGCGCTCCAGTCGTTGAAGTCTTCAAGAGCCGCAATGGCAACGCCGAGCGCGCGCTTTGCGACTTCTCTGTCGACTTTCATCTTCTGATGCTCGTACATCGCAAGGTCGTGCTCGCCGAACTCGTTGAGAAACGCGAGTTTTTCGGGGATTTCGCTCAGAATATCCACTCTCGTCTGCATAAGAAGCGCAAGTTCTTTGACGTCGTAGTCCTTTCCGTCAATTGCTTTTTCAATCCACGGCGTTGCGACTTTTTCAAAATCTTCCGCACTCATCGCTTTGAGATACTCGCCGTTGAGCCAACGCATTTTCGCTTCGTCGAATATGGAAGAACTGTGGGAAATGCCCGACACGTCGAATTCATCAATCATCTCCTGCATGCTCATCTTCTCTTTGTTGTCTTTCGGGCACCAGCCGAGAAGCGCGATGTAGTTGACGACCGCTTCGGGAAGATATCCCTTTGCGATGAAGTCTTCGAAGTTTGCGTCGCCGAAACGCTTGGAGAGTTTTCTCGTTGCGTCTTTCATAATCGGCGGCAAGTGCATATATTTCGGTCTTTCCCAACCGAACGCGTCGTAAATGAGATTGTACTTCGGCGTGGACGAAAGATATTCCGTGCCGCGAATGACGTGCGTGATGCCCATAAGGTGATCGTCAACGACGTTTGCGAAGTTGTAGGTGGGAAGCCCGTCGCTCTTGAGCAAAATTCCGTCTTCGATGTCGGCGGTGTCAACGCTTATAGTGCCAAACACCATATCGTCGTAACTCGACACGACTCCTTCGGGCACTTTTTGGCGGATGACGTAGGACTCGCCTGCCGCAAGTCTTCTTTCCACTTCTTCCTTGGACAGATTGCGGCAATGCTTGTCGTAGGTGTGAACGCCGCCTTCTCCCTGCAATGATTCGAGTCTTTCCTTGTCGCAGAAACAATAGTACGCACCGCCGAGTTCGACGAGTTTCTTTGCATACTCTTTGTAAATGGCCATGCGTTCGGTCTGAATGTACGGACCGACGCCGCCGTCCTTGTCGGGACCTTCGTCATAGGTGATACCGGCGGTGGCGAGAGTGCGGTACACCATCTCGATTGCGCCTTCAACCTTGCGTTCTTGGTCTGTGTCTTCTATGCGGAGAATAAATTTTCCGTTGTTTTTTCGCGCGAACAAATAAGCGTACAAGCCCGTGCGTAAGTTGCCTATGTGCATAAATCCCGTCGGTGACGGGGCAAATCTGGTTCTAACCGTGTCACTCATAAAAGTTTATTCCTTCTTTCAAACAATTCTTTGCGTTTCTTATTCTCTCCAACTTTCCCTGCTCTTCAAACGAATAATATTCGCTTCCGCAGAATATGAAATGATCCTGAAGTTCCACACCGACGCTTGAGAGCGTGATATAAAGTTCTTTGGTCATTTCTATATCCTTTTGAGACGGATTGACGTTTCCGCTGGGATGATTGTGCGCAACGAGCAGACCGCTTGCCTTGTTGTTCAGCGCAAAATCCACTATCGCCCGAACGCTCAATTCCACGGCGTCACCGCTTCCTTTGGATATGCAACGACAGCATATCAGATTGTCGTGTGCGTCGAGTGCGGCAACGTGCAGTTGCTCTTCCTTTACGCCGTACAGACGGTTGCCCATATACGAACGAGCCACTCCGCGACCTTTCAGCGACGGTTTTTGTTTGTCCAAATCGTCGATATACGCTCTGAACACGTCGGGAAGCGCGGATATGAAAAGCGCGGCGTTTGCCGTCATGCCTGCAACTTCGGCAAGACGATTTTCGTCTGCGTTCAACACTCCCGCAAACGAGCCGAATTTGTCAATCAGCGCATGTGCGATTTCGTTGGTGTCTTTTCTCGGTATAAACGCGTAAAGAATATATTCGAGCATTTCGTGCTCCTGCAAAGCAGAAAGTCCGCTTCGCCTTATTCTTTCACGCATTCTCTCCCTGTGTCCGTCGTGTATTTTGTTTGCCATACCCCAAATCTTCTCTTTGCGTATTATCCGCAACGTTTACAATTGCGGATACTCCCTAAACACCGTTTCGTCAAGTTTCACAAGGCGAATGAGCGTTTTGAGCGCGTCGTTTTCGTCCTTGAATCCATAGGTTTTTCCGATGACTTTCCACGCTCCGTACGCATGAAGAAAATCGTACCAGAAATAACACTCGTCTTGCAGTTGGAATATCTCAAGATAACTGAACGACTCGTATTTGCTCCAGTTTTTGAGAACGTCTATGAGCGCGTTGACTTCTTCGTTGTCGTCGTAGCGCGCGTGAATGAACTGAAGCATATACTTTTTCACTTCCTTCGAAAAAGTCATGACTCCTTGTTTTGCGTTCTCTATATCCTTGATTATAAGCGCGATTTCTTCGTCGTCGCTGTGCTTTTTAAGGATTTTTTGGCACGGATATGCAAATGCGTTCGTCATAATGAAAAAATTATAACCCAATTCAACTTATAAATCAAGATTTACGCGCACATTTAATCTTTTTATAAGTTCTCATTATATATAGGAATAAACAAAAAAATCAAAAATCAAAAGAGAAACCGCCGCAAAGCGTCCGCAAAAACAGGAAAATCGACTATTTTTTATATTTCAAAACGCCTATACGGTGTGCTCTTCGCGCAAAAACGAAACCGCGCCGTCCGCAATTGCAAACGCAACTCGCTGACGATACGCAAACGACGTCAAATTTTGTTCGTCCGCAAAGTTGCTCAAAAAGCCGCACTCCACGATAATTGTGGGATACGGGCTGCATTCCAGAAGATACTTTTGCGCACAAAGGGGAGAATATTCCCGTCCGCCTTCCGCCGCATTGATTGAATTGAGCATAGATTGTACGCTCGATGCAAGCAAGCGCGATTTGTCGCTCGGTTTTGCGTAAAACACCTGTGCACCGCGTCGAGTGGGCAGGGAAAAGAAATTCTGATGCACGCTGATGACAATATCGGGCTTTGCATCGTTGATTATCTTTCCGCGAGCAAACATATCCGCGCGCTTTTTGTTGTTTTCAACGCCGTCAAACTCTCTCATGGTGTCGTTTTGACGAGTATATACGACCTTGAACCCCAGACTTTTGAAAATTTCACCGAGACAGATTGCCGTTTTCAGATTTATTTCCTTTTCGTATACTCCCGTTTTCGTTCCCTTTACGCCGCCGTCCGCACCGCCGTGACCTGCGTCGATGACTACGACTTTTTGTCTTGCATTTTTCACGTTTATAGCCGAAATGACAAACGGCGACGAAAAACAAAACGCCGTGACGATAATCACAAGCGCAAGCATTGCCGCGTTTTTTATTGTTCCATATTTTTTTTGACAAGTTCGCATATAGTTACAAAAGAAATCATATTCACGATGGCATAAAAATACGAGTTTTTCCACAAAGTTATCCACATTTCGCATAGATTTTGTGGATAAGTCGGTGGATAACCCGTGTTTTCGTGCAATCGTAAGATATTTAGATTGCCGATTTCCGTGACATAAATTTCACTCTTCAAAAATATGTTCTACGCCACGTTTCGACATTTTTTGCGTATTCTATTCACCCAAATAAAATTTGTGTCAAACGCATATACCAAACGAGCACGACATAAAATCAAACAAGGTGAAAATATGACTTTGCTTCAATCAATCGTTTCAAAACCCGTAGTGTCACGCGATACGTCAAAAATCGTCGGTCGCATAAAAAATGCATATTTAAGCGATAATTTTTCAAATATCGTATATTTCGGAATAAACGACTGCATAAGCGGAAAAGAGAGACTTATGCCGTTTGCCGACGTTCTGAATTTTGCAGACGCCGTTATGGTGCAAAACGACGTGAATTTCAAATATGCGAGCGACGTTGACTTCACTTCTCTCGTGCCGATTTGCATATCTATGCCGTGCTATACGCAAAACGGTGTTCTGAAAGGTTATCTTGCACAAGCGACGTTTTCGCAAAACGGAAAAATCTCCGTTTTTTCAACTCACACGGACAAGTTTTCACCAAGCGGCATATCGTCCGTCGGCGACGTGATTATTTTGAAAAACGGAAAAGCAAGGAAAGCAAAATCGCAAAGTATTCCCAGACCAAAAACGCAAACGAGCGCGACGATTTTGAAAGACGCGAAACTCGAGCGCGGAAAAAACGATATTCTATCCGAACAGACTGACAAAACACCGAAGAATATAAGCGATACGAATGCAACGACAACCGACTCTTCTCAATCCGTTGAAAGAGCCCGGTTTGCTTGCAAATCGGCGAAAACCGTGAATCTGTCGTCCGCACCGCCCGCCATTGCAATCTCTCCCGATGCTCCGAAATTTACGAAGGACGCTTTTGAAAAAATTCTCGGCGAGCATCTAAATAATGACGACGAACACACTCCTTCTCGCGTGATAAGCGACTACTCGTTTCTTCTCGGGAGATCGCTGTCAAAAGACCTGACGACATTTTCAGGCATGCTTATAGCAAAGAAAGGAGAGAAAATCTCAGACTCTCTCGTAAATCTTGCAATGCGACACGGCAAACTTGTGGAACTCGCCCTATATAGCGTGAACAACGAAAAATAATAATATGTTTGAATGGCAATCTCGCGGTTGCAGAATGATGTATATACAATCGCATTCCGATATAAAAAGAAAAAGTCCCTTGTAGGACTTTCTCTCTTTTCTAAAAAGTTTATGTTCTTTTTAGTTATCAACTGGTGGAGACAATAATTCAAGTCGTTTGCGGTGCAAACGGCCGTCTTTTTCCTGCTCGGAGAGACTCCCACCACGCGCAACCGCTCCGCTCTTTGCTTTTTTATTTGGCAAGTTGCCATGCAAGCACGACTTTTGCCAAATAAAAAAGCAACCTGAAAGTTCTTTTCAGGTTGCGTGTGGTGGACTGATTGCCTTCATAGAAGCACAAAAACCAAGTCAAAAGAAACAGCAAAATGGACGAAAAAAGCCTACTGTTTAGTAGGCTTTTCCTATGTTCTAATCAGTATTTACTAAAAAAAGCAATAACTTTTTATGTTTACCATTTTATCTGATTAAATATCCAATGCGGATAGATTTAGTGTAACTTTAGTTTTTGTAGGCACTGTTTTTATTATAAACATCGCCATGTAAATAGGCAAGTATAATCTCTTGTTTTTCCTCTCGATATTCCCATTGCACAATACAAATGCTTGCGATATATCATAACTCTCGTTGCCAAGAAGGTTGTCCAAAGCCGAATGTTTCTTGTAATCTTTTCCGGACTTAACTTCAATAGGCAAAACATCTCCTTTGTATTCAATCAGAAAATCAACTTCGCCTTGTTTTTTACTGTTAAAGTAATATAGGTTTTCGTATCCATGCGCAGACAACTCTTGCGCAACTGCATTTTCAAATATTGCTCCATAATTGATATCTTTTTCTTTAGATAGCAACTTTAACTGAATGTCAGTGTCCATTAAAAGGTTCGACAAAATTCCCACATCTGAATGAAACAATTTTGTAAGACGATTGTTTGCAGACAACTCGAGGGGGATTTTGGGTTCTGCGACATTGAAAGTCGGTAGTGCAATACCTGCTTTTTTAAGCCACATAAAATCATCTTGCACATCTTTTATTTCATATCCTTTACCGATTTCTCCAAGAGAAAACCGTTTGTTTTTGCTATTCAATTCTTGCGGAAGGACACGATAAATTGTGTCAAGATGCACCTTTTGTTGTTGTGATGCATATTGTACGATGTCTTTTTTATAGTATTGTTCGATTTTGGCTTGTACTTCGTTTACCTTTTTTAAATCGTTGGTCGATATAAAAGTTTGTACAACTTCCGGCATACCACCAATCAAAAGATACTTGTAAAACGCGTCGATTAGTCTTTCATGAATCAGCTGGTCAACAGTTTTTTCATGAACAAAGCAATCGTTCAAATAGTCAATTACTTCTTGTTTCAAGCCAACCGACCATAAGAATTCTTCGAAGTCTAGCGGAAACATCCGCAATTCTCTCATATATCCTGTTGGCCAAGAGGCAATGTTGTTGAGCTCAACTCCAAGCATAGACCCCGAAAAAATGTAACGGAATTTGCCATCTTCGACAAGGAATTTTGCAAGTGTGATTAAATCACAGTTTTTTGCATATTGAATTTCGTCAAAGAATATAAGTGTTTCATTGGGAATCATTTCTTTTGATGTAAACGCCGAAATCCTAAACAATAAGTCAGCGGCATTTTTAGATTGCTCAAGAATAGGAATGAATTCCTTATGCTCATATAGGTTAATTTCAATGAAATGTTGAAAATTTGATTTCCCAAACTCTCGCACAAGATACGATTTGCCGACTTGCCTTGCTCCTGTTATTAAAAGTGCATCTTTGCTGTTTTTCCAATCATTTAATAAGATTTCGGTTTTTCTTTTTAGCATAGTTTAGCTCCTCTGGTTATATTATATACGACTATTAAACATTTTACAACCACAATAACACGAAAAATTAAACATTTTCCAACTTTTATGTCAATCAAATTAAACGATTTCCAACCATTGGTGTTTTGGAAGTTCATCTTGACTTACAACCGTACAATTAAGCAGTATAAGTATAGATAGATAAAAGAGTTATGTATTTATAAAAAGCCATTTTTTAAGAAAAAATGGCTTTTTATAAGGGTGAAGAAGTATTCACAGAATTTCACGCTTGACAATTCAAACAAGATTATTTCACTTAATTACATAAAACTTGAAGTTTTGATAAAGCATGCTTATTGTTTGATAAAAGATAATCTATTTAAAAAGAATTTTGTCATTCTTTTGATAGCGCGTATATATTCTTTTTAACTGCAAATATTGTTTTGGGGATATATCTTTTAAAAAGGCCAAATTACCGATTACTCGTTGGCGTTCTTTTTCTGCTACATCTTTATCTGTGAATTCTGTTATAAGGTATGAATATATAAGCTTCTTAATTTCACGGTATTTTTTTGTGCCAACTGTCAGTTCGTTTGTATTATTATCAATACACACGCCAGTAATATAACGTTTTCCACCACTATACATGAAATATGTTTTTTTATCATTTAAAACAAAGCCATATTTTTTTAGGAGAGTAGAAACTAATGGAATAATGCGTTCATCGATTTTACTATTACAGGAAATTAGAATATCATCCGCATATCGAGTAACAGCATACGATTTTGGGCCAAAGAATGCGTTTAGGTAAGATATAAGTTCTTGGTCAAAATTATACAATATGCGATTGGCTAGTATTGGAGCAGAAACACTACCTACGGTTAGTTCAATAGATCTATATAATACAGCACATAAAATGAATTGCACATCTTCTTCGGACATATTAATGCAGCCGTTATTAAGGAGTGCTGATAACATTTTTGGTGTAATGCTTGGGAAAAAGTTTTTTATATCCAAATGCAGTATATACTTGTTGTTTTTATGTATTTTGGCATTTTTCTTAATAGAGTTGCCTTTCTCATAAGCGGTAGCAATGGATGAACAAGGAAAATATTTTTTAAAAATATTATAATTCAACCAATACTGTAGTGTTTTTAATTCTTTTGATGGCTGTTTTATAATTCTTTTGCCGATTAAATAAATCTTGTATCTGCCATTATTTGTAACCACATTGTTAATTGTGGCGATGTTTATGTTAAGCGAACTAGCAATCATTTCTTTTATCATATTTTTCTATTACCTCAGGATGATGTTTATATAAAAAAGATAGATAAGACATTCGAATTCGTTTTTCATCATTATCTAAAAATAAACCATTTTTTATATCTTTTTTATCTACTTTCATTGATAAACAATAGCCGATATCATTGTAATACTCTAGAAAACCAAGACGTTGCATTAGTTTGACAACCATATTGACCGAGCGAATGGTTCTGTTTTTAATGAAAATGTTACCCCCGTTATTTATAACTATGAGTATTTTTTCCAAATCAACAGAAGATATTGGTTCAAACATATAGAACAAATGTACTAGAATGCACATTAATGTACGCAATTCAAACCCATTGTTTGTTTTTAATTTACTTTTCCTTATTCGTTTATCAGTCAATTTGTTAATATAATCGCGTATTCTAGAATCAAGTATGATGTCCCCCTCAAACGGAATAACTCTATCGGGAATCATTTTAAGCGGCCCCTTGGAGATAAATGAATTTGAATATTTGGGATTGTCATTGTTAAAAACTATTAATGTGTTTTTTAGTTGGCTATTATTTACAAAAGCACCTAATTCGCAAAATGAGCCCGGACTTTCTGGAATAACTATTGTGTTATCGCAAATATCTGCTAACAGATTCTCAAATTCTAATAAATTGCATCCGTCAAAGTATAAATCTTCTGCGAATACGCTCAAACATTTATCGTGTTGATCTATAAGGTCTTTTACTTTTCTTCGATTGTTAAAAGAATCATTTTGTGAATTAAATTGTCCACCACAAACAAAAAAAAGGCGGTACGGCATAATTACGGCATTCCAATTCTTGCGCAACCGTAATTTTTTAATTAGAGAGATAAAAGCTCTATCGTTAAGAAAATCCATAATATTTTCCTTTGTATCAAAAAAGAGGTTCTACAACTAAGGCAAGGGATATATTTCGTGCCTTCGTAACTCTCGAAGGAACGAAATATATCCCTATGAAAGTTACAAACTCTACTCGCTTTGCGTTAAAATCAAAGCTTCCACTACTAATTGTAATGGATAACTATCTAGAACCTCTAAAGTATTATATAACAAAATTGTACAATAAGTCAACATTATAATTTTTACCATGTGTGCTATATGGCAACTATCCTATATCCACTTGGGAAGCCCTAGTGGGTTTGTTATGGTTTCTATCTCGTCGTTAACTCTCTCTAAAAACCAATCATCGTAATCCCATTGCGCAATCTCGCGATTTTCTCCCAACACTAATTTGCAATAATTAGCAAAGAAAACCTTTAAGCCGTCTAACAAGTCGTTTATTTGTATTTTGTCAAATTGTATGAAATATATTGCAAGTTCTCCTTGATTATATTTGTAATCATCTGTGCAAATTATTAGTTCTGGATAGGAGTTTTTCAAAGTTTCGAAAGTTGATAAACTATTATGCTTTAAAAAATTCCATATGGCATAAAGCTTATCATAACAATCAAAACTTGCTAAAGATTTAACATCGGTCGCTTTTACATTATTGAAAGTGTAAAAGGTGTTCCTAGAAAACTTAGTACCTTTCCAGCCATTTTGTGTCAAAACACGTACCGTAACCGCCTCAATTTTTGCCGCCATTTGATGAAAAAATTGGGCATATAAGCTAATTCTTAGTTGCTCTTTTTTTCTGTTTGCAACAAATTCTAATTGCATGCCGTTCATTGCTGTTTCAATAGTCGCTTCTTCATAATCTATAATTCCACTATTAAACAAATCCGAATCCGCCGGACGGAATTCTTTTATTCTAATTTCACTTACAACTTGCTTAACCATAGGTAAAAACTCATCACGCCATTCCATTATGATTTTATCAATACAATCATCAAACAAATTGCAAGAATAGTCTTTCCAAGCACGTTTGCTTGGTACATAGTAGTGGGTTCCTGCCTTCTTAATTTTGTTTTTTTGTGTTTCAGACAAATAAAAGAATTTATTAAAACGTATAGCATCTATTTTGATTCTTTTGGGTTGCTTATTAAATTTAAAGAATATACCATAAAAACGAGTGTCATCGTATTTATGTTCAAGTTCTAATTTCTTATATAAGCATAAATCTTTTGTTTTTGTAACATTATTTTTCATAATACTCCACCATTATTACTAATTAAGGCACCCATGTGATATTACAGGATGCCTTGGCCAAATTGATTATTCAGCATTAGAAATAAGTACTAACCGCCTTCCAAATTAAAATATTAATCGCCTGGCAGAGATTTGGCAACAACTAGTCCAAACCCTCTTATTTATTATAAGTTTATCAGTTTTTGGTTAGAAAATCAATCTTTTAAATTGAAGTATTTTCGCTCTAAATATTTTATTCTAAACTAAATATATGAATGCTATTAGCTATTGGTTGTTTTATTATTAATAATGGCATTAGGAAATATAGTTTACATAACTGTTTTTAATGCAGATTTAGTTCTCCCGTTGATAAAGAAAAAGCCATCATTTACAAGCTGGTCGAATGCGTTCCGGCATTGAGTATAATTCTCTTTGGTCATAGCTTTATCTGAATGCGTGGCTGCATTTCGAATACTGTTTATTGTACGCAAACAATCTAGTGTTTTTAAAGAGAACTCTTTGTTTATTTCTTCTTTATACACATTTAAAGATTCTGAACAGGCCCTTTGATTATTAGAAAACAAGAATTCTCTAGTCTGAGAAATGTTGGGATAGCGAAGCTCAAAAGATGTTCCATCGATTCTCTTGTTATAATCAATACATAAATTTTCCCTACTTTGATTTGTTACAGTAACAGTAGCATTAAAATTTTTTTTATATTTATTATAATTTTGTGGCATCTCAATCCCCAATTTTTCTCTTACTTTTTGCACGAGACCAAGGTTTATTTCGTTTTCTACAATTTTCCCTAAACAATAGCAAGCAATTGAATATCCTGATTCTGCATTAATTAACTCTGTTTCTAAAGAAATATTTGTAGCATAATACAAAAAAGAGAAAGATAAGTCTTCTAAAACCTGTTCAAGTTGGGGATGAACACAGCTTTGGCTCTTATTGAAATGCAAGTAAACAATAAGTTTATCGCAAATTTCTTCCATATTGTTTAATAAACGTTGATTTCCAATACATAGTTTTTTGTAATTATATAAGAAATCTTTTAGTTTAATATAGTCGCAGATCTTGCCCAAATCAAGATATCGCTTTTTATACTGATCTAAAAAAAGTCCATTGTAACCTTCTTTATATAGCTTATTAAGAGGGAGACCACGTTCAATAAGTATTTTTAATTCAAGCAGTTTGCTTTTAATTGTTTTTCCTTCTTCAATATCTAAATAATTGCTTGTAGTAGAATAATAAGAAGAAATAGCATTCCAATTAAACTCTTTATCTTCTACAATATTTATGATGTTTTTAATTTGAGCCACAGGGGACAGTTTTAGATCAAAATGGACATTAATATAAGCTTGTTCTTCAAGATTAAAAAGAATAAAAGTAGGCGCAATTGAGATATTTGCATTAAATAATTTTGACAATAAATCCATATTTTTATATGGCATTTTTTTTGTGGTGCCAAAACTTTCTTCAGAAACCATTTGATGGATAAAAGACTCCTCTTCATAACTATTAGGATTTGATACGGATTCTCTATCATAATAAGTCCAAACATCTATTTTTTCATTACTAAGGAAGTTGAGAGTTGAAAACGCTTCTCCAAGTGCTTTGGGGAACATTGAAAAAGAATCATCATATAGCAACATTATAATAATTTTAACATTTGGGCGACAAAAATACTCGTTTATATTAGAAACGGTAAGGGATTGATTAATTGAAAGCAAATCAAACGAATACATAATTAATCCTCTGTTTTGGATAGTTGTGACTATTGTTTATCTGTATGCTTAATGTTTAAAGAATAGGGCTATACCTGTTTCCTATTATAAAAACTATCGCAACATTACAGTTCTGTCATTTGTGTTTTTTATATTACAATAAACAATCATAGAAAAACAATAAGCTAATTATATCATAACTATATTCAGTTTTCAATATGTTCTTATTTGCCCTTCGTGGTGGTTATCGTCGCATAAGTCAGCGAATATATCAACGGCACGGAAAAATAGTGGCGGATATTGTAAGAGCATTTATATAGAGTCAGACTCGTAGCAGTTTGGCTCTTTTTATTTTTACACTATTTTTCGCTCAAATGGCTTTGGCCGTTGACATATTCCATTGCAACAGTATTTGCATTTGAAACGTTTCGACTTATGCTCCTTGCCCACTGCCGAACGGCAATCTCAAATAAAAAGGAGTTAGAAAAATGATTAAACTCAACAAAATTGCATTCATTGATGAAGATGGTTTCGATTTCAATGATGGTGAAAGCCTTATCAGATTTGACACTGTTGCTTATTACCCAGACAGAAACGAAATCATCTATGCAATTACCAACAACGGAAAGATTTCCGTTATCACTTACGACGTGTTTGAAGATGACAAAGGACATTATATCGAATACGGAAACACGCTTATTAAGATTTACATATCGGAGGATTGACAATGGGCAACGTAAGTATTGTTATCGGTTCTTGGGGTTCGTACAACGAATGCAATGAAAGAGCCTTGGGCTCTAAATGGCTTGACTTATCTGACTATAACGATTGGGAAGAAATAGTTGAAGAACTCAAACGAGAAGGCTTTGAACCAGACGGTATAGACGAAGAATTATTTATACAAGACATCGAAGGTATATCGGACCGTTCTGTCAACTGGGATTATATGAATCCCGAGAATCTATTCAACACGCTTTACGAATCGGGCGTACTTACCAACGAATACAAATATAAAGAACTTTGCGCCTTCCTTGAAGTTAAAAACTATGACGATTTTGAAGAACTTGTAAAAAACCGCGGTGAGAATTGGGACAATAACGTCAGCCTTTGGAGCGGCTTCACTTGGGAAGATTATGGAAAAGAAATGCTTGACTGTTGCGGATATAACATCCCCGAACATTTATTAGACTTTTTTGACCTTGAACGCTATGGCAAATACTGTGGCGATTACAACGTTTACGAATGCGAAAACGGCTTAATTGAAATTTATTAAAAGGAGAATTACCTATGAACATATCCATTGAACAAAAGAAACAAAAAGCAATCAAACTTATGAACACTCTCAATCTTTACAAGCCATACATCAAAGGCTTTGAGCAGCACAACGACGTTTGCTATTACGAAGGCTTTGGCGGATTCTGGACATATCAAGAACCAGAATTGCAAGAGAAAATAGAAACATTTGAGAAAGAGCACGACTGTCTTGTATATGCAGTTACACACGAATACTTGGAGTTTGGCGAATGCTACGACTTTCTCTATATCCCCGACTACAAAGAAGATTGGGATTTCGTTCTCGAGAATCAAGGCAATATGTATTTTGCCCTTGCTTACGTTTGGAACAAAGACTGTGAATGGTGCTCGGAATTCGGCACGATTGGAATCCGCGCTTTTGCCGGCGGCATTAAACGTGTTGCGTAAAGGAGAAAAATATGAAACCGATAGAAGTAAAAGCACATCTCAATTCAATGGACGGAAAGACGGGCCGGGCAATATTGCTTGGTCCTAATTATTTATTTGCAAGACCTATAACCAACTCTTACGTTTTCAAAGTAGGAAACCAACTTTGCACAGGCATTATGAACTGGTTTGTAGGAGAATACTACGTTGACGACAAATACGGAATCGTGGATGAAAGAAACGAAAACTATGACATCTACAAAAAATATATCAAGGAGAACAACAATGGCAACTATTAAGGACTTGGAAAAATACATTGGTTATGAGTTTTCTTCAGGCTGTTATACAGGAGATGACTACAAAAGTTTTCAAACGAAATACATCAACTTCTTGCGCTCGATATGCAAGCAAAATCATTGGCAACTTGTGAACGTTGGAAGAAATCATTACTGCTTTTCGGCATTTATCAAGAGTGCGGAAAACAAGTGCGTTTACGTTTCCATAAGCGACGTTAGGTTTTTTACCAACGAATGGTACAGCAACATTTTGATACGTACAGCCAAAAACGAGCAAGATTATTACGGCGGATTCAACCACCGCACAACACTCAAAGAACTTGAAATGAAAGCAATGGAACTTCTTGAAGATTTTCCGTTTTAGGAGGCAATATGGAACTCAATTTGGCTGCTCAAAATAAGCAAGAAGAACTTGTCTTGAAATACCTTCGAGATAATGCGAGCGAAACCCTTGCAGACAAGATAAACAACGGCACTCCGTTTGAAAAAGACGGTCATTCTTTGACCAACAAAAAGACGCTTGCAGGGTTTATGAAATTTGCTTGCGACGAGGCACGAAAACATGCCGAGAAAGGTGCTAATTCTGCTTGCATTGACGACGCTACCGTTTACGGTTGGGCAATACATTATTTCGAGGAAGAAAGCATTGAAGGAACGCTTTACACAATAGACGGCGCGGAATATAAACCCACAGTTAAACGTGTCGAATCCAACGCGGTTAAAGCAAAACCCGAACCCAAAAAGCAAGAGAACGTTCAATTCTCATTTTTTGACAATCTGACAGAACAAGAAGTTAAAGAACACGAAACAGACAATTCAAGTATCGATACGGACGAAAATGAAGTTATCGAGCAAAACGAAAACGATGAGCAAACACCAGTTGTAAGCAAATCTCCAAACACCACATTTTACGATAAATATCATATTTTACAACAGCAAAATCCAAATAGCGCAGTTGCATATAGACTTGGCGATTTTTATGAAATTATGGGAGAAAAAGCGGTTGAGATTGCAAGAGAAATCGACCTTACTTTGACAAGCCGAGATTGTGGATTGGAAGAACGTGTGCCTATGATTGGATTCCCGTATCACGCATCTGAAAACTACTTTTCAAAGATTGCAAAAACACACGATTTGCTCGTTGTAGAAACTGATGGAACGGCAAGACAAATTGAACAAATCCCCAACAAAAATGAACGCATCGTGGATGCTGAAACGGGCGAGATTTTGAGTGAAGATTTAGAGCCAAACGACACCGTTATTTCAAAACTATTTGAGATATTCGGAAACACATTGGAGATTAAATAAAATGAAGATTGAAAAGATAAAACCTATACCGAAATACATAGAAAAGAAAATCAAAGCGATTGACAGAACATACCCCGTTCGCGGTAGGACTCGTTTTTACGCTTACCTTACAAAGAATGACGGAGAACTTGTCAAAGTCACGGTTGCCGTAAAAGAGAAAAAGAACAAGTGGTGTTGCAAGCAAGTTGCGATGCACGGCGTTCACTCGGATAAATGTTTTGTAAAGGATATGGAATTTACATATGTTGGCGGATACATAGTCGGTTGGTATGCAGAAGGTTTTGGGAATCACAAACCTTGGTACGAAGATGGCTATTGGGGATGGACCGATGACAAATTGTTTGATCCTTATGCCTCGATAATCAACCGCGAATATATCCTTGAACACTTCCAAGAATACAAGTTCAGCGCAATAGACAGATACACAGGGGTTGACGTTTTCAAATACTTGCGACTTTACGAACAGTATCCGCAAATTGAATATCTCACCAAACTCGGGCTACATAATCTCGCTATGTCAAAACAGATATTAAAGTTGTGCGGACAAGATAAGCGATTTTGTAAATGGCTCGCTCAAAACAGAAGCATGTTAAACAAGTCTTTCCTATATATTCCCGTTGTTTTGCAGGCGTACAAAAAGAATCGCAACGTGCTTGAGTTGCAGTCGTATTATAAAGCAAAACTCTCTATGGACAAAGACCAGACCTTGGCTCCTTTGAGAGATGCATTCAAGCGTGAGCGAGAAAAACTATATCACTACTTGTCCAAACAAAACACCAATATGCACAGTTATCTTGACTATTGGAATGCGTGCAATTATTTAGGACTGAATATGACCGACGAGAAAAATCGTTATCCCCACGATTTCAAGCGTTGGCACGATATACGCACAGACGAATACCACACGATGATGGCAATGGACGACGAACAGAAGCGTGATTATTTTTATAAAAAGTTCGCAGCGGTTGCCGAGAAGTATTTGGACTTGCAATATAACAGAAAGTCCGACTATGTTGCAATCATCGCCCTATCTCCAACCGACCTTGTGAGAGAAGGTCAAATCCTTGAACATTGCGTAGGCAGAATGAACTATGACCAAAAGTTTGTGCGAGAAGAATCTCTCATTTTCTTTATCCGAACGAAAGAAGCTCCAAATACACCTCTTGTAACGGTGGAATACTCGCCATCTCGCAAAAAAATACTTCAATGTTACGGAAAGAAAGACAGCACCCCGAACGACACCATTCTTGAGTTTGTAAACAAAAAGTGGTTGCCGTTTGCAAACAGACAAATCAAAAAACTTGCTGCATAAAGGAGAAAATACTATGGCAAATTATTATAGAATCACCGCTTACCACAAAGAAAAAGACATCTCAATCATTATGGATTCCTTCGGATATTTTGAAAAGAAGTGGCAATTCTCGGCAGACCTTATTCGTAGAGGCTTTGATATTATAGAAGTATCCGACGATACACAATTCCTTGACGGAAATATAGAGCGTTTGAAAGAACCCAAATCCGATAAACTTATTCTTCGAGCAACGGCTTGTGGACGACCTAAAACGACAATAGAAAATTTAGCGGGAAAAGACATTAAGAGAGTAGAAATAAACAACAAATTTTATCATCAAATTGGTTAAGAGAAATTAGAGAATAAAACGACGCAGCCCAAAGGGACTGCGTCGTTTATAATGGCGATAGGTAAGCTGTTTTTCTCTATCATTATATACCAATTATTGAAATTATTAGTTTATGGTAGGTTAATGTTATTTTTATTAATTATTATTTGCATCGTATTTTCAGCTAAATTAAAATCAACAAATAATTTTCTTGTAGAAAGAATATCTAATTCTTTATTAATTTCACAACTAGATACTTTCCCATCGAAAACAATAATAGAAACAACATCTTTATTCTTTTTAACTTCTGCCATGCAGTCTTTAAATTCATCAATCGATCTTATACCGTAAAAAATATACTTTTCTCCATAGTCAAGAAATATAGATATTTCATTAATACTTAAATCGTCAGATAATTGAACAATATAGTTATATTCAATTCTCCAAAAACTTCTACTCCATAAAGATGTATTTTTTTGCGATTTAAAAATCATAGTTTCGACTCCTTTTTACAACGACACAATCAATCCAACTATAAATGGGATTAGTGGGGTGTGCATATTGCTAAACAAATGCGCATGTATTCCATATCGACCTAAATCTAGTGCAACTTTTACGCCATTACGTTTGCCTATTCTTAAAACAGTCATGCCGGCTCGTTTATGATAAAGTTTATCGGGAGACATAAAGCCAAAGTTCTTTTTGTTGATGCCACTGAAATTCAATTTTGCTTTTAACAATCTAAATCCGCCACTTATTATTTGAGAACCCCCTGAAAGAATGCCACCCCACATAAATGAGGACGCAATCGTATCTCCGACATCATCAAAAAAGTTGTCTCCATTTATAACATTCTCAATGCCTTTGGCAACAACCCCGACTGCAATACTAGCACCAACTTGTGCAACAGAGCTTAACAAGGCAGAGCCAAACGCTGCAACTGCCGCAGTACCTGTTCCACATGTTAAGGCAGAGACAATTGCACCACCGACAATAAAGGCTGTTCCTATTAGCACTTCTTTCCAATGCTTTTTAAACCATCCTTTAGTCGAAGACCAAAATGATTCCCATGAATTACCTACGTTATCTGCTCTACTAATTGGATCATTACCACAGTAAGCAAACAAATTCATTTGGAACATATCGTCAGTCGATACATATAATATGTGATCCGCATTGAGCCATCTGCACCATTCGGGAACATAGTAGCGAGTGTGGCAATAGAACATACCGCTTTCTTTATCAAAGTAGTAACCCTTGTACAAGAACGGATTGATTGCTGCTAAACCATTCGTGTCTTGAAGGACAGATACGTTACCATATGCTGAACAATTATATTTTACAACAAATTTACCGCTGCTGTCAATAATGCCCGTGATGTTCTGCAAGAAATCCCTTACATAGAAGTATTTGTTGCTACCATCTTTAATAAATCCGTAGAGTTCTTCATTTTCGTCATACAAGAAGTCAAGACGATAAGACGGTGCGATTTCGCAAATCAATTTGGTGCCTTCATACACAAACTTGGTGGTTGCACCTGCTGCGGATTTCTTCTCGATTCGCAAGCCTTGCTCATCGTACTTGTACGTGAAATCATTGCCGGAATCTTTGTATCTTACAAGGCGTCTTCCTTCAAAAGTGAACGCTTTATCTTTGAAAGATTTGGGATTCAACGGATTGAAATCATCGTATACGACTGCATTTGTTCCGACTTTTACAAGTCTGTCTTTGATGGTTGTATCATACGACATTGTAGTAGAACCTGCTTGCGTAATATTTCCGTTGGCATCATAAGCAAAAACGGTGCTGTCTTCTTTTGTCAAAAAGCCTCTTGCGTCGTATTCATAGGAATGTCCGCCGTGCATCGTGCCTGCAATTTTCGTTACATTGCCAAGCTTGTCATAAGAGTATTCTCTTGTGAACTTTCCGCTCGCCGTATCAAAGGTCTCCTTTGCAATGCATTGAGACAAATACTTCGTGTCTTGACGGGTTTTGTAATCAATGGTTTTGGTCATAACTTTGTCACTACCGTTTTTAATGCGAGATTGTTTCAACATACCAAAATCATCGAATTCATTTGTCGTCGTAATGCATTTAAGGTCTTGGACAAGATTGCCAATGGTGGCTTCCGAACAATATGCATCACTTGTGCACAGCATTTCAATTTGACCATAAAGCGGATAGCATTCATAGCTAGTTCCCGTGCAATGTCTAGTGCGTTCTTCTTCATATCTCCTGCCGATTTGGAATTCGATACCCGGAAGACCGGAAAAATCCACAAGGAACGTTTGGAATTGGCCATTGAAATACACCCTAAGTTTACCCTTTTCTCCGGTAACGCCATAAGAAGAAGGAATAGTCTGTTCAAAAGACACGCCAACGGTACACCACTCATTGGTTTTCATTTTAAAGGAAGAAACATAATCTTCGTCATTGAATTTGACAACAAGTTGTCCATTTTTATTTCTATACAACGCCAACATATTTCTGTTTATGTCTTTTCCTTCAAACAGGTATTGAGAATCCGTTTCTGCATCGGTATATGCTCGCATTATTACAGTACCGGAACCAACTTGTCCAAAGAAATAAGCCAGTTCTGTACCATCGGCAACATATGTGTAATGTCCAATATTCGAATTAAAAGTAAACGACTTATCAACATCTTCAGGAACGCCATCTCTTCGGCTATATTTTGTCGGCTTTGTACCCTGCAATGATATTACGCTGTTATTCAACGGGAACACATCAAAGAGATAATCTGTTGTGCTGCTTGGCGCATAAACAACCGTTTCACTTATATCAAGCGTTTTTGCTTGCGCATCAATATATTGGCAGTTTTCAATATAATCTTTGGTTATGTTATAAAAACGCTTGATTGTAGTGTAATCATCGTTTTTTCTAGGCGACATTGCCAAACAAGTGATCTGACCCGAGAATGCGCCTTCCGAATTTCCGTCATATCTATGTCCGATATAATAAATCGGATTCGGGCCAACATCGATATTCAAAAGCGATTTGGTAGACGTATAAAACTTGGTTTCAGCGTTCAACGTTAAACTAATTTCACAATTCGGACTATAACCTAGACCATCATCACGAAGGTAGAAGTTCAACGCAAAGAAATTCCATTTATTCGCCTTTATGCCTCTCTGTGTCTTAAGCAATACATAGGGTGTCTTGTTTTTTTCAAGCACTTCCAGATACAAATTTCCTTTATTAATATACACAGAATAATGGGTTTTTACATTTGAACTGCTTTGTACACCGAAAACGTAACGCTTAGTAGTGATATCCGCAGTCTTGAACCAGAATTTTACACAACCCAATTCATAATTACCTACGGTTTGGTCGGTGAGTTGATATGCCAAAGTTTGATTTGCTTTCAAGTCAACAAACGGCAATGCACCATCTTTACCAAAAGCATATGTCGTGTTGTTTATAAGCTTACAAGTAGATTCACCGCTTACAACCTTTGCGCTTTTATCAAAAATACAAGCATGCGCACTATTGGCTCTTAAACGCAAAACCATTTTTGATGGATGTACGCTTTGAGAACGAGATACATTTTCATGAGTCTCATACACCGTACGATTTTGCACTTTTTTTGCGACGCAATTTATATTGCCAACATTATCGTAGGAATATTTTATTGTAGATATGTCGTTGCTGATAGATTTAACGTTTTCGTTATCGTCATAATCATATACACTTAGAGCATTGCCTTGTGCATCGCATACTTTTACCAATTGATTCAGCGTGTTATAAACATAAGAAAATCTCAAAGATTTTGTACCAGATGAGGTTACATAATACACTTTTGAGATTTGATTCTTTTTATTATACTCAAACTCAAAAGAATCACCGCTGGTCCCTTGCTTTTGCGACAACACATTGCCAGTCTTGTCGTCATAAGTGTATGCAAATGCGACTACGCCATTAATTTTGACTTTAACAAGATTGCCCTTATAGTCATAACCAAATTCGTATTTACTGCCGTTTTTAAGCGTTACAGAAGACAGTTGGCGCTTAGCATCATAAGTATAAGTTGCTTTTGAAAGCTCCTTATTGTCTTTGCGAAGAATCATTGCTTTGACAAGATCATCATAGTATTCAAACGCTGTTGCTGCGCCCAAAGCATCCATGACAGAAACAATCTTGTCTTTATTATATGTGCTTGTTGAGATACATTCGTTAAACTCGTCGTATTCTTTTTCCACATGTCTGCCATCTGACGTGTAAGTTTTTTTCGTTTCTACAATCTTATCTTTTGCCTCATTGCTAAGAGTTTGTTTTGTCAAGAGCGACGGATACGAGCTACTATACGCATTTGCGATTTCAACACCATATGCGCTGGTCGATTTAGTCGGATAGCCTTTGCTGTTGTGTTCAAATTCTTGAATAGTGGTATCAAAATCTGTTATTTGTTTGGGAATGCTGCCCGTAGAATACGAGATTTTAGCCTTTTCTCCACATTTAGAAATAAGAGTTGCATTATTGTCAGAATTGTACTCATAAAAAGCACCAAAATCTTTTTTGATAATTTGAATTCCGCCCAGTTCTATTGCTGTATCACCGACCAAAGAAATAAAGAATCTCACAGAATCTTCGGTTTTTGTGCATGTTGCGCCAAGCAATACTGCTTCAAAGTTTCCATCTGCAACCGGCTTTTTAAATGTATCGACATCTTTGTTCCCAATTTGCATCTCTATGCTTGTATAACATGAAGAAGAGTAGTTTTTCTTTTGTCTGCCCCAAAAAACCGCTGTGATATTATCGGTAGCGACACAATCAACGGGAACTTCGAAAATAATATACCCGTTTCCTGAACCAGTATGTTTAAATTCGTATACGGAATTTCCCAAAAGATTTTTCCATTTGGTCTCCAAGTTTGTTACCTTTTGTCTTGTTACATTGGTCAAACTAAAACTTTCCATCGACATTCCTGAGAAGTAGTTCTTTTTTGCACCTTTAACAAGGAATGGAGCGCTTTGCGACATCAAAAGCTTCGTTTTGCTGTCATACTCGGTTTCGACTATATAATTATCACTATCCAATTGGAAAAGAGGAAGACCGGTATTATCAAAATAATACTCAATTGAATCGCCTTGCCAATTGGTTACTTTTGTCATATTGCCCGAATATCCTATCTTTGTTTCAAGACAATTTGCAAAATTATCACTATATACTTTTGACACCTTTTCAACTCTTCCGTTGACAAATGAAAACATAAGTTGATGCTCGGTAATCTGATCTTTTACGGAAATACTGGAATCCCCGTATTCAATAACGATTTTTGCCGTAATAGTGCCCGATGCGGTTTTATAGGTAAGCATTGTCAAACGTTCAGAACTATATGACAAAACAACACAATCGCGAATATCACCATTTACTAGATACTGAATTTCTCCGATTTTGCCATTTGAATTGGGAAGGAAGCGAATAAGGTCGCCATTTCCATTTTTAATGGTTTTTGTGGTTGCGACAAAATCGAGATCAAAAACATCTCCTGATTTCGTTGTAATGCGGCTGGGATAATCGGAAATCGCTCCATATATTCTCTTATTGTCATCTTTGTCGCACAATTCAACGTGATATGAAGTCTTGTAGCTATCATTATATACAAACATTGCTTTCGTTTGTGTTTCTTGATTCCATTCTCCTACATTGTAGCCGTCAACAGAACCGTCGGCATTTTTAATTTGAAGTTTCTTGTCGCCAACGAGACTTTTTTGTGCAAAGAAATTCAACTTGAATCCCTTGCCAAATATGCCATTTTCATCCTTGTCCTGATGATTGTATATAAGGCAGGTGCTGAATGGACTCAGCCCTGTGGTCGAAAGAAGTGGTACTGTGATGTGTAAGTTTGCATCAGCTTTAAACAGATTTACGTTTGTTGTCACATCTCCAACTTTTTCTGTAAATTGTTTGGTATAATTTTTTAATCCTTTATTCATTGTTTTTATCTCCTAAAATATTTTTTTGTAAGTTGTAATTTCTTTAACTATCCAATCGCCCACATATTGACTAAGTTCGATTATATCTATATATCGATTGAATATGTCAAAGTATCGATTCGCCAAGTCTTTTGTGATTTGTGTTTTTCTTTCATATGACAAATCCTGCGAAAAACTTACGAGCAAATCGATGTCGGAATCAAGACGCTGTATTTCTTTTGAAAACGAACCGAAAATACATATACTCTCAACCCCATAGCGTGATTGCAACAGTTCTTTGTCTTCCAAAAAACGGTCGCATATCTGTTTTGTTGTCAACGGCTTGAGCTTTTTGTAAAAACTCTTATCTTGGAATTTTGCCACCCGCAATTCCTCAAGAAAAAACTCATAAATCTGTGCCTTGTCACCGTCAAAATATCCCTTTCTGCATTCGACATATCTTTGCAAAACAGGATTTACGAAATAAATCGTTGGTGTGCCGGTTTTAACAAGCACGTAGTTGAAAAACATAAGCGACACTATAAGTCTTTCATCTGCCGAAAAACCACACAATTCCGTGTAAACATACAAATGATATTCAACGGATTTTTCCAGCGCAGGGATATCTTGCATAGAAAAAAACTTGGTAACCATTCTCAAAATCAGCGATTCATCCGCTTCTTTTTCATTAAGAATGTAAAAAAATCTTTTCAATATGCTTGCGGACAGCGGATTCTTTGCATTAGAAAGCAAGTATGAATATGCATCATAATAATGTTTAATTTTTTCTTCAAGATCAGTTTGATATCCTTCTTCTGCATAGACAACATGTTTGTAATTGTCATGTCGGAAAACATGTCCGCAAAATTGGAATGCCTTTTCTATAAAAGCCGCTTTTCTTTTTCGTACAATCAACTCTAGATTTTGCGTGTCAAGTTGCATAAGAATCACCTCCGATTGGCTTTAAAGTGCGTTTGATTGCAGGTCTTGATATTGTATTGAACTCCTGTTCTGACATCACGATAAGATCAAATGGGATGCTCAATTTTTCTCTCCAAAAGTCATAACAGTTCGTTCGCATGCAACTTATATCTTTTTCGTCGGAGAAAACGGCAATCATATCAACGTCGCTATATTTATTACCGTTGCCTATGGCCAAGGACCCAAACAAAAACAAATCCTTTGCTCCAACAGTCTTTAAAAAAGCAGGCTTGTTCAATTCAATTTGTTTTATCGCATTTGCATTTTCACTAATGTCATGACTCTCAAAATACTTGCTTGTTCTATCTTGAATATGTTTCCAAATATAGTAAGCAGAGGTGATATCATCAAGCTCAAGACTGTCAAATAGCCTTCGACACATCCAACGGTAAGGAATAACTATCCTGTTATTTGCCTTGCAGAATCCTTCCAAAAGAAGCACTCTAAAAAGCGCATATTTGTCAGATACGGAAGAGTGTCTGACAAGATTCGCAAGAATCTCTATATCGTCCAACGAATAGATTTTAATGAAAATACCATTAGCAATGCGTTCTTTCTTGCCAGAAATAATTCCATATAAAATCTGAATGTCATTTCTCGATAGATTCATGATATTATGCGTTTTGAAAAACCATTTAATTTGTACTATGCGTTTTTCATGTTGGAACTCCGGTTTCCTTTTTTCGAAAAAACACTTCTTAAAATTAAGTTCGTCGCAATCCCGTGGAGTATCTTGCAATAGATTTTTGCTTATTAGGAAATCTATCTTTGGATTATATTTACTTTTGTGAAGAACTATCATTTGTCTCCTCCTTTTTCGTATCATCTGTGTTCTTGAATAGTTGTTTAACTATTTGATTTGTTCCTGTCGCCGAAACACCGCTTACCATTCCAATACCAAGTGCAACCCACGCATTATCGGCATCGAATATCATCGTCGGTTCGGTATAAAACATGATGATTCCGAGTATTCCGCCAATCACACACATTGTTATGGGAATAAATTTGTATGCTTGTGTTTTCTTTCTAAAAACCAATTTGTAAAGCTCACCCAAAACATAGCAACATACGACTATTATTGGGACACTTGCAAAACACATGATTAACCACCTCCTTTTTCATGCAATTCTTCAAGTCGCTTTTGAATGTTTTCTACACTTTCTTCGACACGAGCCAATCGCTCCGTCATACTCGTGTAACGCTCGTCAACACTGTTGATATTCTTTTCCATACGATCAACGCTTGACTTTATGTGTGCAATGTCGGTTAAAATCGTTCCTTCGTTTTTCCCGGCGACACGGTTATCATTACGCTCATTGCGTCGAAAGCTCAAAAACGCAAAAATGATTCCTGATGCCGATGCACACAGTCCAACTATCAGTGCTATCGTTTCTGTAGGCACATAATCCACCTCCTTGTGATAAGAATCGAAGGCGCTCTTTAATCAACCTTCAACAATCAAATGGGAAGGCGAGACAAATTTGCCAAAGGCTATTAAAAATCGTTTATTTTTTCTTTTAGTTTTTCGAACAAATGTGATTTTTTGTACTGCACGGTAGATCGCTTTAGTCCCAAAGCCTTACCGATTTGAGCATCGGTAAAACCCTTGCAAAAAAGGGACAGAATACAACGACTTTCTTCGTCAAGGTTGCTTATTTGCAAAATAAGCGACGTGCGCTGTTCGGCATCAATGATTTCATCAAGCATTTCATTATTTTTATCAATAGAGCGTTCATCTCCGTTGAGCATATCCAAAGACAATGCTGTTCCTTCTCTGTTGCTCTTTCCGTAAGGACAATTGGCACAATCTTCGGAACACTTTTTCATATACCTATAGCGTTCTGACGGAACAAAACATCTCGATTCAAGATCCTTCTTTCTTCGCTCCTCTGCCAGCATATTTCTCCATGCATAAAAATAAGCAATTGAACACGGAACATACACTCTTTGTCGAAGAATTTCGTCGAAATAAGAACAATAACGCATCTCTTCTTCCGCATTCTTTCCGTCATTAAATCTAGCCACGTCGTTTTTACAATCTTCTTCACTTAAATACTTCTCTTTTAAATTTGTTTTCTTCATAAGAAAACACCTCCATTTTTTCGATGGAGATGCTTTCAAAAAACCGACATGCCGCAAATTGGTGCAACAAAAAGAAGGTGGATTTTCAACATTCCATCTTTATTTGTGCAGCCATAGTGATTGCGACAGCTTTGGCGCAAGTTATTGATAGGTACCTTCGCAATGTCTAGAACAAGATACCGAACAGGCCGTTACTCCTGTTTCCAAGGTTATTGTAAACTAAACTTTTTTTATTTTTGTTGGTTTTGAATTGGAGACTTATTGGCGTACCATTGGTTTTGTAAAACAATAAAAAAATCACATTTGTAAATCTCTTCTTGCAGATAAGTTATAACTCTATACAAAATGCAATTTTTATGTTATGATAAAAATAATCTCATAAAAAGGTTTCTATAACTTCATCAATAATGACAAAAATGGGAAAGAGGCTTCCCGCAAGCCTTGATATTCTTGGACTAATCTACAAAACTCTTAACTGTACCATTTCGATATTATTGAAATCAAATATTAATAAAGGGAGGGGGGTAATGCTATGAAAAAAATGTGTTTTGGTTCACTTTTTACTTTATTGTGTTTAATTAAAAACAGCAAAAGTCAAAATTTTTTGTATAAAACTTTGGTTACGCCTTTCGACACAACTGATATCCCCATAGATAGTGGTTCAATAACTAGTAGAAAAAAGGGTGAGGATGACTTTCCTCAAGCAGAAAAAGATGCGATTTTATCAGCAAATATAGAAGAAATCATAATTAGTTATCGTAAAAGTTTAATTTCTGCATTAAAAGATGAACCATACAGAAAAGCCTTTATCGTGGCAATCAAGGACATCTTAAATGATGACACAGCCATGCCAGATGATGCTGCGATAGGTAGCCCCGACTTTACAAAGAAAGTAATAGTTGAGCGTAGCACTTTTGACTTTTTTGTGCTACTTGCCCATCTGATAAAGTACTGCGCATCTATCGTAAATAAAGGTTTTGAAGATAGTATTGCGGAAATAAACAAAACTTTTATAGATGACAGAATGACACTCGTTTCTAGTGTATTCTTAACTGACATTGAGCTAAGGCCTGCATCTATTCCTCTTGAACTTTCTATCGATCCGAGTAGATTTGCAGATGTGTTTACTGAAATCAATCCCCATGCCTATTCACTTGCTTTACCCAACCCGAACACGGTAAAAATCTTCAAGTTAAATGTTGCTAACGCAGAGTTTGATAAACGACGTATCGTCGATTTTATTCTTGATAATATCAGCCAGTATGTTTATTCACGAACTAAAATTAAAAACATTGAGTCTACAAGCAACATTAGAACTATCAGTACACGAGCAATTCGTGAAATAGAAAGAACACCTGCCTTCGCTGATCAAACACAAACATTTTGTGAGGTTATGCTTTACTCGTTCCTTGAGTGTTCGATGAGCGCCCCTAAGATACTGAGTGGTTTTGAAATCAACGAAGCTGTAAAATCCAATAAATACTCATCTGGTATATATCTCCTTCCTGCCGGTGCTATATCCCCTAATAATCAAATCGTTTTCGGCTGTACTAAGGCACACGACTCATTGCAAAAAGCTGTAGATGATGTTCTTGCTCAGGCAATACAAATAAAAACTAATAGGAGTAATGTAATTCATCTTTTAGATCCATCTATTCTTAGCACTATATTAAAACCCGAAATAGCCAATTATGTAAAAAGCATTATTATACCCTCTAGAAGTTCAAGCGTGGCTGTTGACGATGCCTTCGGTATGTTTTTAACTTATACAATCAAAATCCAAAACAAGTCTACTCTTTCAAATCAGGATTATAGGTGTGCATTAGATAGACAAATGGATACTGATATACAAGGGATTATTCCTTACATAGAATCCCAAATCTTTGCACATGGTTTGAGTGCATATTCATTCTATTTGTTTGTATTGCCTCTTGATAATGTAACAAACGATACAAAAGCAATTATGACTGCTTCTATTGGCGGCGGAGGTAATTAAATGCTCACTCCTAGAAATCAAACAATATCAGAAACCATCTATACAGACATTGACAAGAATGAGTATCTTTTAGAATTGTATAGTGAGCTATTAAGAGCCTATACCAGAAAATTATTTAATCGCTCAACCCTCATTTTAGAAGATAAAAAGTTGAACGACTTATTGCGTTTTGCTGATGTTCTCTCTAAATCAACCTATCTTAACAAAGCAGGTATACATAAAGTTTGGAGCCAACAAATTATCGCATTACTTGATAAACTTTATCCAAACGACTATAGAATAGGTTTTTATAAATATTCTATTTTGTCCGCATGCAACAACTTTCAGGGGATTAAACATTCCAAGTTCACCTATTCAAACACATCAGTATTTGACGAGCTTGTTGAGATATCCGATAAGGAATATTTTCGAGTTCCAAACTCAACAACCGACTACTTCTTTGAAGACCAAAAAAGCATCTTTGACGGGTTCGCGCATCAATATTTCAGTTACTCTGCACCTACTTCTCTTGGTAAATCATATGTAATGCGTGTATTCATCAAAGAAAACATTATCAAGGGTTCGACGTGCAACTTCGCAATCGTCGTACCTACCAAGGCGCTGATTAATGAAATACGTAGTAAGATTCTTGCAGATTTGGGCAAAGACCTTATGCAAGCAAGTAATTATAAAGTAGTTACTTCTTCTAGCGATTTATTGTTGGAACAAGACCATAATTTCATCTTTATAATGACACCCGAACGCTTTATTTACCTAATGAACACTACAGGCCACAAAGTTGAATATCTTTTTATTGATGAAGCTCATAAGATATCTACTAAAGATACTAGAAGTCCGCTATACTATGAACTTGTAGATAAAATTTCAGAACTTGAACCTAAGCCTCATATTATTTTCTCTTCGCCAAACATTCCAAATCCTGAAGAGTATTTGAGACTCGTACCAGACGAAGAAGGCAAGAATAACAAAAGGACAACTTACGCCCCTGTGTGTCAAATGAAATACTTGATTGACTTGAAGGATGGTGTGGTTAAAGCGTATAACGACTATTCACACAAGTTTATTAAAATGGGGAATGCAAGTTCTAGATTGAACCTTACTTCACTTATCCATCATGTAATCAATCCTGATGAACAGAACATCGTATATTGTAGCTCGTTGAGAGAAACTATTGACCAAGCGGTAGAGTTTGCTAAAAGCATAGGGTCTGTAACCGATCCCGATAAGAAAGAAGAACTGGAAGCTATATCTAAATCGATTAAAAACGAGATAAATGCAGACTATTTCCTCGTTGACCTAATTAAAAAAGGCATTGCTTTCCATGTAGGATATTTACCCGCAAGCATTCGCTTAAGAATTGAAGATGCCTTTAAAAACCACATAATCACCACTTTGTTCTGCACCAGCACACTTATTGAAGGTGTAAATCTTCCTGCAGACAATCTGTTCATTACAAGCTATAAAAACGGTAGTCATAATCTTGACAATGTATCTTTTAGAAACCTTATCGGAAGAGTCGGGAGAATTGACCACAGCTTATTTGGTAATGTATTCATGATATGTCTTCCAACAAGCGATGAAAATACAATTGATAAGTACGAAGATTTGCTTACAAAAGAAATACCAGACCAAAAGTTATCTATAGAATCATCTCTTACTAGACCTCAAAAAGAAGCCATTATCACTGGTTTAGTAAACAATGATTTTGAGATGAGAACAAAGAACCAACATACCACCGCTGATGAATTCACTATTATGAGAAAAGAAGCTTTGGTATTTATCAACGACCTTCGCACAGGAAAAGAAAGCTTAATTGTTAGACAATTGCGCAAAATTGCTACTCCTGAACAAATTGACATTATAATGCAGAATATCCATCGCATTCCTCCAAGAAAAAGCATGGATATTTCACCAGACCAATTTAGAAATCTTCATAGCTTTGTAGAAAGTGGCGAACACTATCCTTCTTTGAATGCTACCGGCGAAGTAGAATATAATGACGTTGTCGATTTCCTTGGGAAATTGGCCACGGTTTTCAAATGGCGAATTTACGAGAAGAAACATCTCGGCTACCATGATTCACAAACACTCACTCTTACTCATATCAAATGGTATGCGACCATCCTTTATAAATGGATGTCAGGTTATGGTTTAAGTTATATTATTCAAGACTCAATCCGTTATAAAGAGCAACACCCTGATACTGGTATTTGGGCAAATAACTGGAAAATTGAGGAGCATTACAATAAATATGATCTAAAGCACAAAAACCTTATTATAGCCGACACCTTAAATACAATTGAAAATATAATTCTTTTCAGTGTCGCGAACTACTTTAGGGAGTTTTCAACAGAATACAAGAAGCAACATGGGAACACTCCATTTGATAATGACTGGTATGAATATATTGAATTTGGCACTACCAACGATTTAACAATCATTCTTCAAAGATATGGTTTCTCGCGAGAAGCATCTTCTTATATCATTCGTCACGCAACTGATTTCGTAGATTATTCTCACGCTACCGAAACCGCACCTTTTGTTCTAATAAAGAACAAGCTTTTAACTTGCAATGATGATAGCGCTAAGACCGAAACACCTGATATTTATACGAATGTCCCAGAATTATTTATATAACTAAAGAATTCTTACTCTTATATTATGATAAAAATTAAATCGTTTGGGTGTCACGAATTAATGTTTAAGTTGTCGATAAGACGTGCCGTAGTCTTGATACAAGTGGCGCCGCTGCGCGTCGCCAAAGACTACGGCACGCCTTCCCTAAAACGCTAACCCGAATCCGGGCAGATCAGCACGGAGCGGAGCGAGGTTTCGCGCTAACCCGCTTGGCGAAATCCTCGCTTATCCGTCATGCCGTTGCTGGTGTCTTGTCTCGGTATCTTCGGTGGTTTTTAGTTGGAAGTTCGTAGGCACAATTTTGTCTTTTGGCTTATTACGCCAATCTGTTCGCCTTCGTTGTAACACATAAATTTGTCTTGCAACAACAGTTTCTTTTCTTCAACGCCTATACCGCATAGCACATCGTTTTCGTCTATGTCAGATATTAAATATACAGGCAGTTTCCGAGAGTATACAATCTTCTCGTGAGACTTGTCAATGTACTTCAAAATATACGCCATTGCGTTGCCCATTTTTACAAGATTATCATCTATGCGTTCAAAGTCGTTTCGTCCAAAACGAGAGTTAAAGTATTCGCTTTGCAACGTTAACTGCATTTTGTGTGTATTGAGATTGAAATCTTTCTTCTCAATCATATTGCCCGGCATAGTGCTTTCGGGTATATAGAATAGCCCGTGAAAGTGCAATCTTTTCGTCTTTGGCGCACGCTCCCACACACCCATATAACGCCACCCTTTTCGAGATTGAAAAGTGCTTAAGCACATACTCAACTTCTTCCTAAATGACGCTTCATCGTGCTTGGCATCGTCGTATGTGAAAGTCACAAAGTAGTTGAAATCGTTAAGGTATGCCTTGCGAATAAACCTCGTCTTGCGGGCAATAAGAGCCTTTAACTTCGCATCGAGTTTTGAGTCAACGTAGGCATCTGCATCTTGCTCTTTTGTAAAATATGGGCGCATTCCTTTGCATAAAAACTTACGACGCACTTTCTTGCTCATACCGTCGGATTCGACATATAACTTTTCAAAGACTTCGCTCCGTTTTACATACTTTTTCTTAGGCTTTGGCGGCTCAACATCAAACGGCATATCATCTGATTCAACCGGTGTCATATCGGAAAAATCCCATTCGTCTTTAATTTCTTGTGACATAATTTCTTGCGTTTCGGGTTCGCCTCTTGATATGCTTATAGTTTGCATATCTTCGGTGACTTCGACAGGAGTTTCAACAACGCGCTTGCGCTTGCAAGGATTGCTCGTATGTGGTATGGCAATGTAATGGCTACCGTCGCTATAAACCTTTGCGTCTTTATAAAACATACACATCACCCCCTATCTCGATAGAGCGCGTCTATGAAATAACTGTGCTGCTGTTTGAGTTCTTCCACGCTCGCTTTCTCGGTCGCATAAGTGATATAGTCGTTCAAGCCGACCTTTGCCTTTATTGCCATATCGCTAAAATAATCCGAAAAACAGTCTGTCGAGAAACGCTCCTTATAAATCTTGTAATTCATAAGATTGTATCTCTCACGATGTTTCTTGCCATCCATAGTGCCTTGCTCAGTCTGTACAAAAACGGTTGAATATCCGTACTTGTTATAGATTTTCAAATTACGCTGATATAGCAAATTCACAAGCCCTTTGAGCGTATGCATAAACAGCGTGTTGTCGCCACGCTTATATCGGAAATCGTAATACAGTTTTATAAACCACTTGAACGCCTTTTCCGCTATCATTTCTTCAAGCGTATAGAACGGCAAAGCAACGTGTGTTTCTCCGGTAGAGATAATCGTCACAATATCGGCAAGATCTCGTGCGTCTGCGCCCCAACTTTCAGGACGTTGCTCATCGGTGAAAACTTTTATAAACGGGAAGTTCTCAACGGTTGCCGAGTGCCTGCACATTTTGAGCCAGTTGTTGAAAAGGTCGTTCTTTTGGTTTGTTTCGAGCGTGCCTTTCTTGACTTCTTTCAATTCAAGGTTGTTGCCACGCTCTTTGCCAACTTCGGTTATAAGCACAACACCGAACTCGAAACTACCATTGTTGATATTGTCCGCAATGACCTTTCGTCCAAGGCGCAAAGTATCGAAGTCGAGAATGTGTGCATTGTGACTGTTCGTCTTATCCCGCTTAACAAAAAAGTCAGAACTCCATATCGGGAAATTTCCGCCGTCCATAAGCACGCTGTCTTCTCGCACGGAATAGTTGGACACGATAAGGCTGGATTCTATGACGTATATAAAGTACAACTTTACATAGTTCGTCAACACGTCGAAAAGATGATACGTTTTGAGTTCGTCATTATATGTAAGCCCGTATAGGTCATAGTCATACCCATACAACTGCCACTTTGCATTATGGTGTTTCTCAAAACGCTCTCGCTTCAACTTCATCCATTTCTCGATGCTCGCAAGATTATAGATGGCGTGATGTTCCATACATTTGCGCACTTCCATTTCAAGTGCAATCCACGGAAAGGATGGGAAACGCATATCGTTTTTCTGCAAGAGTTCAAGCGCTTTCTGCCTAAACATAACGTCTTGCGAAAGTGCCATATCCGTAATGATTGTGGTCTTGCGTTTACCCATACTTCCGCAGGTCATAGACACTATCGGAAGGGCATTTATGAAACCGCAATTTTGAGCCTCTTTATGGCGTAAAATATCCACTGCGATTTTGCGCCTGATATACTCGAAAATAAGCCATGCAAAAGGGAGCAAACTCCACCACGGAAAATGCTTGAAAATCACTTGCAAATCAATGATGAGTTTCCTTGCAATCGTGTATATCGAAACGAAGTCAAACGACACCGAGAAATACAAAAAGTATGCAAAGAACGATATGGCGATACTCGTCAAATTCAGGCTACAAAACCAAATGGTTGCCCACACAATCGGTATCCATTTTTGACAGTTCAAAAACGTAAAATAACCGATGATAAATTGCCTTGTCGGGCGTGTTATTTTTCGCGAAATTGCCTTGTGAATTTGTAGTGGTTTCGAGTCCTTATTATGCTTTGTGTTCGGGCTTGAATACAACTTCTTTATAACAATGAAAAGCACAAATACAAAGGGCAAAATTATCACGAGAATTTGTGCCGCGACGCCCACTTTTTCGCCTACGGTTTTACCGTAAAATATGAAGTTGTCAAGGTTCGCAAACAATCTCCAAAACTCAACAAATTTGACTTTGAAATCGCCAAAGTCGGATGGGAGTATAGACTCCCATTTTATAGCTTTTGAGCCGTCGAGAATGCTCGGATTTAATTCTGCATCTATACCGAATAGTTTGCAGAAATAATATTTTATCGAGTGTATTAAGTCGGTTAAACTCTCGAATATGCGAATATAGGACGTTTTGAACACAAGCGCTGCAAGTAGTATAAACGCTATTGTAACAAGCACGCTTATCACTATATACGCTATGTTTTTCTTGCTCATAAGCCGCCTCCTATATTGGTTGCTACATTGAGTATTCTTGCCTCGTTATCGGTCGTAATAGAAGGCAATCGGCTACCTGTAAATATCAAGTAGCCGACTGCAAATACAACCAAAATAACGAGCAGAATACATACGATTCTTTTTACTGTTTTCATTGTATCTCCTATCCAAGTTTTATACTGCAAGTCGCACTACAATCTGGGTTGTCTTTACTCGTCGCCGTAAGCGTCAAATACACGGTGTAAGTGATGCCAACTTTGTGATATTTCAGCATCGTAATTTTGCACTCCGCGCCATCGATTTCAAGGCTCAAATAATCGTATGGATCTTTGTCTTTTATGACCGAATACGTGACACTTGAAGTCTTGTCTTTATCCCAAGTCAGAGACCATTCAAACGTCTGCGGAACACCGTCCGGATGAGCGGTTGCCACCACCGTTTTGGAGTCACCGACAGTCCTTGATTGATTGCTTTGGGCAAAAGCAATATCATGCGATTTTATAGGCTCGAAATAAAGCGAAATCATAAGGCAAATCAGGCACAAAATAAGCATATAAATTTCGGCTTTTAACAGCACTATTTTTTCTTGTTTCATACGCTATCACCGCCTTGTGATTTATGCTTTGCTTTACGCTTTTCTTTGGCGGACTTTATCGCCTTGAAAGGTGCGCAAATAACGAGCCAAATTCCTTTGAAGATATACGGCAGTATCGGTACAAGAAGTATTAGGCAAATGATGAGAATGATAACCGCAATGATTATTTTCCACCATTCCAACTTCTGTGCCGGAGCCGTAAATCCGTTTATGACATCTGTTGGACTGGACACAACGGGAATGACGTGATATACGCCGTCCTTGTTGAAAGTCAGTTCTATGATGTCAAAATCAAGGAATATAGTTTCGCTTGCAATATAAGTGTCTGCCTCGTCCTCGGGAACATAATTGCCTTCGTTGTCACTTCGCCCGCACGCTTGAGAGAAGTAGTCCGTGTTTGCAAATCTGAACAATACCACTCGTCTGTTGAGCGCACTTTCTTTTGCATAGAAGGCTCTCAAACTTGCAACGTCGTTCTTGTTTACGAACAATTTTTGAGATGCACCGTAGTCGTCGGCAATCAAGTCATCCGATTTCACTTCATAGATGGGCGAGATGTCCTTATAGTCACCGTTTGTTTGAGACCACGAAAAACCATAGTCCCAGAGCTTATCCCACCAAGAGTGGTTGGAGTCGTAGCTCATAAGATTGAACGTGTCGGCAAGGTCAATGGTTTTGTCGTTATGTCCCATTTGACGTCCTTCGTCAACGAAAGATTCAAACAAGTCCGTGCTTATCTCACGTCCGTTGCAGTCTATATATCCGTTGCCGAGTTCATTGGAATACCCATAGATATATTCGGCAACTCTGTTGGCTGCAACGTCGCCCGCAACGGGTTTTGAAAAGAGAAAGTCAAAGACTTCATCCAAACCGACGTATGGTGAATAGAAAACCATTGGCATCATATCCGACTGACTGTTTGCCTTGCTCACTTTCGTAGAATTGAAAACTGCGCCGCCGGTTGTCTCTTCATAATTGGTACGTTCGTTGAAACACCAGTCATATTCAATCGATGTATATCCATGAAATTGATTTGATGTTTGCTCAACCTTGTAACCCGTGAAGAGTCTATATGGGATTTGCGGATTGTTTTGATCTTTCTCGGTTTTGAGTTTTGAGCCTGCAAGCATCTTTTGATAGAATGCTTCGTTGGAAGTGATAGCGGCAAGTTTGGTCTTGTACTCCCACCATTCCGCGCGTATCTTTTGCAACTTTCCGTACTCTTGATAGATTCGTTCGGGGATAGAGAAATACACCGAGTTGACTTCATTGTAATGGTCTTTGCCTTTGCTCGAAACGTTGGTTCTGAACGATGTGTGATGCACTTCGAGCTTTAAGGTTTCAAGGTCTTGCACAACACAATTCAACGTAGATTTTGCATTGGCGTCAGGGCCATATCCTTCCGAATATCCTGTAAAAGTGTACGTTCCGCCAACGCCGTATTCGGTAGCGTTTTTATCTCCGTACGTTACGAGTTCTATGCCCGAAATATCATATCTGCGCTCGTTTGTATTTACTCGTTCCGCAAAGGTTTTATCCGCTATTTTTCTATCTACGATTTTGTATTTGTAGAACAGATTTTTATAGTCGTTTGATGACTTACTGCAGAACTGCAAATCAAACTTTTCATACCTTGTAGGCGTGCCGTTTTTGTCGTTACTTACAGCCATTTGGATTTTGTTCTGTTTACTGTTTGTTGACAAATTCAAGGCTTGTGGGTTATAAATAAGCAGATAAAGTCCGTAATTTGCTCGCATATTGGATTTGAACGAGTAGCAATACTCTATAAAACTCACAATGCGCAACGTCCCGTTTTCGTTGTACGGATAGTCTTTCAAATCGAATGGCTTTCCGTCTATGGTAGACGACAAAAGGTCATCCAAAACGTTCGTGGTGTCAAACGAATTTTCACTTGACGCATACGCAATTTGCGGTGTCCCTTGCATCATCAAAACGATGGTGCAAAGGACCAAAAGTATTGCCATAACCAAACGTCTATTTTGCCTTGATTGTGCCATCCGGCTGTACCTCGAATACGAGTTGTTCTTGCAGCGTGACACCTTCCACCGCAACGTAATTATGGAAACTGATTTTAATCACCGCTTCGCCGTTGTACGAGTAAACAAGCAATGTGAAGTTGTCTACGGAATTGTCCACGTCGCCCGAATTGAAAGACACTTCTTTGTCGGGATAAAGTCTTTGCAAAATGCTTTGCATTGTATAGTTTCCGCTCACAACGAAATCTTTTTCGTTTTGGGTTATGTCAAAGCCTTTTGTGAGATCTTCCTCCGCGCCGAAACTGTATATCTCTCCGTCCACCGTGAAGTCAAAATCATTGTCGTGCAACACATTCGGAACAATCTTTAAGGTATAACCGCTTATATCTTTATTGACTGCTCCGAAAGTGTATTTGACTACGAATTTGTTTTCCGCGTCCTGCTTCATTATGTAGTTGTCATAGTCCGAGAGCATTCGCTTTCCATCGCTTTCAACATAAAAAGTTTTGAAATCAGATGTAAAACCATTAGTGAAGAAAGCAATAGAACCGACGGCAAGCACAAGGAGCAACACGCACACGATTATAGCAATCGTCTTTCCGACATTCATTTGCTTTTTCATGCTCCACCTCTAATTAAAACGAAAGCGTTGTATCTGAAAGCGATACGCTTTGCACGCCTGATACCGTGCGAATGTTGATGGTGGTACTGATACCCGTTTTCACTTCGGTGACCGTGATAGTGACATACGGAAGTTTGCCGTCCACATAACTGTCAAAGGACTCAACGACTTTGCGAGAAGGATCTGCCGAAATGCCGCTGTAGGAAGAAGGCATACTGCCACCGATTACTTTCAACTTACCGTTCTCGATTGAAAACTTGTTGACGCTCACATATCCACCCGGTTTTTGGAACGAAGTCCAAATGTATCCTGCCGATTCAAACACGTCTTGAACAACATAATCAACCGTGCCATAATCCGTGCTTTGAAAGGTGCCCGATTTGTAAAGGTCTTTCTTAACCTTGATTGCGCCATAAGCAACAGCGGAGATTTTGTATTCGGGAGTGAACGCACTTCCTACAAGGCCAAACTCATTGTCAAGCGAGAGATTGAAATTGTAGGTCTTTGAACTTTCAATTTCCACGATTTTTGCGTTGTTCCAATTGCTATCGGTGATGGTTTTTGCTCCGGTGGACGTAACTTTGATAGAAGTGGGCGCACCGACATAAAGCACTTGACATTTTGCGGTAAATCCGCCTTCTCTCGTCGTAACCGTAACAATGATTTCATCGTCACCGAATGCTTTCTTACAAGTTACGGTCGCGATATTGCTGCCGTCGCTTTTCGGAGTTACGGTAACGTAGTCCGTGACGTTTTCACTTCCGTGTTGTTTTGTAACACCCCATGCAACGCTCCAATCCACGAGTTTGTTGGTTGCCTCGACGGGAAGTACTGTTGCGGTAAGGGTTACGGATGCCGTATGACCGGAGTCTGCCGCAGTCGTTGCGTCTGCCGAAAATGCGAGTACGGAAGGCATTTCATATATTTGACCTTCAAACATATCCTTGCCATCTCCGGTTGCAATAGGTGTGTCGGTGTTATTTTGTTTCATCTGCTGAATTACAAGCCCCAGCGCTACGCCGACGCCTGCAAAAAGGACTATGATTGCCATAAGTGTCGCAATCCATTTGATACTGTTTTTCTTTTCTTGATTCATATAAATCCTCCATGTTTTTTGAAAGAAATACGGCTGTATTTCAAGCCGTATTCCGTGACGCTTATTTATCTGATAAGCATATTGAGCAATGCTCTGTCCGATGATTTGAACGGCTGAATCTTGCATTCGTAAACTTCGCCGTCTTCGTCAAAAGAACGTACGCCATAGGTGTTGCCCGAAACGACTTTGCCTGTTTTTTCGTCCTTGATTTCGTAAGGCGTTACAACGAGTTCCGCTTTGTTTTCATTGCCGAAAACGATGTCCAAAACCGTGTAGCCCGTGAAGTCCGGTGGCATAAGTTGCACTCTTGCTTCGATACCGCGCACAACGCCTTTGATGAAGTATGTAAAATACTGCTTGCCGTTTTTCTCGTAGGTTTCTCTTTCTACAAAAATTCTCTTATCCATTTGTCATACCTCCTTATGCGCTCTTTTTGCCTTTCATACGTGAAATGCGTCTTGCTTCTGTCTTGGACTTGCCGGCTTTGATTGCCTCTTTGTACTTGTAGATACCGGTGTGGTCTGATTGACACAAAAGATATCCGCTTCTGAGTCCAAGCTCATAATCTGTAAGTTGTTTGCCTTCGTCGGCACCTCTTTGGTGCACTTTTGCTTGACGTTCAGATGCATATCCCGTCGCTCTTTTGGAGGGAACCATCCAACGTCTTTCGTTATAATTTTTTGCCATAAATATAGTTTCTCCTTTACCCGTAAAGTCGCTAGTTCAACTGTGATTTTTGATGCCCGTTTTGCCGTTAGCAAAGCACGAATTTTGATATTAAGTTGTAGGGTGCAATTCAATGAGATTTCAAATAAAACATCTCGTTTCTTTCGACCTGTTTTCAGAAGGTGGCCACCTAATTTGCAAAGTCCTAAAAACGAGCGTCGCACCATTTGTGATTACTCATTGATTACGCATTTATCATAGCAAAAAGCAAGACCGTCCGCCACATACTCAACCTCGTTTTCGTGGTTATAAATCTCGTTTTTCTGGTTCAAAATCAAGACTAATCCGTACTTTACCAATACAAAGCCGTACTATAAACCTTTGATTGTGAAAACAAAAGAGAGATGAACAGTTGCCCATCTCTCTCGAATCTTAGTCAATATACTTGCGTGTATATGCCGTTGACGGTATTCGTTTACCATCGATATTGTCTTTGTATTCAAACAACATTTTATACTCGCCATCACGCTTTGGTGTGCGCCGATAATATGTATCATGGCTTATCAAAGTGTTTGTCATAAATATCGCTTTTTCGTACTTCATATGTTGTGTCACGATATGATTTTTTGTGCGATAAATATTGTCTGAAAATGTTGCTGCAAAATCGGAAATTCTTATATCCATATCGCACCTCGATTATGCCGATAACTGTTGCAGAAAAAACTTGCAAAGCCTATCGTTCAACTTGTGAACATAGTCCGGCGAATAATTTAGCTCAACAGACAAAGTTTCTTGTGTGTTGTTGTGTACATATAGACTTACGTAAATGTCGTAAAGCTTCGGCGGCGCAGAACATATTGCCGTATGATATTTGTTGATGAGTTCGAGTATTGTTGAATTTCCAACCTCGGTAGAGGCTTTGTCAAACACGTTCTTGCGCGCGTAATAATATTGAATGTCTTTTAAGTCATTCTTGATTTGTTGCATTGTCATATATATTTCTCCTAGTTCTTATAAATAGATTTTCCCGTAGCGGAGAATAAAAATATCCCCACTCGGTTTGCGACCTTTTTCAACACGTCGCATTCGGGTTGGGGATATCTTCTCCTATCGAATCTTATCTATAAAAGCGGGGAACAAGGATTTATCTTGGGCGCTGTCACAGCCCGACCTTGATTTGCCTATATAGACGTATGTAGTTTTCCTTTTTAGTGATTATCTTTGTACAACTTTGATAAGTCGCACGTTGTTCTTTTTCTGCTCAAAGTACTTGGCGTGGCAATGTGAACATCTCCCCACGATTTCGCCGTTACTTTTAACACTCGCTACAAAATACTTTCTGCATTCGGGACACAGTTTGCGTATCGGAATAGCGTCTTGCGAGATAATAGCATTATCCATAAAAGCACCTCCTTCGCCCATAGCGCACATAGACTTGTATTTAGCCCACTGCATTGACGGGGTTAGGCACTCCCACATCGCAGTAAAACTATCTTGCGCACCCTATATACAATTTCCTTATAAACCGTGGCAGTTATTCGGAAACTATATCGATTTGGTAGATATCGTCATAAAATATCTTCTTTTGACCTATCGTCAAATAATGATAGACCACGTTGTTTTTCGCAACGGTTCCTTCTATATCAATGTAATGTCCGTTGAGATAGAAATTGATTCTCACAGCCGTTCCTTTGTCCACTCTCACAAGGGTTTTGGACAATTCTTCTTTCTTTTCGTCGGAAAATTCGTGTTTAGGAACGCGCGTGCGCTTTTCGATTCTGCTTTGTAATTCTTCGGACAAGCCTTTTAGTGCATCGAATGGAAGGAACTGAGCTGCGCGATTTACATCGTCATTGTTTTTAACCGCCATTGTGTCCTCCAATCAGTTTGTTGCGTTCTTTTTGCGTTGCGCCCTCTTGCAAGTCGAAACCGCGTAACATTGCATTCTTGCCAAACTTTTCTTTAATTTCCAATACCGCTTTTTCGACATTGCGCTCTTTTTGCAATGCGTCCAAATCCGTAAACAAATCATAGCCCTCGGCAGATTCGTCCACGAGTCCGCTAAAACATATAGCGAGTCTGCGGATAGGAACGTCTTGATGTGTGGTATCTTCAAAAATTCTATCAACATATTCCTTAACCATTGAATAGAGGTTTGTGCTGTTAGCCATTTTGAGCGTTCCGCCCGTAGCCGGAGCAGCATCTTTTGAATACCCGACGGAAATACCGACGTGGCTTGCAATCAAATGTTCTTTTAGAAGTCGCTGACAACCACTCAAAGCCATCTCTTGTATGACGATATGTGCTTTATCGTATGCGTAGTCGCTGAACAAGATTTGAGAATTTGAGATAGACTTTGACTTACCCTTGTAGTTCTTGATGTCCGCAATCGTACAACTTTCCTTGCCGTTTGCGTGGTCGATTAGCAATTTAGCGTTCTTACCGAAATTCCTATAAAGGAGATCTTCCGGGGCTGTTGCTACGCCTTTCATATCATGAATTCCATATCGGGCGAGCCTTGTGGCAATACCGTTTGCGATATTCCAAAAGTCGGTTATCGGTCTATGCTCCCACAAAGTTTCTTTGAATGTTTGCTCGTCAAGCATTCCTATGTGGTCTTTGCAATGTTTTGCCGTGATGTCGAGTGCAATCTTTGCAAGATACAGGTTTGTGCCTATACCGCAAGTCGCAGGAATATGCGTGCGCTCGGCTATCTTGTTTATGATTTTCTTTGCAAGTTGCTTTGGTTCGAGTTTGTAAATAGACAAGTAGTCCGTAACGTCTATAAAAGCCTCGTCAATTGAGTATTGATGTATATCGTCCGGCGAGAAATAGTCGAGATATATATCAAAAATGTCTGCGCAGTATTTGATATACAAACTCATGTGAGGGAGAGCAATAATATAATCGATGTTTTTAGGGATTTCAAACAGTCTGCAACGATTTCTCACTCCGAGTGCTTTCATCTTAGGAGTAATTGCCAAAGTTATAGCACCTTTTCCGCGAGATTCGTCTGCAACGACAAGGTTTGTTTCAAACGGACTTAACCCACGTTCCGCACATTCAACCGATGCGAAGAATGATTTCATATCTATGCAAAGATAAGTCCGTTGTTTTTCCATATTGCTCCTTTATAACAAGTCCTTTATCACTTTTACGGCTATGCCTTGAATTTGAATGTTCTTATAGAACATATCTTGAAGTGCATCGTTTTCGGGATGCAGCCTTACTAGTTTGTGCTTTTTATCCAAAAAATATCGCTTTAACGTTGCCTCTCCGTCATCCGTGAGTGCAACCACTATTTGTCCTTCGTTTGCAGTATCCTGTTTGCGTATAACAACCAAATCTCCGTCGTTTACGCCTGCATTTATCATACTTTCGCCTTTTGCTTTCAGTATGAAGTACTCTCCGGGACCGAAGAACTCGGTAGAGATTGATACATACGATTCTATATTTTCTTCCGCAAGTATCGGTGAGCCGCAAGCAATGTCGCCGACAATCGGGCAAGCCGTTACGTTGGACATCGTTTTGGCAAACTTCGATGTAGTGAGATTGCAATGTTTGCCTTTTCTCTCGATTATGCCTTCGGAAACCAAATAGTTGATATATCTGCTGACCGTGGAAGGATTTACGTTTATCGCGTCGGCAATTTCGTATATAGACGGAGTGCCGTTGTTCTCACGCAAACTCTCGTTGAGTATGTTCAAAATCTTATCTATCGTTTCTTTGTTTTTTACTTGCATTGTATACCCCTTTTACAATATGCAATATTTATTGCGTTTTGTAATTTTCATTATAGCCATTCAAAAACAAAAGTCAACGGGTTTTCATAAGAAATTTTTGACATTAATCGTTATGCGACATTTACGGTACACAACTATGAAATCTCTCATTCTTTTGAATCCCAAGCAATCATTTCACACAATTCTTTGGCAAGCACAAGCACAAACTCGTCGGGCATTTCGCTCACAATTGGGTAGCCGTTTATAAGAGTTTCAATATCCAAAATGCTTGTGTCGCCTTTGACTTCTTTCATAGGTCATCACCTCCGTTTTTTCTTTTACTATACACAAATAACTTGCCGTTCGTAACATACTGACAAGGACAAAACTGGATATAAAACCGACAAATCAAGTCATCAATCAAGACTCAGCCGTACTTTTTCTCGACTAAACCGTACTAAATGTAGTTTTGCGTTTCGGTTTGTGAGAGTATCAGAAAATCATTTGTTGTCAAGGGAAAACTAATATTGAAAACTATATAAAGAAGCCCAAAACAATATTAGTTTTCTGTTTCCTTGACCAGCTGCATTCTTTTCTGATGTTTCGATGCTGTCGAAATTGGTTTCGGCAAGCGAATTTATAAGTTCGCAGTACAAAAAATAACGGAAAAGTCTTGGAAGAGTACGGCTCAGTCTTGGAAAATGGCCACAAAAACGAGAAAGAGTACCGGGTGAGTATGTTACGCTTCCAATTCTAATTCGCTATGATAAAAACGATTTCAAAACACGGAGGTTATATAAAAATGAAAGGTGCAATCATTTATGCGAGATACTCGTGCGAGCGACAAACCGAACAATCTATCGAAGGGCAACTACACGAGTGTTACAAATACGCAGAAAAAAACGGATTATCAATATTAGGCGAATATATAGATAGAGCAACAACGGGTACAAATGATAATAGACCCGCTTTCCAAAAAATGTTGGCGGATTCCGAACGTACAGCCGCTTGGGATATTGTGCTTGTATATGCGATAGACAGATTCGGTCGCAATTCAATCGAAATTGCAATCAACAAGCAAAAATTGATAAAAAACGGAAAAAATCTAATATCGGCAACGCAACGCACATCAACAAATATAGACGGAAGCAAAAACTTGGACGGTATTTTGCTCGAAAATATGTATATAGGCTTGGCTGAATACTACTCTGCCGAATTATCACAAAAAATACGTCGCGGGCTTGCAGAAAGTCGCGATAAAGGACTGTTTTGCGGTGGTGGCATAACATATGGATATAATGTTGTAGATAAACATATTGTAATCAACGATGAACAGGCCGAAATCGTGCGTTACATATTTCAAGAATACAACAACGGAAAAATCCTTCCGGATATCATCGAGGAAATGAACGCCAAAGGATACAGGTATAAAGGCGGCGAATTTGTCAAGCCTACACTTTATAGATTATTGCGAAACGAAAAGTATATAGGCATTACTAAATATATGGGAGTTGAATACAAAAACATATATCCGCCGATTATCAGCGAAGATTTGTTCTATTCAATACAAGAACGTTTAGCGACATATAAAGTAGGACGAATATGTAAAGACGCTGATTTGTGGCTAAAAGCAAAAGTGTTTTGCGGTTATTGCGGACATCCAATGCATGCCGATGGTTCAACATCTCAAAGCGGCAAACGGTTTCACTATTACAAATGTTCCGGTCGAAAAGACCATATATGTAATATCAGAGTGTTTAGACAAGATAAACTGGACAAATTTGTGTTTGAAACAACATTAAAAGTGTTTGCGACAGACGAAAATATTGAGTTGCTAGTCGATAAAATCATTGAGGTACACAAAAAGAAACAAAAAGACGAATCAATACTGATTGGACTGAAATCTCGATTGAATGACACTAAAAAATCGATAGACAATTTATTGGTTGCACTACAAGAAGGAATTATTACCACAAGCACGAAAGAAAGACTGACTAAGCTTGAAAACGATAAAGCCGACTTGGAAAAAGAGATAGCGAATGAAGAAAACAAATTATCACTTGAATTATCAAGAGATGAGGTAGAAAAATACCTGCGAAAATCATTAAGAGCCTCGCCCAAAATTCTCTTGAACAACTTAATCGAAAAAATAATCGCTTATGACGATAAGATAGAAATTTATTATAAATATTCACATTACGTCCCCGATGATCCAGACGATCAACGGGGACATTTTTTTAGCAAATGCGAGATACCCATAAATCGCGGAAGCAGAACAAAACAAGTGCTCGACATCACAATTGATAAGCATACTATTCATTTTTTCGTTAGATATGGGATAAAAAGGAACAAAGATTTGTGCTTGCCAATAAACTACAAAACGTTTGATAAAAATAAAACATCCGCTCCTGTAAGTGCAACAGGTGCGGATGGTTATCGTGTGGTGGAGACAATAAGACTCGAACTTATGACCTCTACGATGTCAACGTAGCGCTCTAACCAACTGGGCTATGCCTCCAAAGCAAGAGTTATATTACACTAATTTGAAAAGTTTGACAAGTGTTTTGGAGTATTTTTGAAAAATTGACGACGGATTTTGCAATTAACATTCAAAACGATATACAAAATACATATCAATAATAAAAAAAGGCCGCTAAAAAAGTAAGCGGCCCTGCCGAAGAAAAGTTTCGGCATTAAAAAATTCGTGTCGGGATGCGACGAAGTGCGCCCTGCCTTCGCCACATCGGCGAAACGTGATTTGTCGGCTTGTCTGACTATACGTCAAGAGCGCAATCCTTCCCTATGCCATAACGCAAAGAACAACGCAATTGCGATTGAGCAATCGGCGTTCACCGCTATCCGCGAAAAATCTTGACATAGCACCCCTTGCTATGCCGTGTTTTCTGCGTTTCGGCACGGAAAACAACCTGCTCGCAGCGTTTTATACGCATGCGTTTGCTCATTGTTGTTCTTGTCTATATAAATTAAACAATTGGAAAAGAACGAATTTCCCAAAATCATACAAATTTCCTTAAAATTTTTTAATATTTCTAGCTTTTCGCAATTTATTGAGAAAACGGAGCGGCAAAACGCCGTTCCGTTTCAAAAAAATAAATAAGGTAAAGTGACTGCGTCACAACAAAACTATATTGTCGGGTGCGCGGATTTGCCATTGCAAAATTCGTTGTATTTGTAGACTTGCGCGGGTCAAACGCAAGTCAAAATAAAGGAGAGAATCGGCAAATCCGCGCTATTTGGGGTATCATGTTCTGTGATTTTGCACCTTGTCACGTCTTGCTTATCTATTGATAAGGCACATTCTGACGTACACGATTTTTCCGTTTCTCGTTGCGATTTGCGAATCGTTGACTCTGGTTGCTTTGTTTATACGGCTCATCAAAATTTTCATAATTTACTCCTTAAAGTGATTGGCACTTTCACATGTTATTTTCGCTCGGGATTTTTATTTCCCCTTGCTTGCAAACATATAATATGCTATACTGTGTACCGAAATCGGGACATCTGCGAGAAAAATTCAAAAACTTTTTTCGCAAACGTTTCGAAAAATTCCGACAACCGGCAAAAAAAGGAGCGAATATGGCACTCGAAGCAAAGAAAACTCTCATAATGCGGATATATCAAATTCTTGAAGAATACAGCGATGACGAGCATCCGCTCACGCAACAGGACATAATAGATTTGCTCGCGCGCGATTACGGCGTGGAATGTGAAAGAAAAGCCGTCGGACGCAATCTTTCCTATCTGAAAGAAATGGGGTTCGATATAGAAAGCGGCAAAGAAGGCTCGTATCTTGCCACACGCAAAATCGAAAACGCCGAACTGCGACTTCTTATCGACAGCGTTCTTTCGTCTAGAAACATAAATTCGACGCACTCCAAGCAACTTATAGACAAACTCATATCTCTCGGTGGGCGCAACTTCAAATCGCACGTAAAGCACGTGTATTCCGTCAAAGAATGGGACAAATCGAGCAACAAAGACTTCTTTTACAACGTCGAAATCGCAGACGAAGCCATCGAACAAAGCAAGAAAATCACTTTTGACTACAACAAGATGGGGCTTGACAAGCGGCTGCACAAAAACCTGTCCCACAAAGGCTCGCCGTATCAGATGTTTTTGCACAATCAACGCTATTATCTTATGATGTTCGACGAAGTGTTCGGAGAAGTCGGCTACTATCGCATGGACAAAATTACGAATATAGAAATCGTCAACGAAGATGCGAAGCCGCTAAAAGAGAACGCGGGATTTGAAAAAGGCATAGACTACAAGCAAATATCCACCGCTCTTCCGTACATGTACAACGACAAACCCATCCCCGTAACGATAAAATGCCGCAACTACATGATGGACACGCTCTCGGACTGGTTCGGGACAAACTTTGTCGTGAAACGAGTTGACGACGAGCATTTCACAGCCACGGTCACCGCAAGCGAAAAAGCCATACTATACTGGATACTGCAATACAACTATAAAATCGAAGTCATATCCCCCGAATCTTTGCGCCAACGCGTGATATACAGCCTGAAAACTACGCTTGCAAAATACGAAAAACCGTCAACCAACGAAAGCGACAATGCAAACGCAAGCATAGAAAACGAAACAGTAAAGAGTTAAACTACGCTTAAATCGACAAATCGATTGATTTTGCAATGCGGTGAGCCTATAATACGTTTTTGCGAAATCGAATCACATGGTGAAATATGACGAAAAAAGATTTGCTTTCAAGATTGTACCGTCACGGCGTGCAGTTGATGGCGGTGGGAATAATAACGGGAATTTCGGCAGGCATAGTGGTGACATTCTTCAATATCGCCGCCGAGTTGTTTTCAAAATACGCAAAGGATTTATACGCGCTCGTACGTGAAAATCCCGCATTCATTCCATTGCTCTTTATTGCGCTTGCCATAATCGCATTTGCTATTGCTACGCTTGCAAAATTCGTGCCTATGGTTCGCGGAAGCGGTATTCCGCAAACGGAAGGAGCGGCAAGGGGTCTGCTTGAACTGAAGTGGTACAAATCGCTTCCGTCAATGGCGGCGGCATGCCTTGTTTGCATAATATCCGGTCTCACCGCAGGTGCGGAAGGACCGAGTATGTTTATCGGCGCGACTTGCGGAGACGGAGTGAGCAAAATGCTCCGTTGCACCGATATGGAGCGAAGATATCAGCTCACGGGCGGAGCGAGCGCAGGACTTGCCGTGGCGTTCAATGCGCCGCTTACGGGAATAGTCTTCGCCTTTGAAGAAGCGCACAGACGCTTTACGCCCGCGATATTTATATGTGCGTTCTCGTCCGTGCTTTCGGCAATCATAACGCGCAACGTGCTGTTTGAACTCATGCATATGGAAGTGGCTTCCACTTTCACTACGTTCACGCTTGTGCAAATGCCGCTGAAATCGTACGGATACGTTGCAATCGCGGCTGTTCTGAGCGGTCTGTTGGGCTTCGGTTTTTATTCTCTTTGCCTGCTCTCACGCAAAATATTTGCAAAAATTACGTTTGCAAAAGGTCTTGGCAAAATGCTCATTCCTTTCCTTGCGGCAGGCGTTTTCGGACTTATAAGCGTTGCCGTCATGGGTGGCGGACACTCGTTCATTCAGTCTCTCGGCACAAGCGGTGCGACAAGAGAACAAACGGCTGCTACGATATTCTCTTCCCCCGTCGTCGTATCGTTGTTGCTCGTTCTCGTCATGCGAATTCTTGCAACCGCACTCAATCTCGGCGCAGGCGTGCCGTGCGGAATATTCATTCCCATGCTTTCCATAGGCGCATGCATAGGCGCACTCGTTTCAAAACTTTGCGGCGCAATCGGCATGGACGCAGTGTACGGAGATTGCATCGTCATGATTTGCATGGCAACGTTCTTTGCGTCAATCGTCAAAGCACCCATAACCGCAATCGTCATGGTCGTTGAACTCACCTGGCAATTCACGTTGCTCGTTCCAGTCATTCTCGGCGTATCTTTCGGATATATGGTCAGCGAAATCTTCGGCGCAAAACCGATATACGAAGTCATACTCGACGGCATACTCGAAGACGAACACGTGCATCTGACGCGTCACTCCTACACCACCACGATAGAAGAAGGCTCGATTGCGATGAACAAACCCATACGAGACGTTTTGTGGCCGGGCAATCTTCTCATACGCTCTATAAAACGCAACGACGAAACGGTGGTCGCCGCATCGGATACGGTGCTACGTGCCGGTGACGAAATCACCGTCCAAACTGAATGCGTCGACTTCGAACTCTTCAAAACGTGGGTTGACGAAATCGTAAAACCAAGAAAACTCGCGCCTCATCGCAAAGCGAATAAAAAAACGAAACAATAAGTTTAAATGTCGATTATACAAATATAAACCCGCTATTAGTGCAAAGGCGGGTTTATATTTTTCAAACTTTGCAAAGCAATGATATATGTATAAAACGTGACAGACAATACGTTTTGCCTACCCTACGCTTGATTTATAAAACGGCAATATTTAGATGAAGAGCAAGGAAACACCCCTTGTACGGCAACCCTAATGTACAAGCAGTACATGAGTTAACAGACAAGATGTCACGACAATCCTACGCTTGATTTATAAAACGGCAATATTTAGATGAAGAGCAAGGAAACACCCCTTGTACGGCAACCCTAATGTACAAGTAGTACATGAGTTGACGGACAAGGGGTGTTGACGATGCTCTATTCGCTAAATAGTGCCGTTTTAGCCGAAGACGGCAAGAAGGAAGCCTGCTGCAACCGCCGACCCTATAACACCTGCAACGTTCGGTCCCATGGCGTGCATGAGAAGATAGTTGCCTTTGTTGTATTGAAGGCCTACGGTGTTGGCAACACGGGCTGCCATAGGCACTGCGGATACGCCTGCAGAACCGATGAGCGGATTGATTTTGCCTTTCGACAAGACGTAAAGAAGTTTGCCGATGAGAAGTCCGCAAATGGTTGCGAGAACGAAACCTGCAAGACCAAGGAACACAATTTTGATTGTGTTGAGCGTAAGGAACGTAGAGCCGACTGCGGTTGCACCGACGGAAATGCCAAGGAACAACGTGACGATGTTCATAAGCGCGTTCTGTGCAGTGTCGCTGAGACGTTCGGTTACGCCGCATTCTTTGAGCAAGTTGCCGAACATAAGGCTGCCGAGAAGCGGAGCAACGGACGGCAAAAGCAAGGATACGACTATCGTGACGAGAATCGGGAAGATAACCTTCTCTTTCTTGCTTACGGGACGAGTCGCCTGCATGACGGTCATGCGCTCTTTCTTCGTTGTGAGCATCTTCATGAACGGGGGTTGCAGAAGCGGAATAAGTGCCATATACGAATATGCCGCAACCGCAATAGGTGCAAGAAGTTCAGGCGCAAGCGATTTTGTCAGGAAGATAGCCGTCGGACCGTCCGCACCTGCGATGATAGAAATGGAAGCCGCTTGACCACCCGTGAATCCCATTGCCGCGGCAAGGATAAGCACGAGATAAATACCACCTTGTGCCGCCGCGCCGAGAATGAGCGAACTGGGTCTTGAAAGCATCGGACCGAAGTCGGTCATTGCGCCTACGCCCATGAATATGATGCAGGGATAAACGCCGGTCTTGACGCCGATGTAAAGGATGTCGAGCAATCCGCCGTGTTGCAGAACGTTGAGATAATCAACGCCGTTTGCAACGGCAGCGTCTCCCGTCCACCAGTCCGCGTGGAAGATTTTGTCTCCGTTGAGTGCGGGAAGGTTTGTGAGAAGCATGCCGAACGCAATGCCGACAAGAAGCAACGGCTCAAATTTCTTTTTGATGCCGAGATACAAGAAGAACAACGCAACGATAATCATCACGAGCGATTGCCAACCGCCTTCCGCTCCGAAAAGACGATAACCGCTGTTGTTCCATATATTTTTCAATATTTCGCCGATATCCATACGAGTTGCTCCTTACAGAAGTTCGACGAGCGGAGTGCCGGTTCCGACGGTTGCGCCTTTCTGAACGAAGACTTGACCGATTTTGCCGTCCCTTTCCGCATAAATCTCGTTTTCCATCTTCATGGCTTCGAGAACGACGAGCACGTCGCCTTTCTTGACTTGTTGACCGCTTGTGACCTTCACTGCGTTGATGTTGCCGGGCATAGGTGCGACGACTGCGTTTGCGACTGTGCCTGCAGGAGCGGCGGCAGGTGCTGCCGTCGGTGCGACGGTCTGTGCTACGGGTGCAGCGACTGCGGGTGCGGATTGCGGAAGAGCGGCTTCGTATTCTGCTTGAATGACCGCTTCGCCCTTTTCCACTTCAACTTCGTATATTTTGCCGTTGAGCGTAACTTTGTAAATCATTTTTCTTCTCCTTCCGCGTCCACGCGTTTAATGGATTTGAAACGCAACTCGTTGAGCGGAGTTTGCGTTGCGTCTGCGACGATTGCCATAATCATAGCCGCGTCGCGTTCGTCGGTGTTGACGAGTTTGAGTTCTCCGCAAGTGCCGTTTGCAAGTGCGGGAGCGTCGGTTGTCGCAGAAGCGTCGTCTTCCACTTTCTTTTTTTTCTTCCAAAACGCCATTTTTTCTTTTGCGTTTTGAACTTTTTGCGCCCATTCGGGATGTTTTTCCCTGAGTTTGTCGCTGCTCTCGAAAATCTTGCCTTCGAGTTGAACGATGAGCATAAGCAGGATGAGAACTATAAACACGATGACTATGCCTATGACCGCAAGCAAAAGCGCGTCAACGACTTCCAACGGTTTGTTCTTATCGAGTATGCCGCTTAACAAAATAGCATTCATAACCACTCCTGTTATTCTTCGACGGGTGCGATGGTGTATTTGACGATTTTCTCTTCTTTAGCCTTGCGAGCAGCAAAGAATTTCTCCGTAACTTGCGGGAAAAGGATGTAAGAAAGCACGTCTTCGTCGCACTTTGCCGTGTCGCCGAGTTCCGCTTTGGTCTTTTCAAAGACGGGTTCGAGCGTGTCTGCGTATCTACCTTCGATGGGTTTCTCGTCGCCGAGAACTTTTGCCATAACGTCGGGATTGATGGGAGCGGGCGACGTGCCGTATTCACCGCGGCAATACGCCTTGACTTCCTTTGAAATGTTCTTGTATCTCTCGCCTGCGAGCACGTTGTTTGTTGCCTGCACGCCAACCATCTGGCTCATAGGCGTGACGAGTGGCGGATACCCGAGATCCGCTCTGACCTTCGGCGTCTCGATAAGCACTTGCTCGAACTTGTCCATTGCGTTTTGCGCTTTGAGTTGCGAAACAAGGTTGGAGAGCATGCCGCCCGGCACTTTGTACGTGAGCGCATCGGTGTCGGTCGTAAGCATCTTGGGATTGAGAGTTCCGTCTTTGAGATATTCGTCTCTAATGGGCTTGAAATAGTCGTTGACTTGTTTGAGCACATCGTCGTTGAGACCTGTTTCGTAACCGAGTTGTTTGAGCGCGATGTTGATGGTTTCAGTTGCAGGTTGGCTCGTGCCGCCGCTGAAGCATGAAGTTGCGGTGTCGATGACGTCAACGCCCGCTTCGATTGCTTTCATGTAGGTCATATACGCCATACCCGTCGTGCAGTGCGTGTGCAAAACCACAGGAATCTTCACTTCGTTCTTGATTGCGCCGATAAGTTCGTACGCTTCAAACGGAGTCATCGTGCCTGCCATATCTTTCACGCAGATTGTTGCCACACCCATTTCTTCGAGTTGTTTTGCAAGTTTGGCAAACGCTTCGAGAGTGTGAACGGGACTTTGCGTATAACTGATTGCGCCCGACACCGTCGCTCCGCACTTGATTGCGGTCTTTGTCGCGGTCTCGAGATTGCGTACGTCGTTGAGCGCGTCGAAAATACGAATGATGTCGATGCCGTTGTCAACGGATTTCTCGACAAACATCTTCACGATTTCGTCGGGATAATGCTTATATCCCAAAAGGTTTTGTCCGCGAAGGAGCATTTGCAACTTCGTATTGGGCATTGCCTTGCGCAAATTTCTCAAACGTTGCCACGGATCTTCGTCCAGATATCTCAAACATACGTCGAACACCGCTCCGCCCCAGCACTCGACGGAATAATATCCCGCTTTGTCCATCGTCGGAAGTATGTCGGCAAACTTCGAATACGGCAAACGAGTCGCAATCAAAGACTGATTAGCGTCACGCAACACCGTTTCGGTAAAAAGAACTTTCTTGGTTTCTTTTCCCATTGTTGTCCTCCAAAAATGAATTCATTGTGATTATAACAAATTAAATCGTCAATCACAACAGATTGCAAATAAATAGATAAAAAAATATTTATTTAATCTATATATATGATAATTCTCGCGCATAGGCGTAACTGCGACAAAATCCGCCAAGTTAGCGTTTAATTCTCTTTCAACCGCTACATTATAATCGCCGCACTTTTACACTCTTCACATTTCTTTATCGCATTATAAAAAACAAAAAGCGACAAAAGCGCACCGCCTTGCGAAAAAACGCTGCTTTACACAATAACGGCAACAATGAACCCCCAACCTTTTCAAAAATTATTGACATCGTCCGCGTCGTATGGTATTATAAGCAGGCTGACAAAATCGTTTGTCACAAATTTCGACTGTGGAGAAGTACCCAAGAGGCCGAAGGGGCTCCCCTGCTAAGGGAGTAGTACGAGTGAATCGTAGCCAGGGTTCAAATCCCTGCTTCTCCGCCAACCCAAGCCCGATCCGAGCAGATCGGGCTTTTTCTATGCTTAAAAACAGGTGATCGCTAATGTTCATAATACAAGACGCAGAGAAAAGGCAAATATCTCGCTCAAAAAGGCGGTACATCGTAATCTCTCTGCCATCATCAGATATAGTAAAAGCACGAATTTGACTGGAGAGCACAAGGAGCAGTCCCGTACAATTCTGCGAACCATTATGCAAGAGTTCACCCTTGCCGAATTTACGAACAAAAGATGAGCTTGTAAGCGTGTCTTGCTGTGATTTCGTCAGTTTATCAAATACAGGTAAATACGTTAAGTAATTCATAAGCCGTGTCTCCTGTTTCAGTTTTTTTAGTATAGCGCAATTTCGGGCATATGCCAATAATGCTGTTGACATATGCCCGAAACGGCACTATAATATATGGCGAGGTGATAAAATGCCAAGACCAACGAAGTGTCGCCGAGTGTGTTATTTCCCTGAAATTCTTGAATTTTCTCCAACGGGAGCAGTGAGCGGGGAACCAATTGTTTTGACAATTGATGAACTTGAAACCATACGGCTGATTGACAAAGAAAACTTAAGCCAAGAAGAATGCGGGG